>Ga0209273_10000856_pt1 | contig 33076 bp, 25 predicted proteins | sample tdAd471_FD_187126 | JGI IMG/M metagenome (GOLD analysis project Ga0209273, IMG submission 187126) | Marine sediment microbial communities from the Atlantic coast under amendment with organic carbon and nitrate - tdAd47.1 (SPAdes)... | ecosystem: Environmental > Aquatic > Marine > Coastal >...
GCCGACGGGCAAGCAGTTGCTCACCTTCGCTGCGCGGATGCGGCACGCCCTGCAGCGGCCAGACGAATACCCGCGAACGCTCGGGCTGAAGATGCTGTGGCGCGAACGACGTTGACGTCGGGGCGTCGGCGCTGTCTTCACTTTGGCAAAGCGGTCCTCCAGTCCGCTGCCGCGCGGCGTTCGACAGAACGTCCGTCCGACGGCCATTCTCGGCAGTGAGTCGAGGAGTCGAATCCTGAATCTCATCCTCGGAGCGCAGTGCGTCAAAGCTGATGCTGTCGAGTGCCGCGTTGCCGGCCAGCGATGCGGGAACGACAACAGCAACCGAAGCTTCCGTCGCTCGGGCGAGCCACTCGGCAGCTCGCGCGAGACCATCAAGCCGCTCGACTGGCTGCTCTGCTTCCGTAGTTGCCAGCAGGAGAATCAGTCGCGCGGGGTCGATCGCCAGACCGAGCTGCGCGGCCTGAACGGCATCGGCAAAACCCGTCGGCCGCGGAGGCTGATCCGCCTCGCAGCAGACCATTGCCGCCCTCAGCCAGGGCTCAAGTGCCGGGACGCGCGCGTTGCGCAGCGTCTCAACACAGAGTAAGTCGGAGGGCTTCCTGATCGATGATGGACGAGTCTCAAAACGTTGCCGCGGCGACGTCGCGTACCAGTTCGGCCAGCAGGCCAGAGCCGTTTCTGCCAGCGCATCAAGCACGTCGGGAATCAGTTGAGAGACAGTCGGCAGTGACTCCCAGACGCAGCCTACAAACTGAGATGTGTCCTGATCGCCGTCGGCTTTTGCTGCTGCCAGCGTTTCGATTTGGCCGAAGACACGAGCCGGATCGCCAGCCAGTACCAGTCGAACGTGACCCGGTTCAATCTCGGAAAGCACTCGCTTGAGCATACCGATATCCCGAGGCAGCCAGGTCATTGCTCAATTCTACGACTCAACACCGTGACGGTTGAGCGTGTACGTGACGAACTCGTGCTCGCAGGGATTTCCACTGCAGACATGAAACTCGCCACGCTGCGGTTCTGCAATCAAGCCGGCAATCGTTCGGCCCGAGGCGGGCAGGATTGCATCGCCAGCTCCCGTATGCGGGTGCCGGCAGATGCTGACAGGGTGGCCGTGATGATCGGCCAGCAACAGCTTCGCATCGTCGAGTGTCAGGCTTCCGGTCTTTTCCGCGAGAAGAGTCTCGGCACGCATTTGTCTGGGATGGGAATCGGGCAGGCTCTGTTGCCAGTTGGCTTCGCAGGCGTGCTCGCCGCAGAGAAAGTGGTTCGCATGCGTCAGAAAGCCGGTCTGTGATCGAGCGATCTCAAATGCTCCGCGCGGTGTGACCTCGATATCGGCAATCGCCCCCGAACCGTCGCTGAGCATGTAGTTGCCGCTTGAGGCGACCGGTACATCGCGAATTAACTGCCGCACGTTGTCCAGGTTGCGCTGCTCCAGGATCATTCGCTTCAGCGGATAATGTGAGAGAGCGAACTGCCAGCCCGGGCCGCCGCCCAGCGAGTTCGCAAAATGCGAAACGCCGAATTCATTCAGTCCGTGGTAGCCGATCATGCCTCCAAACGTCCACATGATCAGTTCGGGACGACCGTCCGGAATCAGATGCAGCACGTAGGCGAACTCCTGCATCTCGGCTTCCATATCGCTGTTCTGGCCGATCAGCGTCGAGCCGTCGGCTGTCGCGATTCCGGAAGCCGCGAACGTCGTACAGCCTCCCGCGTTCTGCATGGCGAGTTCGCCTCGAAGCTGGCAGGCCAGCGCATGGCTCTCGCTGATTCCCGCACCGCGGGCAAGGCCTTTGATCTCATCCAGAAGGTGAGGGCAGAACTGTTTGAACAGACCGCGAAACCGAGTAGCCCGTTGAGCGAGGTCGCGTTCCGAAAGCTTCAGAGATTCGCACAGCCAGCCCAGAAAGGCCGTGATTCGCAACCTCGCCTGTTCGCCGTGCTGCTCGCCAAGTTCGACCGCCGACCCACTGGCTTCGTACTTCGGATAACGCGAATGGCGCTCGTCAATCAGTCGTGACACATCGTCTCCGTCTCTTCTCGTGGCCCGTAACGACGAAGCGAACCCCGGCGATTTCTCGCAACGATTCCTCCGCCACAATCTCCTTCAGCCTGCGATTGCCGACTGTTGTTGACAGCCGCACGTTGTTCCGTGCGCAACGTACTGGTTCCGTGTGAACGCCGGACAGCTGCTGACTCTCCTCGACCACCTTCGGCGTCGGCTCTATCGTGGAGACACGATTGGGCCGGGAAGGTCGCGCCGCAGAAGAATCCCCAGGGCAAGGCATCACAGCGGCCACAGAAGCGACGCCTGTCGGCTCGGGAATGGGGGCCTCTAATCCCGGCAACCGTGTGACACCATCGGGGAATCCCCGGTTTTCCGCTGGCAAAATCGCGGAATCCGGCGACACAGACAAGCGTAAGGCCGCATGTGTCAAACAGCTTCGTGGCCAGGAAAGACTCCCGTGCCCGCAATGACGCCGTCCTTCATGTAGATCTGGCGGTGAGCCTGGCGGGCGACCGCGGGTTCGTGCGTCACCATGATGATCGTCCGGCCTTCTTCATTCAGCGACTTGAGCATCCCCATGATCTCTTCTTCGGTCGCGGAATCGAGGTTACCGGTCGGCTCGTCGGCGAGGATGATCTCGGGGTCGTTGACCAGCGCTCGCGCGATGGCCACTCGCTGCTGCTGGCCGCCGGAGAGCTGAAACGGCCGATGGTCCATGCGATCACCAAGGCCCACCATCGCTGCCAGTTCTCGGACGTGCTCGCGGTCCTTGGCATTGATGCCGCCGCCCTTCGCCCGATACAGCAGCGGCAGTTCGATGTTCTCCAGAACCGTGTACTGAGCGATCAGATTGTACGACTGAAAGATGAAACCGATCAGGCGGTTACGGACTGCCGACAATTCTTCGTCAGTCAGCTGCGAGACCTTCTGCCCGCCAAGGATGTATTCGCCGTGCGTCGGACGGTCGAGGGCTCCCAGCAGGTTCAGCAGCGTACTCTTGCCGCTGCCCGAAGAGCCCATGATCGCAATGAAATCACCTTTGGGAACTTCCAGCGAGACGCCGCGCAGCGCTTTCACAACGACGGTTCCCAGGTCGTACCACTTGTGAAGATCAATGACCTCGGCGGCGTTGGACATGACGCGGACTCTCTGCGGACGCGGAAGAAGCGGGACACGGCAGACGATATGCTGCCGCTCTGCGTCATGCCAGCAGACGAAATCGACAGGCATCCGTTGCAGCGAGTTCCGAGTCGTTCAAGCGGATCTGTCCGGATGCAGCGCGTCACGCCGCACTGGTTGCAGCGGAAAGACAGCCTACTGACTGTCGCCAGCAGGCTCTTTGTTCTCCTCTGGCTTTTCTGCAGCCGCTTCTGACTTCGCGTCGCCATCCGTTTCCGGCTCAGGCTTCTCGACCGGAGGCTCTGCCTTCTTAGCATCCGGCTCCTCACCAGCCGGTTTTGCCCCAGTGTCTTCGGTCGGAGACGCGGGGTCCTCGGTCGGAGCAGCTTTGTCTTCAGTCGCAGCCTTGTCTTCAGTCGCGGCTGTGGGCTTCTCGGGGGCAGCCGGTTTCTCCGGAGTTGCCTCGGTCGACGGGGCCGGATTGGCGGCGGGGGCAGCAGCTGCTGGAGTACCTGCTGCTGGAGCAGCTGGAGTTGACGCCTCCGTTTCCGACGCGTCGTCCTCAGCGGACTTTTCCTTCTCTTTAACCAGCTGCTCGCGCTTCAGCCCCAGCTTGCCGAAGTCCTCGGCCGAGATCACGTAGTACCAGTCCGCAAATCGCTCGTTGAGCAGGTCGACCTGCTCCTGGCCGTCCTTGAGCTTCTGCTCGTAGCTCTTAAGGTCGCTTTCGTAGGCCTTCACGTCGTTGCGGTACTGCGTAATCTCCTTCTTGTAGATCTCAACCGGCGTCAGCTTGGGAGCTGCCTCTTCTGCCGGCTTTTCGCCATCAGCTTTCTCGGCGTCCGCTTTCTTCTCATCAGCTTCGGCCGCTTTGTCTTCGGCTTTGTCGGCTTCCGGCTCGATCACGTCGCCATTGTCGTCAACCTTGACACCTTCCGGCGGGACAGGCTTCACCGGTTCGACAGGCTTCTCACCCAGCAGCGTCTCGTTGAACTCAGCGCGCACGAAGAGGTAACGGCTTTCCGTGGTCTCCGGCTCGTCCGAATTTCCGTCGCCAGCTTCTTCATCGCTCTTGTCGTCTGCTTCATCCGGACCCGCGGCCTGTTCTTCGTCAGACTTGTCGTCCGAATCGCCGTCGCTGTCTTTCGATGACGACTTGCCGATCTCGATCTCTTCGTCCGTGCCCGTGAACGAGCTGCCGAAGTGCAGGTGGTACTCGACGCCCTCGTTCGTCGCGGCAATCAGTTCGCCACCCTGGGAGAGCAGTCGGCGACGACCGGATTCCGGATCGCGATACATCAGGAAACCGCTTTCGCTCAGCTCCTGCTGCACGGCGGCTTCCAGCTGCCGATCGATATCCGGGTTGTTCCGCAATCGCTCGGGCACATTGAATGTCAGGTCGTTGAGCAGCAGCGGGCCGTCGACGCCCCGAATCGGAGAACGAGGCCGTCGTCGAATCCCGGTCAGCTTCAGGTTGTCGAGCGTCGTGACCATCGTCCCGATGTCGCTCTTGTTGACCTCTTCAGATTCTTCGTTGAGACCAGCCAGCGCCCAGGGATCGGCGGACTTGTCGCGTGTCAGCACACCTTCGACGTTCTGCGAAACTCCTTCCGGTCCGACAACCGTCGACACCGCCTCAAGCTTCGTCAGATCGTCGCGTTCCATCTTCAGCAGGTCCGCTTCGACCCAGTCGCCGAATTTCGTCGAGAGTTCGACATCCAGCTTGCAGATCCACGTATCAGTTTCGTCCTTCACGCGGACGTAATGCTCGCCGCTGCGATCCGGAACTTCCTTGCCGATAATCAGGTCGGCGGCGCTGATCTGGTCATCCTTGAAGATGATCAGCCGCTGGCCTCGACCTTTGAGCGACGAATCTTCCTTGCCCATCGGATCAATCACGCCGAAACGCTCGTGATCGGCGGCGGAGCGGCTGACCAGAGCACCTCGTTTGATGCCCACCAGCGACGTCGTCGTCTTCGCGAGCTGGTCTTCGCCATCCGCCGGGTAGTTGTAGTACGACGGCAGCGTCCAGACGCCGTCCTGCTTCCGGACCGAGAAGTCGCGAATGGTGGCCGTGTCTTCGTTGTAGCTGATCAGCTGCAACGCGGTCGCCTCCGTCGGATCAAGGTCCGGAAAGAATGGTTCGCCGACGCGGCCATAACCTTCCAGCGGCTTCGGCTGCGTCAGAAAGTGCGTTCCAGCCGCCAGGACGACCATCACGGCGGCTGCGATGACAAACTTCAGAGTCTGGGCTGTCTGATTCATTATGAAATCTCCCGGGTCGGGAACTGAGCTGTCCGAAGGGCTGTTTCCGTAACGTGTGGCGAATCAAGGTAGCGACGCTCGCCAGAGCGTGGATGGCCCGCCGTCTGGCGACGGTCGCTACGCAATGGCCATCTTGAGCTGACTATTTCCTGCGGCGAGCTTCCTCGACGTGCTGACCTTCGGCGTTCAACCGCATGATCAGGACGGCGAGTCCCAGCAGCACCGCGGGGACTGGAGGCCACAGCACGGACTGCCACCAGAACTTGTTTTCGACCGCCTGGATATCCCGCTGCTGACGGGCTCGCAACTGCTCGAGCTTCTTGTCCTTTTCGCGATCGATATTCGCTTCTTCAACTTCCAGTTCGCGGCGTTTCTTCTGCAGGGCGATCTGCTTCTGCTGCTCTTTCTCCATCCGCGACAGGTTCGGATTGTTGTCAATCTCTTCGACCTGCTTGTCGAGTTCTTCCTGCTTCTTTTCTTTCTGCTCTTCCGCGACTTCTTCAGCTTTCTTCGTTTCTTCGGCGACATCCTTGCGGAATTGATCGGTCTGTCGCTGCACTTCGAGCAGGGCTCGGTGCTGAGGACGACGCTTGCGGAGTTCGACGTACGAGGTGTCTCCCGCCAGCACGTCGACGCAGTTCAGGATGAACTTCACGTTGTCGAGCTTCAGGCCAAACGCTTCGTTCTGAGCGATGTTGAAAATCTGGTCCGAGATAAAGTCGGTATCAGCAACGAAGATCGCGTTGGCCTTGTTGTCGCCCTTGCCCTCGATCCGACCGGCGATGACGTGGGCGAACTTGTCGGCGTCGCGAATGACGCGACGCGGGTCTTTCGGTTGCGTCCCGAAGAACGAGTTCTCGACGAGATCGCCGAACTCGTTCTTGCCCGAAGCCGCTCCGGTCTGCAGCAGCGACGTAAACTCGACGTCAGCGTTCGTATCTTCGAGAACTTCGCCCGGATACAGAACGAGCAGTTCCTGCAGGCCGCTGGTGACGTCGCTCTCAGAATTGAATGCTTCCGGATTTCCGCTGACCTTGGTGATAAAGACGTAGTCCTGCGGCAGATCGACCCACTGCGGATGCGGATTGACCGTGTCCCAGACGAGCGAGTCGTTCTTCCATTCAATCCCCAGCGCGGCAAGCAGCGGTGCATAGTTCGCTCGCGGTTCCGGCGGCTGCTGTCCGCCCATCATCGGGTTTCCTGCCGGACGCTTTGGCTGGCTGGGGGCGTTACCGAGATTCGTGATCGGCATCGGATCGTCGAGAATGAGGACCGGCTTGCCACTCTTCACATACGTGACAAAGTTGTCCATCTGCTGCTGGTTGAGTGCCGACGGCTGAACGGCCAGCAGGACATCCATTTCGTCGTCGATCTCGGAATCAGCAGCGACTTCGATGACCTTGTACTGCTTCTTGAGTTCCTGGCTGATGCGCCATTCCGGCTGGCTGCGCATCGACTGCATGTCGAAACCGCCGTTGACCTTCGCATCAGTTCGCAGCACTCCGACCGTCAGGCGTTCTTCCTGAGACACCGTGCGGATCGAGCGGGTCAGTTCGTACTCGATCGACGAACCGGATTCGAAGAACGGGATCACGACCTGGTCGAACGGGCTTTGAACCACGGCGCCGAGAAACACTTCAACGGCCTGAAACCGGCCATTGACTTCCGACTGCACCGTCTGCGGAGCGATGCCAAAGTGCGATGCCTCTTCGGCTTCCTCGCTGAACGGTGTGACGTCGACAAAGCGAACATTGAGCAATCCGCCGCCCATCTGATCGTACTGCCGGAGCAGGCCACGAAGCTGCGTCTGCTGCGCGACGTACTCGCGCGGCACCGTCGGGCTCATGTAGGCGAGCACGGTGACCGGGTTCTCTTCCTTGATATTGCCGATCAGGTCGGTCGTCGTGTCCGAGAGTGTGTAAAGGTTCTCGGCGGTCATGTCGAACCGCAGACCCATCGACTCGCTGGCCGTCGAGATCACCGAGTTGCCGGCGATCAACGCGATCAGCAGGCAGACAATGCGGAGACCGCAGTGGGCTCCCATTGGAAGCCCGTCGCCGCTGCGAACCCAGTGTCGGCGGCTGATCATTGCCGCGTTGAGATACAGAGCAAACGCGATCAGCGATCCGAAATAGACCAGCCCGCTGAACGGCACGACACCCATCGCGAATTCACGCAATCGTTCGGACAGACTGAGTGCCAGGCAGACCTGTGAGAAACCGTCGTACAGAGTGTCCATCAACGTCGGATTCTCGACGAACGGCCGCGTCACGGCGAGCTTGCCGATGAAGACCGGAATGGCACAGAAGGCGACGCCGATTCCGAACGCAACGGTCACGCTGCTCGTCATCACCGACGCAAACATCGCGAGGCTGATCAGGGCGGCGCCGGCGAGCCAGTAGCCGAAGTAGGTCGTCAGCAGCAGACCCCAGTCCGGATTGGCGATCCTCGCCAGCACGCCGAACATCGTCATCGAGAAACCAAGTGCGACGGTGTAGACCAGCACGAGCGACAGATACTTGCCCAGCAGGATCTCGGTGTCGGTTCCCGGCAGCGTGAAGAGCAGCTCGTCCGTGCCCTGCCGCTTTTCGTCCGCCCAGGCTGTCATGGCGATCGCCGGCACAATGAACAGCAGCAGGTACGGGAAGTACACGGTGAGCTGGTCGAGCGTCGCCAGGTTGTTCGTAAAGAACTGCGGGTTGAAGGCGGCGAGCGAAGCCGCGACCACAAAGAAGATGATGAACAGGTATCCGAGCAGGCCGGAGAAATAGCTCATCAGGTTTCGCTTGAGCACAGCGACAATCACATGAGTTCGCATATCTCAGTTCCGCAATGGAGTTGAAATTGAATCACTTGTTTAACCCGAAGCCGCAGGCGACGGCGGTCGAAACCCGAAGGCAAGCGCCGTCGCCTGCGGCTTCGGGTTAAACGATGTCGATCTCGACGTCAGGCGCCGGCGCCGGTCAGTTCGCGGAAGCGGTTTTCCATTTCCTCTTCCGTGCCGGCCATCTCGTCCGTCGGGCCGTCAAACACGACGCGGCCCTGGTTGACGAGAATGACGCGACTGCAAACGGCTTTGACTTCACGCAGAATATGCGTCGACAGCAGAATCGTTTTTGTCTGGCCGAGGCTCGTGATCAGATCACGGACACCCTGCACCTGATTCGGATCGAGACCGCTGGTCGGTTCGTCGAGAATCAGAACGTCGGGATCGTGCAGCAGAGCCTGAGCCATGCCGACTCGCTGCCGGTAACCTTTCGACAGCTTGCTGATCGACTTCGTCCAGACCGTGCTCAACGAGCAGGCTTCGCGGACATACTCCAGCCGCTGTCCCAGCGTGCCGGCGTTCATGCCGCGCGCTTCGCCGAGGTACTTCAGGATGCTCTGCGGAGTCATCTCGGCATACAGGGGCCCGTTTTCCGGGAGGTAGCCCAGCCGCGACGCTGCCGCCAGGCGGTCGGTCTGCATATCGTGCCCGGCGATTCGAGCCGAGCCGTTCGACGGGGCCAGATACCCCGTCAGCATTTTCATCGTTGTTGATTTGCCAGCGCCGTTGGGTCCGAGAAACGCCGCAACCTGTCCTCGCGGGACAGAAAACGTGACGTTCTCAGTAGCGACGAACGAGCCGTAATACTTGCTCAGCCCATCCGCCTCGATCATCACGTCGCTGGAGCCACTGGTGCTGCTGTCAGTCATCGTGTGCAGTTCCGGGTGAGAGAAACAGGTGGGAAAATCAGCCGGCAGGACGACGCAGGATACCGATCAAGGTCTGCCAATTTGAGCGCACAAACCCACGAGACCTGCCAATCTGCCAGTTCAGCTTCAAATACCGAAGCCGCCTGCAGTCTGCCAGTTCGCGAAAAATGCGAGCCAGCAAAGTGTTCCGCCGGCACGAGGCCATGCCGGAAAGCAAAGCGCGTTCCAGTGCAGCGACAGCTCATTGATCAGTTCAGGGGCAAGTCGCGGCCGGTCTCTCCGGATTCGTCGTCGCAACGGTAACCGACTGAGGGCACATTCGTCAGACTGCTGCGCCCGTGCATCGCGAAACTTCTTCAGTGAAACCTGACAGGAAGAGTCAAACCATGAACCGCGTTCTCGTTCTGTACCACTCGAACAGCGGCAACACGAAACGCATGGCCGAATTCGTTGCCGAAGGCGCTCAGCAGATTTCGGATACCGAAGTCCGGCTGCGAAACCTCGATGCAGCGACAGCCGACGATGTGCTCTGGTGCGACGGTATCGCGGTCGGCAGTCCAACAAACATGGGGCTGCTCTCCTGGCGGATGAAGAAGTTCTGGGACGAGACGATGCTCAACGATTGGATGAAGGTGGACGGCAAGATCGGCTGCGCGTTCTCGTCCAGCGGCGGCTTCGGTGGCGGCAGCGAGATGGCCTGCCAGTCGATCCTGACGGTCCTGATGAACTTCGGATTTCTGGTCTTCGGCGTTACGGACTATGTCAGCAAGCTGACCACCCTCCACTATGGAGCCGTCGCCGTTCGAGAACCGCGTGACGACGAAACCGCGGACGCCTGCCGGAAACTCGGCAAGCGTCTCGCCGAATGGACCGCCGTGTGTGCACACGGTCGAAAAGACGAGCACCCGCTCGCCAAGAACGATGAACGTCTCCCGCCAGGCTGAACCAGCGACTGACTCAGCGCAGAAAATAACGCGGGACGGTGGTTGCCCAGCGTCCCGCGTTTGTCCTTCATCGTGCGGCATCTCGTGAGCCGCTTCAGGCGAGCCGAGTGCCGTCAGACCTCGGTTTTTCATCGCATGTAGAAACCGCAGCCTTACCGCGGCGGCTCGCCAGTGTTGTGCACGAGGTCTTCCGCGAGGCCTTCCGCGAGTGCTCCCTGCCGGGACCGATTCCGGCGATCCAGCTACACAACGCCGTTGCCGTCATCCATGTCGTCGAAGTCTTCTCCGTCGGCATCGTCATCACCGTCGAAATCTTCATCTGCCAGTTCCGCTTCGAGTTCCGGATTCGCATCCGAGGCGCGGACGTTCGTTGAGTCGTCACCGCCGGCTCCCTCTTTGAGAGCCAGCTCGCCGGTACGACGGAAGTCGAGCAGCGAATCGATGGCGGTTCCCAGCCACAGCGAGGCGAACGGGACGTTGCGGAACGCCTTGTATCCCTTGCGGGTCCGATGCTGAATGTCTCCGGCACCCAGCAGCAGCAGTTCGAGGATGTCGCGAGTTTCGCGTTTCAGTCCGCGAGCGAAGATTGGCTCGCGAGTTGTTGCCCGCAGAAACTGATGCTCGTAGACGTAGGACTCGTCAATTTCGACACGATGGAAAAGCCATGCCCAGACGACTTCGGCCGCGATCAGTGCCGTGAAGACGTACGCCGCCGCGACGAAGAAGCCGGGCGAGACTGACGCGTCGAGATACTCAATGTGACCCGCGACGGCCGTCAACGGATTCCACGCCAGTTCGACGGTCGCCATGTGTGCCATCCCGAAGAACGCGACCAGACCAACAGCCAGCACGGCACAACGGATGACATCCAGGTTGTAGAGAATCGTCACATAGCACAGGAACAACGCCACAAACCAGATGAGCAGAGCCCAGCCGGCCGTTAGCAGTCCGCCAGCCGTCAGGCCATAAAGAATCAAACTGCCCCAGATCATCGGGTGCAGATAAATCGAATCTCCGTACCAGACGAAGCGCACGCGGTAGACACGTTTGCGGTCGCGCGTCACCTGTCCAATCAGGTAGGCGAAGAATCGCTGATGGAATGTCCGCAGCACGCCAAGCAGTGGCCACAGAACAATGCGGATCGGTGTCAGAAAGACGCTGCGCAACACGCGCAACGTCACGCTGGAGTTCTGACCGTGCATCATTTGAGTGCTCATGGAAATCTCCTTCGCGGCCAGATCTGACAATGAACCTGAAGCTCAATCGAATGCCGGGGCCGCCGTCTCTTCCGGTCGTCGTGAGTGGGCCCGAATACGCATGCCCGACCGCGGTGGATCTGCCGTTCGCACGAAATTCCGTTCCGATCGCGCGAGGTTCCTGAGATCGTTGGGCGTCGGGAATCAGCGTCGCCGCGACCTCAAACGTGGCTCGTTCGAGGCACGATTCCGTATTGCCGCATTTTTGAAATCTGGGGTATAAGCCCACCCCGGACTCTGAATGCTGTGAGGAAATGCGCGGCAAACGGCGTCCCGTGATCGCCTCATCCTCTCAGAGAAACCCGCTGCGGCAGTCCCGGCTCAACAATTCTTCAAGGGCCTGCTGCGTCTGGTTCTGCTCCCCGCATCCCTCCCCGACGACCTTTGAGACTTCCTCATGCGAACTCGATTCGCCGACTTCGATCGCCTTGCGCGAGACGGTGGGACACCGGTTCGTTCACAGCCGTTTGCCCAATGGCCCGTCTTCGACAGTGAAATGCTGCAGGCTGTTCAGGACGTCCTGAAATCCGGACAGGTCAATTACTGGACGGGTCAGGAATGCCGGGAATTTGAAAACGAGTTCGCGCGATTCGTTGGCTGCGACCACGCGGTTGCCGTTTCCAACGGAACGATCGCTCTGGAACTGGCGCTGGTCGCATTGGGTATCGGCGCCGGCGACGAAGTCATCGTGCCGCCGCGAACGTTCATCGCGACCGCCAGCGCTGTTGCAATGCGCGGAGCCGTCCCGGTTTTCGCTGATCTCGATCCCGTCAGCGGAAACATCTCCGCAGAGACGATTGAAGCGGCAATCTCGCCTGACACCAAAGCCGTCATCGTTGTGCACGCCGCCGGCTGGCCCTGCGAAATGGGGCCGATCATGAAGCTCGCCCGCGAGCGCGGACTGTTCGTCATCGAAGACTGCGCTCAGGCGCACGGAGCAACCTGCGATGGCCGCCAGGTGGGATCGATCGGCGACATCGGTACGTTCTCGTTCTGCCAGGACAAGATCATGACGACCGCCGGAGAAGGCGGCATGGTCACGATGAACTCGCACGAACTCTGGGAGCGCGCCTGGAGCTTTAAGGATCACGGTAAGAGCTGGGACGCGGTTTATCGACGACAGCACGATACGGTTTTCAAGTTTCTTCATGAGTCCATTGGCACGAACTGGCGAATGACCGAAGTCCAGGGCACGATCGGTCGGCTGGCTTTGAAGAAGCTGCCGCAGTGGATCGCCGCTCGACGCCGCAACGCCGCGGTACTTGACGCCGGCCTCAGCGAAATCGCCGGTCTGGACGTCGTCCGTCCAGCAGCCGGTCTCGGACACAGCTATTACAAGTACTACGTCAACGTGTCGTCCGATGCGCTGACGGTCGAGTGGACCCGCGATGAAGTTGTGCGGGCTCTGCAGGCCGAGGGAATTCCGTGCGGCAGCGGCATCTGCTGCGAGATCTACCGCGAAAAGGCGATTGAATCTGCGGGGCTCGCACCCGCTCAACCGTTGCCCGTCGCGGCCGACCTCGATCGTCGAACGATCATGTTCCTCGTCCACCCGACCTTGTCGGAAGACGACATGCGGGACATCGTCGCCGCCTGTCGCAAAGTGATGAGTGCAGTCGCGGCCTCACAATCGCGAATCCGCGACACTGCGGAACAAAGGGCTGCGTGACGCAGCCGGATGTCATGGCCGGTTCACGACAGGGATTGTCACACCGGTCCAATCGGAAACTCACTGACCGGAACCAGCAGGCAGGGACGCCAGGATGCTCAATTCGATCTGGTCGAAACTCTTCGGCAACGCTTCGCCGAGACAGGTCAAGGTACGGGTTCTCGTCGACTTCACGGTCGCGAACGTCGTGCTCATCGTCGCCGCCGTTCTGCGACTGGCGATTCGCGGCGAACTGGACTTCGCCGACCCGGTGAATCAGCTCGCCGGCAAGATCACAGTCACGTACCTCGTTCACGCCGGCTGGTTCGCATTGTCAGCCGGAGCGTTGCTGACCTGGGCCGGCATCTATCGACCGCTGCCAAGTTCGCGGATCGGACAACGCCTCATTGACATTTCAAAGGCCTGCGGCATCGGGATGCTTGGCCACCTCATCATCGGCAGCATCTGGCAGGGACGAGTTGGTCCGACGCTGGAAGTCGCTGTCCCGGCCTGGTCACTGCTGGGCGTGTCCATCTTCGCCGTGCGTTACTCGACGATGTCGCTGACGACGCACTACCGTGTCGTGCCGCGCAAACCGCGATCGTCTGTTCTGTCCGACAAGGTGGAAGATGTGCTCGTCGTCGGGGGTGCCGGCTACATCGGCTCGGTGCTGACAAAGCAGCTTCTCGACAAGGGTTATCGCGTCCGCGTCCTCGACATGGGCATGTTCGGACACGAATCGCTGCAGTCTCTGGCCGGGCATTCGCGGCTGGAAATCATGTCGGGCGATTTCCGCAATGTTGAAGACGTTGTTCGAGCACTGCGGAACATCGACGCCGTCGTTCATCTCGCGGCAATCGTCGGCGACCCGGCGTGTGCGCTCGACAAAGAAGCGACCATCTCGATGAACTACGCGGCCGCGCGCATGATGGCGCAGCTGGCCCGCGCGAACGGTATCTCGCGCTTCGTGTTCGCCTCGACCTGCAGCGTCTACGGAGCCTCGGACGATATCCGCACGGAAGAGTCCGATCTCAATCCGGTTTCGCTGTACGCAACGACGAAGATCGACGCCGAACGGGCTCTGCTGGAAACCGCCGACGAAGTCTTTCAGCCGACGATCCTCCGTTTCGCGACCGCGTACGGCTGGTCGTTCCGACCGCGCTTTGACCTGGTGGCCAACCTTTTCAGTGCTCAGGCCGTCACGGACAAGCACATTCGGATCATCAACGGCGAGCAGTGGCGACCGTTCGTCCACACCGTTGATATCGCTCGAGCCTGCGTGATGGCCGTTGAAGCGCCGCTTGAGAAAGTCGGTTGCGAAGTCTTCAACGTCGGCGATCACAGCCAGAACTACACGCTGCAGCAGCTCGGCCATATCGTGGCCGAATGCGAACCCGGCATGTTCGTCGAGGAAATCACCAACGACGACGACCCGCGCAACTACCGCGTTGACTTCTCGAAGATTCAGCGCGTGCTCAATTTCCGAGCCAGCATCGACCTGCACGAAGGCGTTCGCGAAATGGTCGAGGCGGTCCGGGCCGGCAAGGTCATCAACTGGCAGGACCCGGTCTACAGCAACCTGAAAACCCTGCAGCAGGACGGCCCGAATCTCCTGAAGTTCCAGCAGGGAACCTCGGAAGAAGAAGAGCTGCGGGAAACCAAGCGTTTCCTGTCAAAGGCTGCGTAGCTGAAAGATTCGGGGCAGGAGGGTTCGGCGTAGCAGTCGTCATGGCAGAACTGTCAAACGCTACATATGAGCGAATTCAGGCACTCAGTGCCGAGGGCGACATGTTCGCCGATTCCGCCGACTTTCCACGCGCCCTTGAGAAGTATTGGGCTGCGTGGGATCTCTTGCCAGAACCGCAGTGTGACTGGGATGCCGCAACGTGGTTGCTTGCCGCGATTGGCGACGCAAACTTCCCTGGCGGCGATTACGAAGCAGGACGCGACAATCTCTCCAACGCAATGCATTGCCCAGATGCGATTGGCAATCCGTTCCTTCATCTTCGCCTTGGCCAATGCCAGTTTGAGCTGGGAAATGTAAAACTCGCTGCTGATGAGCTGACGCGAGCATTCATAACGGGCGGCAATCAGGTCTTCGCTGATGAAGATCCGAAGTATTACGCATTCGTGAGAAAGAGACTGAATCTGTAGACGCTCTTTCGGGTCGACGATGGGGCGTGATGGATCGACACTTGCCGGATCGTAGAATTGACTGCGAACTCCGGTTCATCTTTGCGCCGGAGTGTCTACAGTTCGCTCAGTTTCACCCATCACCGGTCGCCCAGCGGAGCCCGGCGGAATGATCCCGCGGACTGAAATTTTTCCCAACGTCATCGAGATGAATTACCAGGCGCGTAAGCGGCTGGGCTGTTGTGTGTATCTCGTGTATGACGGGTCTGAATGGCTGCTGATCGATATCGGGTACAGCGATACGGTCGCGGAGATCGTCGATCTGATCCGGCAGATGGATTTCTCGCTGGCCGACTGCCGCTACCTGATCGCGACGCACGCTGACGTCGATCACATTCAGGGGCTGCAGCTCGCGAAAGAGATGCTGCCTTCGGCGGAGACGATCGGGCATCCGGATGCCGCTCGACTGTTGCGGGAAGGCAACCGTGTCGTGACTTATGCGGAGATCGCTGCGCAGAATATCTCGATCGACCTGCCGCCGCTGAAGCTGGAACGCACGATTGACGACGGTGACGTCCTCCAGCTCGGCGGCAAGCAGCTGGAAGTCTGGCACACGCCGGGCCACACGATCGGGATGCTGTCCTTCCGGATGGACAACCTGCTGTTCTGTGCGGACAACATTTACCGCGACGGCTGCGTCGGCAACATCGACGCGCATCACGGGTCGGATATTCTCGACTTCATGGACTCACTGACCCGCATCCGCAACAGCGATGTGGAATGGCTGCTGCCCAGTCACGGCCCGCCATTCCGCAAGGACAACGCGCTGCTCGACGAAGCCATCGCCCGCCTGGAACGTTACTCGCACCGAGCCGACTTCGGCACCTGCGCCGTCGACTGGCCATTGCTCGACGAATGGGAAGACGAGCTGGAACGAGGCGTCATGCCGCAGTAGGTGGTCGGGGGCCAACGAATGCTGCGAATGGCACTTATGCAGTGGTCAGCCTCACCTTCGCCTGATTGGTGCGATTCGTTGGCCTCGTCAATCGATTCCGACTCTCGTCTGAACTGGTGCGGATCTGCAAACAGCCAGCCAGTGTCGAGATCACGTCTGACCACTTGATGCGAGACTTCCGTTGTCGCTCGGCTCCCTGCTGTGGTTAGAATGGCAGTCCGCGCCCTCTGGAATTCCCACCTGCCGCTCACGGCCTTTTCTTTCTGTTTCTGACCAGCATCGCGTTGTTTGGTGAGGACTCGCCGAACGCCTTGCTGTTACCGGAGCAGTCGATCTCATCGCCGGCTCAACCCCCCATCCGACATGTCCCGCGAACTTCTCTCTGTCCGCTGCCCTGAATGTGGCTTCCGGTTCAAAGTCGAACGGAAGTTTGGCGGTCGTGTGACGCGCTGCCCGCAGCCTGAGTGTTCTCAGAAGCTCCGCCTGCCGGAAGCCGTTGCCACGCGGCGACGGCCAGTCGAGGCGACCGAGCAACCAGCACCATCTCGCCAGACGAAAGCGAGAAGGACGACGCAGCGTGCCGCCAAGAGGCACCGCCAACCCGTCGCGAAGAAGCAGTCAAGGTTGCCGGCACGATTTGCCGGCAATCAACGCTGGCTGTTGAGCATCGGCATTGGTTCGACGCTTCTGGCGGCGGCGTTCTTCATTTTCGCGCCGACACCGGAAACGTCGCCGCTCCGCAACAGCGTGGGCGTTTCAGTGGTCGCTGCCGACGAGCCGCCTCCGCCGGATCCGTTCCGCGAGGAAATGCTGCCGTTCGTCGAACAGTTCTGCACCGACTGCCACAACGCAGATGATCCGCAGGGCGGGCTGGACTTCTCGAAGTACGCCGAGTCGACCTCGCGGGACATCATCAAAGGCAAGGCCCGCGAGCACTGGCAGACGGTGCTCGCGATGCTCGAAACCGGAGCGATGCCGCCGAAAGATGCCGAGCAGCCTCCGAAAGAGCAGCTTGAGAAACTGGTCCCGTGGCTCGAAAGAAGGCTGTACAACCTGGATTGCGACCTGATCGCCGATCCGGGCCGCGTGACGATCCGGCGTCTCAACCGCGCGGAGTACAACAACACGGTTCGCGACCTGCTGGGCGTCGACTTCAAACCGGCGGACAGCTTCCCGTCGGACGACGTGGGCTACGGCTTCGACAATATCGGCGACGTGTTGTCGCTCTCGCCGCTGCTGCTGGAGAAGTATCTCGACGCCGCTGAAGCCGTCGCCCAGGCCGCGCTGCCGGTCTACGCGGGAAAAGATCGGGCTCGCCGGTTTGCGAAGAACGACCTCAAAAAAGGCAATTCGAGCTTCAGCCTCGGCCGCGACTTCTGGGCGATGCCGAGCAACGGAGAGTTGTTCCTGTCGTTCGACGCGAAGTTCGACGGCGACTATGAGGTTTCAATCCGTGCCCGCGAGGATTCCGCGGGTGACGAACCGGCAAAGATGGAACTGCGCATTGACGGCCAGGTGGCGAAGTCGTTTGCCGTGAAGGGCCGCCAGCCGACCGTGCATCGGGCGAGCGTCCCGTTGGAGCGCGGTGACCATCGAATCGCGGTCGCGTTTACGAACGACTATTACCAGGCGGGAAAAGCTGACCGCAACCTGCACGTTGCATACGTCGATGTCGTCCCGCCTCTGAATCGCGAACAACTCAGCCGCGTGATCATCGACTGGCCGGACGAAAGTGGACTGAGCATTCGCGATTCCGCCGCGAAGTCGCTGCGACCGTTCCTGCGACGAGTGTTCCGGCGGCTGCCGACCGACGACGAACTGCAGAAGTACGCGGGCATGGTCGAGATGGTCGTCAGCGAGGGCGAGCCGTTTGAATTCGGTATGCAGCTCGCCGTGCAGGCGGTGCTGGTTTCGCCGTCGTTCCTGTTCCGCGTCGAGTCGGATGAGAATCCTGACGACCCGATGGCTGAACGCGGGCTGACCGACTTTGAACTCGCGTCGCGGCTGTCTTACTTCCTGTGGAGCAGTACGCCGGACGATGAACTGCTGACTCTCGCCGAACGGGGTGAACTCCGCCGACCGGAGATACTTCGGCAACAGGCAAAGCGATTGCTGGCCGACGACAAGGCACGAGCGATTGTCGACAACTTCGCCGAACAGTGGCTCAACTTGAGGTCGCTCGACGAGCTGTCTCCCGATCCGCAGGTCTTTCCCGACTGGGATGACGAACTGCGGGCGGCGATGAAAGACGAATCACTCGCCGTCTTCGAAACGATCATGCGCGACGACCGCAGCGTGCTCGACCTGCTGGATGCCGACTTCACGTTCGTGAACGAGCGGCTGGCGAAGCACTACGGGATGGCGGACATCAAGGGCGAGGAATTTCAGCGCGTGGCGCTCAACCCGCAGCGGCGACTCGGCGTACTCACGCACGCCAGCATCCTGACGCTGACGTCGAATCCGAACCGCACGTCGCCCGTCAAACGTGGCAAGTGGATCATGGAGAACATCCTCGGCAAGGATCCGCCCCCTGCTCCTCCCGGCGTTCCGGGACTTGAAGAAACGCAAAAGGCGAAACCAGACGCGCCGCTGCGGGAACAGCTTGAGCAGCATCGCGCCGATCCAGGTTGTGCCTCATGTCATCGCACGATGGACGATATCGGTTTTGGTCTCGAGAACTTCGACGCGATCGGTCGCTGGCGAGACACTGACAACGGTCGCCCGATCGATGCGCGTGGCGAGCTGGAAGCCGGGCTCGCGTTCAGTGGACCGGTTGAACTTGTCACAATCCTTAAAACCCGCAGCACGGATTTCGCTCGCGTCTTTTCCGAGCGAATGCTGACTTACGCCCTCGGCCGCGGACTTGAGTACTATGACCGCTGTGCCGTGGACGACATTCAAGAACGACTGCAGCAGAACGATTACCGCTTTTCAGAACTGATTCTGGCGGTGATTGAAAGCGAACCGTTTCTCAAACGCCGTGGCGACGGAGAACGACAATGACATTTCACATTCGCAAGCAGACACAGATTTCCCGACGCTCGGTGCTCAAGGGCGCCGGCACTCTGATGAGCCTTCCGCTGCTCGACGCGATGCTGTCGACGAATGGGCTGGCCGCCGGCTCAACCAGTGCGGCGCCGCTCCGCACGGCATACCTCTTCACTCCAAATGGAGTGATCATGCCGGCGTGGACTCCCGAGAAGGACGGCGCCGATTACGAACTCTCGGAAACGCTGAAGCCGCTGGAGCCGTTCAAGTCCGAGATCAACGTGCTCAGCGGACTCGCACAGGACAACGGTCGCGCGAAGGGCGACGGCCCCGGCGATCATGCCCGGTCGGCGTCGTCGTTTCTGACCGGCGCTCATCCCGTCAAGACGTCCGGTGCGGATATTCGTGTTGGAGTTTCCGCTGACCAGGTCGCGGCGCAACACATCGGCAACCAGTCGCGGCTGCCGTCGCTTGAAATCGGCATCGAACGCGGTCGCAGTTCGGGTAACTGCGATTCGGGTTACAGCTGTGCGTACTCGTCCGCGATTTCGTGGAAGACCGAACACACGCCGATGGCCAAGGAGATCGTGCCGCAGCTCGTTTTCGATCGGCTGTTCGGCACCGAGCAGGGCACTCCTGAAGAGCGGGCTCGCCGCGCGAAGTACCGACGCAGCATTCTCGACCTCGTGGCGGACGATGCCAGCAAGCTCAGCAGAACTCTCGGCCAGACCGACCGTCGCAAGCTTGATGAGTACTTCACCAGCGTGCGGGAAATCGAAACGCGGATCGAACAGGCTCAGAAGTCGGCGGAACTTGAGAAGCCAGACTTCGAGATCCCCGAAGGCATTCCGTCCGACCTGACGCAGCACATCCGCCTGATGTACGACCTGCTGGTCATGGCCTTCCGCACGGACAGCACGCGGATCGCGACGTTTATGCTGGCCAATGAGGGCAGCAACCAGCGGTACGAACCGGTCGGAGTGAAGCGCGGCCATCACCAGCTTTCACACCACCGCGACAAGGAAGACATGGTCGCCGACCTGCGGAAGATTGATCACTACCTGGTCGAGCAGTTCGCGTACTTCCTGCAGAAGATGCACGACACGAAAGAAGGCGACGGCACGCTGCTGGATAACTCGATGATCGTCTACGGCAGCGGCCTCGGAGACGGCAACCGCCATCGCCACGAGAACCTGCCAATCGTCCTCGCAGGCCGCGGCGGCGGCACGATCCAGCCCGGTCGCCACATTCGCTACGCAGAAGAAACGCCGCTGAACAACCTGTTCCTCGCCATGCTGCACCGAGTTGGTGCCAACGTCGAGAACTTCGGCGACAGCAACGGCGTGCTGAAAGAGATCGACGCGTAGCCGACTGCAGTCAGTCCATCAGGCGAGCGAACATCGTGTGACGTGGCTTGCCGCCAATTCGCTGCTGCACGTCGCCGAGTTCGATCGCTTCGTTGATTTCCGCAAAGACAACTTCGGTAGCAGCGAGGCATCGGTCGACGTGCTCGGGGCGGTGGGCGAGCGTTGGGTTGAAGCCGCTCGCTGCCAGGAATCCGTGGTCGAGCATTCGTGTCGTGTACAGCGTCATCAGGGCGTTCGAATCCGGATGGTCGAAGCCGGTGAGCACCGCGTCCGCTCGTCCGGCTGCCGTCACGGGAACTCCGGTTCGCTGGCCGAGTTCGAGCCAGCCATCGCGGAAACGGGTTCCGATCGTGGCAATGTGAGACGGCACGTCGACGCGGCGAAACTTCTCGATCGTCGCGACGGCAGCAGCAGGTCCGACGCCTTCGGTCCAGTAGGCACTGGAGATAAACGAGCCCTCTGCCGCCGTCATTGTCTCGGCGGTGCCGATGATGGCGCTCATCGCGAAGCCATTGCTGATCGTTTTGGCAAAGATCGCGATGTCGGGATTCACTCCGAACTTCAGGTGCGCTCCGCCGAGGCACAATCGCCAGCCGACGGAAATCTCATCAAAGATCAGACGGGCTCCACAACGGTCGGCACGTTCGCGGACGCCCTCCAGAAAACCTGGGTCCGGAGGCGTGCTTCGCATCGGCTCCATGATGATCGCCGCAAGGTCGCTGCCGTGCGCGGCGATGAGCGCATCGAGTTCGTCAAACTGGTTATAGCGAAACGGCAGCGTCGTTCCGCGCAGTGATCGCGGGACACCTGCCGGTTGAAGGCCCGGCAACAAGTGGCCGTTCAACGCGTCGTGCTCGCCAAGATTCGCCGCGAGATACCAGTCATGCCAGCCGTGATAGCCGCAGATGGCGACCTTCTCACGCCCGGTTGAAGCTCGCGCGATGCGGACCGCGACGGCTGCCGCTTCGCCACCGGTCCGGGCAAACCTCGCGCGGTCGGCCCAGGGATGAATCTCCGTCAGTAGTTCCGCGAGTCGCACTTCGTCAGCCGTCTGCTGCGTGGCCATCGAACCGAGGTTCACTCGCCGAATCACCGCTGCGTTGACGTCGGGATCCGCGAAGCCCAGCAGGCAGGCAAGGATCCCGTTCGACGACATATCAATAAAACGCCGCCCGTCTGTATCCACGACTTCGCAGCCGATCGCCTGGTCGTAGTAAGCCGGCCAGCGGCCAGGGGCGAACATCTCGGGCCGTTTGGACAGAAGCTGCGTGCCGCCGGGGATGAGCTGCTTTGCCTGGGCATAGCGCTGCTGCACGGTGTCGCCGGTCGGTGGCGAATCGATTCGCAGAAGCTGCCGGGCATTTGTGCGGAAGATGCGTTCGAGATCGCGGTCGGTCAGGCACATCGTTCGCGCGGCCTGCTGCAGTGCGAGCAGCGATTCGATGCCGACGATGTTCGCTCGCCCGTGCTTCCAGCCGGCCCAGTCAACGTTGTGGTCGTACAGCCAGAGGAAACCCTCGCCGACGGATAACGCCTTACCGCGCAGATCGGAGATCGGAAAGTCGCTGCCGTACATCAGCCGCGTCGTTCCCGTCGCGCGAATGATCGCTTCGAACGCCGTCGGTTCGCAGACGGCTGACGTGTCAAAGTAAACGTTGTCGATGCCGCGCAGGCCGTCGATCGCGTCGACTGTGTGTGACGCGTTGAAGCCTCGGGCCGCGTGCGCGAGAACCAGATTCGCGTTCGGAAACTGCCGGCACTTTTCCTGAATGTAGGACAGATTGCGAGGATCACTGAGTGCTCGCGGCAGCACCATGTGCATTGTGATCCAGAGGCCGCGTTGATGAGCGATCTCCCAGGCCCACTCGGGCAGGAACTCGCCCTGCTCTGCGTTGAACGTGTCATCGCGCAGCGCGAAGACGTGGTAGACCTTGAAGCCTGAGAACCCGTCGTCGATCAGAGTGCGCTCGGCTTCCGCAGGATCGTCATCCGGACGGATCAGCATCAGCCCGCGACAGCCCGGATTCGCCGCGACCTGATCGGCCACGAAACGATTCTCAGCCTGACAATCGACGTCACGAGTCGGAAAGCCGAAGTACAGACCGTTCGTCGTAACCCGGTCGCCCATCCAGCGGCGCATACTCGCGACCATCGCCGCGTGGCCGACTTCAGGAGAGTCGATCGAGCCGTCGTCGACCAGGTGCCGCAGGTCGTACCAGTGAGCGTGCGCATCGAACGCGTCAGGCGGAACGAAGTCCCGCAGCCGGCGTTCAAAGAGTTCGAGGTCCTCCGTCCCGATCGTCCAGCGCGATGGGTCAGCAGAATCACGGAGCGTCGGTTGTGACTTCTTGAACGCCGGGAGCTGTTCGGTCATGGGATGTCTCGATGGGACTACGGAGGATCAAGTTGATCAGTGCCCGTAGCTGGATTCGCAAGAATTCAGACCGTCCACCAGGCTCTCTGAATTCTTGCGAATCCAGCTACATCGCGCGCAGTCTTCGAGCGAACGGTTAGTCAAGTTAGCGCCCTTTGAGCTTCCCTAACTGCTCCGCAAGTTCGCCGGCGGTTGCCTTTTCGCCGGCGGCGACGTTCGCGTTCTCGCCGTGGTCAGCCCTGTGGTCGTACAGCATCTGCGCTGTGAGCCTGCCATTGCGGTTTCGGTACTCGGTAAAGCGAAAGTTGTCCGTCCGGATCGTGTCGCCGTTGCCGAACCGTCCAACGGCTGCCGTCTTCCATTCGGCGTTCGGGTTACGAAGCAGCGTCGCGAAGCTCTGGCCCTGAAGGTGCTCCGGCAGCGGCAGGCCGGCGAGTTCGCAGAGTGTCGGGTACAGGTCGATCGTCTCGATCAAGCCGGACCGTTTCTGGCCGCCATCAATGCCCGGAGCGCGGACGATCAGTGGAATCTGCATCGAGGTTTCGTAGCACGAGTGCTTGCACCACAGTGTGTGCTCGCCGAGGTTCCAGCCGTGATCGCCCCACAGCACCACGATCGTGTTGTCCGCCAGCTTGAGCCGGTCCAGTTCGTCGAGCAGTCGACCGATCTGAGCGTCGGTGTAACTGACGCAGGCATAGTAGCCGTGAATCAGGTTCCGAGCGGTCTCGTCTGATACTTGACCTTTCGCCGGGATGCCCGCGTAAGCCCGCAGTTCGCCGGACGAATGGATCGACTCGGCGGGAGCGTCCTGCGGCGGGTGATAGTTGTCGGGCAGATGAATCGTCTCGTGGTCGTACAGGTCCCAGTACTTCTGAGGTGCGATGAACGGCAGGTGAGGTTTCAGAAAACCGACGGCCAGAAAGAACGGCTCGTCCTTACCCGCAAGTCGTCCGAGGTCCTTGATCGCCTGCTCGGCGATGACACCGTCGGCGTACGCGTTGTCGTCGACCGGGGCAGACTCCCAGGCAGGTCCGCGAGACCGACGCCCCTTCTTCTGCCGCTGCTCGTGAAGCGCCGCGTTCTCTGGGTTCCGGTACCACGGAATGTCTTTCGGACGCCAGGCGGGTTCGGACCACCCCTGAGCATTGTCCGCCGGATTGTGAAACACCTTGCCGAGCGACCGCGTGAAGTAGCCGTTCGTTCGGAATTGAGTATTCAATGTCGTGATGCCGGGGGCGTCTTTCTCCGCCCAGGTCTGATAACTGACAAAGCGGTTGCGGGCCGGTCGGATGCCGGTCATCAGGCTCGCCCGCGACGCTCCACAGGTCGGCACCATGCAGTACGCACGCTCGAACAGAACACCCGACGCGGCCAGCCGGTCGATGTTCGGCGAATGAATGTGCTGCTTTCCGTAACAGGCCAGTTCCGGTCGGAGGTCATCTACTGCGATGAACAGGACGTTGGGCCGGGATGATTCGGCGCGAGCAAATCCCGCGCTAACCAGCAGGACGACAACGCATAACAGAGACAGCTTCTTCATCTCGATGATCCCGAAACAGGTCTTCAAACCAGAATGGCAACGTCACGTGCAAGCGACGACTCGCCGGTCAGTCACTCAGTCGTCGCAGAATATCCAGCACGCCGTCGATTTCCTCAAACTCAGACACGTAGTCGGCTCGCTGTTTGATCTCGGCATCGGCATTCGCGGGGCAGCTGAACCAGGCGACGCGGTCCGCGATGAAGCGGTCGCCCATCGTGTCGCCGATGCCCGCGGTCCGTGTGGCGTCGATGCCGGTTCGAGTCAGCAGCCGGTCGATCGCCGTGCCCTTGTTGACGTGCTCCAGGTCGCAGTTGATGTAGAGCCACGTCATTGAAACTCGAAACGGCCAGCCGCGTCGAGCGAACTCGTCGCTGATCGCGGGCATGATCGAACGCAGGTAGTCCGTGTCTGCGTGGTAAAGACTGACCGCCGCTGTCTTGCCAGGCTGCAGAACGACGCCTTGCGACTCGTACTGCGACCGCAGCAGCGTCGACGCCTCATGCACGACCCGCAGTTGCTCGTCAGTGATCGCCGGGTCGATCTCGAACGAGTTGTCGTCGGGCAGCCACATCCAGACGCCATTCTCGCCGATGCAGGGAACCCGCGTGTTGTGAATCAGTCGGCACATCGCTTCGACAAAGCCGATCGGCCGGCCACTGCACAGCGTGACCAGCGGGCGGTCGTTCTGCTGCAGCGACAGCCGGTTGTGCTCGGCAAGCTGCGTGAGTTTGTGCCCGTCGATCGGCGCGTGTGACTCGGGAGAAATACAGCCGTCGATGTCGCAGATCACGAGGTCATATGCGCCCGTCGATCGAAAACTCATATGGCGAGGTCCATCTGAAGTTGTGACGCCGAGTGGTTACCGCACGGCTCCGGGAAGCACTGGCAGAGTCAGTGGCACACGATGATGTAGTGCAAGTACCGATTGACGAGAATGTCTCAATCGTTCGCTGCGTTGTCTTCCCAAGCGACGGTCAGCATCATGGCGGCTCGACCTGATTCCTGCACGGAACGCTGCTCTCACCTTCTGAGGACGACCCCATGCGTAGTTTCGCTGTCGCCGCCTGCGGATTGCTGGCCTGTTCGACGCTCTCATTCGGAGCGGACTGGAAGAAGCATGTTGTCCACGAAGGCGAGCACTGCAACGCGGTCGTCGGTGGCGACTTTACCCGCGACGGCAAGATCGACGTAATCAGTAACAGCGGCGGCAAGACGCGGTTGTTTGTCGGTCCGAGCTGGACGGAATATGTGATCGACGAAACGCCGGGGCACGGCTTCATTCATGCCGAATCTTTCGATGTCGACGGCGACGGCGATCTGGACTTCATCGGGGCGCGGTACCAGCCAGGCCTGGTCGCGTGGCTGGAATGCCCGGACAATCCGACCGTTGGTCCGTGGACGGCGCGCGTGGTCGATCAGGAGATCAACGGGATTCATGGCCTGCTGAAAGGCGACGTCAACGGCGATGGCAAGCTCGATCTGCTGGCCAACAGTGCTCAGCCAGTGGGGCCGTTTCCGAATTCCGCGGCGTGGCTCGAAGTACCAAGGGACCCGCATTCGGCCAGGAGCTGGGTGCGGCACATCTTTGCGAACAAGGACGCTCCGGGGCTGAGCCACTATCTGGGCGTTGGCGACGTCAATGGTGACGGGCGAGTCGACATCGCGATGGGCGCCAAAGGCGGGCCGCAGGACAAGTTGGGTCTCGGCGAATGGTTCGCCTGGTGGGAAGCCGGCTCGGATCCGACAAAGCCGTTCAGAAAGCACGAGCTGCCAGGGCCACATCCTGGAGCGACGAACATCCAGCAGGCCGATGTCGACGGCGACGGCGATGTGGACTTCATCGCAACGCGGGGTCACGGACACGGAATCATCTGGTTCGAGAACCCTGGCCAGGGCGGCGGTATCTGGAAGACTCACGACATCAACCCACTGCTGCAGTTCCCGCACTGCCTGCAGGTGCTCGACATGGACGGCGACGGTGACATCGACGCCGCGACGTGCGCGTACGGCAGCGAAGTCGCCGCCTGGTTCGAGAACGACGGACACGGGACATTCTCGACGCACGTCGTAGCAACCGGTCAGCGAGCGTACGACATTCGGGCGCTCGACATGGACCTCGACGGCGACATCGACCTGCTGATCGCCGGCCAGCAGAGCAGGAACGTGACGTGGTACGAGAATCCCAGCAAGTAGGTGCCGACCCGTAGCCGCGTTCGCGCAGAACGCGGGAGCCGCGTGACGTCGAGCGTCGCTGAATTCCCGCGTTCTGCGCGAACGCGGCTACAACCGATAAGGCATCGCTCACTCCGATTGCCAAAAGTCATTTATCAGAACGAGTGCCGTGTCCGATCTGCCCGTCAGCTATGACGACGTCCTGGAAGCACTGCCCCGCGTCCGGTCCGTGCTGAAGTCCACTCCGCTGTTTTCGTATCCTGGGCTGTCCGAGCTGACCGGCTGCGAGTACTTCGTTAAGCACGAGAATCATCAGCCGGTCGGTGCGTTCAAGATTCGCGGCGGCGTCAATCTGGTCGGTATGCTGAGTGACGAAGAGCGTCGCGCCGGAATTCTCGGATGCTCGACCGGGAATCATGGACAGTCGCTGGCCTGGTCGGCGAGGCGCTTTGGTGTGAACTGCACGATCGTCGTTCCCGAGAACAGCAATCCGGACAAGTGCGCCGCAATTCGAGGTCTCGGGGCAACGCTGATCGAACACGGTCGCGACTTCGATGCTGCTCGCGACTACGTCGAAACCGAACTGGCCAGCAGCGGGATGCGGTATGTCCATTCGGCGAACGAGCCGCAGTTAATCGCCGGTGTTGGCTCGATGGCCTGTGAGATCTTCGACGACCTGTCTGAGCCGGACGTCATTCTCGTACCCATCGGTCTGGGCAGCGGCGTCTGCAGCACGTGCCTCGTCACAAAGGCAGTTCGACCGGAAACGCTGGTCATCGGCGTGCAGGCGGAAGGAGCCCCGGCAGTCGCGAACTCGTGGCGAGCCGGTCGGCTGGAGACGACTGCCGAGATCAATACCTGGGCCGAAGGCATGGCGACCCGGCGCCCCGCCGAGATGACGCTGCAGATCATGCTCGCGTTGATGGACGACGTGATTCTCGTCAGCGATGACGAGTTGCGCCGCGCCGCGAAACTGCTGCTGCAGCACACTCACAATCTGGCCGAAGGTGCCGGCGCGGCGACGCTGGCGGCGGTTCTGCGAGAACGCAGTCGCTTCGAGGGCAAGAAAGTCGTCGGCGTGCTCTCGGGCGGCAACCTTGATCTGAACGAGCTGCCGCGGATTCTCGCTGCAGAAAGTTGTTGATCGCTCCGCGATCGAAACGAGCACTCGACCGGATCGCTGCTCAAGAGGACAAAGACTGTTACGCGGGGCTCAAGGCTGCCGTGGCTTCTGAGGCTGACACGAAGCGAATTCTGCAGGCGCGTTTCGATCGCGGAGCGATCAACGACTTTGCCGGCCAACGGCAAGGGTCAGGCCAGACGCTGCGTTTCGATCGCCGAGCGATCAACCACTTTGGCGATCGTTTCAACTTCGTCGCTGCAGCAGAGCGGTTCGACGAATTCGACGAGTCGGGCGTCGTATGCTGCCTCATCGACTTCGCGGGAACGGTTGTGACGTGCTCCTGACACCAGCCAGAGTTTGCTGTAGTCGCCGATCGACTGCGCCAGTGCCGTCGCAATTTCGGGAGTCACATAGCTGTCGCGTTGTCCCGAAATCAGCAGGACCGGTCGGTCACCAAGCTGTCGTAGATAGCGTTCGACGTGCACGTAGCGAACGCCACGGCGAAACTCGCTGTAGCGGCGCCCGCCAGCGAGACTCAGTTCGACGTGCCAGTCGGGGATCAGTCGCAGCGCCCAGCGTGGAACAAACAGCTCGACCCAGCGCCGCGAGAACGTCGACATGAGGCACAGCGTTGAATACGCGCTTTCACAGAGAGTGCCCAGGATGCGAGGACTCAGTGCCGTCGCGATCAGAGCAGCGCCGCCACCTCGGCTGACTCCGAACGCCGTCCAGGGAAGGCTGCTGAGATCGGCGCGGGATTCGAGATACCCCAGGAAGCCACGAATGTCGGCCAGCTCGTATTCGGAGAGCCAGTGCAGCGAGTCGTAGTTGTCGAGCCGATCGCTGCCGTTGTGATTCCGAAAAGCAAACGTCACAACCGCGAATCCGGCGTTCAGCAGACCATCGCAGTAAGAACTTGCCGACCACTGATCGCCGCCGAGTTCGTGAAAAAACAGGACCAGCCCGCGAGGCGACTGGTCCGTCGGCGGGTACAACGCTCCCTGCAGGGTCAGACCATCGGCCGTCTGGAACGAAAACGGTTCGGCTTCAGGAGCGGGATCGTTCTCGACGGCGTGCAGCGGCGGAGACTGCTCCAGCATCTGCATCACGGACCGATTGATGCCAAGCTGCATCGCGATCAACGCAATGGCCAGAATTCCGGCGGCGATCGAGAGTCCTATGAAGACGGACACTGGCGGCTCCAGACGCTCAGTCAGGTCACGCTACTCTGCAACGCTGCATGAGGTTACGCGGCAAACTCGCGAAGAATCAGCGACACGTTCTGGCCGCCGAAGCCAAAGCTGTTCGACAGGCAGGTCGTGACCTTTGTCTCGCGAGCCTGATTCGGAATGTAGTCGAGATCGCAGTCCGGATCGGGCTTGTGATAATTGATCGTTGGCGGCAGAGCGTTGCGGTTGATGGCCAGCAGACAGGTGATGGCCTCGACCGCTCCGGCAGCCGCGATGAGGTGCCCCATCATGCTCTTGATGCTGGACACGGGCGACGAATACGCGTCCTGCCCGAGTGCCTGCTTGCAGGCGAGCGTCTCGACCTGGTCGTTGACCTTCGTGCTGGTGCCGTGAGCGTTGATGTACTGAACGCTGTCGGTGTTGAGTCCGGCATCCTTCAGCGCGAGCTTGATGCAGGCCGTCGCGCCGCGGCCTTCGGGATGAATATCGGTGACGCGGTAAGCATCGGCCGTCGATCCATAACCAGCGATCTCGCCGATGATCTGAGCGCCGCGTTTCTTCGCGTGCTCCAGTTCTTCGAGCACCAGAATGCCGGCACCTTCGCCGAGTACGAAGCCGTCGCGGCTGGCGTCAAACGGACGCGAGGCCTCCTTCGGATCACCTTCGTAAGTCGACAACGCGGTCAGCAGGTTAAAGCCCGTCACTCCGAACGGGTGAATCATGCTGTGGGCACCGCCGGAGAGCATGACATCACAGTCACCGCGCCGGATCAGTTCCGTGGCTTCGCCGATCGCCTGACTCGACGCCGCACAGGCTGTCAGGCAGTTGAGGTTCGGTCCCTGAGCGTTGAACAGGCTGGCCAGGTGCGCGGCCGTCATGTTCGGTTCCTGCTCCTGTTCCATTCCGGGATGCAGGTTCTCAAGTCCCAGGCGGGCGAACTCAGCGACATCGCACTCGCCGCCTTCGGTGCGCGAGCGGGCGATGATGTTCATGAAGATGTTGAAGTCCTGAGCGCCTTCGCCGGCTCCCAGATAGACACCGAACCGCGTCGGATCGAGTGTGCTGCAACTCAGAATTCCAGAGTCGTCGACAGCCTGCCGAGCGGCACCAATCGCAAAGTGGATGTTGCGGCCCGCGTGTTCGAAGCGTTCCGGGTTGTCGACGTATTTCGCGAGATCGTAGTTCTTGACCTGCGAGGCGAACTTCGTCGGAAACTTGGACGCATCGAAGTGCGTGATCCAGTCGATGCCGCTCTTCGCGGCCATCATGGAATCCCAGATCTCATCGACGGTATGGCCAACCGGAGTGATGCACCCCATGCCGGTAACAACAACGCGACGTCTCATAGTGGCACCCTCCCGCGGAAGGCCGAAGTGCGAAGGCCGGCAGAAACCCGGACCGTCGCAAAGTGTGGTTGTGTAGAACGTGGTTGTGTGGAACGCGTTTGATTATCCGCCAGCAGCCGACGCCGAGCCATCGCCCGCTTTGCCGACTTCCAGGATTCCCAGCAGATTCATCGAGAAGACAAAGTTCTTCTGGTCGATCGACCCGAACTGCGAATCGCGCTGGTCGAGATGAACGAACATGATCTCCGCTTCTGCAATCAGCCGGTCACCGACCGTTGCCGTCACCTCGACCGTGCCACCTTCGTCTCGAGCGTCCACCAGCTTCGCGTCGTAGATGATCGAATCACCGGGGACGGCCCACGAGTGGAAGGTGCACTTGGGCACCTTGGCGAGAATCACGATGTGCTCGAACTGGTTCATTTCGCCGAGCAGGATGCCGCCGGTCTGAGCCATCCCTTCGATCATCAGCGAACCGGGCATCACTGCGAAGCCGGGAAAGTGATCGTGCAGATGCTCTTCAGCCAGGGACACATTCTTCACGGCCTTGGCGCATTTCCCACTTTCGAATTCGACGAAGCGGTCAATCCAGAACCAGCGCATGGAACTTCTCTTTGAACCAGAGTCGCAGAAGCCAGCAGTCGAACACCCGGTCACCGGCACGTCTGACGCAAAGCCACCGATCTGTTCCGGAGCGCAGAGAAAACCTGCTGCGCAACGTGGCGACGGAGGTTTTGCGTCAGATCAGAACCGTCCGATTGCGTCGGCAGCAGATCAGTCAGCCAGCTTCTTCTCGATGAAGTTAACGATCATGTTAACCGTGAAGAGGCTCTGAATGTTTTCAACTTTCGGATCGTCAGCGAACGAGTCGATGTCGGCGTGCGACATTTTCTCGCGCAGCGTCGCGATGCCTTCCTCGGTAACAAGGCCGTCGGCAACCAGTGACGAGTCCGACGTCAGGCCTTCCGGGAACAGCTCGCCCCGCGGAATCTTGATGTTGAAGTTCTTTTCGAGGCGGAACACGATGTCCAGGAAGTCGATCGATTCGGCTCCCAGATCGTCCACCAGCGTTGCTTCCAGCGTCACTTCGTCGTCGTCGACACCCAGCGCGTCGACCAGCGTTTCCGTGACCGTTTCCAGAATTTCGTCGCGTGAAGCCATCAGGCTTTCTCCTGTTGCAGGGGCGCTACTCTGCCCCTCGGTTTCGCCGGAGACCCAGCTTTGAGCCCAGTAGTCCGGCGAAACGACCACTGACTCAACCCAAAGTTCAACCGCGCTGCCACCAGACCCAATTGGCGACTCAGCGGAGATCACACAGCACTTTCAAAGTTACATTCCGCTTCCCAGCGTCAGCCCGCCGTCGATCGTCAGCACCTGCCCGGTGATGTACGCCGCGTCGTCGCTCGCCAGAAAAGTGACCGCATTCGCAATGTCTTCCGGCTGACCAAGCCGTCGCATCGCAATCTGCTTCTTGATTTCCTTCTCGGCCGCGTTCCGGATCGCTTCAGTCATGTCCGTTGCGATGAAACCCGGAGCGATCGAGTTGACCGTGATGCCTCGACGACCGACTTCGTACGCCAGGCAGCGAGTGAAGCCGTCGATTCCGCCTTTTGTCGCGGCATAGTTCGTCTGGCCCGGATTACCGTACCGACCCGCGACGCTTGAGATGTTGATGATGCGGCCTGACCGGGCCGAGATCATCGAACGAATCGCTGCGTGGCAATAGTAGTAAATGCTGTTGAGGTTCGTGTTGACGACGTCGAGCCAGTTTTCTTCGGACATCTGCATCAGCAGGCCGTCGCGAATGATGCCGGCGTTGTTGACCAGAATGTCGAGCTTTTCCCACTTCTCGATCAGCGAGTCGATCAGCTCGGTCGCCTTCTCACCGTCCGCCGCGTTCGCCTGAATCGCGATCGCTTCGTGCTGATCGAGTTCCAGTTCCTTGACGAGGCTCTCGGCCGCTTCGGTGTTCGAGTTGTACGTAAAGGCGACCTTCGCACCTTCTTTCGCCAGAGCCCAGACGCAGGCTCGACCGATACCGCGGCTGCCGCCTGTCACAAGTGCGGTTTTGCCGGCAAGTTTCATCTGATTCTCCTGAGCGAACGGTTGTCCGTTCGCGATGCGGAAGTGCGGGAGCACTTCACGGCGGCCAGGCCGCGGTTATTCGGGCTGCCAGAGCTGACCGTACAGCTCCCGCATTTTCGCGATCAGTTCTTCGTCCGTCTTCGCGAGTGATTCGTTGCGATCTTTGAGGTTGCACTGCTGCAGCGTGATGCGGGCCGACACGGCCGAGTTGCCGTCGACGGTCCCTTCACACTTGAAGGTGCATTCCTCGTCGCCCCACTTGTGAGTCTTCACCGTCACGCACAGCTGCTTGCCGGGCGTCACAAAGTTGTTGAACTTCACGGCCCGCGTCTGCTTCAGCAGGATTGTCGAGTGAGCGAAGTCGTTCGTCACGCGCATCAGCCAGGCACCTGACTGAACCAGCGATTCGACCATCATCACGCCCGGCATCACCGCAAAACCGGGAAAGTGGTCCTGCAGATACTCTTCCGCTAGGGAGAGATTTTTGACCGTCGAAATCGACTGACCTTTGTCGAGGGCGACGATTCTGTCGACCAGCGAAAACCGCATGAATGTTTCCTTCGTCGAGCTTCCTGAACAGACTGCGGAATGCTAACCGCAAGTCTCGGTCGATGTCTCGCCATCTGACCCTTCAGGCGGACATCAGCAGACAAACTCGAAGACACGGAGAAGTAGACACAGGGAACCGGGAACTGCGGGGTGAAGCGCGGACGAGTGCCTCAAGCGGTCATCCTGAAAGGCCCGGACAAAGGAGCGTCCGGCGACATCCTGTGGGGGGAGGCGTCAGCAGAGCTGACTCGCCGAGTTCGATGGGAACGCCAATCTGTGCAGCTTCGAACGCACCGACCGACGGCAGTTTCTCGG
>Ga0209273_10000857_pt1 | contig 33051 bp, 26 predicted proteins | sample tdAd471_FD_187126 | JGI IMG/M metagenome (GOLD analysis project Ga0209273, IMG submission 187126) | Marine sediment microbial communities from the Atlantic coast under amendment with organic carbon and nitrate - tdAd47.1 (SPAdes)... | ecosystem: Environmental > Aquatic > Marine > Coastal >...
CTCGTTGGCGATCCAGCCGTTGAACATCGGCGCCACCGGCGAGCCGCTGGCCTTGCGCTGGGTCAGCGGGTAGTCCCGCAGGTGGGCCGGCAACTGCGCGTACAGCGGCGCAGCAATCAGCCCGGATAACACTACGGCAAGAGCCCCATTGATTAACTGTGCATGGTTTTTCATGGCATTCTCCTTATCGTGTCGCCATCTGGCGCTGACCCTGCCGGGCACGCTCATCAAGCATCTGTTCGTAGCCTTCCTCGTCCAGGTGGGTTACCGCGATCCAGGCGTGAGACATTTCGTCAGTGGTCCGCTGACCGGCACCTACCCACTGATCCGGGTCCGGGTTGCGGGGGTTGTTGGCAGTGTTGTCATACCAGGCGGTGAGGATGATGGTGGCCCCTGCCGGCAGCAGCGGCTGATAACCTTCCTCGTAGGTGTGGCTGTGGTTCCAGCCGGCGTTCCAGTTGGACGCCTGGCTCAGCACTTCTCGCCTGCCGGTCTCGGGATAGAACACTTCCATGGACATGGCCACTCCCCGTAAGTGCAGATGAGGCTGCCAGCTGTCGATGCGTACCGGGTGATCAAAGGAATGGAAACCCTGGGTCATCAACTTGCCGTGGGGCGGAATCATGTAATCACCACCGCCATCGAGAAAATACAGGGTCAGGTCCTGGGGATACGCTGCTTCTTCGTCAAAGTCTTCTTCCTGAAACCAGATCCCGACTGAAACCTGGTCATCTGCAACAGCCTTACCGTCGGGGTAATAGTGAATACTCCACCCTACCTTGGAATTGGCCGGTGCGGTGCGGCATGCGCCTTCGGGAACCATTTCACCCAGCTTGCCGTAGGCGTACTCCGAGAGTCGGCCGGCGGGCACCCAGTTGCCGTTTTCATCCTGGGTAAGAAAGTGGGAGTTGGCATGGTGAGTCGAACCGTGGGCTGCTGCCGACGGCAGGGTTTCTATTGCCTTGATACAGCGGGCCTCGGTGATGCCGGAATCCACTTCGGGCTCCCACCATAGATCCTGACCAGCGGCCGGGACATCCCATTTCGCCGACTTGATGACATGATCGGGAGGACCCAGCTCGGCGGCCAGGCGCCACTCGCCCACCGCGGGATACTCCCTGGGAGGTGGCAGGTCTTCCGGATTGCCCAGAGGAGACCCCGCGTCCACCCAGGCGACGACAGTATCGATGTCCTCCTGGGACAGGCGCCAGTCGCCCTTCAGGTGTTGAATGCCGATATCGGCATCATACTGGTAAGGGGGCATTTCCCGTTCCGCCACTTTAAGGCGGATCAGAGGTGCCCACGGTAGAACTTCTTCGTAACTGGTAAAGGACATGGGCCCGATCTGTCCCGGCTGGTGACAGATCTGACAGTTATCCTGAATGATGCGAGACACCTCTTTGGCATAGGTGGGATGGTCCGCTGCCGGCTCCTGGGCACCAGCCAGTGCCGGCGTCAGCACCAGTGCAGATAACAGTCCGGTAACTCTTGATTTATTCATATTTCACTCCCGTTTCAACAGGTGACACGACATCGTCGTACCGCCATTTTCCAGTTCGCACAGCATTTACTGTGGCCTATGGCAGGGGAGTGTATTAAGCCGGACGGTGCAAATGTTGATATAAATCAGAGGGGATTAAAGAAGCACTGCGGAAGTTGTAACAAAGTTTGACGCCGAGACCGCCCGGCAATCACCGCCATCCAACGTAGAACATTCAAGGCGGATAAAAGGATGCAGAACCTTCGTAGTTCTCAAGAGCCTGCCTGACCTGAGAACCAGCCTCTCGGAATATGTCCTCTACGATATTGTAAGCTACCTGTGTTTGACCAGCATCCCAGCTCATCAGACTATAAATCAGATCAAGAAAAGGCTGGACGCTATTCGTAACTCTGTCGTTATAAAGATAGAGGCCATGGGCTCGTTCCATAATCCCGGGTTTCATGAAATTCGTCATATTACTGGAATTTGCTCTTTGCCATACAGCATTATTGAGAGACACAGTTGGAATACCAGGGAAACCAGATTGTTCTCTAAAGCTATTTCCTGGCTCAAGAATGTTTCGAAATCTTCGTTGTCCCATTCTTCCCCGCATGTAGAAACAACGTATTTCTCAATTTTTTCAGAATCAACCAGGACAGCGTAACGAAGCCCTTCAACCTGCATCGTGGCTCCAGCTTCGCACTCTATGGGCATAACGTTGATTTTAAGGGGAGGGTGCGCGAGTACGGTGGGCGGGAAGAATGGCGAAGCCATTCGCCCCTCGCGCGGAGTTCGGCCGACCCATTGAAATTCCTGTCATGTGTCGTCATTTCTTAACCTCGCTTGAGATCAGCCGTGTTCCTGCCGCAAGCTCGTCGGATACTCTACTTTGGCTTTGCAGAATAGACTTTCCAATATCTGTGCCGTAAAAGTCGAGCAGAGCCTGTAATTGTTCAGGTTCATAGTGTTTGATATACAGCTCTATTTGTTCCTGGCGCATCCTAAGCCTCATTTTCTCGGCTGTTCCTGGATCAGGGATGCCATTCAAGCTCGCTGAAGAACGCACACGGTTCATCACTGTAAGATCAACCACGTCCTCAGCAAGTTTTCTCTTTCTATCCGTATCCACGATGCTCACTTGAGACACATAGCGCCGGTTTTCAGGCTAGCAGTCTGCTCTGTAAGGGCTGCGATAGACTGGCCGCAGGCCATTGCAAGCCTTGCAGAACAGCCTCCATCCCATTGAAATTATCGCTATCTTACTGGAAGCACTATGCCTTGCTCTTCAGCAAGGGTGCAAATGCCTCTCTGTAATACCAAAGACAATATAAGCTGACTACACCGAAAAAAACTGCCATCGGGAGCATCGGGCTAGACGAAAACACATGGAACAGGAGAATGTTCACAGCTATAGGTGCGACTGCCAATGATGCTAATGCACCAAATCGATCCACAACGATTCCCACGCCAGCCAAAATAAAGACCACAGTGACAATCGGGAGCAAGTAAACGGATTCCTGAATCGCTATCTGAAATTGTCGTCCTGCCGGTCCGACCTCCGGTGGCTCAAACCCGAATAAGCCGAGATTCATAAGGCCACTTACAAGAATGAACAGCCCGCAAAATATTCTGACAATCTCAATTGGTTTAAGCATAGGCACCTATTTTTTATCGAAACAGATTATGCCGTTTAAAATAGGAGCAGCGGTGATACGCTACTTGCTTTTTATTTAGGGAAACTACCTTCGAACACCTCTACACTCTCATTCCTCAGAGAGTAAGAGCCTACACCCGACTGCTTTTGCTGAGAGTATAAAATCGTACTGGAACTACCAGCAGAAACTGGACTAAACGATATCCGGCTGGATGGTAAAGAAATAACAAACTCTTCATAATTTGTCTCAGAAATGTTCGACACTACCACTTTAGGGGAGATGAAATAGTAACCAGAACCCACCGCAAGCGGGATAACAAATGCTATAGCAGTGAGCCTGTACCTGATCTTCATTACAATAGTTCTCGCACTATTAAGATACCGATACTACGAAACACATAACGCTGCTTTTGAGGTTGGGGTCCGCCGCGCAGTGCTTTCGGATAATATGGCCGAAGGCCATCCGCATTTCGCTAAGTTAGTCCTCCAACCCCCTCTTTTCAACCAAAAAGTTTGATAGCACGGTTTTTGATCAATCGAGATATCGTGGGTCTCGGCTATCCTAGATACCAGGGCTCCCCTTATCTCCGATAGCGAGTTTCCCCGTATCCAGTCTTAAGGAACCTCTGATTGATTATGGGAGTGTGTCGGGTGCCACTTAAAAAAAAAAATGTATTCCGGGGACTATTTGGATAGCAGCAACGGCCAGCGCCGGCACCAGAGACAGTGCGAACACAGTCACGTCAGTCTGTTCTTATTCATATTCAACTACTGTTGTAAAGGGACGATACGCACACAGCGCGAAGTCAATTAACCGTCAACACAGCGATTCGGCGAAATATGGCTATAGAGTGTAGAGCCCCCGAGAGCCCTGATATTGATGTTGGTCAGAGAGAATCGATGCAGCATGTCTGAGCCTGTAACAAAGTTTGAAGCGCAGCTCTGTGGTTCTGTAGCGGCTCGAGCTGTCCATGCCATCACCACAAAATGGGAAGCCTGCTGTCCGGCCTCCACCATCTCGGGCGTGATAATGTAGAAAACCAGGAATACAGGAGGATCAGCCAGTCAACGCCCGAAAAACGGGAACAAGAAACAGACCGCCCATCAGCCAAATCACAGCCAGATTGGACACCCTGGCCAGCACCACTTCGGTGAGGGAACGATCACTGTGATCATGGTCATGAGAACCGGACTCGGCTTTCCTCCACAACAACAGCAAAACGACGCTGACGGCAAGAAAGGCAATATTGAACCAGGTGGAGTAGTCCCACTGGAAGAAATCCCGCTCCATAATCGATGACGCTGCATTCCTGGCCGGTAACAGATCCAGAGCCACCAGACCGTAGTGGAGAATCAGGGCAGTAATCACCAGGCCGGAAAAAAGCATCAGCAGAATATACAGCGCCATCTTCCAGCCATAGTAGGCCGCATTGATGCGCAGCACGGGAAAGACCACCAGGTCCGAAAAGATAAACGCCATTACCCCGGCAAAAGACACACCCCGATCAAAAAGCAGCGCAGCCAGGGGAATATTGCCCATGGAACCAATAAAGGTCATGAATGCTGCTAACGGGCCTACCAATATCTGCTGCACCACGGCAAAAAATCCAGGATTGCTGTTACTAGCAGATGCCGAGCCGATGAACAGCGTTTCGAAAAAACTTATCGGGACGAAGGCAGCAATGACTCCGGCAAGTGTAAAACCGATAAGAACATCCCGCCAGATCATCTGCCACTCCATGACATAGGTTTCGCCGATTGACTGCCACCCTTCCAGGCTTGTCAGCTGTGCTTTCCAGTTCATCTCATTGCTTTTCTCGTCGGGTTCTTCGGTGTTTCTGCGGGCGCTCCTGATCAGTTTGTCGGGTCGGGTGATCCGAATAAACAGCCACGCGACAAGAATCAACAGCACTCCGCCCACATATTCACCAACTACAAACTGCCAGCCAAGAAATAAAGCAATAACGATCCCAAGCTCTATCACGAGATTGGTGGATGCCAGCAGGAACGCCATGGAAGGTGCCAGACCAGCCCCTTTCTGAAACAGAGCACGGGTAGTGGCGAGGGCTGCAAAGCTGCAGGAACTGGAGATAAACCCAAAGAATGCACCCATAGCCATGCTCTTGGGACCAGCCTTGCCCATTACCTCACGCATCCTTTGTCGAGTAACCAGAACCTGTATCAGGCTGCTGATAATGTAGCCAAGGCAGAATGCCCAGAGCGCCATCCAGAAAAAGCCAACACTTGTAAGTGCGGCTTCTCGCCAGGTCTCAAGAAAGTATGTCATAACGTATTAGGGAACCTCTGAGAGTATGAGCGCGACGGGTCACTGCTGCAATTTGGGCAACGATTGCAAATTTGACACCGTCCAGTAAATCAGTTCGGACATTGTATTGAACCACATAGTGGGATCGCTGGAGGGAAGTGCTCCATCCCGGTTCATCACCCTGCTAAATCCAACTGACAACGATCAGGTTACTCTCGCTTAAACGCACCCGTGAACATAGGGTTCCACGTTTAATGGTCGCATTGCATGGTCGGATTCAATGCTATGGAACCTCTGATCAATTAGGGAAATACTCTGGCTTTCAGGCGACGTCACTGACGTGGCGCCTTGCCGTCGGCATGTGCCGGTCTGTCAAGGCGAGGAAACGCAGGGCCACTGGCGTTAACCGGGGCTACTGGCGTTAACCGGGGCTACTGAAAGACTGTTCAGCTTCGGCTGGATAGGGTGTACCCTGTGACCAGCACTGTGGATTCCCCGCAGATCAACAACAATCAGCACATGCCGGGAAAAACCCATGACCAGTCGATTTCCACGCCAGCTGCTGCTGGCATCAGCCTGCTCCCTGCTTACCGGAACCTGCGCCCTCGCCCAGCCCCAACCCCTTATCGATTTCCAGCCCCTGACCCAGGCGGTATTGAATGATCCCGACCCGTCCGACTGGCTGATGTGGCGTGGCAATTACGCCAACTGGGGCTACAGCCCCCTGGACCAGGTCACAGTCAGCAATGTCCATGAACTGCAGCTTGCCTGGTCGTGGGCCTTTGCCCCCGCCGCGCCCGGGTCCAATGGCATGCAGGTGGAGCCCACCGTTTACGACGGCATTCTTTATATCCGTCATGCCGACGAACACTATTCCGCCCATGACGCCGCCACCGGCGATTTACTCTGGCAATATACGCGACCGCTTCCGGACGCCATAACCGGCGGCCAGACCAGACTGACCGTGCATCGCGGCCGGGGAGTCTTCATTTACGAAGACAAGCTGATTTCCCATGCCACCGACGGCATGCTGTTCGCGCTTGACCCGGCCACCGGCAGGCTGATGTGGGAATCTGCCATGACCGACTATCGAAGCGGGCAGCAGCCCAGTGGTGCACCGGTAGCCTTCGGCGGCGTCGTCGTGGTGCCCTATAACTGCACGGCGTGGACGGCAGCAGACCCCTGTCACCTGTCGGGCTACGATGTCGATGACGGCCGGCTGTTGTGGCGGTGGTATACCAGCCCCACGCCGGCGGATCCCATGCACCGGACCTGGGGCGACGATCCCCAGGTGTATCCCCTGGAGCAGCGTCGCAACATGTCGCCCTGGGTAACCCCGGCGGTGGATACCCGGCGTGGCCTGTTCATTTTCGGCATCGGCTCCAGCGCACCACAGCAACCTGAACTGGCGGGAACCAACGGCCAGTGGCCCGACCGTCTTTACCAGGGCTCCACCGTGGCGCTGGACTATCGCAGCGGCAGCCTGGTCTGGTGGGCACAGCACCATTCGGACATGTGGAACAACGATGCCGTGTTCGATCGTATCCTGGTGGACTCACCGCTGGATCCCTCACCTCCCGATGCCCTTGGTCTGAATCCCTCGATCATACCCGGTGAGAACCGGCCCCTGGTGATCGGTTCCTTCGCCAAGGACGCGATTTTTTACGCCTACGATCGCAGCGACGGTGAGTTCCTCTATGCCAGGCCCACGGCTCACCAGAATGTAATCCAGGGATATAACGGGGCAACTGGCGCCTATGTAACAGCGCCGGATGCAGTGATCCCGGCCGACAGGAATTTCCAGGCGACTATCTGTCGTGAAAACCGGCAGATTCCCCAGGGCGCCTACAGCCCGCTGACCAATGCCTACTACGTGCCTGCCTTCAACGGTCCCTGTTCGGTGATGACCGTAGCGTCCCTGGAGCCTTCGCTGCAGACGGGCTATAACACGTCCTACACCAGCTCGGTGCCCAGTCCGGCACCACACCTCGGTCAACCGGAGGCCATCGACGTCACCACCGGGGAGACGCTGTGGCGACTGGAGCGGGATGCCCCGCTCTACGGCATGCTGACCACCGGGGGCGGCCTGCTGTTTGCCGCCGATACCAACCGGCGTTTCCAGGCCCTGGACCAGCGCACCGGCGAAACCCTCTGGCAGACCATCCTCAGCGGAGCCAGTGACATGGCGCCGATCTCCTTCGCCGTGGACGGCCGGCAGTTCATCGCCGTGCTTTCGCCCAGTGGTACCCAGGCGGCCATGCAGCACGTGGGCCAGCTGGGACTGTCCGCGGTCACCGGGGTGCGCAATACCGGGCATACCCTGTTTGTTTTTGCCTTACCGGAAAACTGAATCTGGCATCGCGGGATTACCGCAGGTAGTCGTCTTAGGGAACCTCCGACTAACCAGGGAAAACCTCTGGCATGCAGATGAGTTCACGGCGAGGGGGCATCCCCGGCGGCCTGGCGAAAACGCTGGATACGCAGTCGGCTGGGCGGGTGGGACTGGAAATAGTCCAGCAGCGTGGTCCGGTCCGTTTCTCCGACAGTCGCCGTCTCTTCGGGGTCGGCGTCCAGCATTCGTTCCATGATGGCGGCGAACAGGGCGGGATCGAGGTCGCGCCGCAGCATTTCGTCCAGCGCGTAGCCGTCAGCCTCCCATTCCAGCTCCCTGGAATACCGGGACTGAATGAAAAAACTGGGCAGCATCACTACCAGGGCAGAGGAGGCACTGTTGATGTCACCGGTCAGGACGAATACCAGCATGGACAGACCCGCCTGGCCGATTACCGCCCGCATGGCATGACGCTGGGCGACATGGCCTATTTCGTGGAGCATGATAGCCGCCAGCATCTCATCGTCAGGGGCCAGTTCAACCAGTTGATCGGTGAAAATAATCTGTGCATCCGGCAGCGCAATAGCATTGGCACCGAGCAGTTCGCTGGAACGGAAGGCGATACGAAAGTCACGTTCCAGGTCAGGGAGCAGCGACCGGAACCTGGCACGCAACTGGTCCTGTCGCGTAGCGGCAAGCGTCGATGGCTGGAAGATCAGGCCGTCGAGCTGCTCCAGCACCTCGCCTCCCAGGCGATCGTCCAGGCTGGTGGGCAGCAGCGCCGTAATGGATCTGCTCAGTGCCGGTATCCCGAAATTTACTGCCAGGTAGACCACCAGGACCAGGCTGAACAACGACAGCAGAATCATCCGGCTGTTCTTTTCCAGCCGATGGGCCAGGCCACTCTGTCCCGGCTGCCACTCCCGCAACAGGTCGTCCAGCAGGTCCGAATCGTCGGTTTCCAGCCGCAGGCCTCCGGGAAAATCCACGTAACGCGGTGAATTACCCACCCTGGGGGAAACGGCAACATCGGCGAAATGGTGCCTGGGCAATTGATAGCCCTCGCTGGAAAGATAGCCGGCGGTATCCACCCGGATAACGACTTCGTGACAGTCGGCGGATTCACCGTCGTACAGTCTGCCTCTGATAAGCGTCATTACAGTCCGATGTCCAGGTCGAACAGATCGGTCATGGCATCGCCACTGGCACTCAACTCGCCGCTGTCTGCGGCCACGACGTCCAGCTCACCATCGACGAGCATCTGCATGTGCGCGGCGCGGTACCGTGCCAGCCTGATTTTCGACCAGGGCACCGCCAGGCCCAGCGTGACCAGGATGGCCAGGGTGTTGGTCAGGTAAATCCAGGCCATCCGCCCGAATTTGAGGGTGCACTCGAACGCCACGTTTTCGGTGCGCAAATTGTTGTACAGCAGGTTGGTCAGATAAGTTTTGATGAAGGCGAAGACCACGATGTAAGGCAGCAGCGCCGTAAGATAAGTGAATACGATAGCGGTGAACAACGAGCCCTGGGATACATCGCTGGACGTCGGCAGTACCAGCACCACGGCAATGAAGTACAGCAGGGACAGCCCCACCACCAGCAGTAAGGCCAGAAAATACATCAGGTAAAAACTGCCTGCGTGCAGCGAAATGGCAAAGGACGAACGGCCGAACCTGACCCGATCACCGATAAACTTGTAGTAAAACCGTTGCCAGAGCGGAAAAGCCAGCATCCCCAGCAGGACCATTAATGAATTAAATGTCAAGAATTGCTGCAGGCGCTGCGACAGGTCCGCACCGTCCTCTTCCACGTCCAGCTCATTCAGGTCGATACCGAACAGCAGCGGGGCACTGATCAGGAGAATTACGTACAGGATCAGCGGCAGAAGCAGCAGGTAGGCTTTGCCCACATCCCGCTGGAATCCGAAATGGATGTTGCGCCACTGCGAGTATCGCATGCGGAAGGCGATGCTCGAAAGGTAGACGAAGGGAATTGCCAGCCCGAACAGCACCAATACCGTAATGCCCGCCGCGGGCATGAAAAACAGCAATACCTGGTAGACCAGCAGCATGGCCACGGCAATGGCACGCCCCAGCAGGATCTTTTTCGGATCCGCCGTGTAGTCGAAACTCGAACCCGCCACCCGGGTGTTACCGTAAAAGTACCGATTGGTACGAACCTTGGCCCAGGCGGAGTAAATGCCCAGGGTAAGAATGGTCAGCACCAGGTTGACTATCCAGATGCCGAAATAGTCCCTGGTATTGCCGTTGAACTCGAAGGCAAAGCGCCGCGTCTGATTCCCTGGTTCCAGCATGTCGATCCCCTGATGTGCTCCCGGTCGCTTGTCCGATATCGGCCGGTGCCGAAGGATCCGCAGGAGTGTATTGACGAATGGTAGCGCGCATTCAGCAAATTCCCAAACTGTGAACCACTACCTCAAGCGCACAGGGCCACACGTCGTTTCAGGGCGTAAGATAAGAAAAATTCCTGCAACCTGGGAAGACACAGTTGGCTACTACAAACCTGACAAGATACCTGGAGTCCAGCCCTCCACTGTTCGAAGCGGTCTTCTGGGCATCCGCTGTGCTGCTGGTGGCGATCCTGCTGATGGTCCTGGGCATACTGCTGTCCAGGCTGAGGTACATCTACCTGAAGCGACGCCGCGAGCGAATCCGACGAAACTGGATTCCGGTTTTCATCGCCGTGCGCGACGGTAAAGAAATTGAAATACCCCGGGTCCGGCGAGGGGAAATGGCCAATGTCCTCGAGCTGTGGGTGGACTACCGTTCCCATGCCAGCGCCGAACAGGCCGCTACCCTGGATGCCCTGGCCAGCGGGCTGAACCTGGCCTCCGGCATCGAAGACATTCTGCGGCCTGCGGTACTCAACATCGTTCCACCACCCATCTGGCTGAAACGGATCGCTCTGACCGCCGTTCAATGGCTCAACTCTGATTCGATATTGCGCTACGTGTACGAAGCCGCTGACTCGGACAACCTTTACCTGGCGGTAAATGCCTGCGCCTGCCTCACCCGTCTCAAGGCAGATAGCTACGAACAGGAGATCGTCACCCTGCTGTTCCGCTTTCCCGACCAGTCCGGCTACATCACCGCCGAACTCCGCCAGGCCGGTGCCACCGAGGTTCTGCAACTGATGGAACCTTTTATCGATGATCTGCCGGACAACGTGGCAGCCAACTTCCTGGCGCTGGCGGATTTCAGCCAGGACAGGGAACTGCTGCCGTTGCTGACCAGGCGGATCAACAAGGCTTCAAGTGGTCGGGAGCTGGCGATTCTGATTCGAACCATCGGTCGCCTGGGTGACAGTCGCTATCGAAACGTGGTAGCTCACCACTTGAGCGACGAACGTTATTACGTGCGTATTCAGGCCATCAAGGCCCTGGGCAGAACCGGCAACAGTGACGACATCCCTCTGCTGCTGCCATTCCTGTCAGACCGTGAATGGTGGGTACGCTACCGGGCGGCCAGGGCGATCATCAGGCTGAGTGATCGGGATGAGCAGGCCATTGCACAGCTTCGCAGCAATCTGAACGACCGGTTTGCCAGGGATATCCTCAAACATGCCATTACTGAAATGAACTGGTGCCTCAATTGAGCCTGCTGGAACAGATCATTGTCGTTGCGTTCCTTGTTTACGGGTTGCTGGCAACCGGCGCCTACCTGTGCCTGAATCTCCTGGCACTGGATGCCTTGAAGAAAATTCGCAATCGCCATCCGGTACGTAACAGTGAAGCCCATCTCACCGGTATGGAGCCGCCGATTTCGGTTATCGTACCCGCCTACAATGAAGGCATGACCATAGTATCCTCGCTGCAGTCCATCCTGCAGCTTGACTACCCCGGAATGGAGATCGTCGTGGTCAACGACGGCTCCACGGACAACACCATGGAGGTTCTGCTGCGGGCTTTCGATTTCGAACTGTTCCCTGAAGCCAAGCGGCTCAGTATCGATTGCAAGCCCATCCGGAATGTCTACCTGTCGAAACGACTTAACCAGCTTCGCCTCATTGACAAGGACAATGGCGGCAAGGCAGACGCCATCAACGCCGGAATCAACCTGTCCCGCAGTCCACTGTTCTGCTGTATCGACGCCGACTCCCTGCTGGAGCCCAACAGCCTGGCCAGGATTGTCCAGCCGTTTGTCATCAATCGCGGTGTAATGGCCAGTGGAGGCAGCGTTCGGGTTGTCAACGGCTGTGCGGTAAAAAGCGGCAATGTGGTCAGGCGCAGGCCCCCGAAAAACTGGCTGGCCCTGTTTCAGTACGCCGAATACATTCGCAGCTTTCTGTTCGGTCGCCTGGGGTGGGCTCGTATTCACGGCCTGATGATCATCTCCGGTGCCTTCGGTGTATTCCACAAGGAGCAGGTCATCAAGACCGGCGGTTACATGACCGGGACCATCGGTGAAGACATGGAGCTTATCCTGCGCATGTACAAGATGGTGGCCCGGGAGGGCCGCGATAAAAAGCTGGTGGAGTTTGTTCCGGATGCCGTGTGCTGGACCGAGGCGCCGGAAAACCTCAAGGTATTCGGCAGCCAGCGCAAACGCTGGCACCGGGGCCTCTCGGAAAGCCTTGAGAATAACAGGGAACTGCTGTTCAACCGCAATTCCGGCACCGTTGGCTGGCTGGCGTATCCTTTTTTCGCGCTGATCGAGTGGCTGAGCCCGTTTATTGAACTGTTCGGGTACGTATTTACCGCGTACCTGCTGATCTTCCAGAAAGTAACACTGGTGGATGCGGGGTTGCTCATGGGGTTTGCCGTGCTGCTCTCCTCCTTCATCTCGATGCTCGGCCTGTTCCTCGACCAGCTGATGTTTCCGGGATCCGTCAGGGTACGCGACATACCCAGGCTGGTTCTCGTTTCCATTCTCGAGTGTTTCGGTTACCGCCAGCTGAACATGATCTACAAGATCCAGGGTGCCTACGGCTGGATGACCAGGACCAGGAGCCACTGGGGAGAAATGACCCGGGTCGGCTTCGGTCAGAAGTAGCATTGGGCATGAGGAATACTTGATGACTGCTGCTGACAATAATGAAAGCCTGGATATGAACTTCCTGTTCTATTACGGCATTACCAACCGCCTGGCACACATCGGACAGTCCAGCATGATCATTTCCCTGCTGGCCGGAGCCATGGTGTATTTCATTTTCCAGGGGCAGGTGAGCGCCCTGTTGCTCAATGCCTGGCTGGGCATACTGATCGTCTGCTCATTGATCCGTTACCTGCTGATCATCAGGTTCTGGCGCATGGATGCCACAGCGTCGAGTATTCGCAGCTGGTTGCGCAGGTACTGTCTTTTTGTCTATGCGTCGGCCAGCTGCTGGGGCGTTCTTCCCCTGGTTGAAATTTTTCAGACCAGCGAATGGGCACGGGCCTTCGTGGTATTCGTGCTTACCGGCATATCCGCCGGTGGCATGGTATCGCTCTACCCCGTATTGCGAGCGGCGATCCCCTATATTCTTATCATCCTGCTGCCCCTTCTCTACGCCATGGCCGGTGAAGAGGACACTGACAAGATATTAATGGCGGTAATGTGCGGTTTATACATCATCATGCTGGTGCGATCGACATATGTACTTAACTTCAATTCCAACAAGGCCATTCGTCTCGACATTGAAAACAAGGAGCTTTTCAGATTTTTGAAAAAGACACATGGCCCTGAAATAGATACGTTGTCAGCAGGCAGCGAAAGTTCTGCTCAATGAATTCTGAACTCCGGGTAAAGATCATGAAAGCGCTACAAAGGGACAAGCAGGTATTGCGGCCGGGACCGAGTCGTGGAGTGGATCGCGTCATCCATTCGCTGGTGCGAGCCTTAACAGTCCTGACGGTTGTACTGTTTTTCCTCATGAAGGTGACAACCATCCAGGCCGCCACTGGCGAAGACGTTGCTGACTACGACACGCTGTTGCAGCGGGCCCTGGAACAACGCAATGCCGGAAATTTCACCGACGCCGAACAAAACCTGCGTGCCGCCCGCGTCCTGGCTGTTGAAACCTCTGAAATCGACTTGCTGCTGGGCATGGTGCTGGCCTTCCAGGAAAAGTTCGATGAGTCCATGGACGTTCTGGGTAAGGCCCTGGCCAGGTATCCCGATGACATTCAGCTGCAGCTGGCGAAAGCCAGGGTGCTGTCCTACCAGGGCAGGCACTACGAGTCCCTGTCCGTGATGGAAGCCGTGCTGGTCCGCCAGCCCGGGAATAGAGAAGCGCAGATGCTGGCTGCCCGCGTCAACTTCTATGCCCGCAACCTGCGGCAGTCACAGGCTCTGTACGCCCAGGTGCTGAACACCGATCCCGATAATCCGGAGGCGCTGCTGGGCCTCGCCGATGTTGAATCGGCACTGGGCAACCGCGACGAAGCCCTCGCCCTGCTGGACCAGGCTCACGCCATCAATCCCGACAACCCGGATATCGTTTCCCGGCGCGACGCGTTGAGTCCGGATCCCCACCAGTATCATGAAATCAACAGTGGCCTGCTGGTCAGCACGTTCGACAGCGACGGCCTGCAGCGCTGGTCCGACCGTTTCCTGGAATACCGGTACCGCGGCAGCAACGGCAACCAGCTGTTTATGCGCAGCGAGCACCTGCAACGCTTCGGTGCCCGGGACCTGCTTGCGGAAGTCGGTGCGGTGGTCTTCTGGGGCAAGGCCAATCCCCTGGAACTGGCTGTTGCCCATGGTGACGATGCGGATTTCTCCCCGCGAAAGCGGGTGCGCCTGGCAACCAGCCTGCCGCTGATCGACAACGGTGATAACTGGGGAACGTCGCTGCTGGACCTGGGAGTACAGCACGCCGAGTACCACACGGGAACAGTCCGATTGTTACGCTTGGGAATCACTCACTACTTCAGCGGCTTTAACGGCTGGTTCAATGGCGGACTTCTGCGGGTGGAAGATGAAAACAATAACCTGACCAGTGGCTGGACCAGCGGACTGCACTGGCAACGTACCGCCAGAATCCGGATCGGCTATACCTACACTGACGCCCCGGACACGGAAAACAACATCACCACCGAAACCCGTGCTCATCATCTGTATACCAGCTACCGGTTCTCCGACCGGCTGACCCTGCGACTGGATGGCGCCCGCAACGCCAGGGAGAATTCCTATACGCGGGAGTCACTGGGTGTCTCGCTACAGGTGAGATTCTGAATGACCATACCTGCGATGAAAACACAACGCATCAAACCGGGAACCAGTGGTTGCGGTGCGGCAATACTGCTGGTACTGCTGGTAACGGGGCTTGCCATGAGCCTGCCGGCCAGCGCCCGTCAACCGGCATTTCCCGGTCTCGACGGGCCGCAGCAGCAGACCTCCCTGCCACCAAACCGGGTGGAGCCCACCAGCCCCCAGCGCTATGCCGATGGCGGCAGCAACAGCCTGGCGGTTTTCCTGCGTGATCCGCAGAGCTCCTGGCTGGGCATCGCCCATGGCCTGAAAGCCGCCGGCGTTCCGTTTATCGTTACCCGGGAACTGGAGACTGCCCTGGAACATGACGTGGTGCTGCTCTATCCCAGCCTTACCGGTGCCAATGCTCCCAGATCGCTGACAGACCGGCTGCAGGCTTTCGTTGGAGACGGTAACACGCTTATCGCCTTCTCCGTGATCGGCAGAGGCATGTCGAACCTGTTCGGTTACACCGGCTACCGGGAACGCAATAACCTGCAGTGGCTTGAGTTTGACGACAACCCTTTGACCGAAGAGTTTTTACCGGATTACACTCAGCGCACCGTGAACCTGGCAGCACGTGGCGGCGATGCCGGAGGCGTCAGCTACCGCAACCTGGAACATCCCCCCCTTGCCCGTTTCGATGACGGTACTGCTGCCATCATTCACAAGCCCTACGTCGGAGATAACAAGGCCGGTCTTGCCGTGGCCGTTGGCTTCGACATTGGCCATTTTACCCTGCGGGCTTTCAATGGTCGCATCACCGGCGTGGAAGAAGACTATGTCAACGCTTATCACGACACCGTCGATTCCCTGTTCCGCTTTCTTGCCGCGTTGTACTGGCAGGGAGAGGCGGATCCGGTGCAGTTCAGGACCACGGCGTATAACCATGATTTCACTGTCCTGATAACCCACGACATCGATTTCACCCGATCGATGAAAAACATCAGGGCATACGTGGACCTGGAAGTGGAGCAGGGCGTCCCCGCCACCTATTTCATCCAGACCAAGTATGTCACCGACTACAACGACCAGGCTTTTTTCGACAGCACAAACCGGCCAATTATTGAATACCTGGTTAACCACGGCATGGCTATCGGCAGTCATTCGGTAGCCCATTCCAACGAATTCCGCCACATGCCCATCGGTACCGGTGCTGAATCCTATCCCGGGTATCAGCCTTTCGTAAAAGACTTTGCCACCGTGAACAATGCCAGTATTGCCGGCGAGTTGCGGGTCAGCAGGTTTCTGCTGGAACACCTCGGCAGCAACCCGGTGACGGCCTTTCGCCCCGGACACCTCAGCCTGCCGCGAAACCTCCCGGAAATGCTGGAAGCCACCGGCTATCAGTTCAGCTCCAGCATTACGGCCAACGAGGCGCTGACCCACCTGCCCTACCAGACCATGTTCAGCAGCGAATACCATGCACAAACCTCGGTCTACGAATTCCCGGTGACTATCGAGGATGAAGACGGTGATCTGCTGGACCGGCTGGATGCCAGTATCGCCCTGGCCCGACGAATCGGCCGCCATGGTGGCCTTGTCAACCTGCTGATCCACACCGACGAGGCGGAGAGAAAGCTGCTATTCCAACGGCGCTTTGTTGAGGCCTTTCGTGACCAGGCCTGGTTTACCACGCTGCCGGCTTTCGGCGACTGGTGGCGGGCACGGGATTCCCTGCAGGTGGACGTTGAAGCCCCCTCACCCGTCAGCCGCAAACTGGCCATCAGCACGAACCTGCCCACCAGTGGCATCGGTCTGCTGGTGCCGCGGAACTGGATTCTTGACAACCCGCCCGCCGGCATTACCCAGACCGGCAACCAGGTGCTGATCGACCGCCTGACCGATGAGACTGTCCTGCTGTTCCAGGTCCGATAGACCCACACTGGTATCTCGATGAGGGGCAGGAATTCGCTGGGAATTCCGTTCCCCCGAATTTTTCCGGCCGGTTCCGACACGGCTTTACGTCATGCCATGCACATTGGTGGGACTGTCTAACCAAACCGGAAATAATCGGTTAGACTGCACTCTGCCTCGCCACTGAGCAGGGAGCCATAACCGATGGAAAACACCAGCAACCACCGTGCCGGACGGCATTTTCTACAGATTCCCGGCCCCTCCAATGTGCCGGACCGCGTGCTGCGCGCCATGACGCAGCCGGTTATCGATCACCGTGGCCCGGATTTTCCGGCGCTGACCTTACGTCTGCAGGACAGGCTGCGTCGTGTGTTCGCCAGCCGGGATCCGGTGCTGACTTATCCTGCCTCCGGTACCGGTGGCTGGGAATGTGCCCTGCTTAACGCGCTGTCACCGGGAGACCGGGTACTGGCTTCGGAAACCGGGCATTTTGCCACACTGTGGAAACAGGTTGCGGAAAAACTGGGCCTGGAAGTCCTGTGGCTGGAAGGCGACTGGCGTCACGGGGTGGACCCCCAGCGGGTGGAACAGGCGCTACGTGAGGATACGGCTCACGATATCAAGGCCGTGCTGGCCGTGCATACCGAAACTTCCACCGGCGTAACCAGTCGCATTCCTGCCGTGCGGGAGGCAATAGACAATGCAGGCCACCCGGCACTTTTCATGGTGGACGCGGTTTCGTCGCTGGCCTGCTCGGAGTACCGTCATAGCGACTGGCGCGTGGATGTGACCGTCAGCGCGTCGCAGAAAGGCCTGATGCTGCCTCCCGGACTATGCTTCAATGCGGTCAGCGACAAGGCCCTGGAATCCGCCGGCCGATCTGCCGCATGCCACTCCTACTGGCGCTGGGATACCATGCTGCAAAGCAATGCCCAGGGGTATTTTCCCTACACGCCTGCCACCAGCCTGCTGTACGGGCTGGACGAAGCCCTGGGCCTGCTGCTGGAGGAAGGCCTGGACAACGTCGTCGCCCGTCACGCCCGGCTTGCCGAGGCAACCCGCCGCGCCGTGGCAGCCTGGGGCCTGGAGAACGTCTGCCTTGATGACAGCGAATACTGCAATTCCACCACCGCCGTGCTGGTTCCCCAGGGCCATGATGCCGATGACCTGCGCAGGCTGATACTGACGCATTTCGACATGTCCCTGGGCACCGGACTGGGCAAGCTCAAAGGCAGCATATTTCGCATCGGCCACATCGGTGATTTCAATGCACTGATGCTGGCCGGCACGCTCAGCGGCGTGGAAATGGGGTTGCGGCTGGCCGCGATTCCCCACCAGGCCGGTGGCATCAATGCCGCGCTGGAATACCTCGCAGCCTCGACCTGATGCCGGCAGACGCGGTGATGACGGGCTGAATTCGCCCGGCTGCAGCGCCGCTTATGCTGCCACCTGGACCGAAAAACAACAAGACGCATACCAAAAAAACAACAGCACCGAGGAGAACCCATGGACCCAGCAACCGCGGTTAACACCAGCGCCGCCATTTCCCTGGTCGGCTTTGCCATCGTCATTTTCTTATTGCTGTTTCTGATCGCCAGGTGGAAATGGCACGTGTTCTTCGCGCTGCTGATTCCCATCATCCTGTTCGGCCTGCTGCCCGGAATACAGCAGAACAATTTCATTGATGCCTTTGAATCCGGGTTCGGCAACACCCTGGGATCCATCGGCGTTGTCATCGTGCTGGGCTCCATCATTGCCGAGGCCATGAAACACACCGGGGCGATCCAGGTGATTACCCGCTCCATGGTGAACCTGGTGGGCAGTCGGCGGATGCCGCTGGCGCTGACGCTGACCGGTTTCATCATCGGCGTTGCCATCTTTTCCGACGTCGCCTACGTCATTCTCAATCCCCTGGTACATTCCTCGGCAAGAGCTATGGGCGTGGGCATCACCGTGATGTCCACCGGCCTGGTAGGAGCCCTGCAGCTGACCCATGCCATCGTGCCGCCGACTCCCGGCCCCCTGGCCGCGGCGGCCATTGTCGGCGCCGATATCGGCACCACCATCATCTTCGGTGCTTTCGCCTGCCTGGTGGGATCGCTGGCCAGCTGGGCCTGGGGCGTTTACGTGGCGGGACCGCGCATAAAAACCCTGGCCAGCGAGGAATTCGAAGGCCTGTCCATTGAAGACCTGGACCAGGATGGACCGGCGGAGCTGCCGTCGACTCTGAGTTCCTATACCCCCATCCTCATACCCATCCTGCTGATCGGCACCCAGAGCGTCGTCGCCCTGACCCTGGAGGAGGGACACCTGCTGCGCACCCTGTTCCAGTACCTGGGCTGGCCGGTGGTGGCACTGTCCATCGGCGTGTGGCTGGCCTATCGCAATATCCGCAGCCAGGAGCACCGGGAGAAGTCCCGGGATCAATGGGTGGAGGCGGCGCTTAAAACCTCCGCCATGATCCTGGTGGTCACCGGCCTCGGCGGCTCCCTGAGCGCGATCCTGCGGGGTACGCCGGCCGTGGATTTTATCGCCGCCCTGTTTACCGATTACGGCCTGCCGACCATCCTGCTGCCCTTCGTCATCGGCATCATCGGCAACATGATTACCGGCTCCACCACGGTTGGCGTTATCACCGCTGCCTCGCTGGTGGCGCCCATGCTGGGCAGTCTCGCGCTGTCGCCGGAGGCCGCCATGCTGGCCGGCGCCAGCGGCTCGGTGATTATCAAGTATGTCAACAGCAGCTATTTCTGGGTCTGTACGTCGCTGTCCCGACTGCAGGTTCCTGATGCGGTATTCGCCTATGGCGGCGCAACCCTGGTGGGGGGAATAGCGACATTCCTCACCGTGTGCCTGATGTGGGTCACCGGGCTGGTTTGACCGGCATCAAGAACAGGTTAAATACCACCATTCGAGGTTTTTGCCACAGGGCAAACAGGGTATTCTTGGCGTGGCGCTTCACCAGTGAACTCGCCTGCAAGCCAGAGTATTTGCATAATTAGTCAGAGGTTCCTTAATCAGGAGCGATCCGGAGCTATTACCATGACACCCACCATCGGCGGCAACTTGATCACTCCAGTGGCGAGCCTGGTCCTGGCGACCTGGCTGTCACTGTTCACCGGCGCTGCCGTCGGCCAGGAAGTCGCCGTCATTCACTGCCAGGGAAGTTGCCCGCAGTACGGCTCACCCATTGCCGCCAGCAACGCCAAGGTGGTTATTCACCACCTGTATGCCGCCGGTCTGAACCGCTACAACCGCCGAGCCGACTGGGTCGCCTATCGGCTGGTTGCCGATGCCATGGGAATTGCCTCGCTGCTGCCGCGTGATTGGCAGCCGGACAGGCTGGCCGGGTTTGCCGAAATATCCGAGCTGGCCGACCTGGCAGAATTCGAACCGGAGGATGGTTTACCGGCAATCAGCACTGCCGCCAGCGCCTACGGCAGCGTGGCGACCCCGCCGGCGGATGAATTCAAGCCGGTGCGACTGGCACCACTGACCGGCTTTGCCGGGGCCCCCTACTGGGCCGAGCTCAACAACACCAGCAACATGCTGCCCATGCCCTCGGCATTGCGTCTTGGTGCCTGGCTGCGCCTGGAGCAGTCGCTGAACTCGCTGGTCAAGCAGCAGGAGGAAGTCTACGTCATTGCCGGGCCGGTTTATTACAATGGCACACCCCCGGGATCGGAGACACTGAAACCCGGTGAAAACCTGGCGGGCTATTTCAAGATCGTATCCACGGATTCCGCCTACGCCGGCTTCCTGTTTCCCCAGGACCTGCCGCAGACGGCATCCTTCTGTGAACAGGTGACCAGTATCGGCGAAATCGAAGACCTGACCGGCCTTACGCTGTTGCCGGAACGGTCTCCGGCCACTGCCTGGAACCTGCTGGCCGAACTGGGCTGCGCCGGCCCCGTCGGCCCCTGAAAACGCCGGTCGTCCCATTGCCGGCCTGCTGTCGCGGGCTACGCTTGCGGACTGCTGCTGCGGACCTGACCAAACGGGCCGCCGCCAATGGCGTGATCCTCACCCTGGCCGATCCACCGGCACACCCCTGACCAGGGCCTGCTGCAGCACCCGGGCAACATGCAGTGCCTGTCGACCGGTGCCGTGCTGGATCTGGGCCCGGCAGCTGGTGCCGTCGGCGACAACCAGGTCGCCGGGGCCGGCTTCCCTGACGGCGGGAAACAATGACAGTTCGCCCATTTTCATGGACGTCTCGTAGTGCTCGACCTCGTAGCCGAAGGACCCGGCCATGCCACAGCAGCTGGAGTCGATGGTCTGCACCTCCAGGCCCGGAATCATGGCCAGCAGGCGCTGCACCGGAGTCATCACGTTGAATGCCTTCTGGTGACAATGGCCATGGAGCAGGATGCGGTCGGCCTTGATGGGCTGCAGCTCGAGCTCGACACGCCCGGCTTCCTGTTCCGCCACCAGGAATTCTTCAAGCAGAAACGCCCGATCCGCCAGCCGGCGGGTGTCGTCACCCGGCAGCAGTGCCAGGTATTCATCCCGCAGGGTCAACAGGCAGGACGGTTCCAGGCCCACCACCGGAATATCCCGCTGGAGGTATGGCAACAGCGCGTCCAGCGTGCGCCGCGCTTCCAGTCGCGCCTCGTCCAGCAGGCCGTTGCTGAAAAAAGTCCGGCCGCAGCATAGCGGCCTTGCGGACGCCGGCGCCACGGGACAATGTACCCGGTAGCCTGCCTTTTCCAGCACGGCGTGGGCGGCTGCGGCGTTATCGCTTTCGAAGCAGTCGTTGAAGGTGTCCACCAGCAGCACCACGTCCCTTGACGTGGCGGTCCAGTCCTGCGGCGCTTCCCCGCTGCCGGCACCCGACCTGCCTGCGGCCGTGCGGCTGAACCGCTGCCGGCGCCAGCGGGGCAGTTCCCGCTGGTCAGTCAGGCCCAGCAGCCACCGGGAAACGGTCTTCAGCCCCGGCAGCTGGTCACGCAGGTTCAGTAACCAGCCCAGCTTCTGCACACGATAGGCGTACCGGGGCAGGTAGGCAAACAGCCGCTCGCGCAGGGGCAGACCGTGGTGCGTCCGGTAGTGATGGAGAACCTCTGTCTTCATCCGTGCCATGTCGACCCCGGTGGGACATTCCCGCTTGCAGCCCTTGCAGCCGACACACAGTTCCATGGCCTGGTACATGGCGTCCGACGACAGGGCATCCTCGCCCAGCTGACCGGTCAGGGCCAGCCGCAGGGTATTGGCTCGTCCCCGGGTGAGATGCTGTTCCTCGCGGGTAACCCGGTAAGAGGGACACATGGTGCCGACATTGGCTTTACGGCAGGCGCCGTTGTTGTTGCACATCTCCGCCGCCCGGTGGAAGCCGCCCCATTCCGACCAGTCCAGTCGGGTGTCCATGGCAATGGGCGCATACCCGGGTGGGTACCGCATCAGGCTGCGATCGTCCATCCGGTGCGGCTTCACGATCTTGCCGGGATTGAACAGTCCGGACGGATCAAAACCGCGTTTGACCTCCTCGAAGTTGTCCACCATGCGTTGTCCGAACATCGGCTGGTGAAACTCCGACCGGGAAATCCCGTCGCCGTGCTCTCCGGAATGGGACCCCTTGTATTCCCTCACTATCTCCAGGGTCTCTTCCACGATGGCCCGCATTTTTTTCGCTCCGTCCTCCTCTTTCATGTTGAGGACCGGCCGCACGTGCAGCGTGCCCACCGATGCGTGGGCATAGAAGGTTCCACTTGTCCCGTGTTTATGAAAGATTTCGGTGAGCCGGCGGGTGTATTCGGCCAGGTCCTCCAGCCGTACCGCGCAATCCTCGATAAAGGAAACCGGTTTACCGTCGCCCTTCATGGACATCATGATGTTGAGACCGGATTTCCTGACTTCCCAGATGGCATGCTGAAATTCCGGTTCCACGGCCTCGACCACCGCGCCGGGAAATCCCAGGTCTGCCATCAGCTCTACCAGCTCGCTGAGCTTGCGCAGCTGCTGATCGCGATCATCGCCGGCGAACTCCACCAGCAGCAGGGCGTCGGGCTCACCCTGTACAAACCGGCTGACCGTGGGCGCGAACAGGGGGATATCCCTGGCCAGGTCGATCATGGTGCGATCCACCAGCTCCACCGCCGTGGGCTCCAGCTTGACGATATGCCGGGTACTGTCCATGGCTTCGTAGAAGGTGGGAAAATGACACACCCCCAGCACCTTTTCCGGGGGGATGGGCTGCAGGTTGAGATGGATGCGCTGGAAGAACGCCAGGGTTCCTTCCGAACCCACCAGCAGGCGGGCCATGTTGGGGTGTTCCCGGGTCAATTCATCGATATTATAGCCCCCCACCCGCCGCAGCAGGTCCGGGAAACGGGCATTGATCTCGTCGGCCTCGCGTCGCCCCAGGGCCAGCATGTCCGCCACCAGTCGCCGATGGGCAGGATCGTCCATGCCGTCACCGTTCAGCTGCTGAAAATGGCCGCGGCTGCCATCCGCCAGCAGGGCTTCGATGGAACGCACATTGTGTACCATGTTGCCATAGCGGATGGAGCGGGCCCCGCAACTGTTGTTGCCGGTCATCCCCCCCCAGGGTGGCGCGTTGGCGGTGGAGACATCCACCGGGTACCAGAGGCCATGGGGCTTGAGATAACGGTTCAGCTGGTCCAGCACGGTTCCCGGCTGGACGCATACCGTGCGGGCGTCGGCGTCGAATTCCAGGATGTTGTTGAGATGACGGGTAGTGTCGATCAGCAGGGCCTCGCCGATGGCCTGCCCGTTCTGCGAGGTTCCGGCCCCCCGGGGCAGAACCGGCAGGCCTTCGTCCGCAGCGATCTGCACGGCGATTGCCACATCCTGCTCGTCCGCCGGCACCACCACGCCGATGGGCATCAGCTGGTAAATGGACGCGTCGGTGCTGTAGCGACCACGGCTGAAGGCATCGAACAGGACATCGCCGCGCAACTCCCGCCGGAGCCGGGCTGCCAGGGCGCTGCTGCCGACGTCTGCGGGTCTGCCGGAACCGCCGTTACTGCTACTGCCGGCGCTGGACTGGTGCTGAGAAGTCTGGGTCATGTGTCGGTTACGGAACCGCCTGGTCTGGTGAACTTCCTTATATCACAACTGCGGGCACCGCGACCAAAGCGACAACGCCTGGATTACTCCCGCAGAGCACTTCACTACTTAATAAGAGGTTCTCTGGAACATCGGCCGGGAAAGGGGTAATCTCGACTCTACCTGGTTGCCCAACCCACTGGAGAAAGCCCGATGAGCCTCATCAATAGAGGACGAACTCCGCGCAGGCTGGTGATGGTACCTGCGCTTTTCCGTACCCGCACCGCTATCCCTGGTCTTGCCCTGCTTACCCGTCTTACCCGTTTTACCCTTGCGGCGGCCCTGCTCGCCGCGGTTACGGCCGCGCCGACCCTGGCCCAGCAGTCCGCCATGGACAACTGGCAGGATGACCTGTCACCCCTGTCCGCCGCCGACTGGAACTACGAGCGGGCCGCCCACCTGCTGGAACGGGCGGGATTCGGCGGCACACCGGACCAGGTCCAGGCACTGGTCGGAATCGGCCTGGCGCAAGCCGTCAACCGACTGGTTTATTTCGATCCGGCAGGCAACAGCCACCTGCAGGCCTTTGACCATTCGGGCATTCATGATCCCGGCCTGGATCCCTTCCCACCCAGCCGGCCGGCCACCACGGAACTTGCCAGGGAACAGGGGGAGGCCCTGGGCATCAGGGTGAAGCCGGCGGGCAATCGTCCCCTGCAGCCCATCGTCAACAAGTTCTTTTACTGGCTGCGGGCCAGTTCGCTGGAAACCAACCGGGTCGCCTACTGGTGGGCCAACCGGATGGTTGCCTCCGATACGCCCCTGCAGGAAAAGATGGCCCTGTTCTGGCACGGGCACTATGCCATCAACGAAGGCAAGGTCAGGGATTATCGCAAGCTGCTGCAGGAACTGACCCTGTTCCATGACATGGGAACCGGCAGTTTCCGCGATCTCATGGTGGCCGTGGCCCAGGACCCGGCCATGCTGGCGTTCCTGGACGCCGGCGTCAACGTCAAAGGCGCACCCAATGAAAACTTCGCCCGGGAAATCATGGAGCTGTTCACCATGGGCGTGGGCAATTACTCGGAATCCGATATCCGCGAAGCAGCACGGGCCTTCACCGGCTGGAACTTCAGCGGCCTGGACTATGTCGTCAACCAGGTGCAGCACGACGACGGCCTGAAATCGTTCCTGGGCCAGCAGGGCCGTTTCGATGGCGTCGAGGTAATCGACATCATCATGGCGCAGCCGGTGACCGCGGAGTACATCGCCGGCAAGATTTACCGGTTTTTCGTCCGCGAGGAGTTGCATCCTGCCCTGCAGCAACAGCTGGGCGCCGTCCTGCGGGAGGCAGACTATGAAATCGCCGCCCTGTTGCAGACCATCTTCCTGTCCAGGGACTTCTACAGTGCCGCGTCCGTGGGCACCCATATCAAGAGCCCGGTGGAACTGGCGGTATCCACCTACCGCAAGCTCGGACTGCACGAAGTACCAGGTGTCCCTGATTTCAACCAGGCCACCGGCGCGCTGGGACAGACGTTGTTTCGTCCACCGACTGTTGCCGGCTGGGCCGGTGGACGCAGCTGGATAACCCCCGGGCTGTTGCTGGAGCGTGGCAACTTTGCCCGGGACGTGCTGTTTCCGGACATCAACTTCATTCCCCCGGATCGACGTAACGGCAGCCGGGAGATACAGAGCGTCGCCAGGCGGATCCGGGAAGGACTGGATATCACCTCGGCCACCCAGCCCGCCAGTATCGGCGAAGGCCAGATCATGGCGGAATCCAACATACTGGCGGACCGGGACGAGGATTTCAATACCCGCTATGGCAGTTTCCGGGGCTGGCAGATGGCCATCGAGCGGGTCAAGCCCATCGCCCGGCACACTGCCAGGCTTAACCTGAGTAGTATGGTCCTTGACCAGCAACTGCGGACTACTGCCGAGGTGGTCGACTACTTAATACTTCGCTTTATGCGGGTTGCCCCGGGACCGGAGGCGCGATACATGCTCATCGCCTTCCTCGACGGTGAACTCGGCACGTCGGATATCAATTCGGCGGCCACCTACATGGAAGACGCCCTGCGCATGACGCTGCATATCCTGTTGAGCCAGCCGGAGTACCAGCTGGGCTGATCACCCGACGCGCATCATTCAAACCGCGACTGCCAATTGCAGTCCAACAGAGAGCAACGACAATGAAAACAACGCTGCTGACCGAAGCCGGACGCAACCGGCGGGCACTGCTGAAGAAAGGACTGGCGGGACTGGGCATTGCCGGGCTGAACGCCAATTTTCTCGCGCCCTCGCTGCTGGGCCAGGCCGCCCAGGGCGCCGCCGCGGCCCCGGCGGGCAACAAGATCCTGGTGGTGCTGGAGCTGTCCGGGGGCAACGACGGGCTGAACACCGTTGTGCCTTACGGCGACGATGCGTACTACCGCCATCGACCCGCCATCGGCATCCCGAAAAACCAGCTGCGCCTGCTGGATGACCATTTTGGCCTCAATCCCGGTATGGCCGGCTTCGAACGGCTTTACAAGGACGGCGACCTGGCCATCGTTCACGGCTGCGGTTACGACAACCCGTCCTACTCCCATTTCACCTCCATGGCCTACTGGCACACGGCGGCCCCCAACAGCGGCGACGAATACGGCTGGGTGGGCCGGCTGGCGGATGCCATGGCACCGGCAGCACCGGCCAATTACGTGGTCAATATCGCTTCCCGGCAGTCACTGGCGGTGCGCAGCCAGCGTCACGTACCGGTGGTGTTCGATCAGCCGGAACGGTTCATGCGCGACGCTTTTTACGAGGAGAAAGATGCCCTTGCGGCGGTCCGGGATGCCGGCACTGTGGACAATCCCTCGCGACGCTTCCTGCTGGATATCGCCCGCAGCGCCAACGACGCCTCGGCGCTGGTGCGGGAAGCCTGGTCCAATTACCGCTCTCCGGTAGACTACGGCATCAACAGCCTGGACCTGCCAAAGGTGGTTTCCCTGATCGACGCCGGCATGCCCACGCGCCTCTACTACGTCTCCTATCGCAACAATGCCTTCGATACCCATGTCTTTCAGAACGATCTACACCGCCGCCTGCTGACCTATACCTCGGACGCAGTTTCCGCATTCATGCAGGATCTGGAACGCATCGGGCGGGCCGACGACGTGGTGCTGATGATCTTTTCCGAATTCGGTCGCCGGGTACCGGAAAATGTCAGCCTGGGTACCGACCACGGTGCCGCCAACAACATGTTCGTGGTGGGCAAACAGGTTCAAGGCGGCCATTATGGCCAGCTGCCCAGCCTCACCGATCTTGCCGAGGGTGACAATCTGGCACATACTACCGATTTCCGCCGTGTCTACCAGACCATGATGGAACGCTGGCTGGGTTACCAGGATGCGGCCAGACTGCTCAACGGCAATTTTGGAACCTTCGATATTTTCAGTTAAGACATTTTGAGTTAAGAATAAGAAGTTGTCGACAACCGCGCCAGTACTCTTATTACTGCTGACCACATCCACCTGATGATTCCGATAGCCGAAAGCCTGCAGTGCGTCATCGCCAGCAGCTGAGGAACCTCGGATTAACTGTCCCTGTGAACTTTCATAATGGCAAAGAACTCACTAAGCTGTATCACACCATCCTTGTTAGTGTCAGCTTCTTCAAGCATCTCATCGACTTCCTGGTCAGAAATTATCTCATTGTAGTATTGACCCATGATGGCTTGCAGTTCTTCCTTCTCAATTGTCCCGTTAGAATTCAAATCACAAAGATCAAATAATGTTGATATGTGAGAATCATCCCTACCGACATAAAAAGAGCTCAGAGCACCACGAAATTTCAACATTTGTTCTGGTGATAGTTTCATAATTACTTAACGAACCTCTGATTGAAAGTAAGCAATACTTCTTCGGTTCAGCTGACAGCCAACAGCAGTCACTAAGGAACTTCTGATTATAAATCACCAGATTGATATAAGGTAGTTTCGCTGCCCGATCGCTCCCTACTGATCATTGACACTACCTCCTGTCATCAGGAAAACAGGATCAGGGTCTGTGAGAATCTGAAGAGCACTATAGTATTCAACAAAATTTTGAGGATAAGTAAATGCTTGATCTTTCAAGAATCTGCAAACACCAGGTTGAGACACATAAATATCAAATCTCACGATTTCCCATGCATGCTTGTCTTTATCCCCCGCGCGATACTGTGTAAACAACTCAAAGTACGCATTGATGGTCTGTCTGGCCATCATAATGTATCTTAGCTTTTCACCTCCGGTAAGAGAATCAGGGTCTCTGCAGTCGGGCCTCAGAAGGGTTCGAAGCTCGCGTCTGTCGGCACCAGCCTGGCTTGTGTTACCTCGCTGTTGCTTACCGGCCCGTCAAATTTTTTTGGCCTCCCCGTCATTTATTGATGCCAGGCTACCTTCGGATTACTGCGTATGCGAACTCATTGGGGTAGACCCCTTAGCGAAACAATTTTCAGCACTTCCGAACTGGAATTCGTCGTGGAGGTTTACCATGCCCGATCCGTTTGATCCTCGTGTCGGAGGAATCCTCAGCGCTGATATCGCCGTTCCCCAACACGAACGTGTTGTGCGTTTCTATGCGCGAGTGCTCAGCACCGGCAATAGTCCTCTTTGGCGCGAGGATCTGATGAACAACCTTGGCATACCTGTCATCGGCGCGGGGCCGCAAAGCGCTGAGTATGCCGACCTTCCAATTGCGTGGATGCCGCACATACAGGTCGATGACGTGGCAGGAAGTGTAAAACGTGCGCTCGACCTGGGCGGCAGAGAGTTCGCGCACGCCAAGGGTGATGATGGAACGAGTCAATGGGCGGTGCTGTTCGACCCTGACGGTGCGGCTTTCGGACTTATCCCGGTCGTCTCCCGGGATGATGTCCCCTTAACGGAGGACTCCTTGTCTCACGACGGGGCAGCAAGCATCGGCTGCATCTCCTGGGTCGATCTGACGGTTGCTGATGCCTCGACGAGTCGTGACTTCTATCAGCAGGTGGTTGGCTGGTCGGTGAAGCACGTCGAGATGGAAGATACCGGAGAGCGCTACGCGGACTACAACATGATTGGTGGTGATGGGAATCCAGCGGCGGGAATCTGCCATGCTCGAGGTGCCAATGCAGGTCTGCCACCAGTCTGGATGCTGTACCTTTCCGTCGGTGACATCGCTGAAAGCGTTCGCCGGGTTCAAGAGGAAGGGGGTAAGATCATCAAACAGACGACCGGAACCGATGGGAAATTCACCTATGCTGTGATTCAGGACCCCGTAGGTGCGTGCCTGGCGCTGGTACCCGGATGAGGCAGAAAATGAAACATCAGAGCAATTGCAGGCATACAGCTGCAGAGGCCGCACAGCGGTCCCTGCACACAACGGTATCGAATCAGATCACCTTATCCGGTGTGCGGCGCCTGGTGGGTTCGCGATTAACACATAATTGTCACATAATAGAAGGTTCTCAACATGTTTAAGCGACGCGATTTTCTCAAAACCTCTCTGGTGACACCCTTTGTACTTTCAGGCAGTGACGCCTTTTCCCAGGCCGCTCCCGAGGGGAAAATGCTGTTCGCCATGCATCAAAGCACCTCACGTGCCGCCGGATTCCGGGGAGCGCTGGAAGGCTGGTCCCGCGCCGGTATCGAGTACGTCGAGCTCAACGGCGGAATGCTTGACGAATTCCTTTTGAACGATACCCTGCAAGGCGCGCGGGCGCTGCTCGACGACCTCGGCATGACGCCGGTCTGTGCCTCAACTGGCCTGCCCGACCTGTGGATTCCCGGGCCGGAACGCGGGGCATCCCTGGAGGAATGGCGCAGACGCTGCGATCAATACGCGACCCTGGGCTTGGACAAACTCTATTCGGCATCCGTCACCCGTCGACCGGTGAGTGCGGAGGATTTCGCAGCAACACCGGCCAGCGTCCGGGAAGCCGCTGACATCGCAGCCGAATACGGTCTCACTTGTATGATCGAGTTCATGCGCACCTCGACGCATCTTGCCACCCTGACCACGGCACTCAGTGTGACCCGTGCTGCGGATCACCCCAACCTTAAAATGATGATCGACTTTTTTCATTTCTGGTCCGGGCTGAGTAAGCTGGAAGATCTGGACCTGCTCGAACCGGGAGAACTGGCCCATTGTCACTTTCAAGACCTGCTGGACGCGCCGAGGGAACTGACTGACAACAGCTACCGGGTAATTCCGGGGGACGGTATCGCACCGCTGGATGCAATTATCCGAAAACTTGCGGACAAGGGTTACACTGGCGCCCTGTCGGTCGAGCTGTACAGGAGTGAAATCGTAAACGGCGATCCTTTCACTGTTGCTACCGAAATCAGAGAGAAGGCTGAAAGGGTGATGAGGTCGGCAATGGTCCTTTAGGCTCAGCTCATACTCACACCCCTTGCTAAGAATGCATCAAAAAAACGATTCACGGCAGCGCTTTCAACCAGATAGTGTTCCAGAGCCAGAACCGGGCACCCGCTCATTTTCAATTGGTGCGTCGGAGAGTCACTGGAGCGCGGAAGGCGAATTCTGACAGTTACCGGGCTTGTTACCAGGCGATTATGACGCGCACTGCTGCATCTGGTTCCACATCAAGCGGGCAAATTCCGTTCGCTGTACAGCTTCGGGTGGTACCGAAATACGTGGCACCCGGATCCAGGGATTGGGTATCCGTGTAAGTAAACAGGACTCTATTGCCAGTCACTTTGGTGAAACCCGAATCACGAGTCGTATGACTGGAGCCAAGGGAAGTCCAGCGTCGAATCGCGGACCGCCATACCAGCAGGGTAAGGGGTTTCTGCGGGCTCAGATCCTCGCCGATGGCGACGGCTTCCACATTGATGGGATCTCCACTTATCACATAGGCAGTCGCCTGGATTATTGCCGATTCTTTGCCTTGAACGGCAACGGGGCAGAGGGCAGTCAATCCGACCAGCAGGATGATTCTGATAGCGTTTTTCATGGCAACAGGATAAACCGAGACGATCCAGAAAACTTTGCGGCGCTTTGATTCCCCGAACAGCTTCCTCGCAGTCGGGCCCCAGGCACAGCAAAACCCTGGTGAAAACCTTTAAGGAACCACTCGCCGTTCACGCGGAAATTCGAGAGACAATGGTAGCGGTTTTCCGTCAGCCGAATCCCAACTGCGACAGGACGGCTGCCACGAGGATAGCCAGTACCAACGCGCCCAGTGCCAGGGCGGCGAACTGAAAAGCGATGCCACACGCGCCCAGAAAAGCTGCACCGCCGGCAACCCGCAGAGGTTCCTTCAGCGCGAATCCCACGACGCCCAGAATAATCGCGATACCACCGAAAATCGGTACGGCCATTTCAATACCGCGATCCAGAGTGAATTCCGCCGGTTCCTGGACTGACTCCACTTCATCACCCCGCAGCGCGGCTATCGTGGAATCCCTGATGGCCACCGCCCGTTCGGCAACCGTCTGCTCCAGGGCAGGCTGCGAAGAAAACGGTCCGGCCCAGAAATGTACCAGGGCCACGATGAAGGCAATGGCGCCGAAGGCGATTCCCGCAAAACTTAACCTGGCTTCCTCATTGTTCATGGAATCCTCGTTGTTCATGGCTTACCTCCTCGGGACGACTTGCCGATTCAAGACTCCGTTCACATCACGTGGCGATCTGGACACACGATCAGGTAACCAGCCCAACAACCCGCTTATTGCACCCACGCCGTGGATCGTCTTGTGAGCCGGACAAACCATACCGCTTATGGTCCCATATTCCTGACCAGAAAATCCATTTCTTGTCAAAAGCGTAATGCCAAGCCCGGGTGAATCGCGCTGCACATGGTCTGCAAGGTGGCAGACCACAATCGGAACTCTTCGCAGGCGACGACCTCGGCAGGTATTCCCGGTATCATGCCTGTATGTGTTGTGATACCTCAATGGACCTCTGATTAATTACCTTATCTGCGAACCATGCCTGGTCACTGTCTGAACAGATATCTCTATTGCCTGCTGATGAGCTGCCTGGTAGCCGGTTGCGCCGGCGATACAGCGCCACTTGAACCTGACCACAATGCTGACGACACCAATAGCGGATCGATCAGTCTGCATGCCGTCATGAGCGAACAGCTGGCGCTGGAGAATGCCCGCCTGCATGTCCTGCTGTTCGATCTGCATCGCACCGAGACAGTGCTGGCCCGGGAACGCGGGGCCCTGGTCGCCAGGATTGCAGAGGCCGCCCGTCGGTTGCAGCGGGGCGCGGCGGTAATAACTGCCAGCAGTGCATCACTGGCTCTGGCGCCGGTAGAGGTGGACCGCTTCAACGCCCTCGCCCTGACCCTTGCCTCCCGGGCAGACACCCTGGCCGACCGGGCAGAGGCCGGAACTCTCGGGCCGGAGCAGCTGGAAGCCGGGCTGGCGGCAATCGATGCCACCTGTAACAGCTGCCATGCGCTGTATCGCGACCCGGGGAACCAGCGCCGGTGATCAGTTTGTATAAACTTATCCATTCCCTGGTTGACCGCTTCCCTGTCACCGTCGTGGTAATTACCCTGTTCATCGGCCACTCCGTGTCCCTGGCGGAGCCGCTGCAATTCAGCGCCGGCGGTTTTTTCAAGCTGAACGTGCTCAGCGGTGGCATCAGCGCCGGTGGCAACCTGAACGGCGACAGTGAACTGTGGATTCCCGACATCCCGGTAGATGACGGCGCCGACGCGGATTTTTCCCACCTGAACAGTCATGCCAGGGAATCGCGCCTCTGGTTGCGCGCGGTGCAGGATACGCCCCTGGGACGGCTTGAAGCACTGGTGGAGGGCGACCTGGATGCAGACCGGATCGACAACAGCCATGACCCCAGGCTGCGCCACGCCTATATAGTTCTCGGGAGACTGCTGGTCGGGCAGACCTATACGACGTTCACCAATACGTCGGCCCTGGCAGACCTGAACAGCGGCATCGCCGTGGGCAACGTGGTCACCCGGCACCGGCAGCTGCGCTGGCAGCAGCCAATGACGGCCACCGCCAGCATCAGCGTTGCCCTGGAGGAACCTCTGAATCGTCTGCATTTTGCCGGCGAAGCCGCCATCACCGGCACCGGGGATCGCCGTCCCCCCGACCTGGTCGTGAAGATCGACAGAACCGGGAACCGGGGAAACATCTCACTGAGCGCCCTGGTGCGGGAGATCAGCACCACCGGCCCGACTGCCCCGTCGCTGCAGACCGACTCGGCAATCGGTACGGCGGTCAGCCTGGCAGGGCGGATTGCAACCGGCTCCCTGGAC
>Ga0209273_10000858_pt1 | contig 33047 bp, 35 predicted proteins | sample tdAd471_FD_187126 | JGI IMG/M metagenome (GOLD analysis project Ga0209273, IMG submission 187126) | Marine sediment microbial communities from the Atlantic coast under amendment with organic carbon and nitrate - tdAd47.1 (SPAdes)... | ecosystem: Environmental > Aquatic > Marine > Coastal >...
CAGGTCACGGCCTATACCCAGACCTGGTCGGACGTGGAGGCGCGCATCGGCAATCGCGCCAAGGCGGGCCAGGTGGCGGGGAATTTCAACACCCTGATCATGCTGCGGGTGAAGGAACTGGCCACCGCCGAGATGCTGACCGACCAACTGCCGAGGGTCGAGGTGGTCACGCTGATGAGTGTGTCGGGCGTGGATGACTCGTCCGATCCAACCTCGGGCGTGGATTTTAAATCCCGCAATGAAGACCGCATCAGTGTCTCGGAAGTGCCGATGTTGACCCCGGCGGACCTGGTGCGTCTACCCAAGGGTCAGGCCTTCGCCCTGTTGGAAGGAGGGCGCCTGTGGAAATTGCGTATGCCGTTACCCGATGACCGGGCGGACACCACCATGCCGCCGAGCCTGGCGGCCATGGCGGAGGACATGCAGCGCCGCTATGTGACCAACGAGCACTGGTACCGCACCACCGAACGCTGGTGGCTCGCGGGCCCGGACACGGATAACCCGGCGCGGGACGGCCGTCACGGCGATGGCTGAGCGCACCGGTGCCCACCCTGCACAGAACGTACAGCAGGGCACTCTGACACGACTCCTTGGTCGCCTGAGTCAGGCCCTGTACTGGTTGCTGTTCGCGCTGCTGTTTTCCATTGTGCTGGAATGGCTGGGGATGCTTTTCTGGTGGCCGGAGCAGGGGCTACAGCACAGCCGGGACATGCTGGCCGCGGAGGCGGGCTATCTGCAGATGGACTTCCGCCGCAGTCTGGTAAGTGCCGATCCGGCGCGCTTTGCCCAGACGGTGGCGGACAGAGCCTATGTCGTGCTGTTCGAATGGACCCGGCTGGTGGATGTTCTCGGGTGGCTTGGCACCCCGCCGGCTGCAGGGGAGAACGGCCTGCGTGTGCGGCTGCACCGGCTGTATCAGCCGCTTGCCCAGTTCATCCTCGCGGCCCTGCAGATCACCCAGGTCTTCGCGCTGAGGGTGGCTATCCTCATACTGGCCACACCCGTATTCCTGCTGTTTGGCGTGGTGGCTCTGGTCGATGGACTCGTTCGCCGTGACCTGCGGCGTTGGGGGGGAGGTCGTGAAAGCTCCTTTATCTACCACTGGTCCAAGCGCTCGGCACTGCCCCTGCTGGTCACTGCATGGGTTGTCTACCTCGCGTTGCCGGTCAGTCTCCACCCGAGCTGGGTCATCCTGCCGTTTGCCACGCTGTTTGCCCTCTGCATCGCCATCACTGCCAGCTCCTTTAAGAAATACCTGTAGCAAAAGCCAAACTGTGACGCGACACTACCCTAAGTCACGGGTATTTTCGGTAGTGTAAATAATCTTTCGCACATTTTTTCAGGGCGGCAATCCTCAAGCTGATTGTTGAGCCTCCATATCCTGCTGCCGTAACCAGTCCATGGACATGTATCTCCGGGTTCCCCACTGGGTACCCGAGATATGCCGTAATCTGGCGCCGACCAGCATCACGGCGGATTCTCCGTCAGGGAACGCACCAACAACTCGCGTCCGGCGACGGATCTCCCGCATGATTCGTTCCATTGGGTTATTGGTCCGCAGCTTGATCCAATGGGTCGGCGGATAATTGTAGTAAGACAAGGTCTCTCCGATCTTCGCCTCAATCAAATCGGCGGCTTTGCCCAGGCGCATGTGTCTTAGCTCTTCAACAACCCTTGTTGCCTTTTCCAGCGCTTGCTCCCGGCTTTCCTGCGCATGGATCGCCTTCAGCATGGCGGCAACCTGACGTACCTTGTTGCGGGGCACATGGCTGAAGACGTTTCGGTAGAAGTGGACGGTGCAGCGTTGCCAGTCCGCCTCCGGGTAAAATTCCGTGACTGACTCGATCAGCCCCATGCAGGCGTCGGACACGATTAAGCGGACGCCCTTTAATCCTCGTGATTTGAGGTGAGCCAGGAAGCCACTCCAGCCAGCCTTGTCTTCCTTGTGACCTTCCTGAACGCCCAGAATACGCCGGTAGCCGTCCTGATCGACGCCGATGGCAACCAGCACTGACACATTCTTTATCTCACCCGCCCAGCTGCGCTTCAGCACAATACCGTCCAGATAGACGTAGGGATAATGCCCCTCGATCGGCCGATTACGCCAGGCCTCTATGTGCTTGTAGACCTTCTTGTTCAGATTGCTCACGGTGCCGGAACTGACCCGTGTGCCCCATAGCGCTTCGGTTATATCCTCGACACGGCGAACGGACACACCCGCCAGGTACATCTCCATGAGTGCTTCTTCGATCGAGGTCTCGCGGCGCTTATAGCGTTCGATGATGGCGGTCTCGAAAGTCTGCCTGCGCAGCTTCGGCACCTTCAGATTGACCTCGCCGGCCTTGGAATGGAACTTCCGGTCGTAATGGCCGGCTCGAGTATCGATACGATCAGGTGATCGTTCATAGCGCTGGGCGCCGCAAAGGGCATCTGCCTCAGCATCCAACATTGCGTTCAACGTTTCTTCGACGGTGCCGCGAACCAGCTCACCGAGATGATCCTGAATCCGTGCGTCATCAATCTTTACGACTTTACCCAAAGACTTGCTCTCGCTATCTTGTTTCATGGTGGTGACCTCTTTCGTGTTGTCCGATTTAGCTTCGCAACTCAATCGTACCAACTCGGGGAGTCACCGCCCCTATTTCAAATGTGCGAAAGATAATTTACGTTATCGTATTTTCACTGGTCTTTTGAGGTGAATGCATGCGATCGATCAATGCTAATGAACACAGTTTGGCGGATCGCAGCTATTCGTCCACTTCAGGTGGTACTCATAGGCTGGCTCATCTGACTGCGGTGAGGGACTGAGGGGGGCCTGCAATCACGTACTGCGCCCGAGATGGTACGAGGTCAGTGTCTTGGCCAGAAAATCTGTTTTTGCCAAGAATTGTGTGAGACGAGACGAATCCGGATATCAATGCAAGTTCCGAATTCGTCTTGCGATTTCCTAGAATGAGCAGTTAGGGGTGCTATGGAACGCCGTGCCAGTTAGATCGCCACAACCTCCGCTGTTGCAGGCTTTAACTGCGCCATACCACGTTCCGGTAACAACCCACTGGTTTGGTAGAGTGGTAGTCGTGTTTGCCCCATAGGTATGGGTACAGCTATAGGGGCCAAAGGGTGCGCTACTGTTACAGAACTGCCAGTACGTTTCGCCTACGACGTCGCTCCAATTAAAGTAGTATATCGAACCCCAAAAGTAGCCCTGGGTTGGAGAATATCCCCATCCACAGTTGCCTGTGTTAACCGCCGAAATCCATGCCGGTTTTGGAGGAGGAGGAGGAGGACAAATAGCGCCTGGAAATCCGTTCGACTGCCATATGGAACAAACTTGGCTTTTTTGTGCAGAAGTTAAGCCGCATGCGCTACCCACACATTGTGTAAATGCTAGCTTTAAATCATTCATAGTAAACACGCCGTCACCGTCCATACTTTGATTGGTAAAGGATGCAATATATATAAATGAACTTACTGCCTTTGGTTTTCCTATTGCCTCACGAATGTCAATAAAAAGGTTGCTTATTACTCGCGAGTCATTGTAATAAGTACCATCACTAACTACTCTGTTATTCCACTGTAAGCTCACAGAGGGATTGAGCTGTCTTTCTCCACCTCTCGTATACTGTACATAGTTATCAGTTTGGAATGCTCGAACCGTATCAGCTACAGCCTCCGCAAATGCCTTTCCTGTAGGCGTGACTCTTATTACGGAGTAATTCGGATTTACACGATTGTGCCACAGGTGCCCCATTTCATGACCAGCAATATCTTTGCGTACGTAATCAGTTGGCCCAAGTGGCGGTTCGGACGTCGTCCATTGTTCGATACTTATCACTGGATGTGCTGGCATCTGGACATGAAACCATCCGCCAGCACCTGGATGATTAGAATCGAGAGTATTTAATCGTAGGTCATAGGTCATGCTTACCTGTGGTGAGCCTTGTGAATTTACCCAAGTGCGTAGGTTCAGTATCTCGTTCGCCACCTCATTGTATTTTGTATTCTGACAAAAAGGAGAGGAACCAATACAACTTGAATTCCAAAAGGTTTCATACCACGACACGTTGCTGCTATTTTTTTGTGTACAATCGGAGCCTGAAGGCGGGATGCCTGACAATGTCTTTGTACAGCGCTTCTCATAAGAAGTTGTGTTCATGAAACTCATTGTTTCGCCAGTAATAGCATTAACTTTGATTTCATAAGCGCCTACATACAATCTATAGACTGGAACATACGCGCTCTTTTCCGGATCGAAACTGATTACAAATCCTTTATAGTCTGGGTTGAAGGGATGTTGCACCGCACTCTCGGCCCAGACTTTTTCAGCAAGGTCAATCAATACGCGCTCTGATAACCAACCTTTTGGATCAAACTCCTGAAAATCAGGGTTAGCTGCATGAATACTCACAGCTATAACGTTACCAGCCTCGTCAGTGCTCAAATAGGAAGTGAGCTCTAAGGGTGTGTCGCCAATCAGTTGTCGAAATATAATACGTGCATCGCCCGGTATGAACTCTTCTACTTTAAAAGTGAGCTTATGTAGCCCCTCAAAAATTTCATCGTTACTTTCCAGATAGCTGGTTAAGGTGTTTAGGTCTGCCGCTTGATTCGCTGTCAGATCTTTTTCTATTTGTCCGAGGCCCTTAGAAAAAAGAGTAATGATGCGCCCGGATTCAAGTGCGCTGTCAACGAGTATTGTTGTGCCTGTCTCCCGTGCTCGAACAGCCTTTTCCGACATATCCGTTGATTTATCTGGTTCGTTTTGTTCCGTGACGACGTTTCTGGAGTCAATGGTGAAACTCTTGTCGGGATCAGTGCTTTGGGGGGGGGCCGAACCCTTAACAATTTCCTTGGATTCGTCGAGGACACCCAATTGAGCTGAAGCGCTGGTAGAGTCGAATGCAAGAGCCGTTGCAATTAAAAAACTAGATGCTAACAATAGACTGATACGACATGAGCGACTTGAAATCCGCCCAAAGTAAGACAGGATATCCATGTAAAGCTCCTTGTATGTATGACCTGTTATTCTCACCGAGGCGACGCTAGACGCCACCCCCAAAATTGCCAGTGGAAGACCAACAGTAACAACGGTTACTCGTAAATCCCATTGGCCGTAGATAGTGTTAGTCGGTTCCGAGGCAAAAAGCAAACATGCTGTGCGGCGAATTCTGATCTCAAATCGTTAGATCTCTCAACATGCCCAGTCCAGTTAACAGCACGAAGTAGTTTCCCGTTGATGAATGAAGGCGCAAAGGATTTGAACCGGATTATATATAGAGCACGGGAGGGGCAGGACGACGGATGGTTGATCTTTGTGACGATGGGTCGTTCTAATATCGGGGAATTGGCAAGCGCGCATCTTCTCTTCACTGCGGTGTATCGGTCGGAGGATAGAGATCCTCTTGCTGGGTACCCGCTGATGAGTATCGAGGATTATCGTCATCGTCCCCCCGCATATTTTTTGCCGATCTGATGTTCTTCGTGCGGCTGTCATCGCGCTAAGGGCGCGCGCTCCAGCTTACAGGCCTTGGAGGTTTAGTTCGGACCGGTCGCTCCCCCCAAAGGTCAATATCCCGGATCAAGCCGACGAAATTCGCGCGCGATAGCGCAGTGCCCAACCGTGGCTACAGGGCCAAATCGCTATTGGTTTTCCCTAGATTACCGCCTTTGTGGTGCAGTGCGCCGACCTCCTTGGACCCCTAAACAACTGCGCTACAGCTGGACTGGGTTTTTCGTGGCGACGGGAGCTACGCTTAGTCACCATCTCCCTCACACACCATTGTGCGGGACGACATAATGAAACGATCCTCTCTTGCCACCGCCACGCTGCTGGCGCTAGCCATCATCGCACCGGGCTCGCTGGCCGATGTGGACGGGGAGCGCGCCATGCTCGCCCGTCTGCTGCACGAGCTCGCGCTGCTCGAAACACTTGTTGCTAGCAGTGAGGCAAAGGCAGACCCCGATACCCGTATCCGTTTTCAGTACGACTGGCTGCGCCAGGATCTGGAGCGGGTACGGGCCGGTATCCAGGCTCACCTTGATGCCCCCCGCAACGAGCCGCGTCTGGTACCGCCGCTGCGCGGCGATTACCGGCAGTGATGTATGACGCCAGCACAGACAGCGGCATTCGAGGCGGGATCCGGCGCGACACCGGCCGCCCTGTTGCTCGCCATCGCCAGCATGGTGCTGGTCCTCGCTTTCATCTGGGTGATCTGGATCACCGTCGGCAGCTTTCGGGCCTGGCAGGACGGTCAGGCCAGCCTGTTCGACCTGCTGTGGGCGACCCTGCGCGCGAGCATCGTTTTGCTGGTGCTCGGCTTCTACCTCCGCTGAGTCTGCCGATGTCCTCTCACGCTCATTACTTGCCGACCACTGAACACTGTACCCGCGCACTGTTGCGCCCATTTGGAGAACGCACCATGACCACACCTCGTTACGCATCGCGGTTTGCCGTCCTCGCGACCGCAGCCTGTCTGTCGTATCCATCCGCCTGGGCGGTTCTGCCGACCCCGGTGGCACCCAGTACCGCACCTGCGGCGGGCGACTGGATTGGCCTGATTGAAGGCTACATCAAGGACGGCGGCCTGGTGCTTGGCCTGGCAATTGCCGTGCTGGGCTTTCTCTGGGTCGCCTACCTGGCCTTTGCCAAGTTCAATGAAGCCCGCCAGGGCAAGGCCGAATGGGCCGAGGTGGGCGTGCTGGGGATTGTCGGTGCCATCGTGCTGATCTTTGCCAGCTACCTGCTCACAGAAGCAGCTGGCGTGATCTGAGTGTCACCTATGGACAGCCAGGACATCCTCGCCGACCGTCTCAATGCGGAGCCGGTGATATTTCGGGGGTGCTCCGCCAGCGAGCTGGGTCTCATCGTCGCCCTGGCCGCTGCGGTCTGGCTGCCGCTCAGCCTGCTGCTGGCCTGGCTGGGCGGGGCGGTGACCATGGGCTTCGGTTTTGCCGGGATCGGCATTGTCGCCACCGTGCTCGGGACCGCCAGTCTTTTTCAGCGCTTCAAACGTAACCGCCCCGACGGCTACTACCAGCAGCGCTGCGCGCTGTGGCTGGATCACAAAGGCCTAAAACGCGCACCGTTTATCAGCCGCAGCGGCACCTGGGATATCGGCAGGAGAGGGCATGTCACGCTACCGCTTCGCCATCGATAACGCCCAGGCTCACCTGCGCTCCCTGTGGCTGATCATCGGTCTACAGATGGCGGTGATCGCGGCGCTCTGCTATGGCTGGAGCCGCGCACCTGACCACCTTACGGTACATGTCCCGCCGGATCTGCGTTCCGGTGCCGTGCAGCACCACACGGCGGTACCCGCAGCCTCAGTCTATGCGTTTGCGTTCTACATTTATCAGCAGCTCAATCGCTGGCCCGAGGACGGCAGCCGGGATTATGGCCACGCGATCTTCCGCATCGCCCCCTATGTCACGCCCCGCTACCGAGCCGAACTTCTGGCCAATCTGGAAGAGAAGGGGCGCCGAGGGGAGCTGGCTTACCGGGTGCGGGCGCTGCAAGGCATTCCCGGTTTCGGCTATGCGGAAAACCGGGTGGATATTCTGGATGCACAGACCTGGCAGGTCTGGCTGGATCTCGAACTGCTGGAATCCGTCAAGGGCATGACCGTCAAACGCACCCGGATCCGCTATCCGCTGCGGGTTGTCCGCTACGCGGTGGATCCGGAGACCAATCCCTGGGGTTTGGCCCTGGATGGCTTTGGGGCCGAGGGACCGCGCCGCCTCACCGAGGCCGACCTTTTAGGGGAGGGCAGTGCCCATGCAGCCCAATAACCAGCGCGGGTCATCCGCGTCCCGCACCGTGATAGTCACCGCCGTGGTCTGGCTGTTCGCACAGCTGCTGCTCAGCGCCACGCCAGCCGCGGCGCTGGAGCCCACCGAGCATATCGTGTGGCGTAAAATCCCGATCGCGCTGGATCTCGGGGTCGAGCAGGAGCGCATGGTCCACTTCCCAGGGCCCGTGAGCGTGGGTCTTCCCGCAAACCTGCAAGGCCGGCTGCGCATCCAGAGCAGTGCGGGTACCGTGTACTGGCTGGCTCAGCACGCCTTTCCGCCGACCCGGATCCTGGTGCGGGCGTTGGATGACGGCCAGGTCTATCTCTTCGATGTGGCCGCGTCCCCAGAGGGCGGCAGTGTCGCGCCGATGGAAATCACCCTGCCACGGCAACCGTCCACTGACACCAGCGACCAGACACCCGCCGGTCCTGCGACCCACGGTTACGTCAGTCTGACCCGCTTTGCGGCCCAGCTGCTGTATGCGCCCCAGCGCCTGCAGACGCCTTTAGCGGGTGTGGTCCGTGTGCCTGTGCCCGATGGACCGGTGCCGCTGGTTCGCGGCGGTGCCATTGTTTCGACTCCCTTGGCCAGCTGGCGCAGCGGACACCGGTTCGTGACGGCGGTACAACTCAGCAATACCAGCCGCGAGGCCCAGGAGTTACAGGCACACGCCCTGCGCGGTGCGTGGCTCGCGGCGACCTTCCAGCACCACCGGCTGCTGCCCGCAGGCGATGAGGCCGACCACACCGTGGTCTACCTGATTTCCGATCGTCCCTTCAACAGCGGTTTTTAGGGGGGCCTGCCCATGTCCCATGCCGTCTCCAACCGCCTGCTGCCCCTGCTCGCCACCCTGGTGCTGCTGGTGTTGCTGGCCGTGACCCTTAAAACCTGTTCCGGTGACAGTGAGAGCGGCCTGCTGCTGGCCGGGGTGCCGAGAGCACCCGCACCCGACGCCGACACCCCGGCGGACACCATCAAGACCCTGACCGCCAATGTTGCGGCGATGACCACCGCCGTCACCGCGCTGCGCCAGGACAACGCGGCCCTACGCAAGGAGAACCAGACCCTGATCAACAACCGCAGCCAGATCGAGGAGAACGTGGCCACGCGTCTGCGCCGCGAGCTGCGCAGCCGGGAACAGAACGCGGAGAATGAGGCACGCCGGGATTCGGGGGTTCTAAAATCACTCACCCAGCGGGTCGACACGCTGGCCGCCTCGCTGAGCGAAGTACAGAACGTACAGCCGGATCAGGCGCTGCCGGTCGGTCTGGGACTGGAGGGCTGGGAGGGACCCGGAAGCACGCCGGTGGAAACATCCGCCTTGGTCTGGATCGCACCGCTGGATGGCGACGTGGAACCCGCGGCCGCCGGCACACTGGCCGGTGCGCGCCAGGCGGCGAGCGGCTATTTGGGGGATGCCCGCCGCCGCGGCGGTGAGCTGGTTTCACAGACCCGGGACACGGTAGAGACCCGCCAGGACCGGCCGGTGTTTACCGTGCCCCGCAACGCCACCCTGATGGGATCGACCGCCATGACCGCCCTGGTGGGGCGCATCCCCCTGCGCGGCCAGGTACAGGATCCGATGCCCTTCAAGATCATCACCGGTGCCGACAACCTGGCCGCCAACGGGCTCACGGTCCCCGGCGTCCAGGGCATGATCTGGAGTGGTACCGCCGTCGGTGACTGGACCCTGTCCTGTGTGTCTGGACGTCTCGAGTCGGTGACCTTTGTCTTTGACGACGGCACCATCCGCACCGTGGCCAGTGATGACGCGCAGGGGCAGGATGGCCGTGATGAGCCCCTGGGCTGGATCTCCGATGCCCAGGGCATTCCCTGCATCAGCGGCACCCGCAAAAGCAACGCCAGCGCCTTTCTGGCCCAACGCATCGGCGTGCAGGCGGTACAGGCCGCGGCCGATGCAGCCGCCGCCGCCGAAAGCACCTCGGTGCTCACCAGTGCCGGTGGCCTTACCGGCGGCGTCACTGGGGATGTGGGTGCCTATGTGCTGGGTAAAACCATTGCCGGGGGCAGTGAGGAACTGGCGCAGTGGCTGCTCGAACGCCAGTCCCAGAGTTTTGATGCCGTGTTTGTCCCCGCCGGCATTGCCGTGGCGATCCACGTGGACCGCGCCATTCCCATCGACTTCGAACCCCAGGGCAGGAAACTGAGCCATGCATCCCCGTATTCCAGCAATGATCCGCACACTCTCGATTAGCCTGCTGTTGGCCGGCTGTGCCGGCAGCAAGGACACCATCCTGCCCCAGGAGGGCCCCACCATGCGCGAGATCTATGACGCCCATGTCCAGATTGCCCAGGGGGAGGACCTAAGGCGGCGTCCAGCGGCAGCGCCCCTGCGCCCGCCGGGACACCATGTGTCCGACCTGGGAGCAGCCGCACACGCGGACTATCGGGTTTTAAGCGCCCGTTTCAGGCGGGTGCCCAACCCGACACTGATGATGTATATCTTTCCGCACCTGGCGGGCGCGCACCGGGTCCCGGTGCCGGGCTACAGCACGGTGTTTCCGCTCTACGAGCGGCCCGAATACGCCCTGCCGGGTGAGCACGCGGTGGATACCCCATGAGCGCAGCCCCGTCCCCGCCAGACACTCCGGCGCAGAGCAACGGGCCATCCCAGCAGACGCCACTGACGCAGCGTGATGTGCAGGCACTCTATGCGCGGCCCCCGTCCTTCACGCCCTTTTTACCCTGGATGGAATACCTGCCGGACAGCCAGTGTTTTTTACTGGAAGACGGGGTCAGCGTCGGCGCCCTGTTCGAGCTGACTCCGGTCGGCACGGAAGCGCGCACCGGTCCGTTCATGGTAGCCCTGCGCGATGCCATCCAGACCGCGCTCAGCGAGGCGCTGCCGGAAGTCGACGATGCGCCCTGGGTGTTGCAGCTCTACGTCCAGGATGAGCCCAGCCTCCATAGCCTGGTCCAGGCGCTGCAGCACTACCCGGCTGCGCCTATCCGCCAGCATGCCTACACACGCTTCTATCAGACACTCATGCAGAACCACTGCACCCGTCTCTGCGCGCCGGGCGGACTGTTTGTCGATACCGCCCTCACCGGGAGTCCCTGGCGGGGCCAGATACGACGGGTGCGGGCGGTGCTGTATCGACGTCTGACAGCACGCCATCGCCCCGCCAACCCCTATGAAGCCGAGGCGGAACTCAACCAGGTGGCCACGCAGCTCACCGCGACGCTGGCCGCGGCGGGCATCAGTACCCGGCGGTCTTCGGGTGTGGACCTGTATCGCTGGCTGCTGCCCTGGTTCAACCCCGGCGAGGGGTCTACTGATGCCACCGGCGCACTGTTGCGCAGCCTCGGCGATGCCAACGCGGACGCAGAGCTGCCCTACGGCCATGACTTTGCGGAAAGCCTGACCCTGTCCCTGCCGTACTCGGATGCGGCCTCCGCCACCTGGTGGTTCGATGGGCTGCCCCATACGGTGGTCAGCATTCAGGGCCTGCGCCGGGCACCGGAGATCGGCCACATGACCGCCGAGCGTGCCGCCGGCGATCACCTGTTTTCCGTCTTTGACCGGCTGCCAGAACACACGGTGATGGTGCTGAACTTGACCGCCAAACCCCAGGACGCCACCCGCAATCACGTGGCCCTGGTCAAGCGCGCCGCGGTCGGGGATTCCGCCGAAGCGGCACTGACCCGGGAGGATGCGGGCCGGGTGGAGCGGGAAATGGCGGCTGGCAACAAACTCTATCCCTTGGGCATGGCCTTCTATGTCCGCGGTAATACCCCGGCGCAACTGCAGGAACAGGTCAACCAGCTGCACGCGTTGCTGCTCGCCAACGGCCTGCAGCCGATTGGCCGTGAGGGCGATCTGTTGGGGCTGGACAGCTACCTGCGTAATCTGCCCATGGCTTATGACCCTGCGTTCGACCGCAAAAGCCGGCGCTCGCGGCTGGTGTTTTCAAAGCACATTGCCAACCTGTTGCCCGTCTACGGACGCTCCCGGGGTACCGGCCATCCCGGCCTGGTGTTTTTCAATCGGGGCGCGGAGCCCCTGGTGTTTGATCCCCTGCACCCGGATGACCGCAAGAAGAATGCCCACATGCTTATTCTGGGTCCCACCGGGGCGGGCAAGTCGGCGCTGCTGGTTTACCTGCTGCAACAGATGATGGCGGTGCACCGGCCGCGCATGTTTATTATCGAGGCGGGCGGCTCCTTCAACCTGCTGGGGCAGCACTTTGCGAGCCATGGCATCAGCGTCAACCAGGTCATCCTGAACCCCGGCTCCGATGTCAGTCTGCCGCCCTTTGCCGATGCCCTGAAGCTGTTGGATCGGGATCGCCGGGTCCGCCTGGCGACCGACCCCGAGGCGTTCCCTGACACCGAGGATGAGGAGGAGGGCGGAGAGGGCCCCGGGCGGGATATTCTAGGGGAAATGGAAATTGCCGCCCGGATCATGATTACCGGCGGTGATGAGCGCGAGGATACCCGCATGACCCGGGCCGATCGTCTGTTGATCCGCAACGCGATCCTGCTCGCGGCCAAAACTGTGGCCGGGCGTAAGGGGGATCAGGTGCTGACCCGCGATGTCGTCGGGGCCCTGAAAACCCTGGGTCAGGAGCCCACGCTGCCCGACCACCGCCGTCACCGCGCCACGGAAATGGCGGACGGCATGGCGCTGTTCTGTTCCGGACTGGCGGGCGAGTTCTTTGATCGGCCGGGTTCGCCCTGGCCGGATGTGGATGTCACCCTGGTGGAGATGGGCCTTTTAGCCCGGGAGGGCTATGAGGACCAGTTGACCGTTGCCTACACGGCAATGATGAGTCATATCAACCAGCTGGTGGAACGCCACCAGAGTGACGGCCGCCCAACCCTGGTGGTGACCGACGAAGGTCACATCATCACCACCAATCCCCTGCTGGCCCGCTATGTGGTCAAAATCACCAAGATGTGGCGCAAGCTCGGGGCCTGGTTCTGGATTGCCACCCAGAACCTGGAGGACTTCCCGGACGCCTCGCGGCGCATGCTCAACATGATGGAGTGGTGGCTGTGCCTGGTCATGCCCAAGGAGGAGGTGGAGCAGATCGCCCGCTTCCGGGATCTGACCGCCGAACAGCGCAGTCTTCTATTGTCGGCCCGCAAGGAGCCGGGCAAGTACGTTGAGGGTGTGGTCCTGTCGGACCAGCTGGAAGGACTGTTCAGGAACGTCCCCCCACCCCTGTCCCTGGCACTGGCCATGACCGAAAAACACGAGAAAGCCGAACGGGCCCAGATCATGCGTGAACACGGCTGCTCTGAACTGGAGGCCGCCCACCGCGTGGCCGAGCGGCTGGAGGCCCGTCGCGGTGGTTAAGTGTTCCAACGCTGCGCCAAGCCAGCGGGGGACGCACGCCCGGTACGGCATCATCGCCGGACTGCTGGCAGCACTGCTCATCAGCTACAGCTACGTCAGTGTCGCGGCACCCCGCTACCAGGTGGAGCTGTTCACCACCACTGCCCACCCGCCCCAGATACCCCACAACGCGGCGGGGCAGGGCATCGAGCTGACCGTCTATTTTGTAGACGGCCTCGCGCGCCTGAACGCCACCCTGTCCCACCAGCTGCCCCCCCAAAAAGCGGTGGCGAAGGCGATGGCGGCCGCGCGCCTCGGGGCGCTGACCCAAGGAGAGCAAGCGCAGTTGCGTGCGACCGCCACGGGTCTGCTGGCCGCGCAACGCTACGGACTGACCCATTATCCGGCACTGGTGATCAATGGGGAGGCGGTCACCTACGGGCTGACCGACCCCACAGAGGCCGTCCACCACTATAAGACCTGGCGCGGGGAGGTGCAGCTGTGAGGGCTAAAGTCTCGCTCGCCGCATTGCTACTGGCGCTGCACTGGCCCCAGGGAACCCAGGCGGCGTCCCTGTCCACCGCGGAGATCGTGGCTCAGACCAGCAATGCGACATTCGCGTGCATGCAATGGCAGCCGGTGGGCCTGTGTTTCTGGCTGGAATGCGATCTGTTGAGTTGCACCGTCAACTCCTCACTCAAGGTGGGACACTACAACCCGGACCTGGTCGTCAGCGCCTACAATCAATTGGGGGGCAATCCCTGGCTTGAGATCCGCGCCACCCTCGGTGCCGCCCAGCGCGCCGCCGCCCAGGGGCTTCTGGGGCGCCTGCTACCAGTCCCCGTTGACAGCGCGGGCAACCGCACGGAGGGCACCCACAACCGTCTGGATCACCGCAACCTGTTGTTTAGGGAGACCGATGCCATCGGTCATCCCCTGAGTCTGCTACCAGACGTTGCCGGGGCGGGCGGACTGTTCTGTCCCTCCCAGGCCACACCCTTCGTGCCGTATTTTCAGTCCGGGCTGGACGCCCTGGCCTGGCGGCTGGAGGTCCCGGAAATGCTTTATCCCGCCAGCCTGATCCCCGGCCTGCGCGAGGTGGGCCACTGGCCGCTGCAGACCTGGGGTGGTCTCTATCCGCGCACCGGCTGGACCACCCAGTCTGAAGAACCCAAGGGCGCGGCGATCAATGCCCAGCGCGCGGGCGATATTGTCAGCCGTAGCGGCCAGCCCCACATCTATCTGCCGTTGCAGGGACCCTACACTGCACACATGCAGGTGTGGCCACCGGGTCCGCTGGTGGAGGGCAATGCCCGCACCGGCACCTGGCAGATGCTGGCACCGCGCGCCGAGAACAGCTGCGCCGTGTTCGGCACCAATGACCTGTTCAGCGTCGTGGGCTGGGGCGGCGGACGTGTTGACCCCGGCGGCGACTACGCCTGGACCCTGTGGCGTCCCTACCAGTGCTGCCAGCGCGAGGGCCAGGTTTTCATTACCGACATCAACTGGACGAGCTTCCCCTGATGCGAACCTCTCAATTCAGATTAGCGACCGAAGCGATGGTGGGACTTTTCCTCCTCCTGCTCCTACTGCAAACCCCGCCGGCAGATGCGGCCCAGGGTCCCACCGAGGACAGCTTCTGGTACTACGAGATCGGCGGTGCCCAGCCGGTATCCGCACCGCCCAATCCGCTGGTGACCTCGGTCACCCTCGGTGGCTCGGCCCAACTGGGTCTGGGCTACAGCTGCGCCAAGTTCGATCCGCTGCTGGCGGTGACCCATACCCTGAACAACATCAAATCGGGCGTGGATGACATGATGAATGCGATGACCGCCGCGGCGTCCTCCGCGATCGCCGCACTGCCGGCCCTGATCCTGCAGCGGGCCAATCCGGGCCTCTACGACCTGTTCCAGAATGCCCTGCTGAAAGCCGAAGAGACGATGAAACTCGCCACTAAAACCTGCGAGCAGATGGAGGCCGAGATCGCCAGGGGCAAGAATCCCTACGCGGACCTGATCACGCTTTCAAAAGGCAACGACTGGAAAGTGCAGATGGGCATCGGCTCCAACGATGCGGTCAGTGCCAAGGACGCCGTGGAGTCCGCCAACGGTGATAACGGCGTACCCTGGATCGGTGGTCAGGCCGGTGGGTCCGGCCAGCCGGTGCTGCGCTTTACCGGCGATCTGGTCCAGGCCGGCTACAACATCACCCTGAACCGGCCCATCAACGACACCGCCCCGGTGCCCGCCAGCGACGCCACCCGCCTGTCCGAGATCTGGGCGTCCCCGGCCCAGGCGCGCGACTGGGTCGTGGATGTGGTGGGGGAGAATATCGTGACCACCTGCGACACCTGCCGCAAGGACAGTATTCCAGGCACCGGCCTGCTGCCCACGCTGTACCGTGAGTCGGCCGAGGTGACCGTCGAGCTGCAGGCCCTGGTGGCGGGGGATGTCCCACCGACTCGGGCCAACCTGAAAGAAGTCACCGCCCCCGGGGTCGCCGTCACCCGCCAGGTCATCGAGGCCATCCGCGAAATGCCCGCCACGGAACAGGCCCTGATCACCAGTCGGCTGGTCGCCGAGATCAGTACCGCCCGCACCGTGGAAAAGGCCCTCTACGCCCGCCGCCTGCTGCATTCGGGCCGTCAGGTGCCGGAGGTGTATGCCACCGAGGTTGCGCGCCAGCACGCGGACACCGCCATTGCCGAACTCGACAAGGAAATCGAGAGCCTGCTGTTTGAAACCCGGGTCCGCCGTGAAGTGGTGTCTGAAACCGTGACCGTACTGCTGCAACGCGCCGCAGCCCGGCGCCAGTCCGCCCTGGACATCCCGCAGGCAGCGCCACGTGATCCAAGACCCCTGAGTCATGGTCGCGTCCAGTAAGCCTCGGCGCCAGCGCCGCTACTGGCTGGTGGGTTGCTCGCTGCTGGCGTTCCTCGCCGCCCTGGGTATCGGACTGCTGCTCTGGCAGGCCGTGGCCCTGAGTTCTCTGGCCGCCGTTGCCCAGCGTGTCACCGAGCTGAAACCGCTGCTGGGGGCAGTGCGGCTGGGACTGATCGCCCTGCTGGCCTTGCTGTGGCCGTGGGTCAGCGATTGGCTATGCAAAAAACGGCATAGCCCATTCTCTGCAGTCGAATCCAATCGGCTCCGCTGGCGGGTCGTCGGTTGGCTGTTGGTCATTGACCTGCTGATCGGCCAGAACCTGCTAGAGCATCTCGCCGCAGTCACCGGTGTCAGCCCGTGAGTGTCGACAGCTATCTGGAACTGTTCACCACGCTCTTCGGCTGGGCATTTTATGGGGTGCTGTGGGATGTGCTGGTCAGCACCGGCATCGTCTACCTGCCGTTTTTAGGAATCCTGATCGATAACTGGCGCGAGCCCGCCCAGGGCGGCGAGTTCGGCTCGGTGACCGGACTCTCCCTGCGCCGCATGGAGATCGAGCTCTTTATCGCCCTGCTGGTGGTGGTCCTGGCGGGCCAGCCCGCCACCCTGACGCCGCTCAATGCCAGCACTCTCAGTTATGCACCCCAGGGGACCCTGGCCGACCCCACACCGACCACGGCCACCACCACCGACACCCAGAGCACCTACGGCGTCACCGGCTTCACGGGCTCCCCGACCACGGTCAACCTGCCGGTGTGGTGGTACGCCGTGCTGTCCATGTCCTCGGGCGTGAACCACGCCGTGATCGCAGGCCTCCCGGCCGCCAGCGACCTGCGCACCTACGAACAACAGGCGCGCCTGGCCACCATCACGGATCCCCGGTTGCGCCAGGCGGTGAGTGACTTTTTTGGTCACTGCTATATCCCGGCACGGTCAAGATACCAGTCCGCGCAACCGGCAACGCCTGCGGTCACAACGCTGCTGGACACCTACGGCGATGACGACCCGGACTGGCTGGGATCCCATGTCTATCGGCAGACGCGGGGCTACTATGACGAGCTGCGCCCGCCGAAGCAGATCCCGGGCTGGCCCTACAATGCGCTGCGCGATACGGAGTATGACCCGGCCAATCCACCGGAGTGGGGCAAGCCCAGCTGCAAGGAATGGTGGGAGGAGGGCACCGAAGGCCTGCGCCAGCAACTGATCAACGAGGCGGACGCCACGGCGGGGGGGCTTTCCGGTCTGGTGGTCACCATTGCGCCCGGGTTGGCCAGTGAGCAGCAGCAGGATGCGGTTGCCCGCACGGTACTGACCAACGCCCCTCCGATCTGGTCCAGCAACGACCTGGTGGCAGGAAATACGGCCAACACCGGCTGGCTGGCCACGGCGGAGAACCTGGTGAAGGGCGGACTTGCCGCAGGCGGTGTGGTCACCGCCTCAGGCCTGTTTGCGGTCACCATAACCGCGGTCCTGCAGGCCCTGCCCATGGTGCAGGCATTGTTACTGCTCAGCATCTATGCGCTCTTACCCATGGTAGTAGTGCTCTCGCGCTACTCGATCGCCATGATGGTCACCGGCGCGATGGCGATCTTCACGGTTAAGTTCTGGACTGTATTGTGGTATCTCGCCATGTGGGTTGATCAGAACCTGATTGGCGCGATGTACCCGGACGCCAATATCTTCCTGCAGATCTTCGCGAACCCCGGCGAACACGATGCCAAGCGTATGCTGCTCAACATGATCACCACGAGCCTCTATCTGGGCCTACCACTGCTCTGGAGCGGCATGATGGCCTGGGCGGGGATCCATGTCGGGCGCGCAATCAGCGCTGCATCGACAATCCTGGCACTACCCGGTGAGAACTCCGGGAGACAGGGGGCGGCTATCGGTAAAGCGGCTGTCAGCCGTACAGGCAAGCGGTAGCAACTCTAATCCTGCTCATACCAGCCAAAAGGGTCGGTGCCTGCGTCAAGGCGGCCGGTGCGGTAGTTGTGTACACCATGGAAATCAGAGCTATGCGGCAGGGACTCGTCTTCTGGCAGCTCAGTCGATGCAGCCACATCGCCGATAAACCGCCACACTGCTTTGATAGCAGCGAAAACCACTTGAAACGGCGCTTCTTTCATTCCGCCCACCCCCGACTTGTGGGAAATTCGACTATCTAAGTCTAGATCTGAATTCTTCTCCTTTCCAGCGGAAGCCTTCTCCAATGACATATGAGCCTGGAGCAGGGGCTGACCGAGGGAGTCTGATCGTCCTCGGCAGCGCCCGGTCAGTAGACCTCGGTGAGCGATGACGCAGAACATCAGATGTGTGCGTGTCAGTCGTTTTGTACGCGGCTATTGGGGCGATAACCCTTGATCGGCTGTTGGGTGTCGGCTACATGGGTTGTGCCGACGGCACAAATAGAGGCAAACTCAATACTGCGGTAGCACTAGAGCCGGATTTGGTCTTGGGGATCGGTCAAAAGAAGTCTATGAGTCTGTCAGATATGGCAAAGAGGGCAAGGCTGTGGGTGTGCGGATTGGCTTGTGCGCTGGCGTCAGCGGGCGCACATACTCAGGTCTTCAAGTGCACCGACGATTCTGGCAACGTCAGTTTTACCGACCGACCTTGTGTTAGCTCTCAGAAGTCGGAGGAGATGGAGATCCGCGCTGCGCCGGCGCAACCTTCAGCCCTCGGCAAAACGGCCGCCGAATATGAAAGTGAACGCCAGCAAAAACGCGCAAAGCGGGAAGAACTAGACCAGCGCGTTGCTAACGCCGAGGCCGAAGTGAGAAAGATTAAATCTGACAATGTCGACGCAGAGAAGTGCAGCAGCGCACGGAGGAAAATGGCGGCCATGAAGAGGCGTGATCCGATTACCTATAATCTGGATGTGAGCTATTTTGAATTTCAGCAAGCTGCTGAACTTTATTGTGGAAATTAGCCGACTGGTTTTGAGGTGTTGGCGGTATCCGAGACTGGCTATGACTAGCCCCGTTCCGCGTACCATTGGTGCAAACTGGCAGGAGTGTGGCGTCATTATCAGGGCTCAGCCAATGCACGACTCCCAGTTGCGCGAGATAACATCAGCAGAGGTCTGCTAGCGACCCGAAGCCGACGTTCCGCCACACTTGGTCCAGTGGCGGGTATCACCCGGATAGTAACATTGGTGTTCTAGCTGAAATATAGGTCCCATCTAAATGACTAACGTTATGGTTTTCTGAGAGTTGCACCGTTGACGAGTTCTTCTACATTCCACCCCATCAGTTATGAAACTCGAGATCCTGATTATCGAGTAAGCGCCACCATCAGACTTGATGAAGAGGCTCTTGAGAACGTGTCATGTGCTATCTACTTACCAAAAAAGGTCGTGGAAGAATCCCCGTACGTAATTCTGACAACAACGGAAAGTCAAGCAAATATACTGGCTAGTCATTGGAAGTTTGAGCTTGTCGCAGATGTGCTTGGGGTAGATTCTGAAGTAGTTGCAACTATACATGCGCCAGAAATGTACGCTGAAAACAGCAGGACTCGGCACTGGGGTGGCAATCTCCGCGAGACAAAATTCATAATGTCCCCGATAAACCTGTGCATTACAAATTATTTCCAATCAGGTCCTGCTAGCGCCATTGAGGAGATCAATAATAGTGAATTTATCTTTTGGCTAACACCGTCTCCCTTTCTAAATCCCAGAATGGTCGTAGAACGCTCATTTACCGGAACCGTAAAGTATGAAAGATATGGAAACTTTCGAATCAGTTTATCCGAACAATTTGTGGCCGAATTCGATCATCACTTTGATCAACGTGAGGATGCAAATGGAGATTTGATACAGTGGTCGTACCTGGTAGCAAAAGTAACCGCCAGCACAGCTGCGCCAACAGTCGAATATATTGAAATAGTTCAGTCTCAGTTAAACGATTTCCTCTTGTTTGTCTCCTTTGCTGCACGTCATAGGACAGTCGTTTGTGGTGCTAATGCCTTCGGTGATGGCGTATTTAGAAAGTTCTATAGGGGATACATACAAGTTCAGGAAAAGGCCTCTTCGCTCTCGTACGTCCACGGGGTTATAAGTCCTGAACTTTTCGCCGAGTTTGCGGAGAGCGCTTATAGAAAATTTCAAGAGTTAGACAACAAAGAAGCATTACGACGAGCACTATATCTTCTATTACCATTCGAGCCTCATACTCTGGAGACAACAATTGTAAGATTATTTTCGGGAATCGAGGCGTTGGCGCTATCGTATCGGAGGGAGCGGGGGTTGGAGTTCACGTTACCTGAGGAGGATTGGGATATATTTCAGAAGCAAATAAAAAAAAGTATTAAAAACATTCAAGCAGTGTCACTGAGCAGTGTTCAACGGAGTTCGATCTACGCAAAACTAGAAGAGCTGAATAGAATTTCTTTAAGAAGCGTTTTTGAAGATCAATGCCAACATTATTGTTTAGATGTAGGCGACCTGTGGCCTGTATTTTCTCGTGACGGACAGATTGGCCTATCTGATTTACGCAGTATGTTGGTACATGGTGAACCCTTGCCTCCTAATTTAGCTCGTGCATTGTCATACGCTAGAGATCACCTCGAGTTCATTTTGGAGAGGTTAATATTGCGAGCACTAGATTGGGATATTGAGCGATCGCAAGTTTCACAGATTTATCTCAAAAAAAATTCGTATGCTGTACAAAGGATGTTTGAGGCAAACGAAGAGATTTCGAAGTACGTTAGAAGTCTCCGCCGCAGATAGGGAAACCCGTACCTTCTCTTATGTAGCTCAATTGAGGTATTGCTCACAGGAGGCTGGTAATTTGAGTATGCTCACCTGGTAAAACCATGTTTTCTGCCGGTGGAATGACTACACTGCGGACGAACGTGCAGGTGTGGCAAAAGGATCGGGAAGGGATCGTAAACGTACGGAGAGATCCTTTTCCGAAGCTGCAATGGGATTGAATGTTGGAGGTAAAGTTAATTGAGCACGAATGGTGGACGAGTCTCCGAGCGAAGAATTCAGCGCAGGTTTTTGAAGACGTTTGGAGCACTGAGGAAAGAGTACGCTAAGTTCCACTCTCCAGCTTTAATTTCCTCAATCATTGACTATCTGCACGAGGGCTTTGATCTGAATAACGTAGAGCACCTTAGGAAAGCTCCTTGGGTGCAGTTGCTGCTAGTACGATGGATCTTAACTGATCCTGACTTCGGAAGAAGCACACTGGTGGCAAAACCAGGCCAAGTGATTGAAATCATGAACAAGGCGTGGAAATTGAATGACAAGGGACGCCTTCCTAGTGAATATCCGAGTATTCAGTTGTTTATGCGGAGCATAGCTTTTCAGCAGTTTCCATATCAAGAACGACTCGCTTTAGATAAGATTGGCAGGCAGTGGGCCCTCTTCGCTCAATTACCAGAGGACAGTTTACTTCAAAAACGGTTTGTCGCCATTTGTGGTCTTAGTATTAGGGACTTTCTTTCTCTCGCATTCTTACTTGCCGCGAAGCTCCTTCAGAATCCAACGATCAGATTTAACAAGGGTTTTTTCGGGCCAGTGGTCAATGAGTTCGGCGAAAGCACGATCACCGCTTTTCTTGGTACTCTGTCCGCGGAATTTCCCGAGGTGAGGTCAGCGCTTGCAGGCCAGGGAAGAGATGGAAAGCATCATCAAGAATTACTCGAGTATTCGCCTTTAAGTCAGTGGCCACTGCTTATCTCACGTGGCCAGTATCTGTCTTGGTATCCAACACTGCTATTTCGACGGCTAGAGACGTTCATTTATGATGTTCTGAGGGCCAGCGATCCGGCTGAGTTCATGGATAAGTTCGGCAGTATATTTGAAGACTATGTTGGCCGCGCGATTGAAGACTCTGGCGCCAGTTTCCTTAGGGAGGAGGATCTCATTCCTCTACTAGAAGGTGGTAAGTGTGTAGACTTTTTGATTCACGAAAGGGAGGAGGTGGTGCTAGTTGATGCAAAGGCGGTCGAAATTGCTAGCATTGCGCGGAGCACAGCGGACCCGCGATTAGTTAGGGATCGAACTAAGGGGACTCTTTTAAAAGCAATTGAGCAGGCCTATTCGGTTTGGTCGAAGCGAGAATATCTTCCACTTCAGATAGGCGAAGACGGTACTGTCCCGTATGTGATAGTCGTGACTTTTAAAGAGCATTACTTGGGTAATGGATTGAAGTATAGCATGGCGGTGGCAGATGAAGACATCCGAAAGATTCAAGCCAAATATGTGGGCGCGAACATTCCATTGGAGAATATTTTTTTTCTGACAATTGATGATCTGGATTACTTGTCCGAGGCGGTCCGACTGGGAAAACTCTCATACGCTGATGCTTTGAGACATGCCGCAGCATCCGACGAGGATCCAAAAACTGCCAAGTTCACATTCACTCAATCAATTTTGGAGTTGCGGCTAGGGGATAAGCCGGATCGAGTTAAATCTTGTATAGATGAGTTAACTGCTCGATTGGAGGGTCCTCTCATACAGGCCCAGTAAACAGCATGACCGCTTCGGCCTAGACCTAAGAGCCTCGGATTCCAGCCTATTGTGATGCCCGTGTTATACGCGAATCCTGACGTCGCCCGAGATGTTATAGACTTTAAGCCACCGGGTTCAGGCGGTGAAGGCGAAGAATTGAAAGTTCGATAACAGTCTTTTCCTCTTAGAATAAGGTCTCCATAGATTAGCCCTGCAAGATGAGACCTGAAGTTACTAATCAATGGAGTAGAACAGAGCGAGGTTGTTTCAAGATGATTGATGCAAACGTATTAGGGTGTGAGTGCGAAAATTTAAACCATGAAAGATTTGATTCAGTTTCACGTAGGGAGCTTCGGAAAGCTATCACAGTTCACGATGTTTTCGATAGCAGCTATTGCGTCATGATGTCTATCGAACACATAGACGAACAAGAAGGGCTAGCAGTCCATGAGACTCTGGCCGACCTTAAGGGCAAGTTGGGTGTCTACGGATTGTGGATTCACTACACTGACTGTTATGACCATAATATGCACAGGATGCTTTGCTTGTACGCCGGTAAAGGACGCGCTTTAGGTCGTGTAAAAAGTCATATTGCAAATAGATGGCCACAGGCGCAATTACTGTATGTAACGTTCTATGAATGTGAAAATCGTATTGCTAAATATGTAGAACAACTTTTCTTGGACAATTTTGATTTCCCGCTGAACACCAAAGAAAATCGAGGAGAAGGTTTTCTTTCTACTGTATGGGATGGAGAGCGATTTAGCCTGGGAACCAATTTACAAGGAATATCCGACAGGCTTGCTAAGAAGTTTCCAGAGCGGTTTAAATAATGTTTCTAGAAATCGGGGTCTCCAAGCGCCTACTGCATTGGGCGCAGAAGGCCGCGGTGCTTATGGCGGTGTTAGCAAATGTCCTCTCCTGGCCGTGAGAGACAAAAACATTGCAGTAACAGGTATGGAGGTTCGAGAATGACCCCGGATTCAATTCACAAATGGATAAACCAGTGCTTTCCAGATCTGTTTTCAGAGCGTCGTAGTAATCCAGATGGCTGGTCATATTTTCTTGGCCCTAAGCAAGGAGGAGCGAAGTCAAATAGAATATTTCGAGCGGTTTCAAGTGCCGCAAGCCAACACGCCTCCCTAAAGCTTTCGGTATCGGCGCGCCTATACAAAACCAGAGCTCAAATATTTAATGGTACAGAGAGTCAGTTGGTCGAGCTTGTGAAAAATGAGATATCTCTATATAAAGAGCATTTCGGACAACACGCTTAACAACCTCACGCGGCAGGTTTCTCGCTCTTGTTGCAGGCGTTTTATTCTCCAGGGAGAGCGTGATGGGAATAGAGTTACTCAATCCGTTTGGCCTTGATGCTGCTAGTGGGCAACTGGTCGATGTAGGGGGTGTAAAACGGGGCAAAGCCTGTGGATGCATTTGCCCGTCATGTCAAACGCCGCTGATAGCGAGACATGGAGGCAAGAAGGAATGGCATTTCGCTCATCGCAGCCAAAAGGTGCATAGTGAGACGAGAAGGGACTGCGAGTATTCGTTCGCACTATCTGTTCGATTAATGATTCGGCAACTCTCCGATCATGGCCTAAAGTTTAGAACACCACGATTGGAGCCTTTATTGCCAGCAGTTGGTAAGCACTCTTGTGCTTCAAAAAATATCGGTTATTTGGTTACAGATGAGTCTCTGCTGGAATTGGAAAAAGTTCAAGTTGGAGTTCAGTTTTGTGGGGTTACTGTAGATGTGCTGGGGCTCGTCAAGAACGTTCCCTTTGTGGTGTATGTCACCTACAAGGAAAGGAGTCTTCCTTCCGAGCTTAGAAGCCCATCAACGACCATGTGTGGTGTAGTGGAGCTGAATGTTGATTCCGTGCAGAACTTGTTTCGGAAAGAGCAAAAAGGACAGTACAAGGAGGCCCTTCGTAGATATATTGAAGAACATACGGATGGCAAAACGTGGGTTTATCACCCACGTGAGAAAAAACTGAGAGAAGCTGCGATAGACAAACTTCAGTCGTGGTCGCAACAGCAAAAAGGCGTAGCCATGGAAAATGTCAATGTTACACCGTCAAGAGTCTTAGGTGAACCGATGATGTCTCATCCTGCTATAGAAGTTGATGAGCCGTTGGAATTGGGCGTCAGGAAATATATTTGCGTGATATGCAAGAACTCATGGGAAGGAGCTTCCACGATATGTGCCAAATGCAAAACCCATTTATATACTACCGAACGAGAGTAATCACTGGCGTAAAGAACATAACGCCTATCCAGCTGACGTCACGTCGCGATGCGCTCTTCCTTAGTAGATTTGGGTTCTACGAACGTCTGCTCCTGGCCGGAACTGGCACCCAGGTAATCGGATAGCCACTGTACCCTTGCTGGCAGAGTAGGTGTTAGACGATCTTCCGCAGCGAGGATAAACTGGTTGCATGGCGATAGAGCGAGAAGCGATACCTGTTTATGAGCGGATCGGGGAAGGGTATGCCGAAAGACGGCGCGCTGACCCGGGTTGGCTTATGCAGATTCATAGTGCGCTGGCCGGCGACAGCTTTCTTCTGAATGTCGGAGCTGGGTCTGGATCTTACGAGCCAATGGACCGGATGGTCGTTGCCTTGGAGCCATCTGAGCTGATGATTGCGCAGCGCCCGCCGGGGTCTGCTCCAGTTGTACGGGGGCGAGCGGAACGACTTCCCTTCGCAGATCGATGCTTTGATGCAGCGTTGGCAGTACTTACCGTCCATCACTGGGACGACCCTGAAGCTGGGTTGGCCGAACTTAGTCGCGTGGCTGCGAAGCAGGTCGTCGTTACCTGGGATCCGAGCGTGTTCGCATCCGAGTTTTGGCTGGTTCGTGACTACCTACCCGAGGCAGCAAATCGGGAGCAGGGGCTAGCGACTATATCAACGGTTCAACATTGCCTTAGGAATGCGGTCTCCACTCCTATGCCTGTCCCTTTCGGCTGCACGGACGGATTCTTTGCTGCTTACTGGCGGCGTCCACATGCATATTTGGACGAACGGGTTCGTAACGCGATCTCCGGACTCGCGCTGCTGGACCAGCGGTTGGTGAAGTCGGCGATGGGGCGCTTGGCATCTGACCTTGCTGATGGTTCATGGTACGAGCGATATTCTGAACTAACCGGGTTAGAGCAACTCGACCTTGGCTATAGAATTGTTGTCGCAGAGTCATGATCACAAAATATCGTCTACCAATTGGGTCCCGCCTAGCGAGAAGATGCTACTGAAGATGGTGGTCCAACAACCACACGTTGGCTTGTCAAGATAATGAGATTGTAGGCGTCGCCAATCTGAGGCACTATCTTAATCATCGATTACGACGTGCCGGTGTTCATACCGGCCTTGTTCTCCGGCCCTTACATCGAGGCAAAGCATTGAGAGACCTACTGATGAGGCTATCGATTGGGGGGGTCATGGAATTCCGGATCGCAGTTCCGTCGCCACCGCTATGCGCGGCGTTAAGGTTTTGAGTATGGCGTCCAAAGCCTTACAAACATTTGAGCATACAATTCAAGATGCGAATGATCTGCTGACCCACTTTGATTCCCTGAACAAAAGTCCTCCGCCGCAGGAAATTGAAGTTCTAAAGCGGGCAAGCTTGGTCATGGCACTGGCCGCGTTGGAGGCATACTTTGAGGATATTCTTTCTGAGTCCGTGGCTGTTCTATGCCACCAACAGACCGCAGGCGAAAGGTTGTCGGATTTCTTCCAAACATCACTCGACAATGATCTAAAGACGTTCCATACACCCAGCACCGACCGTGTACGGCCAATGTTCGTATGCGTCCGGTGATTACACCTTGATCGGAGGTGTCCAGTTATACGGCAGCAGCTCATCAAGGTCTGACTGCCGGGCGCTCGGCAAGCGCTCCAGGACGTCGCGCAGATAAGCCTGCGGATCCAGACCGTTGATCTTTGCCGACTGGATCAGGGTCATCACATTGGCACCACGCTGGCCACTGCGTAGTGAGCCTGCGAACAGCCAATTACTTCGGCCAAGGGCCCAGGGCCGGATCTGGTTTTCCACCCAGTTGTTATCGATAGGCAGATTGCCGTCATCCAGGTAGCGAACCAGGGCGGTCCACCGTTTAAGCGTGTAATCGATCGCCTTCGCAGTTCGCGTGCCGTTGGTCAGCTGGGATCGCTGGCCCGTCAGCCACTCGCGCAGATGCGTTATTACGGGCCGCGCCTCGGTGTCGCGCAGCCGCTGCCTCTCCTCTGGCGGCAGGCCGCTGGCCTGTCGCTCAACGTCATAGAGCATGCCGATGTACGATAGCGCTTTCTCGGCGATGGGGCTTTGGTTCCGCTCCAACAGCTCGTGGAACTTGCGTCGGGCGTGTGCCCAGCAACCGACTTCAGTCATGCCCGTGGCGAAGCCGGCCTTGTAGCCAGTGTAATCGTCGCAGACCAGCTGACCGCGCCAGTCCGCCAGGAAGTCCCTGGAGGCCTTGCCGGAGCGCGAGGGCTGGAAGTCGTAAACGACACCTTGCACCGGGGCATAGCGCGTGGTTGCGTAGGCCCAGATGTAAGCCTGGTGTGTTCGCTTCTTGCCCGGCGAGAGCATGGGCACCGGCGTCTCGTCAGCGTGCAGCACCGCGTGCTCAAGCAACTTGCTCCGCAGGTGCTCCACCAGCGGGGTAAGTTCCACGCCACAGCGCCCCACCCAGTCCGCCAGTGTGGATCGTGGCAGTTCAACGCCGGCCCGGGCGTAAATCTGTTCCTGACGGTACAGCGGGAGGTGGTCCGCATACTTGCTGATCAGCACCTGCGCCAGCAGGTTCGTGGTGGGGATGCCCTTGTCGATCACGTGCGGTGCTACCGGGGCCTGCGTGATGGTCTCACATTGCTGGCAGGCCCACTTGCCGCGGATGTGACGTTCCACCGAGAAGCTGCCGGGTTCATAATCCAGCTTCTCGCTAACATCCTCGCCAATCCGGGTCAGGGTGCAGCCACAGTTGCAGGTGGTGTGTTCCGGTTCATGATGGATCTCGGTGCGTGGCAGCTGGGGCGGCAAGGGCCGGCGCTTCGGTGTGCGGGTTTTGGGCTCCGGCCGCGGGCGACTCTCCGCCAGCCGCTCCAGCTCTTGTTCAATGGCCGCCGTGTCTTCGTCAACGAGTTCTTCAAGGAGGTTGTATTGCTGCCGGTTGACGCCTTCGCTGCGTTTGCCGAACCGATGGCGCCTAAGCAGGGCAATCTCGTGGGTCAGCTGCTCCTCGCGCATAGAGTAGCGGCGAATGGCCTCGTCACGTGCAGCAAGCTCGGCGTCCTGCGCCACGAGGCGCGCATCGCGTTCGCCCAATTGCGCCAGCATTTGCTCCGCCATCTGGCGGAGTTCGGTCTCGTTGAGCTGATTGAGATCGATAGGCGCTTGCATGGGAACACTTTGCCAGCACCAGCAAATCGGTGCCAGCAGCAATCATCGGCAATCGTTCTCTGGAACTGCGAGCGGGATTCTGGTGTTATCTAATGTCGGTCCATAAAGTGCCCAGCGCCGGCATGCTGCCAGGGTAAGCCGACCACCAGGGCCTGCAACTGCGGCATATCAATGCACAATGGATCGCCGGTGCGGAGCTGGCTCCAGACGAACCGACCCTGGTGCAGCCGGCGCGATGCCAGCCAGATACCGAAGCCGTCACACACCAGCACCTTCATCCGGTTGGCGCGCTTGTTGGCAAAGACATACGCGCAATGCGGACGTGCTTTGCCAAAGCGGTTGATGACACGTGCCAACGCCGTGTCCGGTCCGGCGCGCATATCCAGCGGCTCGCGGGACAGCCAGATCTCGTCAATCTTGATCACTGAACGAGCGCCTTGAGCCAAGCGACCGAGTGGTCAATCTCACTCAATGGCCACTCGACGGTGATCGGACCGCGCGGCGTATCCAGCCGGATGCTGACAGTGGGCAGAACTCGCGCTACGCTCCGGCTTGGACTGGATTGGTCTTTGGCCGGCATGGGTAGCCGCACAAACTCTCCGGTGTCATCGACAGTCATCAACTGGCGCCACTTGTGTACCAGGTTGAGGTTGAGGCCATGGCGCAGCGCAACTTCGGCCACGGAGGTGTTCGGTTGCTGGCACTCGGCCAACACTCGATTTTTGAACCCCGCAGAGTAGCGACGGCGCCGCTTGATGATCCTTGGGGGAGACGCTTCGTTATCCATATCAGGTGCCCACTTAAGATTAGGTGGGCACCTAGCTTACGCAGTTTGCGGGGCGCGAACAGATGGGTTTACCGGACGGTTACAGCTCGCTCTCTGCAAGGCGGGTGGTTCCCCCTGCCTGGCGCCGCCACAGACGGCTGCGGATGCTCGTACCTCGAACGGTTGGGGGCTTCTCGCCCCCAGAGGAATGGGGGTTGGGGCGACCCAAAAACCAAATCCAGGTGCGAGGAACCGATTATGTCTATTGAAATGATTACGCTGGACCGGCTGGTGGCCAGTCGGCACAACGTGCGGATGGCTAAAGCCAACCGCGAGACCCACGACGCCCTGATAGCGAGCATTGCGGCTGAGGGGGTATTGCAAAACCTGGTGGTGGTGCCGGAAGGAGACCACTTTGCGGTCATCGCCGGAGGGCGGCGCTTGAAGGCGTTGCAGGGTCTGGCAAAGACCGGGCAGATACCCGGTGCACCCGGTACTCTGTGCGGTGCGCGGCGCCGGGGACGCCCTGTCGCTGGCCGAAAACTTCCAGTGGGAGGCCGACATTGCGCTGCGCTTTGGGCTCACGGAGGCCCACGTCCGCAAACTACTCAAACTCGGGCGGGTGGCCAAGGCCATCATGAACGACTACCGCAAAGGCCGACTAACGCTGGAGGACGTACAGGCCTTCGCGCTGGTAGACGACCCTAAGCGGCAGCTGGCCTGTTATCAGGCGCTGGGAGAACACTGTTCGGCTTATGCGATCCGCCGGTGGCTGATTGGTGAAGCCATCGAGGTGGGGCAAGGCATCGGTGCCTTTGTCGGTATCAAGGCCTATGAACAAGCCGGTGGCGCAGTGGAGCGCGACCTGTTCCAGGAGAAGGTCTATTTTTCAGACACAGAACTGGTCGAGCGACTGGCATTGGAGAAGCTGAGTCGTACCGCCCGTAAGCTGGAAAAAGGCTGCGAGTGGGCCTGGGTCGTACACGGCCTCGACCGTGAGTCCCTGACCACTGGTCTGATACGATTGCCAGCCGTGCTGATCGATGTCCCCCCTGACAAGGCCAGCGAACGCTAGCGACTGGCGCAGTGCGTGGCTGAGCTGGAGGCGCTCGATGCAGACGCGCCATTGCCCGATGGGTTTGACAGCGAGGACGCGCTGTTTGAGGCCATTGATCACGCCAATGAAGCCCTGTGGCAGCTGGAAGACGAAATAGAACAGACCTACAGCGGCTTCACGGAGGCACAGCGGCACTATGCCGGTGTGGTGGTGACCCTCAACTGGCGGGGCGAACTGGAGGTGCTGGAAGGATGGGCGCGACCGCAGGATATCCCCAAAACGGTTAAGGACGGCCAATCTGGTGCCGATGAGCCAGGCGCCGGAGAAGGCAGTGATAGCACTGCAACGACCGAAAAGCCCCTGTCCCAGGCGCTCGTGAGTGACCTGGCCGCTCACCGGCGGCAGATCACCAAACTGACCCTCCTGAAACATCCCAAACTGGCGAGTGAGCTGTTGCACTACGGCCTGTGTATCCAGGTCCTGACCGGTCGAAGTTGGGAGGGACGCATTTACTGCAACGCCAGCTACAGTGAGGTCCCCTGCGCATCGGAGCGGGGCGATACCGAGGACAGCCCCGCCGCAGAAGGTCTGCGCCTTGCGCGAGAGGCACTTAATACCGCCTGGCTAGCCGAGGACGACGAGGCGGCCCGATTAGCGGCGTTTTGCGCGCTGGCCAAACGGGACAAAGACAAATTGGTGACCTACTGCACAGCAATGCTATTAGAGCTTGGCCCCCGGGGGGCCAGCGTGGCGCGGGATGCGCTGGTGGATCAGCTGGCGCCGGATTTTCGGAAATACTGGCAGCCGACCGGTGAGCACTACTTCAAGCGCCTGACGATGGATCAGTTACGCGACACTTTCCGGCCGGTGCTGGGGGACTTCTGGGCCGAGAGCCAGCAGGGGAAGCGCAAGGGCGAGGTTATCGAGTCACTACAGCTGGCCTTTGCCGAGGACTACGCCGCGGATGATCCGCGGGCGACCTGGATACCCGCCGTCTTCTAGATCAATACCGGCTCGCACCTTGGCCACCTCCGGGTGGCCTTTTTTGATCCCGATGCACAGTGCGCGCGGGCAACGATCCAACTGAACCCGGTATAATGCAAACGATGACGCGAGCGACACACCACGCACAAGGAGCGAAGCGTATTACGATGGTTGAACGTACCTACTGCCACAGGCGAAGGCCACTGCCTACGGCCAACACAACGGGATGCTGCCAATGACGGTCAGTCGAGGCGACTTCCAGCTATCACTGGAGCAGCGGCGTTTCCGGGACCTGATAACACCCTACAGTTACCTGACCCGTTACTGGGATTGGGAAGCCCGCTGTCTCGATGAGCCCGGCCTAGAGCAGGCCATGGGGGTCTTCTCCCACGGTGAGCGGATCATGGCCGCGTTTTTCCGCAATGTCTGGTGCGGCAGTGACCAGGCACCACTGGGTTTGGTCGATGCGGTCCGCACGCTGGACAGTGAAGATCTCGCCATCATTGTCGGCTGGATGCGCGATCCCTTTTCCCCCTAATGACGATTGAGCACAGCACCGCATGAGTGAACGTAAATCCCGCAGGGAGATCGACAAGGCCATCAAACATCTCATGGCCTATACCGGGCCAAATGATGAGTGGGCGGGGCGATGGGACCAGGTCCAGGAGGATTTACTTGGTCCGCTGGCAGAAAAGCTCGACGTGAGTTTCGAGGCGTTGGAGGATTTCTTCTACGCGGGCCCCTACAGCCACATGGTCATTGGCTTCAGTTTTGAGGAATATGCCACCGTCCTGTGGGATAACGAACCGCACAATCTGATCGAGGCCTACCTCGCACACCGCGGGTGGCGGGAAGGCCCCGCGGGTCGTCGATACCTGCAGGCCCTCGGTGCATCCGAACTGCGATTCTGGGAAGTCACCGCAGTGAAACCCGGGGCTTACGCTGATATACGCCCCTATGGCACTCGGGACGAGCCGATACGCGTCAAAGAGAAAGCAGCGACCGAGAGTCTTCACCAATGGGATGGGCTGGTGGCCCGCGTGCTGTACACGGGGGCAACCCCCACGTTCAGCGGCGCCATGCTGCCTTTGCCCCCGGAGCTGGCTGCCCGTATCCAGGGGGTACTCTCTGCCATTCCGGCGGAAACAAGGCAATTGATGCAACAGCTGGTTGAGCAGGGTGAGATCGAGCGTCTACCCGATGATCTCGACGACATCATCCGCCACGCGCAGGAATCGGAGCTCGCCGGGGTGGCCTTCCTGATCTGGGCCATGGATGTCTATCTACAGACCACGGGGCCGTCCCCGAACCTGCGGAACATGGATGACGAGCCCATCGCACCCACCAGTGTGCGATTCCCCCTGCAGGGCTCTCGCAAGGCCGTTCTGCGCGCACTCGACGCGTCGCCAGTATTGCACAGAGAGGCGGAGGCCCCGTCCTGGACCTGGTTCCCCGAGCCCTACCAGGACATCGACGTTGGCGAGCGCGTGAGCGTGTTGGGGCATATCGCACTGGACGATAACGCTCTGGAACTGGACACCAACTCGACCGTCCGGGCTGAACGGGGCACCGCGCTACTGGCCGCGCTGCTCGGTGACCTTGTGGGGTCGCCCCTGACCGTCCACGAAAATATGGCGCTGATGGAGGATTACGACGATATGCCGATGCCCGCCGCCGACATCCCCGTCGAGGTACAGGCGGCGATCACAGCCCAGTTGACCAACCACTACCGCAAGACACTGGACGAGCCCATTCCCATGCTCAAGGGCCTGAGCCCGCGCCAGTGCGCAACAGACCCCTCGTTACACAATGCGGTCATCAGCTGGCTCAAACACCTCGAAAACACCAGCGATCGGGGCCCGGACGCAAGCTATGATTTCAGCTGGCTATGGGATGAACTCAATCTGGAACGCCAGTAGTACACTGTCGCGATACAGCACGATAACGGTCACTGACGGGCATGGATAACACCAAGCAACCCGCCTGGCGACACCTTCTGGAAACGGGGACCCTGGTGGTCCCCTTCCGGGTCCTGGATATGCACACAGAGGCCGCCCTGGACGGCGAGAACGTTGCCGTACGTGCCGATCTTGTTTTTGCCGGGGACGGAGCAGATTCCGAGCCCGCGGCGATTGCCGAATGGGGCGCGCTGGGCTTCCTGCGCTGTCCAGCGTGCGGCCACCGGGGCGAGGTACACCATGAAGACGACACGCACGAAGGTGATGCCGCCGTTTGTAGCGACTGCGGAGCACTGGTTACCCTCGAATGGGACGGCGGTGTGCAGTTAGCATTTTCGGCTCCCGGCTACGTCCAGGACGAATCTTGCGTGGTTGAGACAGACGGAAAAAAGGGAATCCGGCTGGATTCCCTTGAAGGTTATACACCATTCGCCGTTTGCGATCTCA
>Ga0209273_10000859_pt1 | contig 32945 bp, 29 predicted proteins | sample tdAd471_FD_187126 | JGI IMG/M metagenome (GOLD analysis project Ga0209273, IMG submission 187126) | Marine sediment microbial communities from the Atlantic coast under amendment with organic carbon and nitrate - tdAd47.1 (SPAdes)... | ecosystem: Environmental > Aquatic > Marine > Coastal >...
GCTCGCATCCATATCGGCGCCGGGCGCGCACACGAGGGGCGACACCTCAATTGTCTCGGCCCATTTTCGAAGTCCGTCGAACATGCCCGCTAGCGTTCCTAAAATCCGAATGGTCGCGGCAAGATTGACGCAACCACGATGCGACCCTAGCTTTCCTTCGCAAACATCGCGTAAATGCGTGTAAGACTTCCTTCACCATAAATGGACCCGGAATGAGCGACGATCCGCTTCACGACCTAGCCCTTGCGAATAAGACGTGGCCTTTTGAGGAGGCGCGCAAGCTTTTGGCGCGGTGTGAACGCGTGGACCGCGATGGTCCGGTTGTCTTTCAAACCGGCTATGGCCCGTCGGGTTTGCCGCATATGGGAACCTTTGGCGAAGTGGCGCGCACGTCTATGGTGCGCCATGCCTTTGAAACCATCTCGGGCCGCGAAACGAAGCTCATATGCTTTTCCGATGACTTGGACGGCATGCGCAAAGTGCCGGGCGGGGTTCCCAACCCTGAAATGCTCGCTCAACATCTTGGCCGATCGCTCACGTCAGTGCCCGACCCGTTTGGCACGCACGAAAGTTTTGCCCAACACAACAATGCGCGGCTCAAGGCATTTCTCGATCAATTTGGATTTGAGTATGAGTTCTTGAGTTCGACCGAGTGCTACAAATCGGGCCGTTTCAATCCAGCACTCCTACGCATGCTGGAAGTCTACGATCAAGTTATGGAGATCGTGCTTCCCACATTGGGCGAGGAACGCCGCGCGACGTATAGCCCGTTCTTGCCGATCCACCCTGAAAGCGGCGTGGTTCAGCAGGTGCCCGTGCTTGAGACAAATGTCACTGAGGGCACCATCCGCTATTGCAGCGAAGATGGGGAAGAATTCGAAACGCCTGTCACCGACGGTCATTGCAAGATGCAATGGAAAGCCGATTGGGCGCTCAGGTGGTTTGCGCTGGGTGTCGATTATGAAATGGCGGGCAAGGATCTAATCGAGTCAGTGAAGCTCTCGAGCCGCATTCTTCGGGCCATGGGCGGAACGCCGCCCGAAGGTTTCAACTTCGAGCTGTTCCTTGACGAGCACGGCGCCAAGATCTCAAAGAGCAAGGGAAACCTCTCGATCAATGTGGACGATTGGCTCCGCTACGCGCCGGAAGAAAGCCTTTCCTACTATATGTTTCAAAAGCCCAAGCAGGCAAAACGGCTTTATTTCGATGTGATCCCGAAGGCGGTCGAAGAGTATGTGACCTTTCTGGGCAAGTATCCCGAACAGGAAGCCGCGGCCCGGCTGTCAAACCCCGTGTGGCACATCCACAACGGCGAGCCGCCGGCCGAATTCATCCCGGTGAGTTTTAGTTTGCTGCTCAATCTCGTGAGCGCCAGCAATGCCGAAGACCGGGATATCCTTTGGGGCTTTATCAATCGGTATGATCCTGATGCGAACCCGGAGAACCACCCATTCCTTGATCGGCTCGTCGGGTATGCGATCAACTATTACCATGACTTTGTAAAGCCGGCGAAGAATTACCGTCCGCCTACGGAGCAAGAGCGTACAGCGCTGACGGATCTCAAAACGCGGTTTGAAGACTTGTTGAAGTCGGACGCTGCAGCGAATGGTGAGGCGATCCAAACCATCGTTTATGAAGTGGGAAAGAACCACGCGTTCGATCCCCTTAGGGCTTGGTTCGGGGTGCTTTATGAGACGCTGCTCGGCCAGACCCAAGGCCCACGTTTCGGATCATTCGTCGAAATCTATGGACTTGAAGAGATAGTGGCGCTTATCGGCCGCGCATTGGATGGCGAGCTTTCATCCTAACGGCCTATTGGCTGGCGCTCTATTGGCTGGCCCAGAGGATACGCGCGATCCAGGCAACCTCGCCCAATTCTAGTGTGCGGTTGTCATATTCCGGATTGAGCGAATGCAATTCAATGCGCCGGGCCGATTGCCGCGCCATAACTTTTGCCATGACTTCACCGTCGTTGGTTTTCACCACGACCCTGTCGCCACGTCGGACGCTTGAGCTGGGCGCGACAATAATCACGTCACCATCGCGATAAACCGGCAACATGGAATCGCCGCTGATCTCGAGCGCATAGGCGTTTTCATCGCCGATTTCGGGAAAGGCCACTTCGTCCCACCCCGCGCCGGCGGGAAAACCGCCATCGTCAAAAAAGCCACGGTCGCCCGCTTGCGCAAATCCGATGAGTGGCACATAGCGCGTCGAATACCGCCGGTTGCCGCTTGGGTCCATGAGCCCCACGAAAACGTCCATGGAAATGCCGGTGGCTTCGAGGACCTTGGCAATGCTCTCGGTGGAGGGCCACCTGAGTTTGCCATTCGGTCCCTCACGTTTTGAGCGATTGAAGGTAGTGGGATCGAGCCCCGCCGCACGGGACAGGCCAGACGGCGTTAGCCCCCGCTTGTCCGCAAGCCGGTCGATCGCATTCCAGATCTGCTTATGCGTCAGCATGGCGTCGGGCCGCCCGAAAAGTTCTGAGCATTGGTATTCGTTCCTAACGATAGGAATTATACCTTATTGGGGCCACGCGTCCAGTCCTAGCGTTTGGGCGCTAAATTCTGTATCCAATCGGGCATGAACCCCGGCGATTCTCCCTTGATCTACAAAGTCTGCGCTGCCGCCGAATGGCGGGCCGCCAAGGCTTTGGGCTGCTATGAAGGCGCCCCGGTGGACCTCGAAGATGGGTTTATCCACTTCTCCGCACCACAACAATTACGCGAAACCGTGCGGCGCTATTTCGCGGAAATCGGTGATTTGGTGCTCGTGGAGGTGGCTTCGGGCACCCTTGGCATCGCCCTTAAATGGGAGCCTTCGCGCGGCGGTGATCTTTTCCCCCATCTCTATGGCGAATTGCCGCTCTCAGCTGTGACCCGCGAGTGGGATCTCCCCCTGGCGGCGGATGGATTGAGGGTTTTTCCAGTGGATGTGGAGTTCGCTGATGGTTGACCTTTTTCCTATCGCACGCGCGGGGCTCTTCGCGCTGAACCCCGAGACCGCCCACAAGGCGACGATCTTTGCACTCAGGATGGGCCTTGGGGGAAGCGATCCAGATACGAACGATCCGGCGTTGGAAACGCGCGCCATGGGGCATATTTTCTCAAATCCCGTCGGGCTTGCAGCCGGGTTCGACAAAAATGCCGAAGTGCCGCACGCCCTGTTGCGGCTCGGGATGGGATTTGCGGAAGTGGGCACGGTGACGCCGCTGCCCCAGCCCGGTAATCCGCGCCCGCGCATTTTTCGCCTCAAAGAAGATGAAGCAGTGATCAACCGTCTTGGGTTCAACAATGACGGCCTGGCGGTTGCCAAAGTGCGCCTGCAGACGCTCACAAGACGCGGCGGTATCGTTGGCGCAAATATTGGCGCGAACAAGGACGCGCCGGACCGCATGTCGGACTACGAGGTTGGCTTGCGTGTGCTTTATCCCCACGCGGATTATTTTACCGCCAACATTTCATCCCCCAACACGCCCGGCTTGCGTGATTTGCAAACCAAATCCGCGTTGGAGGAATTGCTCAGCCGCTTGACCCGTGTGCGCGAAGACCTGGTAGCCGGGGGCGCGGCACGAAAGCCCTTGGTGCTCAAGATCGCGCCGGATCTTGACGATGAAGATTTAACCGACATCGCGGATGTGGTGCTTAAGAGCGGCATTGAGGGGATGATCATTTCAAACACGACCATCGCCCGGCCTGATGGCCTTAGCGGAAAATACGCGGGCGAAGCAGGCGGGCTTTCCGGTAAGCCGCTTTTTGAGCCTTCAACGGATGTGCTTCGCCAGATGCGGCGCGCGACAAAAGGCGAAGTGACACTCATCGGCGCAGGCGGGGTTTCCGATGGCGCAAGCGCATATGCCAAAATCCGCGCAGGCGCGTCCCTGGTGCAGCTTTATACGGCGCTTGCGTATCAAGGCCCTGCTCTTATTCGGCGGGTTAAGCAGGGCCTTGCTGCGCGGCTCAAAGCTGACGGGTTTGCCACAGTGGCCGATGCGGTGGGCGCGGATGTTGACTAAGGAAAGAAGGTCATGACGGTTACGATTTATCATAACCCGCGGTGCTCAAAATCGCGCGCCACGCTGGCGCTGCTTGAGGATCGCGACGTTGAGCTCAACATCGTGACCTATCTGGATGCGCCGCCAAGCGAAGCTGAGCTTGATCAGATCCTGACGGCCCTAGGCAAAGGCCCGCTCGAATTAATGCGCAAGGGTGAAGATCCGTATACCGCCCTGGGGCTCAACACCGAAGGGCTCAGCCGTGCCGCGTTGATCAAGGCGATGGTGGAAAACCCAATCCTGATTGAGCGGCCAATCGTTGTAAATGGTGATAAGGCTGCCGTTGGTCGCCCGCCCGAGAGTGTGCTCGATATTCTTTAGGCTGCTGCTTCACGCGCAAGGCGAGGGTATCTTAGGCCCAAGGTAATCGCTCGCGCGGATAGGAAGATTAAGAACGCGATCCAAAGCCCGGTGTTGCCGTAGAGCGGTGTCAGCACGTACCAGGCGATAACGAATGCCCCAAAGGACATCAGCATTGCATTGCGCATGTCCGCGCCGCGCGTTGCGCCGATGAAAATTCCATCAAACTGAAACGGCCATACGCCGATTAAGGGGTAGATCGCCGCAAAGGCGAGAAATGCGATCGCCGCGGCTTGAACCTCGGGCACGTTGGTGAGCGCAACAATCACAAAAGGCCCTAACGTCCAGGTCAGCAGCGCAAGCATCATCGAAGTGCCCAGCGCCCATTGAGTGGATTTGATAACCGCCTCACGCAAGCGGGCGGGGTTCCGCGCGCCGACGGCCTCACCCACAAGCGCTTCCACCGCAAAGGCAAAGCCATCGAGAAAAAACGCGCCGAAGCTGATGAACTGAAGAAGAATAAAGTTCCCGGCGAGTGTTACATCGCCCATGCGCGTGCTTTCCCAATTGAAAAGCGCAAAGCCGCCGACCAGCGCAAGGGTGCGAATAAAGATGTCGCGATTGATCGCCACCATTTTGATCATCGGCGCGGCGGCCTTAAGACGCGTTATGTCAAGTTTTAGTCCCCGCTTGCGAAACTCTCGCAAGATCAAGAAGGACGCGGCGCATGCCATGGTCCATTCAGCGATCACGGTGCCATAGGCGACCCCGGCGACGCCCAGATCGAGGCCCGCAACGAACCAAATATCCAATGCTGCATTAAGGCCGTTCAGAAGAAGCTGGAGGGCGAGCACGTAGCCTGAGTGCTGAACGCCAATGAACCAGCCAAGGGCCGCAAAACCAAAGAGCGCCGCGGGCGCCCCCCAGATGCGGATTTCGAAGTACGTCCTCGCCGCGGTCTCGACTTCCTCCGTCCCTTGAAAGATATTGAAGATCATCAAGCTAAGCGGCACCTGAAGCAAAAGCAGCAGCGAGCCCACAATACCGGCGATGATGATGGCGCGCCCGACCGTGGCGCCAAGTTCCGCATTGTTCTGCGCGCCCAGCGCCTGGGCTGATATGCCCGTGGTGCCCATGCGCAAAAAACCAAAACCCCAGTAGATGAAATTCATGATAAGCGCGCCGATGGCGATCGCACCCAAGGCGGCGGCGCTTCCCAGGTGCCCGATGACGGCAGTATCCACGATGCCGAGAAGAGGCACCGCGGCGTTTGCCAAAATGATCGGCCAGGCGATGCGAAACACCTGACCGTGTGTGATGGACGTTGTCATGGGCGATACGTAAGCGAATGGGGCCACGCTGTCATCTGATTTCCGCGCAAGTCAGCCCTGGCGCGCGCGCATTCCTCAGCCGTCGGAGTTTTTCCGTGGCGCAAGGAGAAAGTGCCCATGCAGTGCAGCGACGGGCCGGTTTCGGTCGTCCTGCCACGCTTCGGCGCGCACGTTGGCCACGCGCCGTCCTTGCTTGGTGATATAGGCGCGAGCGAAGGTCTCAACAGGTTTTGCAGACCGCAAGTAATCGATGTTGACGTTGACCGGTTTGGTCAAATGTTCGGAATCAACCTCGTGAGTGATTTGAAGAATAGCTGCTGTCTCTAGTAGCGCGCTCAGAACACCGCCGTGGAGCGCGGGCAACATGGGGTTACCCACATTGTCTTCCTTAAAAGGAAGAACGCAAGTGAGCTCGCCGCCCACTTTGCGCACGCCCACACCAATGAAGCTGGCATAGGGAATTGAATCAACAAACGCTTGCAGTTCCGCTTCGGTGCGGATCGTTTCGCGATCGAGAAACGCGCTCATTTATCACCTCCGGCCTCGCCCAATGCACCTTGCCCTGTTGTGTTTGCGCCGGGCTTGCGGCCTGCATTCGAGCCCAGCATGAAGGCACCGGTGCAGGTGGCGATGGGATCGTTTTCATTTTTCTCAAAGGCGGTGCCGCGCACAAAAGCGATGGTGCGGGTGACTTTGTAGCAGTGGGCGTGAGCGGTCACATCGGCTCCCGGTGTTGCCGCGCGCATGTAGTCGATGCGCAGATCAAGCGTCGCAATTGAGGTGAGTTCCTCCATGGCCGCAAAAACTGCGAGCCCCGAAACATTGTCGAGAAGCGATGTCACCGCGCCGCCGTGGATGACCCCGGTCTCCGGGTTGCCGATAAGGCGCGCATCATAGGGCAAGAGAACCGTCGCATTAGCGCGGGTCATGGAAATCAATTTGAGCCCAAGGGCTTTGGCATGGGGAACACCGTCAACGAGCAGATGCTTATTCTCGTCGCCAAGAAGGTCCTTAAGGGGCGCGGGGTCTGATTTGGTTGTCATGGGGCTATTGGGCGAAGTGGCTCACGCTCTGTCAAGCGGGCATTGAATCCGTTGAAATTGACGGATCGCCGGGTTTCGTTAGACTCGCATGGTTGGTACGATGATCCTTCCGCAAATTGGGAGGGCAATGGGGAACTTAATGAGTGATACGACAGTGGTGCCTGTCTCTTTGGGCAAGCGCGAGCAAACAAAAGCCGCGAACCGCGAAGCGATTTTGAACGCTGCGCGCGCGGTTTTCGCAGAGCTCGGCTATGGCGCCACCACGGTGCGCGATATCATCCGGCGTACAGGGCTCGCCTCGGGAACTTTTTACAACTATTTCCGCTCCAAGGAAGAAGTCTTTCAAGCGATCATGGACGAAAGCGCCCTTCGCATCCGTCCGCGCCTTAAAGAAGAGCGCCTTAAAGCGCAGACCTTCGAAGACTTTTTACGCGGCATGTTCTCAGCGTTTTTTACATACGTCCTTGAAGACAATCGAGAATATGAAATGATGCGAGCAAACACCGGCGCCATCCGTGTGCGGATGGATACACCGGAAGTGATCGCGGGGTTTGACGAACTGCGTGTGGATATTGACGAAGGTATAGAACGCGGTGTGATCCCCCAAGTTAACCCTGAATACCTCACAGCATCGCTGATCGGGATTGCCTTTGAAATGGCCGATCGCATTGTCAGCCGCAACGACCCTGATCCCGAAGAAGCGGCCCGTTTCGCGACGGAGCTTGTGCTCGGCGGCATCGCCAAGCTTGCAAACAAAGCATGACACGCAACGTACGTGGACTGGTGGTCCGGGATCTAAAGGACGATCTCTCGGGGTGCACGCTTGAGAAAATCGAATTGCCCAACCCCCCGCGCGGCGAAGTACAGGTGGACCTGAGAGCCACGGCACTCGGCTTTCCCGATCTCCTCATGACGCGCGGCGGATACCAGTTCAAGCCCGACCTTCCGTTTGTGCCGGGGCATGAAGGCGCGGGCGTGGTTGTGGCAGTAGGCGAAGGCGCCCAGGGCTTTAAGCCCGGCGATAGAATCATCGTCGCTGCGCCCACGGGGCTTCTGGCGGAAGCTGCAAATGTGCCCACCGCGTCCGTTCGGCTAATGCCCAGCGCGCTTTCATTTGATGAAGGGGCCGGGCTCATGTCCGCCTATATGACCGCGTATGTTTCACTCGCGCGGCGGACGCAAATTGAAAATGGCGAAACCCTTTTGGTGCATGGCGCAGGCGGCGGCGTTGGTTTAGCTGCGGTGGAGGTTGGCAAGCTACTCGGCGCGCGCGTTATAGCCGCAGCCTCAACTGAGGAAAAACGGGCGCTGGCGGCATCGAAAGGCGCGGATCATACGATTTCAAGCGCGCCTGGTTTTAAGGACGAAATAAAATCGCTCACCGGCGGCGGCGGCGCGGATGTGATCTACGATCCCGTCGGTGGTGACGTCACAGATGAATCGCTTCGTTGCATCGCCTGGGGCGGACGGCTTTTGATTGTGGGCTTTGCCGGCGGGCGCATTGCGCAGATCCCCGCGAACTATCCGCTGATAAAGGGGTTCTCCGTTGTGGGCGTACGCGCGGGTGAGTTTGGCCGCCGCGATCCCGACAAAGGCGCAGAGGACGTCGCGCAATTGCTGAAATGGGCGGGCGAAGGGAAACTGAAGCCGCACATCGGCGCGCGCTTTTGCTTGTCGCAGGCAAAAGAGGCGCTTCAACTTATGGCGGATCGCGGTGCGCTTGGCCGCATCATCGTTACTCCTGATACGGATTAAAGCACTTTTTCGAAAAAGAGCACGCCCTCATTAGGGTTGTGATAGTAAGGCTCGATTCCCGTGAAACCGAGCTTACGGTAGAGCGCGATGGCGGCTTTTAGTTGGGGTAGTGTGTCGAGCCGCATATGCGTGAATCCCATGCTCTTGGCATCGAGGATCAGGCGCTCGGATAGTTTGCGGCCCAAACCAGCGCCTTTGAATGTATCACGAACATAAAGGCGCTTCATCTCGCAGCGCCCTTCGCCAATACCTTTGAGCCCGATGGCACCCACGGCTTCGTCACCAGCGTGGGCCAAGAGCAAGTGGCAATAGAACTCAGGGAAGGTTTCCATCTCTTCATCGAAGCCTTGGAAACAAAGATCAACGTCGAGCCACGCGGCGTATTCGAGAAACAATTCCTTCACCGCGGCGATGTCAGCCGCATCTTCTGCCGGGTGAATATGAAATTGCGGGTGCGTCACACCGTACGCTCGGCCTGGTCTTTGTTGTTGGCACCGCGAATGGCTTCGCGCGCGGCCTTCCACATCTCATCGGTCCAGGTGTGGAGATTGTAAAAGTTGCCGCCCGTCGCTTGATACATGGCACCGTCGATGGCCATTGTTTGCCCGGTCAAATATTCGCACCCGTCCGCCATCAGGAAAGTGGCGAGATTAGCGAGCTCGGGCATTTCGCCCACACGCCCCATGGGGTTGGTGGCAAAGCGGTCTTCGGTCTCGCCGTCTTCAGTGGGGTTGAGCCGGTCCCACGCGCCTTTGGTCGGGAAGGGGCCCGGGGCAATCGCATTGAGCCGGATGCCGTACTTGCCCCATTCGGTGGCGAGCGAATCCGTCATCGCTTTAACGCCGGATTTGGACATGGCCGAGGGCACCACGTAAGGCGAGCCGTTCCACACCCAAGTGGTGAGGATGCTGATAACACTGCCTTTGTTCCCGCCCTCGATCCATCGGCGGCCCACTGCGTGGGTCATATAAAACGTGCCGTGAAAGACAATTGAAGCAATGGCGTCAAACCCGCGTGAAGATAAATCTTCCGTACGCGAAATGAAATTTCCTGCCGCATTGTTGACGAGTCCCGTGAGCGGGCCTTCCTCAAAAATTTCGCCCACCATTTCATCCACCGCTTTTGCGTTGCGGATGTCGCAGGCCCGTGCAATCACTTCGCCGGGATGGGCATCGGAGATTTCCTTGGCGGTTTCTTCAAGAACCTTGCCCCGCCGTCCGCATATGTACACGGTAGCACCCAGGCGCGCATAGTCCTCGGACATCACACGGCCAAGGCCGGTGCCGCCTCCGGAAATCAAGATTCTTTTTCCTTGAAGCAACCCGTCCTTGAACATGTCTGTCTCCGCTTAGTCGTTGACGTTGTGCACCGTGCGCGTGGGGAACGGAATGTCGATACCGTTTGCGTCAAAGGCTTCTTTGAACGCCTTGGTAAGATCGAACTTGACCGGCCAATAGTTGGCGCCATTGACCCAAACGCGAACCACGATGTCCACAGAGCTATCACCTAGATTGACGACACCCTGGAACGCTTCGGGGTCGGACAAGACGCGATCATCCTTGGACCATACGTCTTTGAGCACCGCCATCGCCTTGTTGATATCCGAGGCATACGAGATGCCCATGGTGATATCGCAGCGGCGCGTGGGGTGGCCGTTATAGTTCTTGACCGAGTCGCCCCAAACGGCGGCATTCGGAATGATGATCTGCACATTGTCGGGGCTAGCAAGCTCGGTGGTGAAAAGATTGAGACCCTTTACCGTGCCGGAATGGCCGGCCACTTCCACAAACTGGCCGTTCCTGAATGGCCGGAAAATGAGCAGCATTACGCCAGAGGCCACATTCGACAGGGTGCCTTGGAGCGCGAGACCGACGGCTAAGCCGGCGGCGCCGAGAACAGCAATAAAGCTTGTGGTCTCAATCCCGAATTGCGAAAGCACCGCGAGGATCGTGATGGCAATTATAGTATAACGCGCAAGGCTCGCCAGGAATGAGACGAGCATGTTGTCAAAATTGGGAAGTTTTCCCAGGGCGCGCCCAATCCAATTGCGAACCCGGCCCGCAATCCAAAAACCAACGATAAGAACCAGAATGGCGCCCAAAAGGCTGAGGCCCATCTCGCTGACCGTTGGGATCAGCCAGTCCATGAATTCTCGCATTCGTTCTTCCGAAATCTCGGGCATCAAGGTTCCCCTCATTTGGTGCGTTTGGTGAATGGTTCATAGCCTCTGGGCCGCGCCGCGCCAAGGGGGTGGCGGCACTTTCCCGATGGCCGTGGGTGCTTCTATAGTTCGTTGATGAGCGCCATTCTCACTGATCCCGCAACTGAGCTAATGCCTGACCGCTTTGCCGGGTGGTTTGCCGGGCGAGGATGGGCGCCGCGCGCGCATCAATTGGAGCTTTTGGAAAAATCACTTGCCGGGCGCTCGTCGCTTCTGATCGCGCCAACGGGTGGCGGTAAGACCCTCGCGGGGTTCCTTCCAAGCCTTATTGAGCTTGCCGAGCGGGGCCCCCGCAAACCTGGGATGGCACCAGGCGTGGGCAATGGGACGCACACGCTCTACATATCTCCCCTGAAAGCGCTTGCCGTCGATATTGCGCGCAACCTTGAGGCGCCGATTAGTGAGATGGGTCTGCCCATCAAGGTGGAAACCCGCACGGGCGATACGCCCGCAGGCCGGCGTCAGCGGCAGAAGACCTCGCCGCCAGACATCCTGCTTACAACGCCCGAACAGCTCGCGCTCCTGCTCGCGTACAAAGACGCGCGACGGTTCTTCCGTTCGCTCAAGTGCGTGATCCTGGATGAGCTTCATGCGCTGGTAACTTCCAAGCGCGGCGATCTTTTGTCGCTTAATCTCGCACGGCTCGAAAGCCTGGTGCCCGGTGCGCGGCGCATCGGCCTTTCAGCAACTGTTCAGACCCCGGACGATCTCAGGCGCTACCTGATGCCCCAAGGTGATGAAGAACAACTTGCCGACTTGGTTCTCGGGAAGGCCGGCACGCCGCCCAAGGTGACCGTTTTGGCGAGCGAGGCGCACATACCTTGGTCGGGCCATTCTGCGCGGCATGCGGTGCCTGAGGTTTACAACGCCATTCAAGCCGCAAACCTCACCCTCATATTTGTGAACACGCGTAGCCAGGCGGAGGTGATCTTCCAAGAACTATGGCGGCTGAATGATGAAAACCTGCCCATCGCGCTCCATCACGGCTCGCTTGCGAAAGAACAGCGCCGCAAAGTGGAAGCGGCCATGGCGGCGGATAAACTTAAAGCAGTTGTTTGTACTTCCACCCTTGATCTCGGCATCGATTGGGGGGAGGTGGATCTCGTGATCCACGTGGGTGCGCCCAAGGGCGCCAGCCGGCTTCTCCAGCGCATTGGCCGCGCCAATCACCGCATGGATGAATCTTCGCGCGCACTGCTGATCCCCTCGAACCGGTTTGAGGTCATGGAATGCACGGCCGCGAAAGATGCGGCTGAAAGAAACATTCTTGACGGCGCGCCGCCGCGCCTAGGCGCGCTCGATGTGTTAGCCCAACATGTGCTCGGCGCTGCGTGCGCGGAACCGTTCGATCTTGTCACGCTCTTTGATGAAGTGCGCCGCGCCGCGCCCTATCAGGACCTTGCGTATGAGGACTTTGAGGCTGTGGTGGATTTTGTTGCCACGGGCGGCTACGCGCTTCGGACCTATGACCGCTTTAGGCGCATCGTCAAAACGCCCGAAGGCCTTTACCGCGTCGCCAACCCCACTGTTGCCCAGCGCTACCGCATGAATGTGGGCACAATAGTTGAATCGCCCACGCTTAAAGTCCGGCTCGTTAAACCGGGTAAGGGCAAGGCCGCGCGCGGGGGGCGCACGTTGGGCGAGGTGGAAGAGTGGATCATCGATCAGCTCGCGCCCGGCGATACGTTTTTGTTCGCAGGCGAGGTGTTGCGCTTTGAGCGCTTGCACGAGACCGAAGCGTATGTTTCGCGCACCTCCGACGATAATCCCATGATCCCAAGCTTTAATGGGGGAAAGTTCCCCCTTTCCACATATTTGGCGGAACGCGTTCGCCACATCGTCTCGAACCCGGCGGAGTGGAAAGCGCTGCCCGAGCCCGTTGCCGAATGGCTTGAGATACAGCGGCGCAAATCGGTTTTGCCAAAACCCGGCGAGATGTTGGTGGAAACCTTCCCGCGCGGCGATAAGCACTACCTCGTTTGCTATCCTTTCGAGGGGCGCCTTGCGCATCAGACGTTGGGCATGCTCTTGACGCGCCGGCTCGAGCGTATGCGGCTTCATCCCATGGGGTTTGTGGCAAACGAATACGCGCTTTCCATCTGGTGCCTTGAGAATATGAGCGGTCTGGATATGGCCAAGCTCTTCGATGAAGACATGCTGGGCGATGATCTTGAAAATTGGCTCGGCGAATCCGCGCTTCTAAAACGCACATTTCGCGATTGCGCGGTGATTGCGGGACTTATTGAGCGCCGCTTTCCCGGGCAGGAAAAAACCGGGCGCCAGGTGACGTTCTCATCGGATCTCATCTACGATGTTTTGCGCGATCACGAACCCGATCACGTGCTCCTGCGCGCGACCCATGCGGACGCAGCGGGCGGGCTGTTAGATATTGCACGGCTTGGCGATGCACTCACCCGAATCAAAGGCAATATCATTCAGCGCAACCTCGAGCGCATTTCGCCACTTGCGGTTCCCGTAATGCTGGAGATCGGCAAGGTTCCCATTTACGGTGAAGCGAACGAGGCGCTGTTGCGCGAAGTTTCCGAAAACCAATTAATCGCGGAGGCAATGGAGTAAGTGGCGGCGGGGTGCGTTCCAATTGATGTAAATAGCGAGACGCTGGTGGCTGATCCTACGGGCGCCGCCTATTGGCCCGCTCAAGATATGCTGTTGGTGGCTGATCTTCATTTCGAAAAAGGCTCAGCATTCGCCGCAAAAGGTCAGATGCTACCGCCCTATGATACGCGCGCCACACTGCGCTCTCTCGAGGTGGCGATTTCGCGTCATGCGCCCGGAATCGTAGTCGCGCTGGGCGATTCCTTTCACGATGGCGAAGCGGGCGAGCGTATTTCTGCAACTGACATGACCGCGATCTCCGCGCTGACGGACGTGCGGCGTTGGATTTGGCTCACCGGCAATCATGATGAGGTATTGCCCCAAGGCATCGGTGGGGAGATTGCCGTGGAGCTCTCGGTCGGCGCGCTTAACCTCCGCCACGAACCGCAAGCAGGAGCGGTACCGGGCGAGATTGCCGGGCACCTCCACCCCTCAGCCATCGTCCGCACACGGAGCCGAAATCTTCGCCGCCGATGTTTTGCAAGCGATGGCAGACGATTGATCCTGCCGGCCTTTGGCGCATTTACAGGCGGCTTGGATATCTCAGATGAAGCATTCGCGGGGCTTTTCGACGTCGCGCCAACCGCTTGGGTGCTCGGCCGCGATCAGGTTTACGAGATCCCACCCGCGCGCATCGCAGGGGTTGCGTAAGCTAATTGCTGCGCAAAATAAAGTTGGCACCGAGCCCTACGATAAGTGCCATGAAAAGCGCCATCAATCCGTAGATTAGTGGGTAGTCGTGCGCGAGCGTATTGAGCCGCCCTTCAATGCCGACCTTATCGATCGTGAGCAGCGCGTTTTGCGCGCCGATAACCATTTCATCCTGAAAGAGATAGACCGTCACATTATATGTGCCTTCCTGCACCGTGGCAGGAATGGGAATGCGCGCCCGGAACAGCTGCTCACCTCGGAAGCGCACGCCTTGTTGGTCTTCCACCACAAGGCCGTCTTCGGACCGCAAGCCGATCATCGCCGCGCGAAACTGTTCGAACCGCTGCGATTGCGCCGGGTCAAAGGGCGTGTCCGGCAGGCCCAATACATCGGTCCCGATATCATAAGAATTACGCCGACTTGCAGACATGAGCTCATAGAAGGGCGAACTGCTGGCCACATAATAAAAGCTCGGCAGGTCTTCGATCTCCACCGTTTGTGTGTTCATCCAGATACCGGCCACGCGTTCTTTCCGGCGAACGGCAATGGTTTCCGGCGGGCCTTGAACGACAACGGCAATATCGAACGAGCCCGCATCGCGCGCGGGCACATCCTCAATCGTTCCGAAGACAATGATCTCGGTGCCGGTAAAACTCGAGGTTAGCGAGATGTGATGATCGGAAAGATCCGCCACGAGCCGCTGTGCGCTTGCGGCACCGGGCAGGAGCAACAAAGCAATGCAAATAATTTGTGCGGCGATCCGGGTCAATGGAATACGGCTCCCAGCGAGAAGGGGTTGGTGGGCTCAGTCACGAGCCCGAGCGCAAGGCGAATGCATACAAATAATACAAGCAGTGCCAAGAGCGCCCTAAGCTGCTCGCTTCTGAGGCGCGCCCCCACACGCACGCCAAATTGCACACCCACCACGCTACCGATAAGAAGAAAGAAGGCGAGGACCATATCCACAGTCTGGTTCGCAACCGCATGGAGCACGGTGACAAAGGCTGTCACAAAAAGAATTTGAAAGAGCGAGGTTCCGATCACCACATTCGTAGGCATACGGAGCAAATAAATCATGGCCGGTACCATGATAAAGCCGCCGCCCACCCCCATAATGGAGGCGAGGATGCCCACAAGAAATCCGATGGCCAGGGGCGGAATTGCGCTGATGTACAATCTTGAGCGGTGAAACCGCATTTTGAGCGGCAGGCCGTGCACCCAATTGTGTTGACCGGGGCGGCGCCCAAGCGTGGCACCCTTGCTTTTCGAGCGCATGGCCCCAAGCGATTCAATGAGCATCAACCCGCCAATAGCGCCCAGGAACACTACATACGAAAGAGAAATGATGAGGTCGATTTGCCCGAGCTCGCGCAAATACCGGAACAACCAGATGCCAATTGATGAGCCGATGAGACCGCCCACCAGCAACACGCCGCCCATTTTGAAATCTACCGCTTTGCGTCGCCAGTGTGCGCCAACGCCGGCGGCCGATGAGGCAACGATCTGATTGGCCTCAGTGGCAACAGCGACTGCAGGCGGAATGCCGGTGAAGATCAGGAGCGGTGTCATTAAGAACCCACCACCCACGCCAAACATGCCCGATAGGAAGCCGACACCTCCGCCCATCGCCACAAGCAAAAGGATGTTTACGGACAATTCGGCGATCGGCAGATAGACCTGCATTGACGTGCGCCACCCCGCATCCCTGCAAGCAGCAATGGGCCGCCGGCCGGATCAAATTTTCTGGTACGCCCCGATCAGCCGCCGCTTGCGCGGGAGGCCAGTGCAATTTCGAGACGGGTAATGAGTTCTGACGTAACACGGCCCGTAACCGCAAGGCCAGCGGTACGCTGAAATTCCCGTATCGACTCGGCGGTGGTGGGCCCCATGATGCCGTCGGGGGGGCCGGGGGCGTAACCAAGTAGGCCGAGAATGTACTGGGTACGGGCAATCTGGGCGGTGGTCGGGCCTAAGGGCCGGCTTACGGAAAGTTGGCCATTCGCCTCGGCGTCTGGCACGCGCGGCTGCCAGCGTTCGGCTGCGGCATTTATGCGTCCGCGCACGTCGTCGTCCAAACGGTCAGAAATAAATACCTTGCGCGTCGCGGCTTCGGTATCGCCGCTTCGGGCCGCGATGGTGTACCACAGATATGCTTGGCGGAGGTCTTGGCGCACGCCTTGACCGGTTTCAAACAGCACCGCGAGATTGTACTGAGAATCGCGAATGTCATACGCCGCGGCCTCGGCAAACCACCGTGCGGCTTGAGAGAAGTCAGGCGCACCGCCAACACTACCTTCGGCATAAAGCACAGCGAGATTGTGCATGGCGCGTGCATTCCCGCCTTCGGCCGCGCGCTCATACCAATTGCGGGCAAGTTCGATATTTTGGGGAACACCGTGACCTGCCTCATAAAGCATGCCGGCGCGAAATTCCGCGATCGTAAGTCCCATCTCCGCGGCTTCAATCATCAGTGCGGCGGCTTCCTCGGTGTTGCTGCCTGCCTCAAAGAGCGTCACGGATTCGGCATAAAGAGTATCAGCGCCCGGTTGGAGGGAAGCAATCGTCGCCGGCGTGGTTTCGGTGGGGCGAGCGGTCGCGATATCAGGGTCGGGCTCAGGTTCAGCGCGGGCGGGCGCCGGGTCGGTTGCGACCGTATCCGGTTCATCGCGTGGTTCCATGCGTACATTTTGTTCGGGCAGGTCCTCGCGGCCGTCTTCGACGGGATCGGGTTCGGGCTCGATAACTTCTTCTGCAGGTGCGGGCTCAATGGGCCGCGTGGGAATGGGTTCCACTTCGATGGCGCGGTCTGGAAGAATGTAAGCAAGAAACGGAAGGTCCAGCTGGCCGTTCGACCATAACCGCCAGCCGCTGTAGCCAATCATCCCCACACTGACCAACATAAGAAGGATAACAAAAAGCGCGATGGACGCGCGCACGCCGTGATTGTCATCGTCGCGATCAACCCAAAAGACGCCGGTTTCGCCCGTGCGTGAGGCCGCATCACGCAAACTGTTTCTGTTAGCGGAGAATGTGTCGTCGTGCGGCGCGTGCGCGGGCGGCACTTCGGGCTCTTGCTCAGCGGGTTCTTCAAACACCGGTTGCGGCGGCGGCTCGGAAAGAGGTTCGTCGCGCGGCGCACCCGTACCGCCGCCAAATTCATCGCGCAGCGTCTCGATTTCCGTGCGTGCCTCGATGCCAAGCTGGTCGATGCGGGTATCAATGTCGTCTGAGAGGTAATCGAGCTGCGAGGAGAGTTTCTCAAAGCGTGCTGAGATGCGTTCCTCAAATTCTGAAAGATCAGGCGCGTTATGGCCGATCATGGGCGTGCCGCGTTCTTTTTCGCTGCCGCCCAGGCGCTCGATGATTTCTGACTTGAGCTCTTGCACCGCTTCGGTATTGCGAACTTCACTCGCTTCGACCCGCGCTTCGAGCTTCACGAGATCCTCGGCCCTGGCGGTATTTTCAAGCGCGTCGGCGATGCGGCGTTCAATGGCCGTCAGTGTTTCCTCAGCATTTGTACGCGGCGCGCTCGTGCGGCTCGCGTCAAGCTGTTCGGAAAGTTCAAAGATCCGTTCGCGGAGCAAATCAATCGAAGGGGCGAGGCTATTGTCAGGTTGGCTGATTTCAGAGCGCAGCCCGGCGATCGCGCGGTCCGTCTCGCGCGCGGCATCGGACTGATGACGATTGGTTTCGTCTAATCTGCCCACCACTTCAGTCACGGCACGCTCAAGTCCGCGGATCGCATCCATGCGGCGGTCATCACGGCGTTCGGTGCGATCGGCAACCTTATCCAATGAGCGTTCAACTTGATCGATCCGCTGCGCGGCGCGGGAATTCGTCGTATCTAGCGCGCGGCTCATTTCCGAAAGCGCGCGTTCCATATCGCGCACATCGCGTTCAGGATCGCGCCGTGTTTCAACCGCGGTCAGCCGCTGGCTCACGTCGGAAAGCGCGTTGCGGATTGTATGAAGGCCTTCGGAACCTTCGCCGGTATCTGTGCGGCGGCGCGCGGACGCATCGTCGAGACGCGCAAGCATCGCTTCAAGTGAACGCGAAACTTGATCGTAAGTGCGTTCGGCCCGGTTTTCGGATCGGTCGAGCTGCCGCTGCAAGGCGTCGAGCGAATGGCCCACCGCGCCAATTTCAGATGATGCGCGCGCGTCAGGGCGCTCGGCTCGAAAGCCAAGGCCAAGAGGCGGGGTTTCGCTGGTCCGGTACCCTTGCGAAGAGCTATGCGAGACGGTCGGGGCGCCAACATTGGCGCCTTCGCCTTCCAGAAGTTTCTGGTTCAGCCAAGCCCCCAACGTCATCCCGGCACTCCGGGCCGCCCGTTTTGCTGCTTCGCGGGCATCGGGTTCCACCCCCTTAACACTCCAAGGGATCGCAGGTTTCATCCGAATCGCAACGCTTTTAGAACAGGCGGCAGGACTGTAGCGACGGGCCTATATAGTGTAAACCCGGCGGGTTCCTACTAAATATTGCGAATCACTGCCCGTGGCTTGCCTGCCGCGTGTCAATCCACATCAGCCACGAAACTCCATGAGGCGGTGCGCCGATTAATCTCTGGTTAACCCTCGGTCCCAGACCGAAACAGGCGGCAACCGTGTGAAATACCGGTTGGCGCGTTGCGCAATAAAATTACCCAAAAGTCTGAAAATGCAGCTACTCCGGGGCGTTCGGGGCCCTCCAAGTTAACGAAGCGTTAACTTAGCTTGACGTTAACGTCAGCGGCATCTAGTCTTCCTCGTCATTTTGGCAGACCACCAGCAGCCCATCGGGCAGCCTTCGAAGGAGGCAATGAAACCCCATGCCGAACAACACTCAAGAAACTTTCACCATCACCGAGCTCAGCCGTGAATTTAAAGTCACGGCGCGCGCTATTCGATTTTATGAAGACAAGGGCCTTATCGCGCCCACGCGTAATGGCCAGCAACGTGTTTTCAGCCCACGCGACCGTGCGCGCCTCAGACTGATTCTCCAGGGCAAGCGCGTTGGTTTTTCGCTCTCCGAAATAGGCGAAATGCTCGATCTCTATGACTTGGGCGATCGCCGCGAGACGCAGCTCAATCACACCCGCGCTAAATTCGAAAAGCAGATCGTCGATCTCGAACAGCAGCGCGAGGACATCGATGGTGCGCTCAACGAGCTCAAAAAAGGCATCGAGTACATCGATACGCGCCTAACGCAAATAGCGAACCAGCCCGCCGACGAGGACGTCAAAGTCGTTGGCTACGGCATCGGCCCAACGAGCGCGGCCGCAGAATAATTAGTCTACGAAGGCGCGGTAACAACGCGCCTTTCTTCGTTTCGCCCCTATGGGCGTTCATCCTATTTAAACGGGAGTTCCGAGAATGACCGAATGCTATATTTACGATGCCGTCCGCACGCCGCGCGGCAAGGGCAAGTCGAGCGGTGCACTTCATGAAGTAACCGCGCTCTCGCTTGCAAGCCAAGTGCTTGAGTCCGTCCGTGACCGGAACAATCTCGACACCGCGAAAGTGGATGATGTCTATATGGGCGTTGTTTCTCCCGTAAACGAGCAAGGCGCGGTGATACCGCGTACCGCTGTGCTGAACGCCGGGTTTTCGGAAAGCGTCGGCGGGGTTCAGGTGAACCGGTTCTGCGCAAGCGGTCTTGAAGCGGTGAACATTGCCGCGGCGCAAGTGATGTCGGGCCAATGCGATCTCACCATCGGCGGCGGCGTAGAGCATATGTCCCGTGTGCCCATGGGCTCGGACGGCGGCGCGTGGCCGACGGACCCTTCGATCGCGCTTGATGCTTATTTCACGCCCCAAGGGGTCTCGGCTGATTTGATCGCCACAATGGACGGCTTTTCCCGCGACGATGTGGATGGCTTCGCGGTCGAAAGCCAAAAGCGCGCGGCAAACGCGTGGGAGAAAAATTACTTCGAAAAGTCAGTTGTGCCCGTAAAAGACCAACTCGGTCTTACGCTTCTTGATAAAGACGAACACCTGCGCCCGGATGCGACCATGCAATCGCTCGGCTCGCTCCAGCCTTCATTCGCCATGCCGGGTGAGTTCGCATTCGATGCGATCTCGATCCAGCGGTATCCGGAAGTGGAAGCGATCAACCATGTGCATACCGCTGGGAATTCGAGCGGCATCGTGGATGGCGCCGCAGCGGTTCTTCTGGGCACCAAGGAAATGGGCGAGGAGTTTGGCTTAACGCCCCGTGCGCGGATCAAATCATTCGCATCGATCGGATCAGAGCCCTCGATCATGCTCACCGGTCCGCAATATGTCTCGGAAAAAGCGCTGAAGCGCGCCGGAATGGAAGTCAGCGATGTTGACCTCTATGAGCTCAACGAAGCCTTCGCATCGGTGGTGCTGCGCTACATGAAAGTGATGGGCATTGAACACGACAAGATCAATGTGAACGGCGGCGCCATTGCTATGGGCCATCCGCTGGGCGCAACCGGCGCCATGATCCTCGGCACTGTTCTGGATGAGATTGAACGCCGCGATATGTCCACCGCGCTTGCCACCCTTTGCGTGGGCGCGGGCATGGGCACCGCAACGATCATCGAACGCGTCTAAGAGACCGGGAAGGGAATATCAAAATGACTTACGAGAATTTCAAAACCGATCTCGATGGCGACGGCATCCTGACTGTCACGTGGGGCATGCCGGACCGGAGCATGAATGTGCTTTCGGGCGCATCCATGAAAGACCTTGGCGCCATTGTGGAAGAGGTGACCAAGAACGACGACATAAAAGGCGTCGTGCTCACGTCTGCGAAGAAGGCGTTTGGCGCGGGTGCCGATCTGGGCGAGATGGGATCTTCCGCTGGTTCAGGCACGGGCAAGCTGACCCGCGAGCAAAAGCTCAAGCAGCAATACGACCGTCATATGGGCTTTACCCATTTGCTGCGGACGATGGAAACAGGCGGCAAACCCTGGGCCGCGGCGATCAATGGCCTCGCCATGGGCGGCTGTTTTGAAGTGACGCTGGCGTGTCACTACCGCGTGGCGGTGGATGATGATTCCATCCAGCTTGCGCTGCCCGAAGCGAAGGTTGGCCTTCTGCCGGGCGGTGGCGGCACGCAGCGGCTGCCGCGCCTTATTGGTGCGGCCGATGCACTTCCTCTTCTCCTCCAGGGCAAATCGGTGCGCCCCAGGAAGGCGGCCGAGATGGGTATCGTCCACAAAGCGGTGCCGGCCAAGCAACTGATTGCGGAGGCTAAGCGCTGGATCAAAGAAGAAGGCGATGCTGAGCAACCTTGGGACAAGAAGGGTTTTAAAGTTCCTGGCGGCTCGCCTTACGACAAAGGCAACGGAACGACCTTCGTTGTGGGAAATGCGCTTCTTAAGAAAACAACGTATGGGAACTATCCCGCACAGATCAACATTATGAAGTGCGTCTATGAAGGCACTCAAGTGCCAATTGACGCGGGGCTTCGCATCGAAGCGCGCTATTTCATAGACCTTCTAAACCGGCCTGAATCGAAAAACATGATCCGGTCGCTCTTCCTGTCGAACCAGGAACTCCAAAAAGGCGCACGCCGTCCTGCCGGCATCGAACGCAAGAAAGTTCAAAAGCTCGGCATGCTTGGCGCCGGTATGATGGGCGCAGGGATTGCCTATGTTTCAGCGAAGGTGGGCATGGAGGTTGTCCTGATCGACGCCGACCAGGCAGGCGCGGACAAAGGCAAGGCCTATTCCGAAGATTTGCTCGACAAAGCCATCGCCAAAGGCCGCGAAACCGAAGAGGGCAAAGCGGCGCTTCTGGAACGCATCACCGCGACCACCGATTACGACCAGCTCAAAGGCTGCGATCTTGTGATCGAGGCGGTGTTCGAAGACCGCGGCGTCAAAGCGGAAGTGACGAAGAAAGCCGAGGCGGTCATCGCGCCGGGCGCGATCTATGGCTCGAACACCTCGACGCTGCCAATTACGGGTCTTGCAAAAGCGTCCGAACGGCCCGGCAACTTCATCGGCATTCACTTCTTCTCGCCGGTGGACCGCATGCCGCTTGTGGAGATCATCCTGGGCAAGGAAACCTCGGACGAGGCGCTGGCGCTGGCAATCGATTATGTGGCGCAGATCAAGAAAACGCCAATCGTGGTCAATGACAGCCGGGGCTTTTACACCTCGCGCTGCTTTGGCACATATGTCTCGGAAGGCGTTGAAATGCTGGCGAGCGGGATTGCACCTGCAATTGTAGACAATGTGGGCCGCATGACCGGCATGCCGCGCGGACCGTTGGAGCTTTCCGACGACGTGGCGCTCGATCTTGCGCATCGTGTCCGTACACAGACGAAAAAGGATCTTGGCGATAAGTATCTTGAAACCGCCGCTGACCCGTTGATGGAAGCGATGGTGGTGGATCGTGGTCGCCTTGGCCGCAAAAATGGCAAGGGCTTTTATGACTACCCGGCAGAAGGCAAAAAGCGCTTGTGGCCGGGGCTTTACGACCTCGTCGACATCAAAGTCACTTCGACGACACCGGAGATGGTGGAGGGTCTCAAAAAACGGCTTCTCTATCGCCAAGCGATCGAGGCCGCCCGCTGTTTCGAAGAGCAAGTGGTGACCGATGTGCGCGATGCGGATGTGGGCTCGATCATGGGCTGGGGCTTTGCGCCGTATACGGGCGGGCCTTTGTCCTTGATCGATACGGTTGGCGCCAAAGCATTCGTTGAGGCGTGCGATACGTTTGCAGATGAGCTCGGCGACCGTTTCCGCCCGTGTGATCTTCTTCGCGACATGGCGGCGAAGGGCGATACGTTCTATGGCCGCTTCAACCCCAAAGGCCAAGTGGCCGCGGCGGCCGAGTAGGAAAAAACGCCGTACGAATAGAGGGCTGGCGTGCCTCACGCTGGCCCTTTTTTGTGCTAGGCTGCCGCTCGCGGGGTTCGGAGAAGGAGATGGATATGTTTCTCAGGACCATTGGGGTCGCAACCGTCGCGCTTTGTATGGCGCTTCCGGCTGCGGCACAGAACGATGGGCGCTATGCCCTTGAGCGTGGCGAGTTTGGCTTTATCCGCCTCGACACGGAAACCGGCGAGATGACCCTTTGCCGGGAAACGTCTGAAGGACTTGATTGTGATACGGCTCGGGACAACGCGGCGGAGATCCGGCGCGAGCGCGATGAGCTGCGTGACGAGAACCGCGATCTAAGACGTGAGAATGCGCGCCTTAATGACGACCTAGATCGGTACGAAGACTTCTCCGCCGATCACTTACCTTCTGAGCAAGAAATCGAAGAAGTGGCCACTTGGTTCGAACGTGTACTGATCATTATGGCGCGTACCATGCGCAATGCCGAAGAAGGCATCGACGAAGAAATGCAGCGCGAAGACGAGTAAGCCTAGATCGTCAATCCCTCGACAATATGCTTTTGCATCGCCGCTTTCCGCGCTTCGTCGTTCGGAATGATTTTCCGCTGAGTGATATCGAAACTTGCCGCTGCGGCGGCCATGGTGGCCACCGCTTCGCCGGTTTCCATGTCTATCATCCAATGGCACATGGTGATGGTCTTATCGCCAATGCTGGCAAGCCCTGATCGCACGGCGAGAATATCGCCCGGCCTCGGGCGCTTGCGGATGATGATGCGGTATTCCAGCGCCGCACCACCCGTCGTGCTGCCCTTTGCCCCGCGCGTGGGATTGAAGGTGCGAATAAGGTTTCCAATCCCGTCCGAGACCCGGCCCATGAACCATTCGGCTTTCATCTCGCCTGTCAAATCGCATTGATCGCGATGAACGATGCTGAGATTGATTTGATGCAGCTTGAGTTGTTCGCTCTCGTCTCGCGTGGCACTGGCGCGACCGGGCTCAAGATCAAGACTGCGCGGCGCCGCAAAGGGCGGCAGTTCCACCATAAAATTTGCCGACGCGGCAATGAGGGCCGGGGGCCAGGACATAAACTTGTCTGTGTCATCCTGAAGCTGAACAATCACATTGAACGTTGCGGCGGGAACGTGAGAAAGCCCGTGGCGCAAGTCCACGAAAAGCCGCAAGTAATCCCCGCGTGCTTCTAAAACGCCCGCAGTGGCGTAAACCCCTGCGCCGGGGTGAAGCTCCGCCAAAAACCGGATGTGATAATCCATGGTTAGCGCGCGCAAGTTCTGACGTGTTAGCTCAGCAGGCGAATAGCCCATCTCCGCAAGCAGGATGATGATCGCTTCTTCGGCCTTGGCCACATAGAAGCGCACATTCATGTGCCCCATCTCGTCGCATTCCCAGGTATTGACGTTACCGCGATAGGTCTCAATGCCTTGGGGCGGGGGATAATCTTTGGCCATGTGGTGCGTTCCGGGATTTGTTTGGACGCACACAAGATACCGCGCCTCTAGCGCAGGGCAAGGTGCCGTTGGGGGAGGGCGTGGGAGGAACGGGTGTATCTACTCGGGAACATATCCTTCTGGCACATATTCAATGTGATCGAGAAAGCGCCGCGCGATAGCGGCCGCTTCGCTCCGCAAGGGACCAGAGCCACCCGGCGACATGACATTTGCCGTCATGGCAACCACCAATCCGCTTTCGGGAAAGATGAGCAAGGCAGTGAGGCCATCAATTGCGGTGCCCCCATGATTGATGAGAGTGATGATGTTCTCGCTGTCGCTTGGGTAGTAAAGCCCACCATTGCGCCAACCAAGGCCATAGTGTTGCGGGTTCAGCTCACCATCTGAAGTGCTGCGCGGAGTCCACATTTCATCTCGCAGATCGGGAGAAACGATCTCGCCAGCCAGCACCGCATTGCCAAACCGCACCAGGTCCGTTGGCGTCGAAGCAATGCCGCCACCCGCCCATTTATTGCTCAGGTTAACCTCGGGCGAAGGCAAAAGCCCATCGAAGTAGGGCAGCGATAAATATCCTGACACTCGGTTCGGCACACGCGGCGTGGTGGTGTCGGCAGCGGAGTGCGACATGCCAAGCGGGACGAACAGATTTTCGCTGAGAAGCGTGAACAAGTCTTCCCCGGTCGCGCCTTCAATGGCGGCACCGGCTAGTGTGTAGCCATAGGTGGTGTAAGAAAAATCCGTGTCAGGTTCAAACAAAAGAGGATCGTCCGAAAAAAGCGATAGCGCGTCCGCCGTTGTCTCAAATTCCTGGTTGAGAGCCATCTCGCTGAATACAGGAGGGTTTGGCGCGAACCGGTAGTGGCGAATGCCGCCTTGATGCGACAGAAGCTGCCGGGTCGTGAGCGTAAATGGCAACGCAGGATAATCTGGAATGTACGTATGTATGTCCGCATCAAGATCAAGCACACCCTGTTCTACAAGCTGCATGGCAAGAGTGGCTGTCACCGATTTTGATACGCTTCCAATTGTGTATCGCGAATCAAGGCTTGCAGGTGTGCGCCTCTCAAGATCTGCAAAACCCTGAACCTCCGCCCACAGAATTTCCCCGTCCAGCGCCACGGCAATGGATACGGAGGGTGCGCTGGTTTCTCTTCGGAAATTGGCGATGCGCTCTTGCGCAACCTCGATAACGGGCAGGAAAGATTGGTCATAGACTTGCGAGTCTGTGGGATCATCAGCGCGTACGTCGGGCGCCTCGATGGCGCCCGAGCCGACCCAAAGCAAAAGACCACCAAAAGATACCGAAATCAAAAAGATTAGAGCACCGATTGCGATCGCGATTTTCTTTATCATATTCATTTCCCGTGACCCCCGTGGCTCAAGTATTGAAACACCATGTCGGTGAGCTCACGAAGAAAAACACGGTGAGAAATCTTCAGTATTGTTCGATCGTCAGTGAACAGAAAGTGTTGTCTGCTCGACGCAAGCATAATCTTAAGTGCGAAATTTGCAGCGCCGCTTGGCGAAGGATGATCAAGGTCCTCTGCTATTTTTTGAAGCTCACCCCTTAAGCGCCGAATTTGGTAGGAAAAATCCTTGTGGGTCTTGGTCAGCGTTGCACCGAATTTTGAGCCCGAAGGATTGTTCCAAAAGACAAGAGTGCCGGATCTCATGAGTGCTGGTCGGCTTCGAAACGCTGACCCAATCATCTCGACAAGTAGTTCAAGCCGATCATGGGCCGCAAGACCGGGCAGGTCGCTCATGGTTTGCTCATAGAGCGCCACGTTCTCGGCGATATGTTCGGCATGCATGGATTCAAGCAACGCGTCTTTATCTTTGAACCGCGTATAAAACGCACCGATAGTTGTTCCGGCTTCCTTGACGATTTGCTGAACGGTGATTTTTTCGAACGAGCGTTCAGCCATGAGCCGCTCGGCGGCATCAAACATGCGCCGCAGCGTGTCTCGGCTGCGTTCTTGTTGGGGTGCGCGCACCAGCTCTGCGTTCGACATGATCTACCTAAAACAGAATCAGAATTACTGTTCTGATATAAGGAAGTGGAGACGAGTGTCAACCCTGCCCAACGCGAGTTTCCGCTAACTTACTGATTTTGTGGGTGTTTAAACCCCCAACTGCCTCGCCGCGAGGTCCCTCATAATCTCTTCTGATCCCCCGCCGATGGCATTCACGCGCACTTCGCGATAGATGCGCTCAACACGGTTGCCGCGCATATAGCTGATGCCGCCCATAATCTGCATCGCTTCGCGGGCGCAGAATTCCATGGTGGTGGTGGCTTGCACTTTTAAAAGAGCAAGATCCGCCACCGGCGTCTCACCGTTTTGCACACGCCAGGCGCAATGATCGAGATAGGCTTGCGTGGCGTTGATGTGGCGATACATCTCGGCCAGCTTGTGGCGGATCACTTGATGATCACCAAGGCGCTTGCCAAATGTCTTGCGCGTTTGTGCCCACTCAGCCGCGTCTTCAAGGCACACGCGCGCCATGGCGGTGCAGCCAGCGGCCATGCCCAGGCGCTCGCCATTGAAGTTCATCATGATGCCCACGAAGCCATGATTTTCAGCACCGATAAGATTTTCCGCGGGAACACGCACGTCCTCGAAAAAAATCTGCGCCGTATCGCTCGCCCACCAACCCTGTTTCTTGAGACGTTGGCGCGTTACGCCCGGCCGATTTGTTTCAATCAGCAATAATGAGATGCCGCCGGCGCCTTCACCGCTCGTGCGCACAGCGGTTGTGAGGTAATCGGCGCGCATGGCGCCGGTGATGTAAGTCTTCGAGCCGTTGACGATGTAATCACCGCCATCGCGCACGGCACGAGTTTTCAGCTGCGCCACGTCGCTGCCCGCATCGGGTTCGGTAATGGCAAGCGAGATCAGCTTTTCGCCGGCAATCACGCCGGGCGCGATGCGTTGTTTAAGTTCATCGGACCCCACAGCAAGCACTGGCGGCAGGCCAATGCCGTGACACATGAGCGAAGCGTTGATGCCGCCTGCACCGGGGCGCGCAAGTTCCTCTGACGTCACAATGGAATGGAACCGGTCAAGCCCTTCGCGAATGCCGCCGTATTCTTCTGGGTATCCCATGCGGGTAAGCCCAATATCCGCGGCCTTTTTGAAAAGCTCCATGGGAAATTCGCCCGCTTCGTCCCATTCATCCGCGTACGGCATGATCTCTTTTTCGACCCAACGGCGGAGTTGTTGGCGCCACTGGTGGTGGCTGTCATTGAAATGTGGAGAGGGTGGGCGCGTTGCGTCGAAATCGAGCGGGCGGGTATTGCGTGTCATGAGATCCCTCGCGCATGAGTGCGGCTTGGCTCAGTCTATCACGCGCAATGGCCCGGCGGCCACGGGTGCCGCCGGGGAAGACAAGCAAGAATCTCCATATTTAGTCGTCGCTGCTGCGCCGAATGCGGCTGCCTGTGTCCGAGACGCAGGGCGTATGCCGTGGATGGGCGTCATAAGCCACGGTAAGTGACCAGCGAGCCGATTCGCGGCCATACTCCTCGCAGGAATTGGTTCGCTCTGCGATCTCGGTCAAACCTTCGTCGTCTTCGGTGGCTTCCGCCGTTTGCTCTTCTTGAGATGTATTTTCTTCGGTTTCTTGGGTGTCCTGCGCAATTGCGCCGGATATGGACAGAACGCCTGCAAGCACAAGCGCCGCCAAGAAGCTCGAAATGGAATTGAGATTGAGAACCATGGCTAGCCTCCGCCAATTGGACCCCTCGCGCATAAGTATGCGCCGGGCCCACATGAGCAGCAAGGCATGCGACCTCTCGTTCCTGATCACAAGAACGAGAGGTCAGATTGTCGTTAGCCCGACTTTCCGCTTTCGAGCGTGTCAGCCAGATCCAATAGTTGGATGAACTCGGCCCTAAGGCCCCGGTCATCCTCGCCGCGGCCCGTTTGAGCAAGGGCGCGGATGTCATCGAGCTCAAAGTCCGGCAAGTACGGATCGCTGCGGAGGTACTGCCCGAACGCGGCAACCGCCGCGGCAAAGCGTGCATCATTGGTCGCTTCATCGAGGGAGCCCATTGCCTCATCCACTTGGATGGGCCGCTCGATCAGTTGGCTTTCATCCTCGCCGGGAAGCTTGTACCGCATGCGGAGGAACGCAAGCTCCTCACCAAAGGGCACGTCGGGCTGCGCCTCGCCATAGCGCAGCGGCTCATAGTGCAGCGCGTCCGATCCCACCGGTACAATCTCATAGATTGCCGTAACGGTATGGCCCGCGCCAATGTCGCCCGCGTCCACTTCGTCGTTGTTGAAGTCTTCGCGGTTTAGCATGCGCGTCTCATATCCGATGAGGCGATATTCGGCGACGCGGCCGGGGTTAAACTCCACCTGAAACTTCACATCGTTAGCGATCGGAAACAGCGTCGCGCGCATTTCGTCCACCAACACTTTGCGCGCTTCGGTCAGCCCATCGATATAGGCCGCATTACCGTTGCCCGCTTGTGCAAGGCGCTGGGCCATGACGTCGTTGTAGTTTCCGGTCCCAAACCCGAGGTAGGTGAAGTAGATCCCCGTCTCGCGCTTTCTCGTGATGAAATCGCGCATCGCGTCAGGATCGGCAATGCCCACATTGAAATCACCATCGCTCGCCAGGATCACGCGATTAACGCGGGTATCGTCAAATCCTGCTTCGGCTAGGTGATAGGCAGTGCGCAGCCCTTCGGCACCGGCGGTGGAACCGCCCGAGGAAAGCCCGTCGATGGCAGCAAGAATTTCCGCGCGATCGCGCGCTTCGGTGGGCTGCAGCAGCACGCCGGAACGGCCGGCATAGACCACAATGCCCACGCGGTCGTCAGGGCGCATCTCGTTCACAAGCATGCGCAAACTTTGCTGAACGAGCGGTAGTTTGTCCGCCGCACCCATGGACCCTGAAACATCGATCAGAAACACAAGGTTCAGGAGCGGGGGCTCGTCATCAAGATCGTCAAACCCGCGAACGCCGATGTGCATGAGTTGCGTATCTGCGTTCCATGGGGTCGGCGTTACCCAAACCGTCGGCGCAAATGGCGCATCACGATTTTCCGGATAGGCATAATCGTAGGAGAAATAATTGACGAGCTCTTCCGTGCGAAGTGCGCCGCGCGGGGGCAGGTGTCCTGCTTCCAGCATGCGCCGCATATTGGAATAGCTTGCGGTGTCCACGTCAGCACTGAATGTGGAAACCGGCTCCTCGCCCACCAGCAAGAAGCGACCGGGTTCTGTGTCTTCATAGTTTTCTCGGTCGGGATCAGGATAGGGCTGCGGCCAACCTTGCGGGCCGCCATAGGACGCGGTCGGGGGTGCGCTGGCATAAAGCCCGCTCAATGCCTGGTCCGCGACGCTTTCTCGCATGATGCGTGAGCCGGTGACGTCGAACGTTTCTTCGTCGACTTCGTGTGCCTCGTTCGATGTTGTTTCGGGTTGATTGTCCGTGCCGTCGTCGTCCTTGACGCGGGGGTCGAGTACATTACATGCGCTGAGGGCGAAAAGCCCTATGAGGATCATCACGATCAGGAAAATGGTGCTGCGCTGATAGAGTGCCATGGGGGTCCCTCCCTAATTGCAGGCGGTACCGAGACAAGGCACCGGTGAGTGTAGGAAGGAAATCTGCGCGCGGATTATGCCAAGGCCCAGGCGGCCTCGCGGCGAAAAGCGTGTTTCTTTGGGGCGAAGTTGTGGCGCGCTAATCCGATTGAGCAAATGTGACGAGCAACTGTTTGGCCGCCACTTGATCGCCCTCGCTCACGTGAATGGTCTCAACGATCGCATCCGCGCCCGCAACGAGCTCGTGTTCCATCTTCATGGCTTCGAGGGTTACGAGGATCGCACCCCTGACCGCGGCATCGCCTTCCTTGGTGCGGATCGAAACAATGCGCCCCGCCATGGGCGCGCGAACCGCTCCCGCCGCGCCTGCGGCGGCTGCGGGCGGCGCGAACGTCACGTCTTCAACTTCCCAAGTGCGTGGGCCGTCGGTGAAATGGACGGTGTCACCTGAAAACGCGACCGAAACCGTACGCGACGTTTCTCCAACGGTGACGCGCGCTATTCCTTCGCCGAGTTCTAGTGAAAGTGTTTGACGCTTGTCATTTACGGTCACGTCCATGTGGCCGAAGCGGCCGCCAATGCGCACATCGTGCAAGTCATCATCAAGCGCCAGGCGCAAGGGCACTGACGCCTCGCCCGTAGATCGCCATGAAAGCCCACCATCGCGCGCCACAATAAGCGCACCCGCAAGCGCCAAGGCATTTTCCCACTCGGCATCGTCCGGCACGGGGGCTTTCCACGTGTCCAGGAAGTCTGTTGTGGCGGTCGCAGTCGCGAATTCCTCTGAGCTCAGCACATCGATGAGAAAGTCGCGATTGGTTGCGACCCCCAGAATGGATGCGCCATTGAGCGCGGCGATCATTTTGGTGCGCGCTTCCTCGCGCGTTTCACCCTGGGTGATGAGCTTTGCCAGCATGGGGTCATAGAAGGCGCTGACCACATCGCCCGCACCGACACCCGTGTCGCACCGGACATCCCATGGAATATCGAAGTTATGGAGCGCGCCTGTTTGCGGTAGGAAATCGCGGGCAGGGTCTTCCGCATACAAACGAACTTCAATCGCGTGACCATGGGGTTCGTGATCGATATCCGGCAGTTTCTCGCCGCGCGCCACCGCGAACTGTAGCGCCACAAGATCAAGCCCGGTCACTTCTTCGGTCACCGGGTGTTCCACCTGAAGGCGGGTATTCATTTCAAGAAAGTAGAATGTGCCTTTTTTATCGAGCAGAAATTCCACCGTTCCCGCGCCTTCATAATCAACGGCCTTGGCGGCGTTGATCGCGGCGAGCCCCATTTCAGCGCGCAGGTCTCGGCTGACGGCGGGCGAGGGCGCTTCCTCGATGATCTTTTGGTGTCGCCGCTGCACAGAACAATCGCGCTCGCCCAAATGGATCGTGCGGCCGTGTTGGTCGGCAAAAATTTGTACTTCCACGTGCCGCGCGCCCTCGATCAGCTTTTCGAGGATGACCTCATCGGACCCAAAGGCGTTCTTGCCCTCGGACCGCGCGATGGTGAGCCCTTCCATGAAGGCGGCATCCGAATGGACGCGCCGCATGCCGCGCCCGCCGCCGCCCGCGGCGGCCTTGATCATCAGGGGAAACCCGATTTCAAGCGCGGCTTTTTTGAGCGCCTTGTCCGATTGGTCTTTGCCCGCATAACCCGGAACCAACGGCACATCGGCCTTGGCAAGCAGCCGTTTGGCCGCCGCCTTATCGCCCATGGCGCGGATCGCCTTTGCAGGCGGGCCAACCCAGATAAGCCCGGCTTTCACCACTGCTTCAGCGAAATCCGCGTTTTCCGACAAAAACCCATAGCCGGGATGGATCGCTTCGGCGCCCGTCAACTTTGCAGCATCAAGGATCGCGTCCTGGTTCAAGTAACTCTCGCCCACCGGCGCGGGGCCGATGCTCACTGCTTTGTCCGCCATCTGAACATGCAGCGCGTCTTCGTCCGCATCGGAATATACCGCAATGATGCGGAGGCCTTCGGACCTGGCGGTCTCGGCAATGCGGCAAGCAATCTCGCCGCGGTTGGCAATGAGGAGGGAGGAGAAAGTCACGCGCTACCCCCTTGCTACGGCGAATGTGGAAGGCCGCAGCTTGCGATGCTCCGCCTCTTGACAAATCGAAAGGCAGTTGGCGACGATGCGGCGCGTATCGCGCGGATCGATAATGCCGTCATCCCAAAGGCGCGCCGTCGCGAATAATGCGCGGCTTTCTGCGTCGTAAGTATCCACCACTTGTTGGAACATGGCATCGAGCGCCTTGGCGTCGGGTTCCTGCCCTCGACGCTTTGCGCTGCCCTCCGCGACCAGACGCATGACGGTGGCCGCCTGTTCGCCGCCCATGACGGCGATGCGGTTGTTGGGCCAAGCAAAAATGAAATCAGGATCATAGGCGCGGCCACACATGCCGTAATTCCCTGCGCCGAACGAGGCGCCGATATGCATGGTGATCTTTGGAACGGTGGCGTTCGTGACCGCCTGGATCATTTTCGAGCCGTGCTTGACGATGCCGCGCGTCTCCGCGTCCTTGCCCACGATGTAGCCCGTGGTGTTTTGCAGGAACAAAAGCGGCGTGCCCGATTGGTTGCAGCTTTGAATGAACTGCCCGGCTTTGACCGAGCCGTCCGGATCGATGGGCCCGTTGTTGCCGATGATGCCGATGCGGTAGCCTTCGATGGCAGCAAGCCCACACACCGTGTGCGCGCCGTATTCCGCTTTGTAATCAAGAAAGACCGAGCCATCCACAATGCGCGCGATCACTTCGCGCACGTCATAGGGCTTGCGGTAATCCGTTGGCACAAGCGAGAGAAGCTCGTCCGCATCATAAAGAGGTTCGTCATAGTCGGTGCGCGCGGGGAAGGTTTGCCTTTCGTTCCAATTGAGCGAAGCCATAAGCTCCCGCGCCTGGCGGATGGCGTCGCGGTCATCCTCGGCCATCCATTCGCCAAGGCCCGTAATGGTCGAATGCATTTCTGCGCCGCCGAGCTCTTCGTCGGTGGCGTCCTCGCCCGTGGCAGCTTTTACAAGCGGGGGGCCGCCCAGGAAGATCTTCGATTTGCCGCGCACCACGATCACATAATCCGACATGCCCGGCTGGTACGCCCCGCCCGCCGTGGATGATCCGTGCACGACAGAGACGACGGGGATGCC
>Ga0209273_10000862_pt1 | contig 32857 bp, 28 predicted proteins | sample tdAd471_FD_187126 | JGI IMG/M metagenome (GOLD analysis project Ga0209273, IMG submission 187126) | Marine sediment microbial communities from the Atlantic coast under amendment with organic carbon and nitrate - tdAd47.1 (SPAdes)... | ecosystem: Environmental > Aquatic > Marine > Coastal >...
CGCGGGCCACGCGCAGAACGCGGCGGCGCTGCTGTCCCCGGACCTGAAAGTCATTAAGGTCTGGCGCCTTGCGGAGGCGCCGTTGGGGGGCGTCGAGCCGCAACCGCCGCATTTGACGCTCGCCCACGGGTTCGAGGCGCTGCCGGACGGGTCCGTCATTTTCACGTTTGACCCCAAAACGTCCCTGCAGCGGCAGGACGCATGCGGCAAGCCCGTCTGGGGCGTCGCGGGGCATTTCCATCACGCCGTCACGCTTGATGAGTCGGGGCGTTCCGTTTGGACCTTCAACGGCAGCGGCGCGGTCGTCGAGATCGACGTTGCGGACGGCCAGACCCTGCGGACCCTTGCATTGAAGGATCTGGTCGACGCCAATCCGGCGGCCAGCATCCTGGAGCTTCGGCGCGTTCACGACAATCCGGCCGACCGCAGTCTCAACAGCCGGAACACAAGCGGGCGCTGGCTCTTCGATCCGCTGCACCTGAACGATGTCGACCCTTTGCCAAGCGCCATCGCCGACCGGTTCGAAGGATTTTCTCCCGGGGATCTTCTGATCAGTTCCCGGTCGCTCAATCTGGTCTTCGTGGCCGATCCGGACACGGCGGCAATCAAATGGTGGCGGATGGGCGCGACCCAGCGCCAGCACGACCCGGACTGGATGGCGACAGGCGAGATTTCCATACTCGACAATCAGATGGGGCGGGATTTCAGCAAGATCGTCGCGATCGATCCGACGACCTTCCGCCAGCGCGACTTGCTGGACGGCGCTCAAAACGACTTTTACACGCGCATTCGCGGCAAGCATCAAATTCTGGCGGATGGGCGCCTGGTCGTTTCGAGCCCCCAGCAAGGCCGCGCCTTTGAGGTTTCGCCAGCCGGGAAGACCGTGCTCGATATCGTCAATCTAAAGCCGGGCGCCGACGACACGAATTACATCATTTCGGAAATACGGTGGCTGCCGCTCGATTACTTCGATCCGATGGCGTGGGAATGCCCCGAGGGCGCGGCGAGATAAGGCCGGCGGATTAGATCAGCTGGGTCTGGCGGGCGGAGGGCTTCTGCTTGCAGAAGCCGATGAAGGCGCCGTCGGGGGAGCGGGGCTTTTCGGCGAGCGTGGCCATCCAGTCGTTCCACTCGGCCTCGAGCTGGGCGAGCGAATAGCCCTTCTCGGCCGCGATCGCCTGGGCCCGGTCCAGGGTCGCCGGCTTGAGGGCGATGCGGCCCGCCGCCGGACGCGGGCGGCTCGAGGCGGCCGGGCGCGCCCGCGCGCCGGGCGCAGCGGCCGCGACGACGTCATCGTCGGCGGCGCCGGCATCGGCGGCGCGGCGGCCGCGGTTCGGCGTGAACTCGGCGATGTCGCCATCGAGGCGGATCGCATAGTCCGGAATATGGCCGTCCCGAATGATCTCCTTCAGGAAGAAGCGGAACTTCTTCGCCGGCGCGTTGCTGCCGACCTTCTGCTGCAGCTTGCCGAGCCCGATGCGGAAGGGCGGACGCGGGGCCGCGCCCCGGCGCTGCTCGCCCACATGCTTGCGCGCCAGCTCGTAGATGCGGCGCTCCAGCGGGCGGCGCAGGCGGAAATAGCGGGGGTTGATCGTCAGCACCTCCCGCGCCTGGACGGCCCGGAAGGTCCAGTCCGACACCTTGACCCGCACCCGGGTCATCCGTCCGAAGGGGGAAAGCTCGCCGCGCTCGTCCTTGCGGTCGATCTCGAATTCGTCGATCAGCCCGAAGCCCCGGGTCTGCATGTGCTCGCCGGTGCGGATGTCGGTGACGAGGGTGGTGCCGCGCAGCCGCGTCAACGCCTCCTCGAAGCGCTTGTAGTCCCGCTTGCCGGTGTTCCAGTTGGTGGCGACCATCACCTCGTGGGCCGTCATCTCGACCCAGGGCGAAATCTCCTCCTCCTCGTTCATGGCGTGCACCAGCTTGCTGATGCAGTAGAGCAGCAGGTCCTTGTCCATGATGGTGGCGAGGCCGAGGCCGCTCGGCACCACGCGCAGGCGCTGGCTGGCGTTCTCATAGGTCAGCTCCCGCTTGTCCGGCTTCACCGAAAGCGAGAACACCGGATGCTCCATGGACGCCATGTCGTCCTTCGGCGAGGCGTCCGACACGTCCAGGATGAAAAAGTCCCGGTTCGGATGGCGGTCTGGCAGGAGGCTTCCCATGGACCGGGACGATAACAGGAATTCGTGATCCTAGGAACCGGGATTCGTGATTCTGGGAACCGAATTTCGTGAATCTAGGAACCGCCGCCCGCTTGTGGATAACCGCGCCGGCGCGCCGCGGCGGGATTCGTGATTCCAGGAACCGAGATTCGTGACTCCAGGAACCGGGGATTCGTGATTCCAGGAACCGAGATTCGTGACTCCAGGAACCGGAAGCCGCGCAAGACGGCGGTTTTTCCCTATGGAGTCAATTGGCTGAGGAAAACCGGACGAACCCGTAACACTCACTAACTAGAATCTCTAACTTCAATAACACTAAGCGCCGACCGCGCCATGATGTGGATAACCGGCTCCATCCGAACGGATCCGGCCCCGGCGCGCGGATGGAGCCGTCCCATTCCGAAAGGCCCCGCCGGGCGGCGCGGCCGATGGGCTTGGCGAAAGAAAAAGGCGAAGAAGCGCCGGCGACGCCCGAACGAATCGGCCGTTAAATCGATTTTGCGGCGATTTGAGCGCGAGTCGCTATTTTTCAGGTACCCGAGGGAGGCTCGCTGACGGCCTTGGCCTGTGAGGGCTTAAAACGGACCGCGGCCGGAGACGCCGAAAACGCGGACGCCTATCCCAAAACGGATTTGATCTTCTTGTCGTCCTTTTCCTCGTCCAGCTTGACGGCCGGCCGCGCCGCGCTCGCCTGGAACTGGGACATGCTGGCGGCCATGCCCAGATAGAGGAACATCATCGGCTGCAGCTTGCCGAAATAGTTCACCGTCGCCCCGGTCAGGAACATGCTGAAGATCGTGGCGAGCCAGGACAGATAGATCCCCTTTTCCTGTTCGTTCCGGGCCTCCAGCGCGTGGACGGCGCGGAAGATCAGGATCATGGCGAGCAATAAGGACAGAACCGTGGGCAGGCCGCCCCGGAACCCCAGCACCAGCCAGTGATTGTCCAGGCTCTTCAGCCAGTAGGGCCGGGTCCACTCGCGGTTCAGGATGCCGATCAGCGGATTTCGCAGGATATCGTCGATGGAATAGTTCCATTGATGGATGCGCCAGTAGCCCGAGGCCGGATTCAGGGCGACGCCCCCGGCGATCATGCCGATCATCCCCCGGTCGCTCGCCACGGCCAGGAAGACATAGAGGCCCGCGATCGACCACAGCACCTTCTGCAGACGGTTCTTGATGCCGGTCGTGACGCGCTCGCCGGCGACGATCGTGAACTGGATCATCACGGTCAGCAGCGCCGCCGTCGATATGGACGACGCGGTGCCGAGCGCCAGGACGCCCGCGCGCAGCGCCTTCAGGAAGAAGTTGGAGGCCGTGAAATAGCAAAGCCCGATCGGCACGGCGCACATCAGGCCGAACAGGATCGGGTGCTGAAAGACCGAGGCGGCCCGGAACACGCCGAAACGCGTGTCGTTCTGGACATTGTATTGCATGCCCGTGATCGTCTGGGCCCAGCTGTGGACATAGTGGGAGTGGATGACCAGCGCTTCGACGACGCCCAGGGCGATGGGAATGATCATCAGCGCGATGAACAGGGCGAAGAACTGACGGATCTGCGCCATGTTGGTGATGAACAGACGCGCCAGGAAATACGCGATCGTCGTTTCGATGAAATACGACCCGGCCGGCTCGACGCCTTCGGCCACGCCCCGTTTGATGATCTGCGAGAGGCCATGCCACAGGCCGTGGAAGATAATGACATAATCAAACGCGCGAAATGTAATTCTTCCGGAAAGGAGTAAAAACCCAATCGGAAAGGCGCTTATAAGAAGTACAGAGCGATACCATGGTAAAATAATATCCCCCGCCCGCAGGGAAAATTCTACGGGCACCAAGGTTACGACGATCAGAAAAACAATTAATACTGGGTTGAGGTTCTGATTCATAACCGTTCTCTGATGGGCGCCTGGTTCAAGGGCCGCTCAAGCGTGACGTAAAGGCCCATTATCGCGCCCCTGCGACCCGGCTGGCGATCCGCCTATTCCGCCAGCCCGCAGCGCCAGCCCGCGGGCTCGAGATAGTCCGGCGCCAGCCAGCGCATTTCGGAGATGACATAGTTGAACGGCGCGTCGCCCGGCCGCTGGTTGACGATTTCGAGCACGGTCTCGCCCGTCGGCCCGATCTCGAACGCCCGGCCCTGCTGCGGGCTGGTCACGATCATGTCGCCGTCGGGCAGCATCTGATGCTTGCCGCGAATGCGGGTGTAGAAGCCGTTCTTGCGGCCGTCGAACAGCACCCGGCTGCGGAACGTCGAGGGGTCGATCGCGACGATCTCGCTGTAATCCCGGCTCATCCGGTTGTTCAGGACGGAGATCTCGCCCGTCGCCAGCCAGTCGGGATCGTGCTGGCGCTGGGTCGCGCCCACCCGCCACCATTTGATCTCGCCCGAGGCCGGATCGACGACGAAGACCAGGTTCAGCGACCGGGAGCTGATCACGACGTCTCCGGCCGCGAACTGGTCGAACCGGTCCGCGATGGCGCTCGGCAGCGGATCGACGTCGTTGAAGTGGATCGGCTCGCCGAGCCATTTCCCGGTCGTGTCGCGGCTGTTGCCGTTGAGGTCGTTGTCGTGCACGCGCCGGAGCTCCAGCACGTCGATCGTCGGATTGGCCGCGATCATCTCCTCCAGGGAGAGGGCCTGCAGAATCCTGCCGTCGGCGACCGAGACCTCGGCGATGGCGTCGTCCTGGCTGAACGTCCAGACCGTCTGGCCCGACTCGCTCAGGGTGACGGCGTGATGGAAGTCGCCGGGCGTGCCCCACAGCAGGTCGCCGCAGGCGTCGACGCGCTGCAGGGAGACGCTGCCGTCGAAGGTGAAGACCGCCGAGCCGTCTGGCAGCAGTTCGAAGCCGTGCACGAACTTGCGGTAGGCCGGGCGCGGCTCGACGTCGCCGAGCGGCCGCTCGACGAGGCTCCAGGTCTTGACGATCTTGAGGTCCGGGGAGAGCAGCAGCGCCGCGTTCTGAATCCGGCCGTCGACCCGAAAGGCGCCGATGAGCACGCGCCAGCCCCGGGTCAGGGCGCCGAGGTCGGCGCGCATGGACAGGCCCTGCACGTCGATGCCGGCGGCGGCGGCGACGGGCGTGAAGCCCGTATAGTCGGCGTCCGCGTCCCGGCGCACCCGCAGCTGTTCGTCCTCGTAGTCGCCGTCGATGAGGCTGACCACCTCCAGCACCGCCGCCTTCGCCTTGGGCGGGAAGCGCGCGATCTCGAGGGCGATGCGGCCGGCCTGGCCGGTCTTTTCGCTGCCGACCATGGTCGACCACACGGCCCAGCCGAAGACGACGGTCGCGAGGCTCCAGCCGAGGCAGCAGAAAAGGAAGAACCAGATCGGCACGCTGCGGCCGGGGGGCGGGCTGTCGTTCATCGCTTGACACCTCTGCGGCGCCGCGCGCCCGGACGGACGCAAGCGCGACGCCTAGTCTACCTGTTCCAAAGACGCTTCCGGGCCCGACGGCATCGCCCGGTCCGGAGGCGTCCCCAATCAATCCGCATCGGCCAGTCCGGCGGCCGCGCTTAGCGTTTTGCAGGCAATTATTTCATATCCAATGAATCAACTTGCTTTTGGCGGCCTTGCGGCGTTCCCGCGCAGCCCCCCGAGCCGTCGCCTGCGTGATCGCGCCGGGCCGTCTCGAGCGGGCGCGGCCGTCTTCGGTCCGTTCTAGAATCCCGCCCGCCGGAACGCCAGGACCCATTAACGATGATTGCGCATAATTCATGATTAGAGCATTGAGTTAACTTATATATGCGGGCAGAGTCGCGCTCTCGATCGGCGGGGCGCGCTCGAGAGCGGCCGTCGGCGATGGATTGTTTAATTATATGGATCGCCAAGTTCGGCCGCCCTGCGGCCCAGTCAGACAACCGCGTTAAATCGATCCGTCGATCGGGGCGTCGCGCCTCGGCCCCGGCGGAAGCCCGACTGTGGAGACTGACACTTTGGGATCGAAGCCCTTCTTTTAAAAAAAGTGTAATATCAGCATGTTGGTCATGGGCGCCGAAACCGGCGAACGCCCGTGGACACCCTGTGGCCGGGCTTCCCGCAAGTATTGGAACAATCCAATGAGAATGTCCCGCAGATTAATCGTTTCCCTATCAAGCGCGGTTTTACTCCTCCTGACGATCTTGGCGTTCGACGCTTACTCAAATGAGCAAGGACGAACGCAGCCCATGATATATGTGGTTGACAGCAACACGACGCTGAAGCTCGCGCTCCAGCTCGCCCAGCCCGGCGACGAGGTGAAGCTGAAGGCGGCTGAGACCCCGTACGACGTCTATGTCAGGAACACCCTCAATGTGGAGGGGGTGAAGTTCACGTCCTTTGACGCGGACGACCCGGCGACGATCTCCTCGCTGCGGATCGGCGGCGCCAAGGACCTGGAATTCGACGGCTTCCTGTTCAACAACGGCGACGTCGTGCGCGAGGACCATATTCGGATCATCAAGGTTTTCCATTCCGAAAACATCACGATCAAGAATTCGGTCCTCACGAGCACCGCCGAGAAGGCGATCACCCAGGAAAACAAGGCTCTGTCCGAGGAGCACGGCGACGGCCTCGGCGAAATATCGAACGTCGACGGGTTCTATTTCGAGAACAACGTCGCGTCGAACTTCCGGTTCGGCTTCCTGCTGCGCGAGTCCGTCAATATCGGCATCACCGATAACGACATGCACAGCTTCCAGGCGGACCCGATCCGCATGGCCGGCGTGGCGAACGTGCTGATCGAAGGCAACCATATCCACGATATGCTGGGGACGGACTACAGCCTGAATCACCCCGATCTGATTCAGATGTGGTCGACCAAGGCCAATCGCGTCAGCGAAAACATCACGATCACCGGCAACATCCTGGACACCGGCGACGGCGCCGGCTCGCAGTCGATCTTCTTCCGCAACGAGCAGGCGGACGGCTATTACAAGGGCGATGAAGGCCGCTACTACAAGAACATCACGATCACGGACAACGTGATCTACAACAGCCATGTCCACGGCATTTCGATCGGCCAGACGATCGGCGTCACGATCGAAAACAACACCCTGATCAGGAACCCGGAGGCCCTCATGGTCGGCCGGGAGGACAATGCGGCGGGCTCCCCCTCCATCTCCGTGCACAAGCTGTCCCAGAACGTGACGGTCACGGACAATGTCGCGGGCTCGATCAAGAAGCCGGCCGACGCGGTCGTTTCGGGCAACGTCTCGATCAACTATGTGGACCCGGCGGCCGAAAACTACGTCGATAAGATGTTCATCAACGCCGAGCATGGCGGTTCGGTGAGCGCGGTCGGCCTGCAGGCGTTGCCGGGCGGCGTCCTGGCGGAAAGCGGCGCCGGCTCCAGCCTGACCCAGTTCGACCCGACGCCGGAGACGCTCACGGCCGCCTATGTCACGGACAAGGTCAACGGTTCGGAGACGGTCTTCCGCTTCGACGCCAGCCTGACCGCGGACGCGGACGGCTTCGTCGGCGCGGACGGCGCGACCTATCTCTGGACGTTCTCCGACGGCGCGACCGCCGAGGGCATGATCGTGGAGCACGCCTTCACGGAATACGCCCTGGAGACGGTGACGCTGACGGTCACGGACGGCGACGGCGCCGTGTCGGAGGCGCATTCGATGGTGCGCGTCGCCAATCCGGTGCTGCTCGACATTCACTTCGACGCCGGCGCCGTCGCCAACGCCACGGCCTACGCCTCGCGCTTCACCTTCGACGCCGAGCAGGTTCTCGAAGGCGGCTTCCATGTGAGCGAGGGGGAGATCTTCAAGGTCGACCGGGAGAACGGGCATATCTTCGGCCTGGAGCAGTTCACCCTCAGCTTCGACATCAAGCTCGACGAGCAGAGCGATCCGGGCGGGACGATCTTCGCGATCCCGCGCTCCCTGGGGCTGCGGCTCGATGACGGCGACCTGACCTTCAATGTGAAGAACTCCGAAGGCGACGCCTTCACGACGGGCTCCTCCGGCCTCGCCTATGGCGACAACGAGTGGCACCGCATTTCGGTGAGCTTCGACGGCGTCGGCGGGCAGGCCCATATCTATTTCGACGGCCAGGAAGTCGCCCAGATGGACGTCGACGGCAATACGAAGCCGCGCCAGTCCTGGGACATGTCGTTCGGCCATCCCTGGTCGACCAGCGTCAGCGCGCTGGTCGACAATATCCTGATGACCACGGAGCCGCTGTCGGCGGCGGCCGCGGCCCAGGACTTCGCCGCGTTCGTCGAAGGGCGCGCGGCCGCGGATATGCAGAGCCCGAAATTCAATCTCTACGAAGGCGAGTACTTCAGCGATTGGGCGAGCGTTCTGCCCGACGAGACCGACCTCGCCGACGACTACAATCTGATGACGCGGATCGAGACGATCGAAGGCTCATCCGACACGGCGAAGGGCGACGAGGACGCCAATCTGATCGTGGGCGACGGCGACGCGAACGTCGCCAAGGCCAGTGCGGGCGACGACGAGATTCGCGGCTTCGACGGCGACGACCATCTGAACGGCCAGGACGGCGACGATCGGATCGACGGCGGCGCGGGCGACGACATTCTCGTGGGCCGCGACGGGAACGATGTTCTTGTCGGCGGCGACGGCGCCAACAAGCTCTATGGCGGCGCGGGCGACGACATCTATGTCGTCACGAGCGTGGACGACACCATCCACGAGGGCCGCAATGGCGGCCATGACAAGGTCATCGCCAACGTCGCCATCAAGCTTTCCTCCAATGTCGAGGACCTGGAGTTCGTCGGCGCCGAGAACCGCCGGGGCAAGGGCAACGGGCTGGACAACGAGATGATCGGCAATGCCGGGGGCAACAAGCTCTATGGCGGCGGCGGCGACGACCGTCTGTTCGGCAATGACGGCAATGACGTGCTCAAGGGCCAGGCCGGCGTCAACCTGCTGGTCGGCGGCGACGGCGACGACAAGCTGAGCCTGCGCGGCGGGGAGAACGTCGTCGTGTTCGAAGCGGGCGACGACTTCGACCGGATCTATCGCTTCGAGGACGGCGTGGACCGGATCGATCTTTCCAGCTTCGGCTTCGCCGGCATGGAGGATCTGGCGGGCCTGATCTCCCAATCCTCCCGCGGCGTCGACATCGATTTCGGCGATGGCGACCAGCTGCGTCTGATCGGCGCCGAGCTCGCTTCCATCGACGCGGCCGATTTCATCTTCTGAAGCTTCTTCTCTCCGTTTTATCTGTCTGCTTTTTCCGTTTCGTTTTCTTCGTTTCCAAGCCGCCCCGGACCGATATGGCCCGGGGCGGTTTTTCTTTGGGGCTGCGCCTGGCCGGGAGTTGAAGGCGGATTCCCGGGCGGCCTATAACGGCGGCCGACGCCGGCGCGGGGCCGCGCTTAACCGGGGTTAAACGGCTCCGGAGCCATGGTCCGGCCCCAGTCCGGCCTCAGTCCGGCGCGCCGCCCGCGGCGTTTCGGCGGTTATTTGCGGCCTCTGGCGAACAGGAACGGGTCCCATGCGCACATTCGCCCCCCTGCCCGCGCGCGGTTCGCCGTGACGGCCCCGGCCATCTCGGTCGTGATGCCGGCCTTCAACCGGGCCCGGGAGATTCGCGGGGCGATCGACAGCGTTCTGCATCAGACCTGGACCGATTTCGAGCTGATCGTCGTCGACGACTGCTCGACCGACGACACCGTCTCCGCGGTCGAGGCCGTCGAGGATCCGCGCGTGCGCCTGGTCCGCCACGAGGCGAACGCCGGCGGCGCCGCCGCGCGCAATACCGGCATCCGGGCCGCCCGCGCGCCCTGGATCGCCTTCCAGGACAGCGACGACGAATGGCTGCCGCGCAAGCTGGAGCTGCAGCGGGCGGCGCTCGAGCGGTGCGGTCCGGACGCCGTCGGCGTCTATTGCGGCATGATCATTCTGGGCCGGCCGGAGGCGGACCGGGTCGATCCGGAGCTGGTCGAATACTGGCCGCGCGCCGGGGCGGACGCCGTGCTGGAGGGCGATCTCAGCACGTCCCTCTTGCGCAATGGCAGCCTGATCAGCACCCAGACCTTCATGGGCCGCCGGGACGCGCTCCTGGCGGTCGGCGGCTTCGACGCGGCGCTGAAGGCCCTGCAGGACTGGGACTGCTTCATCCGCGTCGCGCGCCATGGCCCGATCGCCTTCGCGCCGGACCCCCTGGTGATCCAGCGGTTCTCGCCGAACAGCCTGACGAAATCCTCCCGCAACCGCGTCATCGCCCTGGAGCGCATCCTGGAGAAGAACGCCGACGCGTTCCAGGCCATGCCGGACGTGCTGGCGATGCGCGCGGCCATGGCGGCCGGCGGCTTCCGGCGCGTCGGCGAACTCCGCCGCGCCCTCCCCTGGATGCTGCGCGCCCTGCGCCTTCGGCCGTTCCGCTGGCGGAGCTGGGTCGGCCTCGGCCTGTTGCTGGCCGCCGCCCTCGCCGGCCCGTTCCGGCGCGGAGGCGCGGGTGGCTGAAACGGGTCCGCAGCCGGACGCCGGCGCCGCGACGCGGCGGCCGCGGATCGGCGTCGTCATCACCGAACTGGGCATCCCCTCGGAGATCTGGGCCTATCGCCAGTGCCTGGCGATGCGCCGGGTCGAGCCGGTGCTGTTCAGCTGGCGGACCCATGCGCCCGCGCCGACCTGGGGCGCGGGCGTGGAGTCCCATCTTTTCGAGGGCCCGTTCGAGCCGCCGAACAGCCTGTGGCGGCGCGTGGGGCGCAAACTCGGCCGCCCGGGCCCCCTGATGCCCCCCCGCGCTCTCGCCTCTCTATGGGGCGCGCAGCTGCTTGGAGCGGGCCTCGACGGCGTGCTGTGCCATTTCGCCTGGAACGCGATCCCGATCGCCCGGGCGCTGGCGGGCCGCCTGCCGCTCGTGGCCCAGGTCCACGGCCGCGACGTCTCCGCGCTGCTGCGCCACGCCTCCTACCGCCGCGCGCTCGCCGAGACGCTGCCCCGGCTCGACCATCTGGTCGCGGTCGGAACCTTCCAGATCGAGACCCTGCGGCCGCTCGGCCTGGGGGCGCGCCACAGCGTCATCCCCTGCGGCGCGCCCCTGGCGGCCTTCGCCGCCCGGCCGCCGCCGACGCGCGCGCCCGACGGGCCGCTGCGCTTCATCACCGTCGGGCGGATCTCCCACGAGAAGGGCGCGCTCGAGACCCTGGCGGCGTTCGAGGCCGTCCACGCGGAATTTCCCCGGGCGGAGTGGGTCGCGATCGGCGACGGCCCCCTCATGGCGGAGCTGCGGGCGGCGGTCGACCGCAGCCCGGCCGGCGCCGCCGTGCGCCTGGCGGGCTGGATGCCGCCGGAGCAGGTCGCGGAGGAGCTGGCCGCGGCCCATGTCTTCCTGCAGCACTCCCTCCCCTTCGGCGACTGGGTCGAGGGCTTCGGCGTCAGCCTGACGGAGGCCGGCGCCTCCGGCCTGCCGATCGTCGCCTCCCGCTTCGGCGGCATCGTCGATCAGCTCGAGGACGGCCGCAACGGCTTCCTGCACGCGCCGGGCGACGTCGCGGGCCAGGCGGCGGCCATGGGGCGGCTCGCCGGCGACGAAGCGCTGCGCCAGCGCCTGGGCGCGGCCGCGCGGACCCTCGCCGGCCGGTTCGATTCGGACCTGATGACGGCCAAGCTGGAAGACGTTCTGCTGGACGCGGTCGCGCGCCGGGCCGCGCCGGGGGCGCCTTGAACCGAACCGGCCGGCGCCATATGCGGCGCGCGGCGCTCTATCTTGTTGATCGGATTTTGCCCTAGAGCGTTGTGCGCCTGAACAGGCGCAGTCCCAATGCTCTACATTGTTTGCGAGCATTTTTTCCTGATCAATCTGATTCAGAATGATCAGGAAATGCCCTAGCGCCGCCCGCGGGAGACGATCCGCCGCACGACGGTGCGAACGTCCTGGCGCAGATCGGCGCTGAGCGCGATGCGCAGCATGTAGGCGGCGGCGATCAGAACGGAGAGCGCCGCCAGCTCGGCCAGCGCCGGCATCGGCGGCAGGCTGGCCCGCAGGGCGAAGCCGGCGGCGATGACGACGCCCGTGAACAGAATGTCCACGATGAAGGATTGGGCGACCGCGGCGAAGTTCAGGGCCGAGACGCGCATGCAGGTCCAGATCAGCAGCGGCAGGCGGACCAGCAGCCCCGAGAGCATGAACGTCGCGGTCATCGCCTCGATGCCGAATCGCGAGGCGACGGAGAACTCCACGACGATGATGGCGAAGGACAGAAAGCCGTAATTGCGGAGCGCGCGCGACGCGCCGGCGCTCACGATCAGCCAGTCGCAGCATTTGGCGCACGCCGCCGGCAGGCAGAGAATGCCCATCCAACCGAGAATAGGCCCCAGTTCCGTCCATTGCGGCCCCAGGGCGATCCGGACGAGAAGGTCGGAGCCCGTGCACATGCCCGCGCCGATCGGCATCATGATGAGGTCGATGCGGGACACCATGCGCACGAACAGGGCGCGCAGGCCCTTGGGATCGTCCTGAAGGCGGCTGGCGGTCGGCAGGAAGGCGCTGCCCAGCACGGTCACCGCCCGGGCGCGCGGAATGATGGCCATCGTCCAGGCCCGGTGGTAGACGCCCGCGACCGTCTCCGAGAACACCCGGCCGGCGAAGATGGTGCCGAGATTGTCGGAGACGCCGACGATGAGGCTGTAGATGGCGATGTGGCCGCCGAAGCCCATCGCTTCCTTCGCGGCCTTCAGGGCGGCCATGTTCGGGAGGGACGGCAGCCAGCCCGTCGTGACGACGAACAGCAGAAACAGCAATGTCGGCGCCATCATGTATTGCAGCACGATGGCCCAGTATCCGGCGCCCTGCGTCGCGGCGACGATGGCGATCGACGTGGCGCCGACCATGGCCAGGATATTGGAGGCCTCCAGGGTCCGGATATGCATGTTCCTCTGCAGGATCGCGGCATATTGGGTGCACAGCGCGCCGGACAGGTTCGAGATGGCCAGGACCCAGAAGACCGGCTCCACCAGGGGCTGGCCGTAGAATTCCGCCGCCGGCCCGCCCAGCGCGGCGACGACGGCGCTAAAGAACAGGCCGAACGCGCAATTCACCCAGAACAGCGCGCTGGCGAAATCGTGGGTCACCGTCTTGCTTTGGATGAACGCCTGGGCGAGGCCGAACTGCGAGATCGACGTCGTGATCGCCACCACGGGCATGGCCAGCGCGGCGACGCCGTAGTCGCTCGGCGGCACCAGCCGGGCCAGCACCACGATGGCGCCGACCTGGATCAGAATCTTGACGGCGGAGAAGATCAGCAACAGGACGGACGCGTTGCCCGCGCGGCGGCCGGCCTGGCTGGCGAGCGTGTCGTCGGTTCGGAACAGCCGCTCCCTGGCGCCGGCCCTCATGGCGCCCGCCCGCCCGCGCCGTCGGCGTGGATCATGTGGTCTGGCATGCGCGGGCTCCTGGCCGGCCTGGTCGCGGCGGCGCCGTCAGGCCGTGCTGCCGCCGTCTATGGTCAGGACCGCGCCGGTGACCCTGGCGGCGTCGGGGCCGAGGAAGTAGGCGACGCCGGCGGCGGCGTCGTCCGGTTCGGGCAGGCCGAGCGGCGCCCGCCGGCGGATCGATTCCATCTGCGCTTCGCCCAGGCCCTCGGTCATTTCGGTCTCCATATAGCCGGGCGCGACGCAGTTCACCGTGACGCCGCGCTTGCCCACCTCGCGGGAGAGCGAGCGGGTGAGCCCCTCCAGGCCGGCCTTGCTCGCGGCGTAGACCGCCAGGCCGCTGAAGCCGGTCGAGGCGATGATCGAGGAGATGTTCACGATCCGGCCCTGGCGCCGGGCGAGCATGTTCCGGCTCACGAACTTCGCCAGCACGATCGGCGCGGTCAGGTTCACCCGGAGGATTTCCTCGATGTCGGTCTTGTGCATGGTGGCCAGCACGCCGTCCGTGCCGATGCCGGCGTTGTTCACCAGGCCCCAGAGGGGGCCGTGCCGCTTGATGACGTCGGCCGTCATCGCCGGAATGGCGTCGATGTCGCCGACGTCGAATTCCTGGAAGAAGACCGTGTCGCCATGCTCCGCCATCAGCGCCCGGTACGGGTCGCTCAGGCTGCGGCTGAGGCCCACGACCCGGTAGCCGTCCCGGCCGAGGCGGCGCGCGATGGCGAGGCCGAGCCCCCGGGAGACTCCGGTCACGAGCACTGTCTTCACGTCGGCCGTCTGCATGCCGTCAGCTCCCGGTCTTGCGGACGATCTTGCCCGCCGCATTGACGTTGAAATCGTCGACGAACCGGATGACGGCCGGCGTCGCCGCCCTGTCCAGGCTCGCGCGGCAGCGCTGTTGGATGTCGCGCTTCGCCGCCGCCCGGTCGGCGTCCGCGTCGATGACCACCTCGGCCACCAGGACGGCGCCCATGATCGGGGAGGCCTTGGCGGTGACCTTGGCCATGCGGATGCGCGCGTCTTCCAGGATGACCCGTTCGACGGTCTCCGGGAAAACCTTGACGCCGCCCACATTGATCGAGCCGTTGTCCCGGCCGAGGAAATAGGCCCGGTCGCCCTCGATCTGGAGCCGGTCCTCGGAGCAGATGAAGCCGTCCGCGTCGACCCGCGCCGTCTGCCGCTCCGGCCGCCGTCCGTCCTCGGCGCGCAGCCAGAGCAGGTCGTCCACGGCCTTCAGCCGCACGCCGCCCGGCGCCTTTTCGAAGAACCGGGTCGGAAATCCGGCCAGGCCGTCATTGACGGCGAAGCCCACTCCGGCCTCGGTCGAGGCGTAGATATGGGTGATGCGCGCCGCCGGAAACGCCGCCTTCAGGGCGTCCAGCACGCCCTGGTCGACGATCTCGCCGCCAAGGGTCGCCTGGCGCAGGGGCAGGTCCCGGCAGTCCGGCGCCATCAGCAGGCGCCGCCAGAGCGTGGGCGTCGCCGACATGTGGTCGACCCGATGGGCCGCCAGGAACGCGATCTGGTCGGCCAGGGGGGCGTCCGTGTCCGGCGCGATCAGCGCGCCGCCGCCGCAGACCGCCTGCAGCAGGACCTGGGCGCCGGCGAAGCGGGTCGGGTCGTAGAGCATGCCCCAGCGCGGCGGCGGGTCCGCCTCGCTCGCCCGCACGGTCCGCGCGAGGGAGGCCAGGGTATGGGGCACGATCTTGGGCAGGCCCGTCGTGCCGGAGGTGGTCATCAGCCATTCGGTGGCGGCCGGCGCGTCCCCGCCCCGGTCGCGGCCGCCGGTCGCGTCGATCGCGGCCGCCGGCGTCAGCACGGCGCCGGACCAGGCCGCCAGGGCCGCCGCCGCCTCCGGCATATCGGTGACGATGGCGGCGCACTCCGCCTGCGCGGCCAGGGCGGCGGCGATGTCCGGCGCGACGGCGTGGGAGAGCAGCAGCAGCGCCGCGACGTCGCCGTCCAGGGCGATCAGGGCCTCCAGCAGCAGCGCCGGGTCGGCGATGTGGAGCGCCAGGCGCCCGGCGCGCCGGGCGTCGCCCGACGCGCGCGCCTCGAGCGCCGCGCCGCAGGCCAGCGCGCGGCCGGGGGTGATGATCAGGGGACTGTCGCCCGCCCGGCCCGTCGCGGCGATGCTATGGGCGAGGCGCGTCATTCATTGGGCCTGAGTTTTCGATAGAACTCGATGAACTCGCCGAATGTCTGGGGATAGTAGGCGTCGTCGGACAGGGTGAACGGGTCGTAGCCCAGTTCCTCCTCAAGCTGGGAGACGAAGATGGCGAAGCCCAGGCTGTCCAGCCCGGTCTCCAGCAGCACCGTGTCCGCTTCCAGCGTCGGCGCCGGGTTTTCCGGCTGTTCGGTCGTCCACACGTCCGTGAAGACGCGCCGGATATCGGTTTCCAGGCTATCCATGATTGGACCTCGCGATCTATAGGACGGGGGCGTCGTTGCCTTTATCCAGACGGATGCCCCAGGGCCCCGTCTTGATGTTGCTTTCGACAATACGCGCCGGGTTGCCCATCACAACGCTGTTCGAGGGCACGTCCCGGACGACGACGGAGTTGCCGGAGACGATGCAGCTGTCGCCGATGCGCACCCCGGGCAGAACGATGCAGTTGAACCCCAGGAAGCAGTTCTTGCCGATATGGACGTCGCGCCATTCCCGGCCGACGAAATCGTGGGTGACGATGGCGGCGCCCGAGGTGACGGCCGTGTAGTCGCCGATGTGGACGCCCTTGGGGTTGGTCTTGTCCAGGCGGGCCCGCAGAGAGATGCGCACGCCCTCGCCGATGTCCATCCCGTAGATGTTCTCGTAGAGGATGCGCGTGAACTTCAGGACGACGCGCTTGAAGAGAAACGTTCTGATCTTCGAGGCGAGAGGCATGGTCGTTTTCCCGGATCCGGCAAAGGCTTTTCTAGTCCGCGCCCCTGTGGATTGGAACAGCGCCATGGCAGAACGGCCGCATCGGGCGGCGCCCGCGCGGCGACGGGCCTGTTCGACGCGCCATACTATCATTCCCATCGGTTTTCAGGCCCTTAACGGGCGGCCGCCGCTGTCGGAAATCGTCCCGTTTGCCAATCCGTCATCAATTTGTGACATGTCTTCCTCGGATACGGCGAAATGACGAACTATCGGATCCGCTCTGGAGCTGACGCGCCCCATGCATCCCTCGAATCCCCTGCGCTATGACATCGTCATGGCGACCCGGAACCGGCCGGAAGCGGTCGAGCTCTCCCTGCCGCTGATTCTGGCCCAGACCCGGCTGCCCGAACGCATCGTTTTCGTGGATTCCTCCGACGATCCGGAGCCGATCCGCCGGATCGTCGAGGCGGCCATGGCGACGGCGTCCGTTCCCATGGAGCTGCACCGCTCGGAGGCCGGCCTCACATTGCAGAGGAATATCGGCATCGCCCGATGCGCGGCGGACGTGGTCATCCTGCCCGACGACGACTCGCTGCTCTTCCCCGACGCCGCCGCCGAGATCATGGACGTCTACGAGCGCGACGCGGCCGGCCGGATCGCCGGCGTCGCCGCCGCCCCCTCCTCCCGCCCGCCGGAGGGCGTCGACATCGGCCAGGCCGCCTATGAGGCCGAGGCGCCGTCCCGTTTCGGCATCGGCGAAATCCGCCAGCGGCTGAAGAGCCGTTTTGCCGGCGCGAACCCCGTGCTGATCGTCGGCCGGCGGCTGAACGCGCGCCATCCCATGCCGGAATGGGCGGCGGCGCGGGATGTGGTTTCCGTGGCCTATATGACCGGCTTCCGCATGTCCTTCCGCCGCCGCGTGCTCACGGAGGGCTTCTTCGACGAGACCTTGCGCCGCTATGGCTGGTTCGAGGATATCGACGCCTCGTTCTCGGCCATGCGCCAGGGGCGCGTGGTCGCGGCCGAGCGGGCGAAGATCTACCACCACCGCCATGCCGGCAAGCGGGCGAACGGCTTCACCATGGGCCGCTGGGCGATCCTCAACAACGCCTACATCATCCTGAAGCACGTCCGCGCGAATCCGGAGGCGTTCCCGGCCCCGGGGCGGGAGGTCTGGCGGCTCTGGCTGTTCTCGTTGAGCCGGGCGCTCTGTTACCTGCCCGGCGCCCGCGACCGCTTCGGCGTCGATCGCTTCCTCGGCAGCCTCGCCGGCCTGCGCAGCCTCGCCAGCCTTGTCCGGAGCCGGCCGGACCGTCTCGCCGACGCCTATAACGACGTGGTCAGGGAGTGACCCGCGCGCCGGCGCGCCGCGCCAGGCAGAAGCCGAGCGCGAATCCCAGCGTGTTCAGCATGAGGTCGTCGACGTCGAAGCGCCGATAGGCGCAGTCGTAGAGGCCGCCGAGGCCGGTCGCCTGGGCGGTTTCGATGAGGCCGCTGAGGGCGAGGCCGGCGAGCGGCCCGAGCCGGACCCAGCCGGGCGGCCGGCCCGCGGCCGCCGGCGCCTGCTCCCGGGCGACCCAGGCCAGGGCGGCCCCCGGCGCCAGGAAGAGCGCCAGGTTCATGACGCTCGAGACCAGGGCGACGTCGCCGAGCCAGGCCATGGCCGGCGCGCCCGCGGCCAGCAGCGTCCGCGCCGCGCCCAGAAAGGCGAAGGGCGTCAGGTTGGCGCGCTTCGCGTCCCGGGCGCAGTCGAACAGGGCGGGGTCCGGCAAGGGATAGAGGGCCAGGACGACGACCAGCGCCGCGCCGTAGGCGCAGGCGGCGCGGGCCGGAGTCGGCCGCGCGCCGGCCCCCCGCAGGACGAGCAGGACCGCCGCGGCCGCCGGCGCCGCCAGGAGCGCGCCGAGGCTGAAATAGCCGATCATGCCGGCCGGCGTCATGAGCGCGCCATGGGCGGACCCCGCCTCCCCGTCTTGCGCCGTATGCGGCGCACGGCGCTCTAGGCCATCTGGCGCAGACGCTCCTCCCAGCGGAGCGCGTCTGCGACGATCAGGTCGAGGTCCGTGCGGGCCGGCCGCCAGCCGAGCTGCGTCATGGCCGCCGCCGGCGCCGCGATCAGCTCCGGCGGGTCGCCGGCGCGGCGCGGCGCGCTCGTCCGCCGCACGGTCAGCCCGGAAACCCGCTCGACCGCCGCCGTCACCTCCTTGACCGAAAAGCCCCGGCCGACGCCCAGATTGAAGGCGCCGCCCGGCTGGCCGTCCAGCAGGCGCTCCAGCGCGCGCACATGGGCGGAGGCGAGGTCGAGCACGTGCACATAGTCCCGCACGGCGCTGCCGTCGGGCGTGGGATAGTCCTCGCCCATGATTTTCAAGGAGAAATCGCCCGGCAGGGCGGCGCGGAGGGCGAGCGGGATCAGATGGGTCTCGGGGTCGTGGCGTTCGCCGATCCGGGCTTCGGGGTCGGCCCCGGCGGCGTTGAAATAGCGGAGCGCCGTCGTGCGCAGGCCAAAGGCCTGGCCGGCGTCGGCGAACACCCGCTCGGCCATCATCTTGCTGGCGCCGTAGGGGTTGATCGGCTGGAACGGGGCCGTTTCGTCGATCGGGATCCGGGCCGGCATGCCGTAGACCGCGCAGGTGCTGGAAAAGATCAGCGCGTCGACGCCGGCCGCCTGCGCGGCCCGGGCGATCGCGACGGCGCCGCCGACATTGACGTCGTAGTACAGCATCGGGTCGGCCACGCTCTCGCCGACTTCGGCCCGGGCGGCGAAATGCAGGATCGCCTGGGCCGAGGACTGCCGGAGCGCGGCCGTAAGGCCCGCCGCGTCGCGCACGTCGCCCTCGATCAGCGGCCCCCAGCGGACCGCGTCCCGATGGCCGCGGGACAGGTCGTCGTAGACGGTCGGACTGTGGCCCGCCGCCGCCAGGGCCTGACAGGCATGGGCGCCCACATAGCCGGCGCCGCCGGTCACCAGAACTTCAGCCATATGTCTCTCCGCACTGCATGCGCCCGTCGCCGCCGACGGGCCTCCGCGCCGCCCGCCGGGCGCCCGGCCCCAAGTCTGGCGGCTTTTCTTTGATGCGGCCTTTATGGCCGGTCGAATTTTCGGGGCCGCGCCGAAACGGGCCCCTGTCGGGGCCATTTGGCCGCGAAGTTTTCCGGGGCGGCATAAAATATAATATATATCAATGCGTTGCCGCTGGCCTATTCTTTCTCCTGAGACTGATAGAGCTCCAGCAGCTCATGGAACAGCGCGCCGGATTTGATGTCCCGGGCGTCGGCGATGGCGTGAAAGCGGTCGATGTCGTCCAGATAGGCGCGGATGGTGACGGCGCCGTCGAAGGGCTTGCGCCGGCGCCGGCGCGCCGGCGCGCGCGGGGGCGCCGTTTCCCGCCGGGTGAAGCCGTGGGCGGCGCCGACCAGGTCGGCCGGCTCGACCGGTCCCGCCCCGCCGTCCGGCGCCGGCAGCGGCGCGGCGCGCGGCTTGAAGCGGTCGACGTCGATCGCGGGCCGCGCGGGCGCCTCCGGCGGTTCGGCGGCCGTCCGCGGCAGGACGAGCCGCGCCCGTTCCCGCGCCATCAGCCGGCCCCCCCGGCGGCGCCGCCCGCCGCGTCCGTCTCCGCCGCGGCCAGGACCTCCAGGATTTCGGACGCGAAGGCCTCGGCGTTCTCGATCGCGGCCGCCAGATTGCGCACCTCCCCCGCCGGCAGGTCGCGCAGGCCGCCGCCGAAGGCGAACAGCGCCCTGTAGGCGGCGCGTTCGTGCAGGGGCGTGGCGAGGCAGGGCACCCGGTTTTCGGTCATCGCCTCGCGCACATAGCGCTCGTCCCGGGTGACGATGGCGGGGCTGGTGCGGGTGAACAGCAGGAAATGGGGGATCGGGCGGCGATAGGCCTTTTCCTCGCTCTTGATCATGGCGACGGCGTCCAGCGCCCGGTTGGCGTCCAGCTGGGAGCCCTGGAGCGGGATCACGATCAGGTCCGAGCGGCCGACCGAGCGGCTCATCTTGATGTTCTTGGAGCCTTCCAGGTCGATGACGACGAAGGGGAAGGCGGCGGCGTGGGCCTCGATCACGTCGATCATGTCGTCCTCGGAGATGTCGCCGACGACGCGCACGTTCTCCGGCCGCCCCTCGAGCCGCCCCCATTCGACCATGACCTGGTTGGGGTCGCCGTCCAGCAGGGCGACTTTCGCGCCCCTGTGGGCGAGCTCCGTCGCCAGGATCAGCGCGGCGGTGGACTTGCCGACCCCGCCCTTGGGCGAAGCGAATGCGATGACGGGCATGGGCCCCCTCCTCCCGCCGCGTCGTTCGCGCCCTGCGCCAGCCGCCGGCGCGCCGCTGCGGCGGCGATAACATAAACGTCGGCAAACGTTTGTAAACGATTTTTTATGAAAACGTTTGCAAACGTAAACGTTTTGCTCGAACCGCGCCCAACCCGATGGAGCCGCGCCGCAAAAAGAAGATCGCCGGGGGCGCTAAGAAGAGCTAGGCCTCTTCCCCATTGCCTTTTAGCCGTATCGACAGCCTGGACATCTGACAACGGACCCCGGCGAACAGCAAAAGCGGCCCCCCTGGTCGGGGAGCCGCTCCGCTAGAGGGTTATGTGGGGGCGTCTAGAAGCAGCGCCAAACGTACTGATAGCCGTACGGGCCCCACACATAATTGTACTGGCAGTAGTAGCTGAGCTCGATGCTTTCATCCTCCATTTTCGGGGGAACGACCGGCGCTCCGCCTGCATCAGGCAGGCCGCCGTCGCCGCCCTGCATCGGGGCGGACATCATGCTGTAGCTCGGCTCCAGCAGATGGTTGCTGGCGGGAATGTCGCCGCCCGTCTTGGCGGAGGCGGCCGACGCGGCCAGCATCGTGACCAGCGCGACGTTAACGGTAGCGATACGAATCTTGTTCATTTGATCTCTCCTAGTTTAGGCGTTGGCCAAGCCTTAGCGGGGCCTGGTGAGCTTAATCTGGGGGAGGGCGCGCGATTAATCGAACGCCATTTTCAATCAATTTACCTCTGTTAATATTGGTTAACGCAAAAACCATAAGACTTTACGATTTTGCTTGATGCCTTATCAGATATTGTCAAATATCATCAGACATTGGCGATTTGGAGGGCGCATCGAATGCCTGCGCCTCGAGGGGCATGCCAAGTTCAAGAGACCTGCAGCCAGAAAGCATTCAAGAGATCATCGAGGCGGTGAGGGCCGCGATCGCGCGGCAAGGCATCTCTCGGGATGCTTTCGCGACGGATGCCGGCATCAGCAAACCAACTCTGGACCGATGTTTAGCTGGCCAGTTTTCAGATAAGACGTTTGCGAAAATAGAAGCCGTTATAGGGCCGCTTATTTCAGACAAAAGCGATCGCCCGGCCGATTTTGGCTATCTGGAGAGTGGGGTTCAATCGTACATATCCGATTATTCCATGTATAGATTTTCATTCTTATCAAACAATATAATCAGAATACCAGCATCCATATCTTGGGATAAATCAAATAGATGCTTGGTATTTATGGAATTTGATAAAAGTAAAAAATCCACGCACAGAAGTATTCTATATATATCGCCCTATACAGATATCGTCAATTTTGTCCTACAAGAAAATTTTGGTTATAGAATTATAATGACAAGAAAAATAAGAATAAGCGGAGATCAGTCGATGAGAGGGGTCATTGTTTCGCCGGCAGAGCGCCATCCTTCTGTTTTTTCCCCTTCTGTTTCACCTGTTTACATAAAAAAAGAGGCAGGCCTGAGGCCATATGCTACATTAGAGACTGGCGAAGAGCATAGTCTTATATATGATGCGCTAAATTCTATTAAGAATAGTGATATTATATATAAGTGAGCGTCCTGCGGCGGTTGTCGCTATCGTCCAGACTGGATCAAGCTTGGGGCGTCCCCGCGCACGGGCGCCTTAGCCCCAGAGGCCGAGATGCCGGGCCAGGATCGATGCGCCGATGGCGATCAGGGCGAGGCCGCCCGCCGTTTCCGCCGCGCGCCCGATCCGCGCGCCCGCGACGCGGCCGATCAGGGCGCCGAGGCCGGCCATCAGGCATGTCGTCGCGCCGATCCCGAGGGCCGTGACGAGAATGTCCGCGCCGATGACGGAGAGCGTGACGCCGACGGTCAGCGCGTCGACGCCGGAGCCTGCCGCCGTGAGCATGAGGGATCCCGTCGAAAGGCCGCCGCGCGCGGGCCCGTCCCCGGCCCGGGTCAGCCCTTCCCGGACCATCCTGAGGCCGACGAGCCCGAGCAGCCCGAAGGCGATCCAGTGATCCACCGCCGCGACATAGGCGCCCGCCACGGACCCGGCCGCCCAGCCGAGCAGGGACATGGCCGCTTCGACCGATCCGAAAATCAGGCCGATCCGCGCCGCCTTGGCGAAGGACAGCCGGTCCGTCGCGGCGCCCCTGCCGATCGAGGCGGCGAAGGCGTCGGCCGACATGCCGAAGGCGATCGCGACTGTGGACAGCATGGCGGCCCGATCCCGATTCCTGGGCGCCGGCGGCGCCCGAGCGACGATCCATACAAGAAAAAATGTTATAAATCAAAATGTTGCCAAGGCGGCATCTGTTAGCCGCTCCTAAGTTCGATAGCCGGGGCCGCAGCCTTGATCGCGGCCCCGGCGGCCTTCGCCCGGGCGGCCGCGTCATATAAAATTCACACGCCCGCTCCCTTAATTCGGATATTCATGAATTATGGAAATAGACGAAAGCCTCGAAGCCCTTTCGGCGCTCGCCCATCCCGGCCGGCTGGCGGTGTTCCGCCTGCTGGCCCGGCGCGCGCCCGATGCGGTCCGGGCGAGCGAGATCGCGGGCGCCTTGAACTTCAAGCCCAACACGCTCTCCAACCATGTCGCCGCGCTCAGCCGGTCCGGGCTGATCACGGCGCATCGGTCGGGCGCGTCGATTTCCTATCGCATCGACCTGGCGCGCGCCGGCGCGTTCATCCGCTTCCTCGTGATGGACTGCTGCCGGGGCCGCCCGGAACTGTGCGAGCCCCTCGCGGCCCACGCGCTGCACAGGTTGGATAAGGAAAGCGCTCAGATGACCGATCGTAAGTTCAACGTCCTTTTCATCTGCACCGGCAATTCGGCCCGGTCGATCTTCGCCGAGGCGATCCTCAATCGCGAAGGCGCGGACAAGTTCCAGGGCTTCTCCGCGGGCACGAGCCCGTATTCGGAGCTGAACCCCCATGCGGTGGAGGTGCTGAACCAGCTCGGCTACGACACCGCCGCCCTCCGGGCGAAGAATATCGGCGAGTTCCAGAAGCCCGACGCGCCGAAGATGGACTTCGTCTTCACCGTCTGCGACCAGGCCGCGAACGAGGATTGCGCCCCCTGGCCGGGCCAGCCCGTCTCCGCCCATTGGGGCCTGCCGGACCCGGTGCGGGTGGAGGGGACGAACGCCGAAAAAGCCTTGGCGTTCAAGGATGTGTTCCGCTCCATGCGCCAACGGCTGACGGGCTTCCTGGCGCTGCCGATCGACAGCCTGGACCGGATCTCGCTCCAGCAGGCCCTGGATGAGATCGGCGCGGAGACGATCGCGGCGGACGGGCAGGGGGGCTGACGCCCGCGCCGGCGCTTATATCCGGGCGCTCACACCAGGATCCGCTCCACCTCGTCCAGGGTGATCCTGTCGGCGGTGCGGTCGTAGAGCTTCGTGGTGCGGGGGCTGGCGTGGGCCGCCATCTTCTGCGCCCGCTCCAGCAGGCCGCCGTTCTCCAGATAAACGGTGATGCCCGTCGCCCGGAAGCTGTGGCAGCCGGCGGGCGCGTCGACGCCGGCCGCCTTCAGCCGGCGGCGGACCATCGCCAGCGCCTCGCGCGGGGAGAGGGCGCGGTCGCCGAGCTGGCGCGTCCGCCGGTCCCGGCTCGGGAAGAGGGGGCGCCTGGGCGCGTGCTCCAGGCCGGTCCGCTCCATATAGTCGCGCAGATAGGCCTCGAGCGCGTGGTGGCAGGGCATGCGGTGCTGCTTGCCGCCTTTTTCCTTGAGCCGGACCCAGAGCCGGCGCTCCTGGGCGAAGACATCGCCGGCGGCGACGGCGACGGCCGCGCCGACGCGGGCGAAGGTGTAGAGGAGGAGGGCGATCAGCGCCCGGTCGCGGAGCCCGATCTCGGTTTCGACGTCGATCGCGTCCAGCACGGCCCGGGCTTCCGCGGCCGAGAGCACCGGCGTCTTGCCGGTCTCCACCACATGCTTCGGCCCGCGCACGGCGGCGGCGGGATTGGCCGGCATGACCTGGCCGATCACCAGCCAGTCGAACAGCATGCGGAGCGCCGCCAGATGCTGCTTCACCGTCGGCGCCGCGCGGACCTGGCCCAGCTGCTCCACATATGCGGCCACATGCACCGGCTGCAACGCCCCGAGCGCCAGCCCATGCCCCTCGCACCAGAAGCAGAAATCCGCGACCGCCCGCCCGTAAGCCCGCCGCGTGTTCGGATTGCGGATATTGGCCGTGAAGAACTCGACGAAGCGCATGGACGCCCGCTCGCCGGCGTCGGCGACGAGCGCGGGGACGGGGAGGCCCTCAGCAAAAGCGGCGGGCGAGCCGGAAATGATCGTGATCTCGCTCATGGCCCATCTCCTTGGTCACGCCGGGCATCAACGATCCGCAGCAGGTGGCTTGCCAGAAAGACAATCTCCATTGCCTCCTGCGGATCGTCCATGGGTACGTTTCGGTGCGAGTGCGGATTCTTGTAGGAGCCGATTGCCCCAGCGAAGAGGTGCATTAGCGCCTCGGTCTCGGCCTCGTCGGCCTCTGTGTCTCGCAGCGGCCCATCTTTTCCAAAAGCCTGGCGCACCATCTTGACGCCATGTCGGCTCGACTCGAATTCAGACGCTTCTCGAACGGCGATTTCGACTTCACGCATTGCAGTGAAAACCGCCTGGGCGAACTCGCCCCGCATGAAGGCTGTCCAGACGCTCTGGGCAATTCGCGGGTGCAGAGCGTCTCGGTTCAGTCGTCGCGCCTGAACATAGGCGGCAAAGTCCGCCTCATCCTCAAACCGCTGCGCTCTACGACTGAGAACCTTTGCATTGGCCATTGGACTCTTAGGATCTGGCACCAGAAGCGCCTGTGCCTCGAGCCAGGTAAAAGCCTCAGCTAACGCGAGCCGCACTTCATCTGCCTGCGCGGACGGATAGCCTTCGTGTGACCGATTGCCCTCTATTTCAGAGCCGCAATTATGCGGGTGAATGTTTTTCGGGTTGCTGCGCTCGATACGCTGTCGAGCGAGGAAGAGCACTTTTGCGGCCAGCTCCTCCGTCTCGAGGGCAAGCACGGCGGCGGCGTCAGGGATGGCTTGATAGAGTTCACGCATCCCTATCATCCTACCATCTCCCTAATATCCGATAAAGGACGTTATCAGATATTAGATGGATTGACGCTGATCGTATCTCGAAGCCTTCGAGATAGAGATTGCACGCAAGCGACGGAAAGACCGCAGACGGACGTTCCATAGCCAGCAAACATGCTGGAGGGCGGGCGCTTGCGGGATTTGTCGACTTTTATCGCGCTTAATCGGTTCGGTCTTGGCGCGGCGCCTGGCGACGCGGACGAAGTCGGCGACGATCCGCGCGCTTGGATCGCGGCGCAGATCAACCGGGATTGGACGTTGGACGCCCCCGTCGGGCGCGCGGCGGCTGGCGTGGTGGCGGAGATGCATGGTGCCGCGCAGGAAGGCCCGGAGGCGCTGCGCGTGACGGCCCAGCGTCTTTATGGCGGCGTTTTCTGGCCCGAGGTCTTTCAACGCGCGCGACATGGAATTGCGACCGACTGGCCATTCGCAGAACGAATGGCGCTTTTCTGGTCGAACCATTTCACGGTCAGCCGGACCCGCGCCCTGATCGGCCCGGCCATTCCGGCTTATGAACGGGAGGCGATCCGCCCGCACGTATTTGGCCGCTTCGCTGACATGCTTAAAGCGGTCTGTCGCCACCCCTGCATGCTGACCTATTTGGACAACATCGTCTCAATCGGTCCCCGATCGACGGTCGGACAGCGGCGAAGGGCTCGCGACAAGACTGCTCGAACTCTGAACGAGAACTTGGCTCGGGAGATTTTAGAGTTGCATACCCTCGGCGTTAATGGGGGTTACGGCCAGCAGGATGTGATCGAACTCGCCAAGGCGATCAGCGGTTGGAGCCACGGCGGCTTTCGTCCAGGTCAGGACCCGCGTCCCATGCATGGCGAGTTCGAGTTCACTCCCATGTTTCACGAACCCGGCCCCAAGGTCGTGCTAGGCAAGGCCTATGCAGAGGCGGGCGTCGACGAAGGTCTCGCTATTCTCAGTGATCTTGCGCGCCACCCCGCAACGGCGCGGCATTTGGCGACGAAGCTTGTTCGCCATTTCGTCGCCGACGATCCGCCGGAGGCGGCGGTGACTGAGATCGCCGACGTTTTTCTTTCAAGCGATGGTGATCTGGCGGCGGTTTCCCGCGCTCTCATCGGCCTCGACGCCGCCTGGCGTGAGCCGCTTCCAAAGGTCAAGAACCACTACGAGTTTGTTCTGGCCGTCCACCGCGCCGTCGGAAACCGCGAACCGCAAGCGTCGGATGTCATCGCGCCGCTACGGACTCTCGGCCAAACCCCGTTCGCCGCGCCCGCGCCACAGGGATGGGGCGACACGGCCCGAGACTGGATAGCGCCGGAGGCCCTGCTGCGGCGCATCGAATGGGTGCGCAGTTTTGCCGGGTCCTTACCTCAGACCTTCCATCCCGACCGCTTTCTTGACGATGTCATCGGCCCTGTCGCCAGTGACGTCACGCGCGAAGGCGTCGCGCTCGCGCCTTCGGGCGACGCCGCGGCCGCGCTTGTCCTGGCGAGCGCAGAGTTCCAACGGAGATAAACATGCTGCATCGTCGCACCTTTCTCGCGGGCGCTGGCGCGCTTGCCGCGCTCGCTTCCACCCGCGCCGCCTTCGCCGCTGCGCCGACAGAGCGTCGCTTCGTCCTGATGTTGCTGCGCGGCGGGCTTGACGGCTTGCATGCCCTGCCGCCCCACGGCGATCCGGATTATCGGCGACGGCGGCCAAACCTGGCTCTTGCCCCAAATCCCGCGCTCGACTTGGACGGATACTTTGGTCTGCACCCGGCGCTCAGTGAACTGACGCCGCTATACCGGGCGGGCGAGTTGCTGTTAATCCCGGCCGCAGCTACCCGCTATCGTGATCGTTCCCATTTCGACGGCCAGAACATGCTGGAGAACGGCAGCGGGAAACCCTACGGCGCACAGGACGGCTGGCTCAACCGGGCGATTCTGGGACTGAACGACGGCGACCGCCGTCTCGGACTGGCCTTGGGCCCGTCGGTGCCGCTGATCCTCCAAGGCGACGCGCGCGTGCGCACCTGGTCCGATAGCGGCCTTCCTGCGGCGGATGAGGATTTTCTCAGCCGCATGGGGATGATCTACCGGGAGGACTCATTGTTCGCCGAAGCCCTGCGCGATGCGCTGGGCGGCCTCAAGCCTGCCGTCAGCATGGGCGACATGGCCGACGAACCCCAGCGCGCGCAGATGTTTGTTAAGGCGGCGCGAGCGGCGGCCGACTTGCTCGCACGACCAGAGGGACCACGGATCGCGGTGTTGGAGTCACAAGGGTGGGACACCCATTTCGCACAGGAACGTCGGCTCTCGGCTCTATTGGGCGACGTCGCGCGCGGCCTCACGGCAATGAAAGTTGGTATGGGCGAAGCATGGCAGGAAACGGTCGTTATGATTGTTTCGGAGTTCGGGCGCACAGCCGCGGAAAACGGCAGTCGCGGGACGGACCATGGCACAGGCGGTCTCGCCATGTTGGCCGGCGGCGCTGTGTCTGGCGGACGCATCGCCGGTGAGTGGCCGGGCCTGTCCGACCGCTCGCTCCACGAAGGCCGTGATCTGCTGGCGACGAACGCGTATGAGCGCATGTTCAAGACCGCGCTTATCGACCATCTGGGCCTTGATGAGGGCTTTGTTGAAGACCGCGTGTTTCCGGGCAGCCGGGCAGAGGGTCGAATGTCAGGGATTCTGCGCCGGGTGTAGAGGACGAGGCAAACTGAGCCCAGAAGTGGCACATCATCTGATAACTGCGTCAGAATCGGTGGGTTCTGATGTGACCTAAGCGCCCACGGAAAACCGCGCCGTGGAGACCGTCAAAACCCCCTGTCACAACCTTTGCGGTTCTGGAACGTTTTTGACCGACCCGACGTCTCCGGAGACGGTCGGGGGCCGGGCGGAAGGCGCCGCCCGGCGGGCAGGTTTTGGCAGGGAGGCCGCCCGGCGCGACCGGTCCTAGATGCGGATGGTCATGCCGTCGGCCAGGGAGCGGCGGTAGGCCAATAGCGCCGGGACGACGCCGGCGAGGCCGCCGGCGGCGACGACCAGGCCGAGCAGGGTCAGCTCCCAGGACGTGGGCCAGTCGACCGGCAGATAGAAGCCGAAACGGGCCTGCGCGACCGCCTGCGCGACGGCGAGCCCGCCATAGAGGACGGCCGTTCCGACCAGCGCGCCCAGGGCGGCGAGCAGGCCGGATTCCAGCACCAGCAACAGGAAGATATGCACGGGCCGCGCGCCGACGGAGCGCAGGATCGCCATCTCCCGCCGCCGCTCGCCGAGCGCGCTCAGGCTGACGGCGATCATGCCCATGAAGCCGGTCGCGACCACCATGACGGAGATGGCGAGCAGCGCGGTCTCGAGGCCGCCGATCGCATCCCAGAGCTGCTGCAGGGCGACGCCCGGCAGGATCGCCAGCAGCGCCTCCTCCTTATAGGCGTTGACGCGCCGCTGCACGGCGAAGGCGGCCATGCGGGACTTCAGCCCCAGCAGGACGGCCGTCACGGCCTTGGGCTGGAGGTCGAGACGGCGCGCCTGCTCGGCCGAGACGCCCTGGCCGGGGCGCGGCGGCCGGCCCGAGCGCCAGTCCACATGAATGGCCTCGATCGCCTCCAGGCTGACATGGACGGACCGGTCGATGGGCGTGCCCGTCGGCGCGAGGACGCCGGAGATCGTGAACGGCTTGTCGTCATGCTCCGCGAAGGCGAACGCCCCGGCGCCGTGGGCGAGGACGATCCGGTCGCCGACGGCGTAGCCGAGCTCCTCGGCGACGTCCGCGCCGATCGCCGCCTCGAACAGGTCCTCGAACGGCCGGCCGGCGGCGAAGGCCAGCGCCTGGCGGCGGCCGTACTTGTAGTGCTCGAAATAGTCCCGGGTCGCGCCGACGACCCGGAAGCCCCGATGGGAATCGCCGAGCGAGATCGGCGCGCTCCAGGCGATCTCCGGCCAGGCGCGCATGTCCTCGTAGCTTTCCCAGGAGATGTTGCTGGCGGCGTCGCCGATGCGGAAGACCGAATAGAGCAGAAGCTGGATGGAGCCGCTGCGGGCGCCGACGATGAGGTCCGTGCCGGAGATCGTGTTCGCGAAGCTCGCCCGCGCGCCGGTGCGGACCTTCTCCACGCCGAGCAGCAGGGCGACGCTCAGCGCGATCGCCAGGACCGTCAGCCCCGCCGTCAGGCGGCGGTTGGCCAGGCTGCCGAGGGCGAGGCGCAGCAAGGGCGCGTTCATCGCTGGCCGGCCCCCCGGTTGATGGCGGCGAGGGAGAGGCTCCGGTCGAAGCCGGGGCCGAGCGCGCGGTCGTGGGAGACGAAGATCAGGGTCGCGCCGGCGGCGGCGGTCTCCGCCCGCAACAGCGCCAGGAACGCGTCCCGCGCTTCGGCGTCCAGGGCGGAGGTGGGCTCGTCGCAGATCACCAGCTCCGGCCGGCCGACGAGCGCGCGGGCGACGGCGACGCGCTGCTGCTGGCCCGCGCTCAACCGGCTGACGCTCCGGCGGGCGAGCGCGGCGCTGTCCAGGCCGAGCTGCGCCAGGAGCCGCGCCGCCTCCGCCTCCGGCGTCGTTCCGGCCGCGGCGATGCGCGCCCGCCGCTTTGGCGAGAACCGGCAGGCCAGCAGCACGTTCTCCACGAGCGAGAGATAGGGCACCAGATTGAAGGACTGGAAGACGAAGCCGATATGGTCGCTGCGGAACCGGTCCCGCCGCCGGGCGGACAGGCGCGCCAGGTCCTCGCCCAGCACATGCAGGCGCCCCCCGGTCGGCTTCAGCACGCCGGCCAGCAGGTTAAGCAGGGTCGTCTTGCCGCCGCCGCTCGGCCCTTCGATGAAGATCCGCTCCCCCGCCCGCGCCTCGAACGCGTCGATGGCGATCACGTCGGCGTCGTCCGGCCGCCAGCGGAACCGGAGGTCGCGCGCCAGCACGACCGGCTCCTGCCGCGCGGCCTCGGCCGGATCGCCCAACGTTCGGCCCTAGAACCCGATCTCGGGCGCGTCGGCCGTCAGCTCCCGCGCTGTCTGGCCGTCGGGGCCGAGGATCAGGGCCTCGATCTCCTCCGTGCCGGGGAAATGCTCGAAATAGCGGACGACGATGCGCTGGAGCGCATCGGGCTGCGCGCAGCGCCATTCATAGTGGGCGTGGAAGGCGCTGTGGCCCTCTTGGTCATGATCGTGGTCGTGATCGTCCTTGGCGGCCGCGCCGTGCTTATGCCCATGGTCGGCGTGCTTCTCATGCTTTTCATGATCCGCGTGATCGTCATGGCCCTCCGCCTCGAGCGCGCCATGCTCGGCATGGGCTTCGACCGAGACGCAGGCGGCGGCGGCCGGCAGGGCGAACATCGCCGCCGCGTCCTCGAGCCGCTCCAGGGCCCTGGCGATCCTGGCCTTGTCCGCATCGTCCCCGGGCGCATGCTCGAAGCCGACGACGTCCATCCCCGGCGCGGCGATCTCGATGGCGAGCGCTTCGCCCTCCAGCACGACATGCATCGTTCCATGGCCGTGTTCGTGCGCGCCGTGCTCGCGGCGCTCCGTCGCGCCCGCCGCCGTCGCGGACAGGCCCAGGCCCAGCGCCGCAATGATCGCAAGCCGCAATGCTCTACTCCTCATAGGGTTCGACCGCGATCGCCTCGAGCCGGTAGCCGGCCTCGACGGACGACTGGCCGTCGGTCAGAAAAAGATCCAGGGTCGCGCCGACGGCCGAGAGACGGCCGGTGACATAGACCGGGGCGTAAAGGCCGGGGCTTTCGAAGCCGGCCGGATAGCGGACGTGCAGCATCTGGTTCGGCGGCGGCGGCGGCGCGTGAATGCAGGCGCCGACGAACGGCACCAGCAGAAACTCCACGATATCCGGGCCGGCGAACTCCAGCGGCAGCACATAGCCCGGCATCCGCACGGTCTTGCCGTCGAGCGCGGCGTTCGGCGTCTTGTCCAGGGCGTCGAAGCGGGCGTTCAGGCGCTCGACCTCGTCGACGATGGCCGCGGCGGCCGGGAACTGCGCATCGAAATCCGTCCGCAGGAGCGCCTGGTTGTCCGGCATCAGCTCTTCGGCCTTGAGCATGCCCTCCGCGATCCGCCGCCGCAGCATGCGCTGCGCGCCGATCTTGCGGAACGCTTCCTGCTCCGCCGCGGGCGCCGCGTCCAGGCGGGCCTGAAGCGCGGCGGCCTCCCGCTCCGCCGCCCCATAGGGCGCCGGCAGCAGGTCGTCCCATTGCAGCGACGCGACCTCGGCGGCGGCGGGCGCCGCCAGGGCCAAGAGAACCGCCAGACCGGCGAAAGAAAGGCGGCGGGCCGCCATGCGTCGTCTCCTCGGGAAAGAGTATGTTATCTTATAACACAAGATGACGCCGCCGCGAACGCCCTCGATCCAGGCGCTATGCCCCGTCGCTATCGGGCCGTTTCATCCGGTCGCTCTGAGGCGGATTGATCGGACGCCGCCCGCGCCGAAGGCAATGTCATGGAACGGAATCCAAAAGAGAAACCTTAGCCTAATCTGTTAAGATGCTTCTGGCATATCTGCAGCGTAAGAAGGACAGGGCCTGAAGCAACGATGCCCACGCCGGAAATAAACAACCGCGCATGCTGGCGAACTATGCGCATGCCCTTAAAATAAGGAGGTTGTATTGAAGCTGATTATAGCCGCCGCCTGCAAAATAGAAGCCTGTAATATAGGAGCATGTTGTCGATGAAATTTCGTTTTTCGCCGATTTCATCCGTTCCGATATGGTTTTTTCTATTGTGCTGCCTCGCCTGGGGCGGTTTCGTCGTTATTTTCGGCTGGTCCCTGAAATCAACGATCAACGGCAGCGACGCCAGCGGCTGGTTCGGCCGAACCGCTTTGGAGATCGCCGGCTTCCCCTCCCAGTCGAAAATCGTGTTGCAGGAGGTCTTTGGCCTGGTTTCAGGCGGCGAGAAAGACAAGGAGTTCAGCGTGCGGCGGCCGGCGGATGCGGACTATTCCGGCTTTACGCCGATAGAAGCGGCCGCGGGCATCGACATAAGGGGGCTGGCGATGCGCGTCGACCGGTCCGCCATAGCGGACGGCTGGCGCATTCTCGTCGGCGCATTCGACGTCGCGGGCCACGCGCAGAACGCGGCGGCGCTGCTGTCCCCGGACCTGAAAGTCATTAAGGTCTGGCGCCTTGCGGAGGCGCCGTTGGGGGGCGTCGAGCCGCAACCGCCGCATTTGACGCTCGCCCAC
>Ga0209273_10000868_pt1 | contig 32371 bp, 30 predicted proteins | sample tdAd471_FD_187126 | JGI IMG/M metagenome (GOLD analysis project Ga0209273, IMG submission 187126) | Marine sediment microbial communities from the Atlantic coast under amendment with organic carbon and nitrate - tdAd47.1 (SPAdes)... | ecosystem: Environmental > Aquatic > Marine > Coastal >...
GCAACAGCAAGTTGGCATAAATGACATCGATACTGGCGTCAGCAAACGGCAATGCCAGGGCGTCGCCCTGCACGGCGGCGATTTTCGAAAACCAGCGCCGCTTGCTTTGCAGTCTGCCAAGCATCCTGCGTGATGAGTCGATGGCGACGACGCGGGCACCGCGAAAGCGCCGGGCGAGTTGGTGCCCGGCGGACCCGGTTGCGGAACCGAGGTCAACGACAATGCTGGCGTCGACGGACATCGGCTCGATCCGGGAGAACAAACCATCCCGCGTAACGCAATGCACGAAGTCCGCATCGTCGAAGCGGTCCGCGGCTTGGTCGAAGCGACGTCGAACGTCGGCGCGATGCAACGTCGGATTGTCGTCAGTAGCTGTCATTGCAAGGTTGCCAAGCAAGGGTGATGGACCAGGGCCGGAAAACGTTACCACGCTTTCAGGGTTTATCACGGAGAATTGCTGCGCGTAGCCACGGCCGGCAATAGAGAATAATCGGGGGATGTATACGCGACGGATACTGATGCCGGCCTGGCAGTTGCTCTGCCAGTCGGTCGGGGGCCTGGAGCACTCGCTGATGCCAAGGCGCTGTGTGTTCTGCGGGGTCGTCAGGACGGGCGCCGATTCGCTGATCTGCCCGGGCTGTGACGCTGATTTGCCGAGGGCCCGACATCAATGCCGCGGTTGTGCGCAGCCGCTCGCAACAGCGCTGGCCGAAGGTGTTGTTTGTGCGGACTGCCAGGCCCACCCGCCCCCCTTCGCTGCGGTCGCGGCGCCGTTCCTCTATGAATTTCCAATCGACGCGGCGATCAAGCGCTACAAGTTTCAGCGTCGGCTTTACTACGCACCGGCCTTCAGCGAACTGTTGCGGCCTGCTCTTGCAGGCTTACCGGAAGATATAGATGCGTTGTTGCCGGTTCCGTTGCACTGGCTCCGCCATGGGACTCGAGGCTTCAACCAGGCGCTGGAGATTTGCGCCCTGCTCAGGAAGGCGACGGCCCTGCCGCTTGTCCACAATGTACGGCGACGACGCGCAACGCCCTACCAGTCAGGCCTCAGCGCCAGGGAGCGGCGTCGCAACCTGAGCAGCGCATTCGCCGTTAGCGGCGCGATCACAGCGCGCCATGTATTGATCGTTGACGACGTCATCACGACCGGGGAAACCTGCAAGCAGCTGGCCTCCCTGCTGCGGGCGCACGGCGTGGAGAAGATCAGCGTGCTGGCAATTGCCCGCGCGTAGACAATTAGGGTCAGAGTCATATTTACAGCCCGGCTTTTCGGTCGCGTACTTACGCGAGGTAAATATGACTCTGACCCTAATTGTCTAGGGGTTGAAGGCGTAGTGCAGCACTATGCCGACAAACACGATAAGCCCGATATGACGATTGTGAAGGAATGCGGCGAAACACCCGGCAGGCTGCCGCTCGTGAGCCAGCCACTGGTGGTAGGCCATCAGGCCGGCCGCCAGCGCCACCGACGCGTAATACCAGAATCCGAGTTCAGCGCGCAGGCCAACGAGGATGAGCGCGACGACCATGACGAGCTGCAAACCGGCGATGACGAACAAATCCATGTCGCCAAACAGCAATGCGGTCGACTTAACGCCGACCTTGCGATCGTCCTCGCGATCGACCATCGCGTAAAAGGTATCGTAAATGACCGCCCAGACCAGCGTGGTTCCGAACACCAGCCAGGCGAGTTGCGGTGTCCCGCCCGTCTGTGCAGCAAACACCATTGGCGCCGCCCAGCCGAATGCCGCACCGAGGAAAAACTGCGGTATCGAGACAAAGCGCTTCAGGAATGGATAGGAGAGCGTAAGCGCCGCGGCGACGACGGCGAGCAGTTGAGCCTGCTTGTTCAGCATTGACGCGAGCCCGATCGCAATGAAGCCGAGCGCAGCGAACAACGTCAGGGCCTCCATGGGCAACACGGCGCCCGACGCGACCGGACGTGTTCGTGTACGTTCAACGTACGGGTCGATATTGCGGTCGGCGTAGTCGTTCAGGACGCAGCCGGCGGAACGCATGACGATGACACCGAGTACGAAGACAACAAACAGGGCCGGGTCGGGATGCCCTTTGCCAGCGAGCCACAACGCCCACAGGGTTGGCCACAACAGGAGCCAGGTACCGATGGGTTTGTCGAGCCGCATCAATTTGGCGTAGTTGCGCAGTTGGCTGACGATGTCGGGCGCGATTTTGCCAACCAGGATTTTCATCGCCGCTAAATTACCAGAATTAGAGTGACAGTGACCCTATCTCAGCGTTGGTTTCGAACTCGACGCATGGAAATAGGGTCACTCTAACTCAGACTTTTCCATACCGGCCTGCGTCTCCCAGCCAGCGCCGAACGATTGCCGTGGCGGTTGCCGGCGCATTGCGGGTTACGCGCTCGGCAACGAGTTGTACCTTTGGCATGAGCTCGGCGTCGCGCACGAGATTGGCAATACGATAATCCGGCAGGCCGGTTTGCCGCGTACCGAGTAACTCGCCCGGTCCGCGAAGCTCCAGATCGCGCTGTGCAACGACGAAGCCATCGTTGGTATCGCGCAAAACAGCCAGGCGTACCTTGGCGACCTGCCCCAGTGGTGGCTTGTACACGAGGACGCAGTGGCTCTGCTCTGCACCGCGCCCAACCCGGCCACGCAGTTGATGCAATTGCGACAAGCCCATTCGCTCAGCGTTCTCGATGATCATGAGGCTTGCGTTCGGTACGTCGACGCCGACTTCGATGACTGTCGTTGCGACGAGCAGCTGAATCACACCGTCTTTGAATGCCTGCATGCCGCGCTCTTTTTCTGCGGGACGCATGCGCCCGTGCACCAGGCCGACACGCAATTCGGGCAGCGCTTCGGTGAGCATCTGGTAGCTGGCTTCGGCGGCTTCGAAGTCGAGCACCTCCGACTCATCGATCAGGGGACAAACCCAGTAGGCTTGCTGACCGCCTGCGCACGCCGAGCGCACCCGCTCAACGATCTCGTCGCGTCGGGTTTCCGGGATGGCAACCGTGGTGACCGGTCGGCGGCCGGGCGGCAACTCGTCGATGATAGAGACGTCGAGGTCGGCATAGGCTGCCATCGCAAGCGTGCGCGGAATTGGCGTGGCGGTCATAACAAGCTGATGCGGATGACCTGCATCGTTGACACCCTTGTCGCGCAGCGCCATGCGTTGGTGTACGCCGAAGCGATGTTGTTCGTCGATCACCACGAGTCCGAGCCGGTGAAAATTCACGCCCTCCTGGAACAGCGCATGTGTACCGACGACGACCGGGGCCCGGCCATCGGCTATTGCCTCGATGGACTCACGCCTTGCGCCGACACGCTGGCTGCCGGCAAGCCATGCCGGTTCCAGGTCCATTGGGCGCAGCCAGTCTGAAAAACTCCGCCAGTGCTGTTCCGCCAGCAATTCAGTCGGAGCCATGATTGCTGCCTGTACGTTGCTGGCGATGGCCCTGATGCAGGCAATCGCCGCAACCACGGTCTTACCCGAACCAACGTCGCCCTGGATCAGACGCATCATCGGGTGTGACCGGCCCATATCGGCAAGGATTTCATCGACGACGCGCTGTTGTGCTGCGGTCAGTTCGAAAGGCAGCGCCTGAATGAACTTCCCGACCTGTTCTTCCCCGCCAACGAGCGCCGGCGCTGGCTCGGTATCCGCGAGAGCGCGCAGGTTTTTCAGACTGAGGTAGTGAGCCAGCAATTCCTCGAATGCCAGGCGTTGCTGACAGGGATGCCGCCCCGCGAGCATGGCGTCGACGTCCGCATCGGGTGGCGGCCGGTGCAGGTACACGATTGCGTCGGCCAGCGACGGCATCGCGAGCTGTTCGCGAATATCGTCGGGCAGCAATTCGTCCGGTGGTGCCGAGCGCATGGACCGCAGTGCCTGGTCGGTCAGGTTCCGCAACCGACCCTGTTGCACACCTTCGGTCGCAGGATAAATAGGTGTCAGCGATTCGTTAACGGCCGTGTCCTGGTCGGCCCGCAGGATACGGTACTCCGGGTGAATCATCTCGAAGCCGCTGCGACCCTTGCGCGCCTCACCGAAGCAAGTCACCCGCACGCCCGGCTGAAACTGTGCCTCTTGCCTGCGTGAGAAGTGAAAAAAGCGCAGCGTCAGCTGGCCGCTACCGTCGCCGATTCGTACGAGTAGGTTGCGACGACCACGAAACGTAGTCTCGGCCAAAAGTACCTCACCCGTTACAAGGCAACGGGCACCTGCAGCCAGCGCACCCAGCCGGACCAGCTGCGTGCGATCCTCGTACCGTAATGGCAACAGGAACAGCAGGTCCTCCACACAACTCAGGTTCAGCCGCTGCAACTTTTCCGAGAGCGCCGGACCGACGCCGGTCAAGGCGGTCAAGGGAGATGCGAGTTCGACAGTCACTGTTGGTCGGAGATAATCGTGGAAGCGCAGCCCTGCGCGCGAATTGAGATCGACGAACCTCGTGCGCAGGGGCGCGCTCGCACAGGCGCTCTACCGCAGCGCGAGGATCGCGTCGGCTTCGACATCGACACCTTTGGGCAGTGACGCGACGCCGACAGCGGCACGCGCCGGAAACGGTTGCTGGAAATAATCCTCCATGACGCTGTTGACCGTCGCAAAATTGTCGAGGTCGGTCAGGAATACGGTTACCTTGACGATATCGTCGAGACTTCCGCCAGCGGCTGCGGCGACAGCCGCAAGGTTCTCGAACACGCGGCGGGCACGCGCCTCGAAGTCGCCGTCCACGACTTCCATCGTTGCGGGATCGAGCGGAATCTGCCCGGATAAAAAGACCAGGCCTCGCGTTTCGACAGCTTGTGAATACGTGCCGATCGCCGCGGGCGCGTTGTCGGTGTGGATTGCTTGTTTACTCATTGCTGTTTTTCTTCCTGATCAGGCGCAGTCGCGCGCAACGCGCACAACGTTGGGCATGTTACGGACATCACGCAATATACGGGCGAGGTGCTTGCGGTCTTTGACCTTAATGAGAAATGAAAGCATCGAACAGTCTTCGTGTCGGCCCAATACCTCGACCTGTTCGATGTTGGATCCACTGTCGCCGATGGTGGCCGCAACCTCCGCCAGCACGCCGGGCTTATTGATCGTATCGACCTGGATCTGGCTCGAGAATTCACGATCGATTTTTTCCTCCCAGCTGCACGCGATCCACTTTTCAGCATTTTTGCGGAAGTTCGACAGGTTGCCGCAGTTGTTGCGATGGATAACGACACCGCGGCCGGAGCTCAGGTAACCCATCACGTCGTCGCCGGGAATCGGGTAACAACACTTGGCGTAGCTAACCACCATGCCCTCGGTGCCGGCAATCGTCAGCCTGGCCTGGCCAGTCTGACCCTCGCCCTCTTCACCCACGCCGAGCAGGAGAGCGGCCGTCAGTGGAGCAAGACGCTTGCCGAGTCCGAGTTGCTCGAAAAGCTCCGCCGTGTCGCTGAGACCGAGTTCGTCGAGTGCGGCCTTCATGCGCACTTTGCCGACCTTACGCAAGGACGAACCCATGTCCTTCAGCGTGCGGTCGAGAAGACGCTTGCCGAGGTCGACCGACTCGGTGGAGCGCATCTTCTTCATGTGATTGCGAATGGCCGTGCGCGCTTTTGCAGTGCGCACGAAGCTCAGCCAGTTCGGGTTTGGTTTGGCACCGCGGCTGGTGATGACTTCGACGGTTTCGCCGTTGTGCAGTAGCGTCCTCAACGGCACCAGTGCGCGGTCTACCTTTGCTGCGACGCAACGGTTGCCGACATCCGTGTGTACCGCATAGGCAAAGTCGACGGTCGTCGAACCCTTCGGCAGCGGCATGATGTCGCCCTTCGGCGTGAAGACATAAATCTTGTCGGGAAACAGGTCGACCTTGACGCTCTCGAGGAACTCCTCGGACGTGCCCGATTGCTGCAACTCCGCGAGATTCGAAAGCCACTGCCGCGCGCGTCGCTGTGGTGTCGCGTCGACTTTGTCTTCGGCTTTGTATTGCCAGTGCGATGCCACGCCGGATTCGGCAACGCGATCCATCTCGCGCGTCCGAATCTGTACTTCGAGCGGCAGCCCTTTGGGCCCGAACAACGTCGTGTGCAGGGACTGATAGCCGTTGATGCGCGGGATCGCGATATAGTCCTTGAAGCGTCCGGGCACGGGCTTGTACAGGCCATGAACGAGGCCCAGCACCTTGTAACAGGTACCGACGTCGTCAACGACAATACGGAAGCCGTATACGTCGACGATGTCCGAGAGCGTCCGCTTCTTCTCGGTCATCTTCTTGTAAATGCTGTAGAGGTGTTTCTCGCGGCCGTTGATTTCGCCCTCGATACCCTCTTCCGCCATCGTCTTGTCGATTTCTTCCGAGATGCGCTTGACGATCTGCCGCTGACTGCCCTTGCTCTTCTTTAGAGCGCGATCGAGAACCCGGTACCGCATCGGGTAGAGATTGCTGAAACCAAGGTCTTCGAGTTCAACCTTGAAGCGATTGATGCCGAGACGATTGGCGATCGGGGCATAAATGTCGAGGGTCTCGCGCGCGATCCGCTTGCGCTTGCTGCCCGGCATCGCACCCAGGGTCTTCATGTTGTGCAAGCGGTCGGCGAGTTTGACGAGGATGACGCGAATATCTCCGATCATCGCCAGCATCATCTTGCGAAAACTTTCTGCCTGCGCTTCGGCGCGGGAGCGAAACTGGATCTGGTCGAGTTTGCTGACGCCGTCAACCAGCAGCGCCACTTCCTCGCCGAATTGCTGCTCGATATCCGTGATCGATGCCTCAGTATCCTCGACGGTATCGTGCAGGATCGCCGCCATGATTGCCTCGGAGTCGAGGTGCATCTCGGCGAGCGACTGCGCGACAGCTACCGGGTGCGTGATATAGGGCTCACCGGTTTTACGCGTCTGTCCGTCGTGAGCAGCGGCACCGAATTCGTAGGCGCGCATGATGGTTTCGATCTGCTCGCTGGGCAGATAGCTCTCGAGGGTGTCGACCAGGTGCCGCAAGCCGTGGTCGCGTTTCGACGCGCCCGGCAGTTTTGACAAGATCGTTGCGGCGTAATCCATGCCCCAATCATACCCGCGAATACGCGCAGAAGGCGCGTACCCTGTCGCGTTCAGAGTGTGCGAAAAGCCTTCAGGCGAGGCTGTTTTTAACGCCGAACCGTGCTGGCTGAAGAATTTTCGGCTTAGTCGCCGATGGAGATGCCGCGGATAGGCAGTATGTCTTCGGTCAACTCGGGCGACTGCAGCAGATCTTCGGCCGGCGGTGCTTCGATTTCGTCGAGGATGGCCGGCGTTACATGACCATCGGCGATCTCGCGCAATGCGACAACGGTAGGCTTGTCATTCTCGAGTTCGACCATCGGGTCTGCGCCATGGGCGAGGCGACGCGCGCGCTTCGAGGCAACGAGCACCATCTCGAAGATGTTGTTGATGTTTTCCAGGCAGTCTTCGACCGTAATACGAGCCATTTATGGTAATCCTTTCTCAAATGGGTCTGGATGGACCACCCAAACCCCTAATTTCAACGAGGTCGGGCAGCCTACCGCAAGGGGTGGCGCGGAATCCAGCCCTTATGCTATTTCGTTATATAAAGCAGGCGATGAAGCTCGGGGAGTGACGCCGGGCGTTTATACCGGGTATTCGTTCTCGCTTAATGTCGCTCGACATCCTTGTCTCGCGCCAATCGTCCTCCGCTCGTTTTGGCGTCCTGCGTCACTTCACTCCGCACGACGCTCGAACGAACACCCGGCACTCCGCCCGGCTTAATTGATCGCGCCTCAAGCCAGAATTCTGGCAATGGCGCCTCGGATTTGCTGATTTCGAGCTTCGTTCTCGTCGCCGGTACCGCTTAGCACGGCCTCGAGGTCGGCGACGGCTTCGTCCAGATCATCGTTGAAGATCACGTAATCAAATTCAGACCAGTGGGACATATCGGAGAGAGAGTCGCGCAGGCGGCGCTCGATGACCTCGTCGCTGTCGGTCCCTCTGTTCCTCAGCCGTCGCTCCAGTTCTTCTCGGGAGGGGGGGAGGATGAAGACCGTGATGCACTCCGGCATCGCTGCGCGAACCTGTTGCGCGCCCTGCCAATCGATTTCGAGGATCACGTTGTTGCCAGCCGCAAGATGTTCTTCGACCTGTTGCCGGGATGTGCCGTAGCAGTTGTCGAAAACCTCGGCGGATTCGAGTAGCGCATCCGCCGAACGGAGTCGATCGAACTCCTCCTTGTCGACGAACAGGTAGTCGACGCCGTGCGCTTCGTTGCGACGCTGCGGGCGTGTCGTGTAGGAGATCGAAAAACGCAAGCCTGGATTGCGCGTCGTCAAAGCTTTGACGAGCGTCGTCTTGCCGGCGCCGGAAGGTGCCGCAATCACGAACAATCTGGCGGGTTGCCGGGCCATACGGAGCTACTCGATGTTCTGGATCTGTTCGCGAAGTTGCTCAATCAGGACCTTGAGCTCGACGGCGGCTTTCGTCGTCTCGGTGTCATTCGACTTCGATCCGAGCGTGTTCGCCTCCCGGTTGAGTTCCTGCATCAGGAAGTCGAGGCGCCTGCCGACTGGCTCGTCGAGCCGCAGCACGTCGCGAATCTCGACCAGGTGACTGTCAAGGCGATCGAGCTCTTCGTCGACGTCCAGCTTTTGTGCGATCAGCGCCAACTCGGTTTCAAGCCGGGACGGGTCGGCCTCGATATCCAGTTTCGCAATACGCTCGCGCTGTTTGACACGCGCGGCGTCGAGGACATCAGGCATGCGGGCGCGAACCGATTTTGAGATGCCGGCGATGTCGGCACACCGGGATTCGAGCATCTCCGCAATGCGTGCGCCTTCGCTGGAGCGCATGGCCTGGATGGCGGCTACCGCCGTCGTCAGCAGCGCGCTTGCCTCATCAAGCAGTGGTTCGGTATCGATCTCGGTTTGTTTCACGACACCGGGCCAGCGCATTACGTCGAACGGGTTGACGGCGCCGGTCGCAGGAAGCTCTGCCGACATTTCCTTGATGCGCGTGCCGATGAGCTCGACAAGTTCCGTGTCGATTTGCAGTTCATTTTGCCGGTCGAAAGCGCGGCGAAAGTGCAGCGCACACTCGACTTTGCCACGACTGATGCAGTCTGTGACCTGTTTGCGAAACGCCTGTTCTTGCGGGCGGAGTTCGTCCGGCACCTTGATTTGCACGTCGAGGTAACGGTGATTGACGGCCCGGAGCTCCCAGGTCAGCGTGCCAATCCCGGACTCGGCGGACTGTCGCGCGAAGCCTGTCATACTGTGTAACATCGTTAAAGTCTCCGGTTGTGCCGCATTGGTCACATATTTAAAAACAGAGTATCGGCATACTTTCGCCGCATGGCCCGGGATACTGATATTTCTCGGCGACCGGACATTTTAAGCGCAGGCCAGTATGCACGTCGAATACGCAAAAGTTTCCGCTCTCGGTGACCGGCAGGACAATCAGGACCGCGCCGCCGTCGTCGTATCAGAAGATGCCGCAATGATGCTGGTATTCGACGGCATGGGCGGGCACGCGGATGGCGCGATCGCAGCCGAAACCGGCCTGAAAATCGTGCAGGACATTTTCATGTCCTCGACCCTGCCGATCTTCGACCCGCAAGGTTTCCTGTATATGGCGCTCGCCCGCGCACACGACGAGGTCGTTGGCCTGGGCAAGGAGGTCGCCGTCGATTTCCGGCCACGCGCGACCTGCGCTATCTGCCTTATTCAGGAGGGCGGCGCGTATTGGGCGCATATTGGGGACAGTCGCATCTACCAGATTCGAAGTGCCAAAGTGTTGAATCGGTCCCGCGACCACAGTCACGTTGAAGTATTGATCCAGGAGGGCGCAATCACCGAGGAAGAAGCGCAGGATCACCCAATGCGAAATTTCGTGGAGTGCTGCATCGGTGGGGACGCACCCGTGCCCGACATGAGCATTACGAATAAAAAGCCATTGCAGCCCGGCGACGTACTGTTGGCCTGCACCGACGGGCTCTGGTCCGGCCTCAGCGACGATGACGTCGCCGAGATAGGCGCTCCGGGTGATGACAACCTGGCGGACAATCTCAAAGCGCTCAGCATTAAGGCATTGAACGTAAACTCGCCCTACAGCGACAATACGACTGGCACCGCATTGCGGTGGCTTGCTACGTAGACGAACAATAAACCGGAGAGCGATCATGCGCCCGAGCGGCCGCGAGGCGAACGAGATTCGCAATGTCTGTTTTACCCCCGACTTCACGCGTCACGCGGAAGGCAGCGTACTTGCCGAGTTCGGTGATACTCGCGTGTTGTGCACGGCAAGCGTTGAGGAACGCGTGCCCATCTGGATGCGCGGCAAGAACAAGGGTTGGGTCACGGGCGAATACGGGATGCTGCCGCGGTCCACGCACACGCGTTCCGCGCGCGAGGCGGCGCGCGGCAAGCAGAGCGGCAGAACCCAGGAAATTTCGCGCCTTATCGGTCGCTCGCTGAGGGCGGTTACCAATCTCGAGGCGCTCGGAGAGCGCATGGTAACGCTCGACTGCGATGTCATTCAGGCGGACGGTGGCACGCGCACAGCCGCTATCAGTGGCAGCTACGTCGCGCTCGCGCTCGCGATGCAGCGCATGACAAAAAAGAAGTCCCTTAGGAAAAATCCGTTGTACGGTCGAATCGCAGCTGTCTCGGTCGGTATTTATCGTGGCATCGCCGTCCTCGATCTCGACTACGACGAAGACTCGCAGGCCGAGACCGATATGAACGTTGTCATGAATGAGGCTGGCCGTTTCGTCGAGATCCAGGGCACGGCAGAGGGACACGCATTCAGCGACGACGAGTTCTCGACAATGCTGGGCCTGGCGAAGATCGGTATCGAGACAATCATCAGCGCACAGGACGACGCATTGGCTGCGGCTGGAGGATGAGTTCTTGCCCCTGCCGAAGAAAATTGTCCTGGCCAGCAGTAATACCGGCAAGCGGTGGGAGATCGAGAGCATTCTTGCAGACCTCGATGTGGAAATTGTCGTCCAGGGCGAGCTTGGCGTCGAAGATGCCGAGGAAACCGGCGCTACATTCGTCGAAAACGCGCTGATTAAAGCGCGCCATGCGGCTGTGGCGACAGGGTTGCCTGCCATTGCCGACGACTCCGGCCTCGCTGTCGACGCGCTCGGCGGCCGCCCCGGTGTTCACTCGGCGCGGTATTCCGGACCGGGAGCGACCGACGACAGCAATATCGACAAACTTCTCGAAGAGCTGCAGCGGGTACCGACCGAAGATCGGGCCGCAGCGTTCCACTGTTGTGCGTGCTTTGTGACGCCGGACGACTCGTCGTCACTCATAGCCGAGGGTCGTTGGGAAGGCGTCATCCTGCGCCAGCGGCGCGGTACCGACGGTTTCGGTTATGACCCGGTGTTTCTCGATCCGGACTGTGGCAGAACGGCGGCCGAGCTCGGCCCCGAGCAGAAGAATGCTCGTAGTCATCGAGGCATGGCACTGAGCGCACTTGCCGAGATGATGCGACAACATTACACGTAGTCACGGAATGCCAACGCCGCCGCCGCTGTCGCTCTATGTGCATTTGCCCTGGTGTGTGCGCAAGTGCCCATACTGCGACTTCAACTCCTACTCCGGAGGCGATGCCGCGGCACGACACCGTTACCTTGACGCGCTGATACTGGATCTACGCAAGGAGGCGGCTGCCATATCGGGCCGGCAACTGGCCAGCGTGTTCCTCGGTGGCGGCACGCCCAGCCTCTTCACGCCGGCGGAAATCGGGAAGATCCTCGACGAGACCGCACACCGCTACTCACTGGCAGATGACATAGAGATAACGATGGAGGCAAATCCCGGTACCGTCGAGTGCGGGGACCCGAAGGGCTATCGTGAGGCTGGCGTCAATCGATTGTCCATCGGTGCGCAGTCGTTCGACGCGGCGACACTCACATTGCTTGGCCGCGTCCACGGGGTCGGCGACATCGGGCGCGCGGTCCGGGATGCCAGGGACGCCGGTTTCGACAATATTAACCTCGACCTGATGTATGCATTGCCCGGCCAGGACGTGGCGGCGGCGATGGGCGATATCGAGGCCGCGGTCCAGCTCGAACCGGAACATTTGTCCTGGTACCACCTGACCCTCGAACCGAACACGGTATTTCACGCCCGCCCACCTGCCGGGCTGCCCGGTGAGGACGTGTCGTACGAGATACAGCAACAGGGCGAAGCGCTGCTTGCCGGGCTCGGCTATGCGCGCTACGAGGTCTCAGCCTATGCCCGGGATGGAAGGCGCTGCCGGCACAACCTGAATTACTGGAGCTTCGGCGACTACCTGGCGGTGGGGGCGGGCGCGCACGGCAAGGTATCGACGTCCGCGGGCGTTTTTCGCTATGCGAAACCGGCGAATCCGCAGCAATACATGAAGTCGATCGAGGCGGGCGAGGAGGCGGCGCGAACGACGATTAGTGATGACGACCTGCTATTCGAGTTCATGCTGAACGCATTGCGCCTGTCCGACGGATTTGGCGAGACGCTTTTTACGTCCCGCACCGGGTTACCGGCCGGCAGCTTGCGCCGACGGCTCGAGCCGCTCGTGGAGCGTGGCCTGATGGCGCAAAATGCAGCCCGAAAATGGTTGCCGACGACGACCGGGCACCGGTTTTTGAACGATCTGCAGGCGCATTTTCTGCCGTAGGCCCGATTTCGTTTATGCACAATGCTCCGCAGACTCCTATATTTTCAGCATGAGACGCGATCAAATTCAGCCGCAGCGTCGAGAAAGACCTTTAACCTTTTGATTTATCTAAGATTAATAAAGTGGACACAAAATAGTCATATTGACAACGCGCTTTGAAAATCCGCACCTTAGGTGACTCGTTCAATTTCCTTCCACAGGTTTATCCACAGCTTCTGTGGATAAACCTCACGGGCCTCCGGACTCGTCCAGTGGGTACTTGCGGCGACCTGCTCTTCGCTATATCCTACGCGACCTTTTCAGGCACCGAACCCAGAGAGAAGCCATGAAAGCCGACATCCATCCCAACTATTCCGACATCAAGGTCACCTGTAGTTGCGGCAATGAGTTCACGACGCGTTCGACGCTCGGCGAGGACCTCCTGATCGAAGTGTGCTCCTCCTGCCACCCGTTCTACACGGGCAAACAGAAGATCGTCGATACCGGCGGTCGAGTCGACAAGTTCCGCCGCAAGTACGGCATGAGCTAGGCCCGGCCAGGGCTTCCTTCCACCGGGGGCCGCCCGGCGCCCGACCGCATTAGACTAACGGTTAACCCTTAGGTCCCGGGGGTTGCGGCTTTGGTATGCTTGTTGGCCGACCCAAGCCAGAGGACGACCATGAGTGAGCGCGCTTATCGCCTAGTAGACCCTGACGGCAAAGAACTTAGCCTGCCGGTCCACGAAGGTACCACCGGGCCCGACGTCGTCGATATAGGAAAGCTGTATCGCGAACACGGGGTTTTTACCTACGATCCGGGATTCGTAGCAACGGGTAGTTGCAAGTCAACCATCACATTCATCGACGGTGAGAAGGGCGTTCTGATGTACCGGGGTTACCCGGTCGAGCAACTCGCCGCCAACTCGAATTTCATCGAGGTCAGTTACCTCCTGCTATACGGAGAGCTGCCCACGGCGGAGCAACTCGAGGCCTTTAGTACCACGATCAGCCGGCACACCATGCTCAACGAGGGCATGCTCAAGTTTTTCAACGGCTTTCGCTACAACGCACATCCGATGGCGATGGTATCGGCGGTTGTAGGCTCGATGTCGGCCTATTATCACGACACGATGGATATCCATAGTTCGGAGCGCCGCGACAGATTCTCGCATCGCATCCTCGCCAAGCTGCCGACGATCGCCGCTGCGGCGCACAAGCTGAACGCCGGCCAGCCCTTCATTTATCCACGCAACGACCTCAGCTACAGTGAGAACCTGCTGCGCATGTTGTTTGCGGTTCCGGCGGAGCCGTACGAGATCAACGAGGTCGCCGCAGAGGCCCTGGACTTGCTATTCATCCTGCACGCCGATCACGAGCAGAACTGCTCCACGTCGACGGTGCGCATGGCTGGCAGCTCGGGAGCGAACCCGTATTCCGCGATCGCTGCCGGCATTTCGGCGTTGTGGGGGCCGGCACATGGCGGCGCCAACGAAGCCGTGCTGGACATGCTCAGCGAGATTGGTGACAAGAGTCAGATCCCCAAATACGTTGCCAAGGCGAAAGACAAGGATGATCCATTCCGCCTGATGGGCTTCGGGCATCGCGTCTATAAGAACTTCGACCCGCGGGCGACCATCATCCGCGAAATGTGCCACAAGGTTCTGAAGAAGGTAGGTCGAAATGACTCACCGATGTTCGAACTCGCACTCGAGCTCGAACAGGTGGCCCTGAAAGACGACTACTTCATCGAGAAGAACCTGTATCCGAACGTCGACTTCTACTCGGGCATCATCTACCGGGCGCTGGGTATCCCGACGTCTATGTTCACGGTGATGTTCGCAATCGGCCGCTCCGTCGGTTGGTGCGCACATTGGCGCGAGATGATATCGGATCCGAAGGCCAAGATTGCGCGGCCGCGGCAGCTCTATACGGGTGCGCCGGCGCGTGATTACGTCGCGATAGAGAAGCGCTAAAGGTTCGTGGGAGCGCGCATCGCGCGCTCCCACAGCACGACCTATTCGATCAGATCCTGCACCGCGCGCGTGTCCGCGCGCTTCATCGGCTTGCCGTCAACCGGGCTCATCGGGGCCTGGCGGATGCCGTCGACCGGGAACACGGTCGCCTGTACGGATGCGTCGCCGTGATTGAATTCATAGCCGGCGTAGGTGTCGGCCTGGTCACGGCGACTTTTTAACCTGCGTTCATAGGGACGGTAGCTGATACCGCGTTCGTCCAGCGACATTGCCACGGCTTCCGGACTGTCCGCAAACACGTGCAGGTTGACAGCGGAATTTGCGTCGGCAGTCCCGCTCAGGACGGGCCCGACGAGGCGCGGCGAGAACGTTGCCAATAGCTCCATGGCAGATAACGCGGCAACACGCATCGAATGCAACAGGTCCGAATGTGACTCGCCGGCGAAGAGCTGCAGGTGTTCGCTGACGGCGTGCTCGATCTCGGCATTGCCGGGCAGCGAACCACGCGCTCCCAGGCCGAGCCGGTCTGCCGCCTTCTTCTTGGCGAGCCCGTAGTCACGAATTCCCTGGTTTACGATGATGCGCGCGGCTTCCTGCGCAACCATCAGCCGCGCCCGCTCGGATCCGTTGGAGTTATTTTTCCTGGCCACTTTGTGTAAACAGGCCCTAGAACAGCGACTCGTCCTCTGGTTCTTCCTCGCTTTCGCCCTCGGGCTGGTCGTCGAGCCCGGTGGTGTCATTGAATATGTCGGGCAGTTCTTCAACGGTTTCGCAATCGGGTACATGGCCCTCGCGAAACACTTCAAACGTCCAATCGCTCTGGCCGGCACGCGCCGGGCAGCCGCTTTCCTTCGAGATGCGCACCGAAACAATCCCCTCGGGCATTGGCATCTGGTTTTCGGGGACGCCGGCCAGGCCATAGCGCATAAACTCGATCCACACCGGCAATGCAGTACGTGAGCCTTCCTCGCCGGGTCCGAGTGGGCGGTCGTCGTCGTAGCCGACCCAGACGATGGCAGCAAGATCGGAGTTGAATCCGCCAAACCAGGCATCACGCCGGTCGTTTGACGTACCTGTCTTGCCCGACAGATCCCTGCGCCCCAATGCACGCCATGCGCGGATTCCCGTACCGCGGCGGACTACGTCACGCATCATGTCCTGGATGAGGAATGCGTTCTGGGCAGAGATTGCGCGTGTTGCGGCGTTGACGTTTGCGAACAACCCGGGCGCAACACTCGCGTCCGGGCGATAGGTCAGGGCGATGTCGGCCATCTCCTCGAGCGTCATTTCCCGGGGCGGTGCGACGCCGAAATCATTCGCAGGTTCGGCGACGCAGGGTTCACAGACGATTGCCGGATCGGCGCGATACAGCGTCTCGCCATCGGCACCGTAGATCGCATCGATGACATAGGGTCTGACGGCGTAACCACCATTCGCGAGTGTCGCGTAGCCCTGCACCATATCGAGTGGCGACGCACTCCCGCCGCCCAGCGCCAGCGAGCCGTTGCGAGGCAATGCAGCCTCACCGAAGCCGAATCTCGCTATGTGCCGCACGGCGTTGCCGACGCCGGTCTCGAACAACAGCAAGCGCACCGACACGAGGTTCATCGAACGCACCAGGGCCTCGCGCAGCCGTGTCGGTCCGTAGAAACGCCCGCTGTAATTGATCGGGCGCCAGACAGCCTCGAGTTCCGACGATGTAATAACAACGGGAGCGTCGAGTACGACGGTGGCAGCGGTGTTGCCATGTTCGAGTGCGGCCGAATAAATGAATGGCTTGAACGAAGAGCCGGGCTGGCGGAACGCTTGCGTAACGCGATTGAACTTGGTCATCGCGAAATCGAAACCGCCGACCAGGCTCGTGATTGCCCCGTCGGCCGGGTCTACGGAAACGACGGCGCCCTGTGCCTCGGGTAACTGCGCCAAAGCCCAGAAATCCGCCGCTGTCGGCATGACGTAGACAATGTCGCCCGGAGCGACGACGTCGGCGGCAGTTTCGGGCGCCGGCCCGGTGGTTTCGCGATCGATGAATGCCTTGGCCCAGCTGAGGCCGTGCCAGGGGATTGTTGCCGCGCTACCATCGCGGAACACGATGTCGGCGCTGTTGTTTTCGTTGACGGCGACAACCAATGCGAGCGACAGGCCGCCGGGCGCATACTGGTCGAGAGTCTCCAGAGTTTCGGGTGGCCACTCCTCGAAAGTCAGGCCGGGAAGTTCGGGTGGTAATTCGATCGTCGTGACCGGTCCTCGGTAGCCACGCCGCCTGGTGAACTCGAGCAGACCATTTCGTAACGCGTAGTTGCCTGATTTTTGCAGCCGGGAGTCGAGTGCTGTCACGACCTGAAAACCGGCCGTGTAAGTATCCTCGCCGTAGCGCGACAACATCTCACGACGCACCATCTCGGCGACGTAAGGAGCGTTGAGCTCGACGCGAGCGCCGTGCAAACGCGACTCCACCGGCTCGTCTGTCGCGGCGGTGTACTCGGCATCCGTGATGTAACCCAGGTCCAGCATGCGACCCAGTACATAACCACGACGCATCCTGGCATTGATGGGACTCCGCACCGGGTTGTAACGCGATGGTGCCGGGAGCACGCCTGCCAGGGTTGCCGCTTCAGCGATGTCGATGTCGTTGAGCTGCTTATTGAAGTAGACCTGGGCGGCGGCAGCGACACCGTAGGCGCGCTGGCCGAAGAACATCTTGTTAAGGAACAGCTCCATGATCTGTTCCTTCGTGAATTCCTGTTCGATCCTGACGGCGAGCGAGGCCTCCTTGAACTTGCGTTCAGCGGTTTGCTCAAGCGAGAGGAAATAACTGCGCGCGAGTTGTTGCGTCAGGGTGCTGCCGCCACTCGCTATGTCACCTGTCAGGACGAGCTGTGAAAGCGCACGCAGGATGCCGCGGTAGTCGATGCCGGGGTGGACAAAAAAGCGCTGGTCCTCGGCGGCAATGAATGCGTTGACTACATGGGGTGGCACATCCAGATAAGTAATAAGAATGCGCCGCCGCTGACCGATCTCTTCTATAAGGTGTCCGTCGCGACTGAATATCCGCAATGGAATCTGCAACGGGATGTCACGAATGGTCTCCGCGGCCGGCAGGCCGGGGGCCACGTAGTAATAAGCGCCGATGACGCCCGCAACGCCGACGATGATGCTCATAAGGACCAAACCCGCGACCACAACAAGTGCGCGCCAGACCCCGCGATGGGACCTGTGACGTGTTTGCTTCCTTGGTGCGCTGGGTCTTCGCATAATCGCCGTGCTCATGTGTAACTGGCATTTCGCCGCGAATAATCGCGCCGCTGCCTGCATAGAGTTACAGGTAGTCTGATGTCCGGCCGGTGTAGGAATTGTGGCATTTTGATGGCAAAGGCCCAAGCGGGGCGTTTCTGCCGGGCCCGATGATAGCGAGCGATGGCCGTAACCTGCAATGCCCACGTGATTTGCCGCCTTCTCTGGGCACACACCACGACCAGTTCACGGAACAAGCGGCCTGGCATCAGTAACATAGCTTCCCGGGATCGTGAACAAAGTCACGTTTTATTTAACATTTTATTGATATATAGTTAAATCGATTTGCTCAGGTCCAGACTACTTTTGGCTTGCAACTCACCGACTTAGAAGGGAAAAAACGTGCTTTTCGGTAAGAAAACTCAACCACTGTTGGGCCTCGATATCACGACATCGTCGGTCAAGCTGATAGAGCTGTCGCAGAGCGGCAAGCGCTATCGCGTCGAGTCGTATTCGGCAGAGCCCACGCCACCCAGTTCGGTCAGTGAGAAGGCGATCGTAGACGCCAAGGCCGTGGGTGAAGCCATTCGTCGGGCCGTAAAACGCGCAGGTGCGAAAGCGACGGATGTCGCGGTCGCTATCAGCGGTGATGCGGCCATTACCAAGGTCATTCAGATGTCGGCGGGACTTTCCGCGAGAGATCTCGAGGGCCAGGTAGAGATCCAGGCGGATCAATACATTCCGTTCCCGATGGAAGAGGTCAGTTTTGACTACGAAATCGTCGGACCGAACGACAAAGACCCTGAGTTGATGGACGTATTGCTCGTTGCGACACGCACCGAAAATGTCGACCAGCGCCAGGCGGCCGTAAACGCTGCCGGTCTGGCTGCACACGTCGTCGACGTCGAAGCCTTCGCGCTCGAGAATGCCTGCCAGCTATTGAGCCACCAGATACCGGACGGTGGTATTGGCCAGTCGGTCGCAATCGTCGACATCGGCGCCAGCAGCACGACCTTTTCAGTGTTGCAGGATCTCAAGGTCATTTACACACGTGACTTCAACTTCGGCGGGCAACAGCTCACCGAGGAAATCATGCGCACCTACGGTTTATCGATGGAAGACGCCGGCCGCGCCAAGAAACAGGGCGGGTTGCCGAGCAACTACCAGCCGGAAGTGCTCGAGCCTTTCATCGACGACATGACGCAACAGGTTAGTCGCTCGTTGCAATTTTATCTTGCATCGGGCGGTGGCCGTGAACAGCCGGACATGATTGTCGTGTGCGGTGGTTGCGCCAATATTCCCGGTATCGCAGATGTCATTTCCAGCCGCGTGGGTATTCCGACAGAGGTCGGTGATCCCCTCGGACAAATGAAAATCTCATCGAAAGCAAAATCCCAGGGTGTGCACAAGGACGCGACGGCGCTCCTCACCGCTTGCGGTCTTGCATTGAGGAGTTTTGACTGATGCCACGTATTAATCTACTCCCCTGGCGCGAGGAAGAGCGCAAGAAGCGCCAACGCGATTTCGGTATGGCGATGGGCGGAGCCGTGCTTGCCGGTATCGCAATCATCATGCTGACGATGCTTGCGTTCTCGACAATGATCTCGAGCCAGGAGCGTCGCAACGCGCGCCTGACTGACGAAATCAACGAACTGCAACGTTCGATCGAGGAAATCGACGGCCTCGAGCGACAGAAGGAGCGCCTGTTGGCGCGCATGGAAATTATCGACGAGCTGCAAAAGAGCCGCCCGGAGGTAGTGCATCTGTTTGACGAGCTCGTGCGGCAACTTCCCGAGGGTGTGTATCTAACCGGTATCAAGCAAACCGGGTCACGTATCGAAGTGCGCGGTGTTGCGCAATCGAGCACACGCGTGTCGGCATTGATGCGACAGATCGACGCGTCCAGCTGGCTGGCCGACCCTGAAGTGGACAGAGTCGAGACCACGACAGCAGGGTCTTCACGACAGGCCGAGTTCATTGTCTATCTGAAGCAGCATAGCCCGGGTGCAGATATGGAGGACGGCGTATGAACCTCGTCGAAGAACTTCAAAGCCTGGACGTCAATGACGTAGGTCGCTGGCCGCTGGCTTTCCGCGCGGCCGTCATCGTCATTGTCTTTATTGCCGTTGCTTTCGCGGGCATCTGGTTCACGATCATCAAGGACAAGTCACCGCAACTGACGCGCGCAGAGGCAGTGGAGCAAGAGCTTCGCGTCACCTTCGAGAACAAACAGCGCAAAGCGGCCAATTACGACGCCTACAAAGCACAGCTTTCACAGATCGAGCAGTCGTTCGGAACGATGTTGCGGCAGTTGCCCGGCGAGACGGAAATTCCGAGCCTGATCGTTGATATCTCGCAAACCGGGCTCGCCTCGGGATTGCAGGAGAAACTGTTCCAGCCGCAGGCAGAGATTCCGAAGGATTTCTATGCCGAAAAGCCGATAAAGATTCAGCTTTCCGGCGGCTATCACGAGATTGCCAAGTTCGTTAGTGGGGTCGCGGCGCTGCCTCGCATCGTGACACTGCACAACATTGTTATAACGCCCGAAGAGCAGGGCGTGTATGACAGCTTGAGCCTGGAAGTCACCGCTCAGACATATCGGTACATTGAAGAGGCAGATACGCCATGATTGCTTCTGTCACATTACGCAAAGGATTGTTGCTGGCCGTCACGGCTGTGGGTCTTGCGGCCTGCGGCGCGGATATGGACGACCTGGACAGCTATATCAATGAAGTCAAGGCACGGCCGGGCGGTCGCATTGAGCCGTTGCCCGAGATCGCGCCTTACGAGGTTTTCAATTATCTGGCCGATGTCGAGGGTATTCGCTCGCCATTCGTTCCCGATACGCCGCAGGCGGCGGGCACGACCGGGGGCGGAATGCGCCCGGACCCGGATCGGCCAAGCGAATTCCTCGAAGGTTTTCCGCTCGACACGTTGCGGATGGTGGGCACGCTTGACATCAACGAGACGGTTTACGGTCTCGTGCAGACGTCCGACGGCCTGATTCACCGCGTCATACCGGGCAACTACATCGGCCAGAACGACGGTCGCATCACAGATATCACGGAATCGGAAATCAATCTGGTTGAAATTATTTCTGACGGAATCGGCGGCTATATCGAAAGAGACGCCGCAATTGGTCTTTCGGACTGATGCCTGAATGGAACTGGGAGTAATTGGAATGATGCTCAAAATGAAACCGACGATCGGCTGCCGGCGTCTGGTGTTACAAATGGCTGCACTGGCACAGGCTGTGCTCCTGACGTTTGTCGGTATGACCGCAAACGCACAGGAAGGCAATCGTCTGCAGGACATTCAGATTCAGACTCTGTCCGGACAGCGCGTCGAACTCAAGCTGATCATGAGCGAGACGGCTCCCGAGCCACTGGCATTCACGATCGAGAACCCCGCGCGAATTGCACTGGATCTACCGAATACAACACTCGGTCTGAGCGAGCGGCGTCGAGACGTCAACCAGGGCCCGCTCGACACAATTTTGACAGCCGAGGCCAATGGCCGTACCCGCGTCGTTCTCAACCTTGGATCGATGGTTCCGTACGAGACTAAAGCCAGCGGCAATATAGTTACCGTGCTGCTCGGCGACGGCGACGACTACAATGCTGGAGCCACCCAGTTCGCCAGCACCCCGTCGTCCAGCACGCCTTCGTATGCAGCGTCCGGCAGCCGCTCCATCACAAGCGTCGATTTCCGCCGTACTCGTGACGGTGGTGGTCGAGTCATCGTCAATCTTACGGATCCCGGCACGCCGGTCGACATCCGCCAGGAAGGTGGTCGTGTTGTCGCCGTGTTCAAGGACACGAGTCTGCCGGCCGAACTGATGCGCCGTCTCGACGTCATGGATTTCGCGACACCGGTGTCGACAGTCGACACGCTCCGCACCAATCTCGATACGCGCATCGTCATTTCTGCTGACGGCAAGTTCGAGCAACTCGCCTATCAGTCCGATAATGAATTTTCGATCGAAATTAACCCCGTGGCTGACGAAATCTCGGAAGGCTCGAATCTGTTCTCCGAGAGCAAGGAGTATGAAGGTCAGCGCCTGACGCTTAATTTCCAGGACATCGAGACCCGCGCCGTACTGCAACTTCTGGCTGAGACCTCGGGCAGGAACATCGTTGTTTCCGACACCGTGCAGGGCAATGTGACCTTGCGTCTGCGCAACGTGCCCTGGGACCAGGCGCTCGACATCGTCATGACGACCAAGGGCCTGGACATGCGCCAGAACGGCAATGTGATCATGGTTGCGCCAGCGGAAGAAATCGCCGCGCGCGAAACCGCGGATCTCGAAGCGAAGAATGCCATCAGCGAACTCGAACCGATGTACTCGGAGTTCCTGCAGGTTAATTATGCCAAGGCCAGCGACCTCGCAAACCTGATCAATGCAGGTGAAGGCGGCAATGCGATGTTGTCCGAGCGCGGCAGTATCGCTGTCGACGATCGAACGAATACCTTGCTGGTGCAGGATACGGCCGAGAGGCTGCAAGACATTCGCCGCATGGTTCGCACGCTCGACGTGCCGATCAAGCAGGTACTGATCGAGTCGCGCATTGTCGTCGTCAATGACGACTTCAGCCGTGATCTCGGTGTTCGCCTGGGCCTCACCGCTTACCACGAGAGTGGTACTGGTGACGGCGCGAGCGTGATTTCCGGTTCAGGCAGCGGCACGGACACGATGATTGATTCGATTATCGATAACCTTGGCACGACCGGCCAGGTCACTCCTGTCGAGGTTCCGGCGCTAGGCGATCGCTATAACGTTAACGTGCCGATCGAAGATGCAGCCGGCCGGTTTTCGCTGGCGGTACTCGAAAGAGACTATCTCGTCGATCTCGAGCTGTCGGCACTTGAGGCCGAAGGCCGCGGTGAGATCGTATCGACACCGCGCGTCATTACCGCGAACCAGAAGGAAGCGCGCATCGAACAGGGCGTCGAGATTCCGTATCAGCAGTCCGCGTCCTCCGGCGCGACGACCGTACAGTTCAAGAAAGCGGTATTGAGCCTTGAGGTCACACCGCAGATCACGCCGGACAACAACATTATTATGGATCTGATAGTCCACAAAGATAGCGTTGGCGAAGTAATTTCAACGGGCGGTCTTGGTGGTACGGTGCCGAGTATCGATACTCGTGCGGTTGAGACGCAGGTGCTGGTCGAGGATGGTCAGACGGTCGTACTGGGTGGCATTTACGAGACCGAGCGTCGTGAGACGATCACGAAGGTTCCATTCCTCGGTGATATTCCGGCGATTGGCTTCCTGTTCCGCAGTAAGCAAATGAAGAACGATAAGTCTGAGCTGCTGATCTTTGTCACGCCACGTATCCTCGAGGAAGGCTCAACGATCTACTAAGTCGCAATCATGATTTAGAAGATGAAAGCCAACCTGCGGGTTGGCTTTCTCTTTTCGGGGACAGTTTACTCAATTGACCCCGGATGCACGAAATAGCAATTGAGTAAACTGTCCCCAAAATGAAAAAGTCGCAAAACGTATTTCTGATCGGTCCGATGGGCGCCGGCAAGTCCGCCGTTGGCCGACAGCTTGCACGGTTGCTGCACCTGGTTTTTGCGGACAGCGATGAAGAGATCGAGGCGCGGACCGGTGTGGACATCGCGTTTATTTTCGAAAAAGAGGGCGAAGAGGGCTTTCGTAAACGCGAGGCAAAGGTTATCGATGACCTCACGCAGCGCGACGGAGTTGTGCTCGCAACCGGTGGTGGCGCGATCGTTGACCCACAGAATCGCAGTCACCTCGGCGCGCGCGGCTTCGTCATCTATCTGCAAACAACCGTCGATCAGCAACTCGCACGAACACGCAAGGGCCGTGAACGACCGCTGCTCGACAACGATGATCCACGTGCGATTCTGGAAGCGCTGATGGCAACGCGCGAGCCGATGTACCGTGAGATTGCCGATTTGACGATCGAGACCGACGGTCGAAAAGTCCGGGCCGTCGCCAACGAGATACTCGAAAGACTATAGACGGTGCCTGGCACCGTGCAACGCGGGTTTGATGTAATCTACGCTTTCCATGACGACTACCCGCACACTCACTGTCGAGCTCGGCGATCGGAGCTACCCGATCGTCATTGGGAGCGGCCTGCTTGGCGGCGGCTTCGATCTGGCGGGGCATGTCCGCGGAAATGATTGCCTGGTCGTCACTAACAAGACCGTGGCGCCACTCTTTCTGCAGGGCTTGATGGAGCTTCTCGGCAACAAGGCTGTTGATTCGATCCAGCTTCCCGACGGCGAGGAATACAAGACCGTGGAAACAGTCGGGCGCATTCTTGACCGGCTGGCCGCTGCTGGCGCGAATCGTGATACGACACTGGTCGCTCTGGGCGGTGGCGTGGTCGGCGACATCACCGGGTTCGCCGCCGCGTGTTACGTGCGAGGTGTCGATTTCGTTCAGGTGCCGACGACATTGTTGGCACAAGTTGACAGCTCGGTCGGCGGCAAGACGGGCGTCAATCACCCAAGGGGCAAGAACCTGATCGGCGCGTTCCACCAGCCGAAGGTCGTAGTGATCGATACCGATACGCTGAAACGACTTCCGGATCGCGAACTCAAGGCCGGACTTGCAGAGGTCATCAAGCACGGCGCGATTATCGATGCGGATTTTTTCGCCTGGCTGGAAGACAATATCGAGGCACTGATCGCGCGCGACCCGGAGGCGCTTGCGCACGCGATTCAGCGCTCCTGCGAGATCAAGGCGGCGGTCGTCGCCGAAGACGAGCGCGAGGTCGGGCGACGCGCAATCCTGAATTTTGGCCATACCTTCGGCCACGCGATCGAACGTTGCCAGGGCTACGGCGAATGGTTGCACGGTGAGGCTGTTGCAGCGGGGATGGTAATGGCCGCGAAACTCAGCGACATCGACCCAGCTGAATTCAAGCGCCTGCACGGACTGCTCGGACGTGCAGGGTTGCCGGTCACGGCGCCATCGATTGCTGCCGCGGACTTGCTTGCCGCAATGGGTATGGACAAGAAGGTGCACGGCAAGCAACTGCGTTTCGTCCTGCTCGAATCGCTGGGACAAGCATTCATTACCAGCGAATACGACAACGCGTTGCTCGAGCGCATCCTGGGGGCATCTAACTGATGCAGGCAGTGACGCTCGCACCTTACGCCGCGGACGAATCGCGGTCGAAAGGGCGGTGTTATGAGGAAGCCGGGCCCAGATACCGCGGCGAATTTCAGCGTGACAGGGACCGCATCATTCACTCGACCGCGTTTCGCCGCCTGGTGTACAAGACGCAGGTCTTCGTCAACCACGAGGGCGACCTCTATCGCACGCGGCTGACGCATTCGTTGGAAGTCGCACAAATAGGGCGCTCGGTCGCTGTGGCGCTCGGTCTGAACGAGGCGCTGACAGAGGCGATCTGCCTTGCCCATGATCTCGGCCACACGCCGTTCGGACATGCCGGTCAGGACACGCTGAATAACTGCATGCGCGAGTTCGGCGGCTTTGAGCACAATCTGCAGTCACTTCGGGTCGTCGACGTCCTGGAAGCCAAGTACGCGGACTTTCCGGGACTCAACCTGATGTTTGAGACTCGCGAGGGCATCCTGAAGCACTGCTCGAAAAAGAACGCCGCCAAACTCGGCGACGTGGGCCTGCGATTTCTCGACCGGACCCAACCGGGGCTCGAGGCACAACTGGCGGATCTCTCGGACGCCATTGCCTATAACAATCACGACGTTGATGACGGCTACAGAGCCGGGCTAATCAGCCTCGAACAACTCCGGGAGCAGCCGCTCTTCGAAGCGCAGTTTCTCGAGGTAAGCGGGCGCTACCCGGACCTTGACGACCGGCGCCTGATCTACGAGATCATTCGGCGCATGATCAACGTTGTCGTCACCGACCTGACCGAGACGACGCAGCGAAATCTCGACGAGGTTGCACCGGCCTCGATCGAGGATGTTCGTGGTGCGGACCGGCGCCTGGTCGGGTTCTCGGACGAGATTGCCGAACAACACCAATCCCTGAAACAATTTCTGAATCAACACCTCTACAGGCACGAGCAAAAGCTGGCGATGACCCGCCAGGTGCAGGTCGTTCTGGAAGAGCTTTTCGCGACCTTCATGAGCGATGCGCAGCGGATGCCGGCGGAGTTTGCCAGCGCGGCCGAGGGCGGCGACGAGGCCCATCGGGCACGTATCGTCGCGGACTATATTGCCGGCATGACGGATCGCTATGCATTTGCCGAACACGAGCGCATTTCGGGTTAGAATTCGCGGCCGGAATTCCATTCGAGACCCACATTGAGCTCCAAAGACATTCCCACGAGTGACCGCCTGATATTCGCCATGGATGTTCCCGACTGCGACCGGGCGAAGGCGCTCGCCGACGAGCTCGGCGATTCCGTCACCTTTTACAAGATCGGCCTCGAGCTCATGATGAGTGGTGGCTACTTCGAGCTGCTCGACTGGATGCTCGCACGAGACAGAAAGGTCTTCTGCGACCTGAAGTTTTTCGATATTCCAGCAACGGTCGGCTCGGCCGTTCGTCAACTCAAGGACAGGGGTGCAAGCTTCGTTACCGTGCACGGCAATCAGTCGATCATGGAGGCCGCCGCCGCAAACAAGGGCGATAGTCTCAAAGTGCTTGGCGTCACCGTGCTCACGAGTCTCGATCGTGGTGATCTCGATGATCTCGGTTTCGACTGCGATGTCGGCGCGCTCGTGTTATCACGCGCGAAGCGCGCGCTCGAGGCCGGCTGCGACGGCGTCATTTCCTCAGGACTCGAGGTGCCGAAACTCCGGGAATTCATCGACGAGAAGCTGCTCGTCGTTACGCCGGGCATCCGGCCCGTCGACAACAAGCCCACCGGCGATCAGAAACGCGTCGTCACCGTCGAAACGGCCTTTTCCAACGGCGCCGACTACATCGTCGTCGGCCGGCCAATCCGTGATGCCGACAATCCCCGCGAGGCCGCGGAATCGATACAGGCATCCATTGCGGAGCAATTCTCGTGACTGAACTGAAAAACGACCTTCTCCTGCGGGCGCTGCTGCGCCAACCGGTGCCGCGTACGCCGCTCTGGATCATGCGCCAGGCCGGCCGCTACCTGCCGGAGTATCGTGAAACCCGGGCGCAGGCCGGGGACTTCATGAGCCTGTGCCGCAATCCCGAACTCGCCTGCGAAGTCACGATGCAGCCGTTGCGTCGATACAAACTCGACGCGGCCATCCTGTTCTCCGACATCCTGACGGTGCCGGACGCCCTGGGACTCGGGCTCTCCTTCGAGGCCGGAGAAGGGCCGAAGTTCGCGCGCCCCGTCCGATCTGCGAGCGAAATACGTGGCCTGCCAAATATCGATGTGAGCGATTCCCTGGGCTACGTGTTCGATGCCGTGCGCACCATTCGCCAGGAACTCGACGGTATGGTGCCGTTGATCGGATTTGCCGGTAGCCCCTTCACGGTGGGTACCTACATGGTCGAGGGTGGCTCGAGCCGCGAATTCCCTGCGATAAAGGCACTCGCGGCCGAGGAGCCGGCTGTTTTCGAGGAGCTGCTGAGCAAGGTCGCGTCGATCACGACCGATTACCTCAATGCCCAGATCGAGGCCGGCGCGCAGGCTGTGCAGATCTTCGACACCTGGGGCGCAGCGCTGGAGCGCGACGACTATCGTCGCTTCTCGCTGGCGAGCATGCAGCAGATCATCGACGGGCTGACCCGCGAAAAGGACGGCCGGCAAATTCCCGTCATCCTGTTCACGAAGGGCGCCGGCGAAATGCTCGCGGACATGGTCGGCACGGGTTGTGATGCCCTCGGCGTCGACTGGACGACAGACCTCGAAACAGCGCGCGGGTACGTTGACGACGAGGTCGCGTTACAGGGCAACCTGGACCCGGCAACGCTGCGGGAGAGCCCGGAGGTAATTCGGCAGGGAGTCGCCGACACGCTCGCGAGCTATGGCACGGGCCCGGGTCACGTATTTAACCTCGGTCACGGCATTACGCCCGATATCGATCCCGATCACCTGGCCGTGCTCGTCGACGCGGTGCACGAACTCAGCCCGCAGTATCACGACCAGGAAAACTGATCGCGCGCTGGGGCGCGCTCCCACAGTTCTGTTAGGCGAAGCTGTGGGAGCGCGCCCCAGCGCGCGATTAATCCTTTAGTTCGACAGCCTCGGAGTCGCCTTCGATATGTAGCGTTTGAGCCGGAAGCGCAAGATTGGTACCAGCCGAGGCGACGATTTCGAGGAATCGCAGGTTCAGCTCCTCCACGAGTTCGAGGTACTCGGTCCAGGCCCTGGTTTCGAGATTCACGTAAACCTCTATCAGTAACGCGTCCTCGCTGATTTCCTTGAATCGCACACGATAGTCATCCTGCGACACCCGTTCGTGGTTGGCCAGCATTTCGCGGATGCCTTCCAGCACGCTGCGGATCTGTTCGGGCGTCGTGTCATAGCCGAGCCGTAACTTCGGCCAGTACAGGATCCTTTGTCTTGCGGAGATATTGTCGATCGGCTCACTGGCGACCCTGGCATTGGGCGCCGCGATCAGCGTGTTCTTGAGTGTGCGGATGCGCGTCGTCCGCAGGCCGATACTCTCTATGGTGCCGAGCGTGGTGCCGATGCGGCAGAAATCGCCCACCTTGATTGGCTGCTGCGCATACAGCGTGATGGCTCCGAAAACGTCTTCCAGCGGCTTTTGCAGCGCGAGTGCGACGGCAATACCGCCGACACCGAGGCCCGCCAGTACCGTCGTGATATTGATGCCGAGCTTGTCGAGGTACACCAGCAGAGCGACGATCAGAACCAGCAGTTTGACGGCGTTGCCGGCCGGCTGTAACAGCACCAGGGCACCGGGCCGGCCGATTTTCTGCAGGTGTTCTGAATAAATGTCGCGGAAAAGGTTAATCGTGGCGAAGGCCACCCACACGGTGATCAATATCGTAAGCGGTGACACCCGTTGCAGTTCTTCGGCTGTTTCGCCGCGGCCGAGCCAGGTGGCCGTCGTATGGATGGTCATGAGCGTCACCCAGATTCCGAACGGAACGGCAAGAAACCTGAACACGCGCCGGCGCGAGACAGTGCCCGAGTCGCCGACCATGCGCCGGATGATCAACGCAAGTAGGAAAACCAATGCATAGATCGACACCGCGACAATTAGCACGATGACCCACTTGAACAATTCAAGTCCCAGTAAGACGCCGCTCGGTAGCTTGCGCCGGATATCCTCTACGACCTCTGGATAGCCGTACTCCTCATAAAGCTCCGGAATGAGGGACACAGTTGCATTGGATACCTTCCAGATGAAGACACCGTCACCGCGAGGCACCTTCTGCATTAACAGACGCACTTCCTTGCCCTCGTCCATAACCACGCCTATCGAATCCCGATAGTCAGGCAGGTTGTCATTCCTGCGACCATCGGGATGGTCAACCAGTTCGTCGATATCGACCCAGTTAGCACGCTTGGTGATGACAAAGAGACGACGTGCAAGTTGCACGCCCGTCAGCTCTGTGGCATCGCCACGAAGGTTGCGCAGATCCAGGTACTCGGCAGCTGTCTCGTAGTCGCCTTTCTCCGCCGCACGCGTGAATCCGTTGGTGCTGCGCATGGGGGTGCCGCGGTCGAATTCGTCTGCGGCGATGTCAGGCATGTCGGCAGGCTCGTCCGCAATCTCCTGCGCAATGACAGGCGAGGCGGCCAAACTCATCAGCAAGATAGTCAACGGAAACTGCCGTGGTATCTGCATCACTACTCCTTCAGCTCGACGATGACGACATGACATTCCTGCACGACGTCAGCAGTATCGCCGCCGTGCGATTCCGCCGGTGCCCAGGTCGGCTCCCCGAACTTGAACGACTCCATGCGCTCGCCGCCGGCCCCATCGTCTTCCATCCAGGCGCAAGGATTCAGGTAGACGACGACGCGGTCCGGGTGTGAATGCAGCGGCGGTGTCTCACCATTACGAATGATCTTTTTCAGGACTCGCACCCGGTCATTTTCGAATGCCGTTTCATAAATATGTGGAGCAACCCGCACCGGATCGAGGGGAGAGGGACTGGCCGCCAGCAAAAGCGGTATTACCAGTACCAGCGAATTCCTATTCATCGCGCAGCGCCCGGCGCAGGATTTTGCCGACGTTGGTTTTCGGGAGGTCGCCCCGAAACTCGACATGTTTCGGCCGCTTGTAACCTGTCAGGTTCTCGCGGCAATGATCCAGGATGTCCTGCTCTGTGACATTGTCGTTCGTGCGGACCACGAAGATCTTCACGACTTCGCCCGACTTGTCGTCCTCGATACCGATTGCCGCCGCCTCGAGGATACCGTCCAGCTCGACAACCACGTTCTCGACTTCGTTGGGATATACATTGAAACCGGAGACCAGGATCATGTCTTTCTTGCGATCCTCGATTGCGATGTAGCCGCGTTCGTCCATGCGGCCGATATCGCCGGTGCGCAACCAGCCGCCCGGTAACATTACCTCTGCCGTTTCCGCAGGGCGCTGCCAGTAGCCTTCCATGACCTGTGGTCCGCGGACGCAAATCTCACCGATTTCACCCAGCGGTACTTCATTGCCGTCATCGCCGGCGATCATCGCGTCCGTGGACGGGATTGGCAGGCCAATCGTTCCGGTAAAGCCGTCGCCGATTGCATTGCATATCGCGGCGGGGGAAGTTTCCGTCAACCCGTAACCCTGTAGTATCGGCTGCCCCGTTGCTTCTTCCCATTCGCGAGCCACGGCAGGCTGTACGGCCATGCCACCTCCGACGACGACGCGCAGGGAGCTGAAGTCGACGTCACGGAAACCTGGCGTATTCAGGAGTGCCGCGAACATGGTGTTGACGCCGGTAAACAGGTTGAAGCGGAATTTCGCAATTTCCTTGACGAAGCCGGGCATATCGCGAGGATTGGTGATCAGGACGTTCAGGCCACCCTGCGCCATCACGAGCAGACAGTTCCCCTGTAACGAAAAAATGTGATACAGCGGCAAAGCCGTGATGGCGACGATGGGTTCGACGCCGTCATACGCGTCACCTTGCCAGTGCACGGACTGGTCCACGTTGTAGATCATGTTGCGATGACTGAGCATCGCCCCCTTGGAGATACCCGTTGTACCGCCCGTGTATTGCAGGTAGGCGATATCCGCGAGACCGATCTCGACGTGGCTGAGCTGCTCACGTGCGCCGGCGTGCAGTGCATTCCTGAACGACACACTGCCCTTGATCGCAAAGCGCGGAACAACGCGTTTGATATGGCGCAGTACGATATTGACGATCGGGCCCTTGGGAAAGCTCAGCATGTCGCCGACGCCGGTCGTAACCACATGCTCGATCGCGGTGTCGCCGATGACCTCTTCGAGGATATGCGCAAAATTCTCGAGAATAACGATGCAGCGGGCGCCCGAGTCCTGAAGTTGGTGCCGGAGTTCGCGGGCTGTATAGAGTGGATTGACGTTGACGACGACAAGCCCGGCGCGAAACGCGCCGCACATCGCGATCGGATACTGGAGCACGTTCGGTAGCATGATCGCGACACGCTCACCGCGGGTCAGACCAAGCGATTTCTGCAAATAACACGCGAACTGCATCGACAGGTCATCGAGCTCGCGATAACTGATCGTCGTGCCCATATTCGTGTACGACGGCATGTCCGGAAATTTCTGAAAGCTGTATTCGACCATCTCGCGGATGGACCGGAATTCGGGTTCGGGTACCGTTTCGGGTACGCCGGGCGGATAGGACTTGAGCCAGATTTTTTCCACGCCTGAGTTTCCCTTATGGGGCCGGATTGTGTCGTTGTAAGCGGCCCGGTTCCGAGAATATCGTATCGCTGGCGATGATGCTCAGTCCGTCTGCCCCAGAGCCGCTTCGATGATCGGCCATGCGTTGTCGAGCAACTTCGGCTGCGCCGCCGCATTCGGATGAATGCCATCGGCCTGCATCAGGTCGTCGTTGAGGGCGATGCCTTCCATGAAAAACTCGATCCAGAGTACGTCGAGAGACTCGGCCGTTTCGCGGAAAACACTCTCGAACGCCCGCGTATAACGCGGTCCGTAGTTGCTTGGAATGCGGATGCCGAGGAGTACCACGGCGGCTCCCGATTCCTTGCTTGCCGTGATAATCTTTTCGAGGTTGCCGCGCATGCGGTCGGGCGGAAAGCCGCGCAGGCCGTCGTTGCCGCCGAGTTCCAGGATAATCAGCGCAGGCTCGAAATTGGCGATCGCGGGTCCGATCCGTTCGGCGCCGCCCTCGGTCGTTTCGCCGGTGATACTGGCGTTGACGACCCGATGTTCGTAACCTTGCTGCTCCAGCCGCGACTGCAACAAGGTAGCCCAGGACTGGTCAACGTCAATACCGTAGCCGGCGCTGAGGCTGTCGCCGAAGATCAGCACGGTCGGAACGTCCGCCGCGTGCACACTGGTGCATGTCAACAGAAGAACAAAGGTCAGAAGTCTACGCATGTCGAGTCATTCAGCCGTCGGCGCCGTACTTGCGGCGCAGCAAATCAGCAAAAAGGTTAGCAGCCCCGAGGGTACTCTGACCATCCTTTCCGACGTCAGTTTCAGCGTCGCACCGGGAGAGTC
>Ga0209273_10000871_pt1 | contig 32310 bp, 31 predicted proteins | sample tdAd471_FD_187126 | JGI IMG/M metagenome (GOLD analysis project Ga0209273, IMG submission 187126) | Marine sediment microbial communities from the Atlantic coast under amendment with organic carbon and nitrate - tdAd47.1 (SPAdes)... | ecosystem: Environmental > Aquatic > Marine > Coastal >...
GGGGGGGGGGGGGGGGGGGGGGGGGGGGGGGGGGGGGGGGGGGGGGGGGGGGGGGGGGGGGGGGGTTACGAGTTGAATTTCAGGGCCGCGAACTCCTTCGCGGCGCTGCTCACGGCCCGCTCGATCGGCAGGCGCTCGGTCGAGCTGCCGGTCCAGAACCCGTGCCCGCTGGTGTGGTTCAGCATGTACGCGGCGTCCGGCGGGTTCTCCATCGCGGCCCCGTGGGCGATCAGGATCACGTCCGGATCGATCTCACGCACCGCCTTGTAGACCTCCTCGGTCTGCTCGGCCGTCTCCTCGATGGTCAGGCCCGAGTCGTACCCCTTCAGCCCGCCCTTGGTCGTGCCGGCGTGGTAGCAGAAGACGTGCGGGCGGGCCCCCTCGACTACCGCCAGCGAGTCCTCCATCGTGAAGGCCAGCCCGATCGAGACCATGTTCATCTCCTCGCGCGCGAGTTTGAGCATGTCGATCTCGTTCTGCAGCGTGATCCCGGCCGAGGTCATGACCTTGTAGATCTCGCTGTCGTGGTCCACGTAGCTGATCGACGGCCCGATGTTGCTGACCGATTGCACGCCCATCCTCAGACAGTCATCGAGCACCACCCGCATGTCCTTGAGCGGGTCGTTGGCGTTCAGGCATGCGCACACGAAGGACTCACCCTTGAGCGCGGGCAGGATGTCCTCGCGGGTGTACCGCATGGTCTGCTCGTTGGAGTCGAGGATCGGCCACATCATCGACATGGTGCCCATGCCGTTGGATCGCAGGCGGGCGCCGGAAAACGTGTTGATGCAGTCGGCCCCGGCGTCCTCCAGCAGTTTGGCGACCAGGCCGCTGCCGGCGCTGGAGATCATGATCGGGCGTCGCTCGCGCACCTTGGTGCGCAGCTTGGTCAGGATCGCCTCGGTCGTCGTGCGTGCAGTGATCATGCGTCCCTCTCGGAAGTCGGCGGAACGCCATCATACAGGCGTCCGGCACCCCGAGAGGCAGCGATCAGTCGTCGCAGCAGAACGCGTCCACCCGGGCCGCGAGTCGATCCATGGGCAGCCCCATGATCGAGGTCGGGTCGCCGTCGTACTCGATGGGCCAGCCCGCCTCGAGGCGTTCGCTGAGGTTGTACGCGCCGGCCTTGCCCCGCCAGTCGCCGCTGGCGACGTACGCATCGATGAATGGCCCGAGGTCGCCCACGCGGACCGTGGTCCGATCGAAGAACACGTCCCGCTTGTGCCCGCACGGGCAGATCAGGGCCACACCCGTCAGCACCTCGTGCTCGCCGTTGGAGACGAGTTCGAGGATCCGCCGTGCGTCGTCGGCGTCACGCGGCTGCCCGATCACCTCGCCCCCGACGACACACACCGTGTCGGCACCCAGCACCGGGCGTGTGCGGTCTTCCTCTGACAGCTTCTTCGCGGCGGCGTTCGCCTTCAGGTACGCCAGCGCCATCACCCAGCTCGCCGGGTCCACGCCGCCGGGGATCAGCTCCCCGTCGTCGAGCCCGCTCTCGGCGAGCCCGTACTCGTACCCGTGCTGTTCAAGCAGCAGCCGCCGACGCGGCGAGCGGCTCGCCAGCCAGACACGCCGCCCAAGGCGTCCCCCCAGCGATTCAGAGGGATCGCCGGCGGCTCCTGCCGCTCGGGCCGCCCCACGCGGCTCCTTGATCCCGTTCGATTCATCCATGACCATGGTGACTCCTTACACCATCATTCGGCTCCGGCACCCATCCGTTGCATCCCACGGACGCCTCGGACGCTTCTTTCTTGCACACTTCACGAGTTCTTCGTCCGCGCCCGCGATTTCGCCGCCGTCTGACCCTCTTCTACGGCACATCCCCCCGCCCAACTACACTCAAGAACCATGCCGGACCCAACGCACCCCACCGCCCACCTCGTCCAGCTCGATATCGCCTGGGAAGACCCCCAGGCCAACTTCGACGCCGTGGACAGGCTCCTGACCGCCGCCCCGGTCAACCCCGGGGACATCGTCCTGCTCCCGGAGATGTTCGCGGTCGGGTTCTCGCTCAACACCGACGTCACCGCCGACCGCGGCGAGACGCTTCAGTACCTGCAACGCCTCGCCGAGGACACCGGCGCACTCGTCCAGGGCGGACGCCCGGTCCGACCCTGCGACTGCGACAAGGCGCTCAACCGCATGTCGGCGCTCGACGGGAGCGCGACGCCGCCGAGGCTCCTCGCCGAGTACGACAAGATCCACCCCTTCTCCTTTGCGCGCGAGCCCGAGGCATTCACCGGGGGCGACACCATCGTGACCTACCAATGGGGCGGGGCCAGCGGCCTCGCGGTCGCGCCCATCATCTGCTACGACCTCCGCTTCCCGGAGCTCTTCCGGCTCGCGGCCTTGCAGGGGGCCGAGTGCTTCGCGCTGGGCGCCTGCTGGCCCAGAACCCGCCAGCACCACTGGCGGGCACTCGCCATCGCCCGCGCCATCGAGTGCCAGGCCTTCATGCTCGCCTGCAACCGGACCGGGAATGATCCCTTCCTGGAGTACGCCGGCGGCAGCATCGTCATCGACCCGCAGGGCAACGTCCTCGGCGAACTGGGCGACGAGGAGGGCGTGCTGTCCGTCGAGATCGACCCCGGGGCCGCGCGGGCCTGGCGCGAGCAGTTCCCGGTTCTCCGCGACGCCAAGCTCCTGAAAAGGACCCCTGGCACCGCTTGACCCGGGGGGCACGCGGCGCACACACCGCCTGTTCCCGGTATCCTGCTCTCGGACAACCCACATCCCATTCCAGGAGCCGGAAGCATGGACGCAACCGAGCACCCCCCCAGCACGGACAGCCCGCGCACCCGATCACGGACGATCGCCCGCACGCTGGCACTCGCACTCATCCCGATCCTCATTCCCGCCTGCGCCGACAAGCTCGAGCGGGACGACGCCAGCGCGTCGCTCGCGGTCTTCGAGCAGCGCGACCCCTACGAGGCGCCCCCGCCCAAGCCCCGTCAGCTCCGCACCTCGATCACGTCCGAGACGCTCTCGGACGCGGTCGCACAGCAGTGGGGCGGCATGAAGAGCGCCTCGGGCACCTCCGTGCCGGAACGAGGGAACAAGGGTGAGGGGGGCATCGCGTTCCCCACCGGGGACCCCGACACCTCGCAGGTCTTTCTCCAGCAGCTCGCGCCCATCACCGCCAACCGCGGCAAGCCCTTCACGCTCGTCTACCTCGTCACCAACCTGACCGAGACCAGCCTCGACCGCGTCCGCGTCCACTTGCACGAGCTCGACAACCTCACGCTCATCGATTCCTCCGTCCACCCCGGCGCCGACGGCGAGACCGTCTACTTCGACCTCGGACGCCTCGGGCCCGCCCAGTCCCGCTCCCTCACCCTCTCGGCCCGCTCGCCCGAGATCGCCCCGGCCTCCGCCACCGCCACCGTCACCTACCGCAACGCCCTGCGCACCCAGACCAACATCGTCGAGCCCAGGCTCCGCATCGAGAAGACCGCACCCCAGCTCGCGGCCCGCGACGACGTCTTCGAGCTCACCTACACCCTCACCAACGACGGAACCGGCACCGCCACCGGCATCACCATCTCCGACGAGTTCCCGACCGGGCTCGCCACCATCGACGACCGGCACGCCGTCGCCCTGCCCGTCGCCGCGATCGGGCCCGGGCAGACCGAGACCCGCACCGTCCGCGTCCGGGCCTCCGCGCTCGGCGTGCTCGACTCCCGAGCCACCGTCACCGCCGATCACGACATCTCGCTCACCTCAGAAGCCACCACGACCACCGTGCTCGACCCCACCGTCTCGGTCACGCTCGACCACGCCGAGGGCTCGCCCGGGCGGCTCGTCCTCACGGTCCAGAACACCGGCGTGGTGCCGGCCTCGGGTGTCCGGGTGACCCTGCCGATCGGCGCGGACCAGATCGCCGAGGCCCCCGCGCTCGCGTTGGTGCGTGCCGAAAGCATCGTGCTCGGCGTCGAGCGACTGGAACCGGGCGAGTCGGCGGTCTTCCCGCTGACGCTGACGCACACACCGTCCGCTCCGATCCGCGTGACCGCCACCGCCCAGCACGCTGCGCCGGCCGCGGCGGTGCTCCATCCCGGTCCGTCCGCCCTCGCCGCCCGCCCCTGACACCCTTCTACACTCCCCCATGGGCGACCCCATCGCACCACTCTGGCTTGTCGGACCGCTCGCGGCGATCGCAATGGTCACCATCGCGGGCTACATCATCGCCCTGGGCGAGGCCCCCGACGACCGCATGCCCCCGCACCGGCGTCGCATCCGCACCGCCACCGCCTGGCTCAGTCTCACGGTCGTCCCGCTCATCGCCCACGGCTTCGCGATCGCCAGCACCAGCGAGCCGCGCATCTTCATGCTGGTCTGGGCGCTGGCCACCTTCCTGCTCGCCCTGATCCTGGTCCTGGCGATGATCGACCTCTGGATCCTCGCCATCGAGCGCCGCAGGCTGCTCAAGGCCCAGCGCGACGAGGTGCGACGTGTGCGCCGCGAGCTGGCCAATCTCGCCTCCAATCCCACCGACGACGGCGCCTGACCATGCCGCCGCCGCGCGAGAAACCCGCGCCGACCATCCTCTCCCCCCTCGCCCGAGCCGCCGAGCCCCTCTACCGCTGGGAGATCAACCGACGCAACCGCGCCTTCGACCGCGGGCACGCCGTCACAACGCTCGACCGCCCCGTCCTCTCCGTCGGCAACCTCTCCGTCGGCGGCACCGGCAAGACGCCCACCGTCCGCAAGCTGCTCCGCTGGCTGCTCGAGGGCGAGCACAAACCCTGCGTCGCGATGCGTGGGTACAAGTCCACCCCGGCCGTGGAGTCCGACGAGGCCTCCGCCCACCGGCGGGCCTTCCCGACCGTGCCGGTGGTCGCCCAGCCCGACCGCATTGCCGGGCTGCGGGCCCTGTTCGAGACCCAGGTCGGGCGCGACACCGACTGCGTCGTGCTCGACGACGGCTTCCAGCACCGGCGTCTGGCGCGTGACTTCGATCTCGTGCTGGTCGATGCCTCCCGCTCGCCCTTCCACGACCGCCTCATCCCCGCCGGCTGGCTGCGCGAGCCCGTGGAATCCCTCGCCCGCGCCTCCGCCGTGGTCGTCACCCACGCCGAGCTCGCGACCCCGGAAGAACTCAACCAGCTCACCGCCGACGTCGAGCGTGTGCACGCCAAGCCCCCGATCGCCGTCACCTCGCACGACTGGACCGAGCTTGACACCCTCGCCGAGACCGGCGAGGCGGTCCGCCCGGTCTCCATCCTGCGCGGCGTGCGGGCCCTGGCGGTCTGCGCGATCGGGCACCCGGACGCCTTCATCGCCTCGGCGCGACGGGCCGTGGGCGACGGCAGGCTCGAGACCATCACCCTCCGCGACCACGACCCCTACAAGGCGTCCACGCTGGAGGCGATCATCGAGCGGGCCCGCCTGATCGACGCCCACTACCTCATCACGACCGACAAGGACTGGTCGAAGCTCGCCGACGTGCCCCAGGACCGCTGGCCCTGCCCGGTCGCCCGCCCGCGTCTGCGCCTGGGATTCACCCGGGGCGAGGACGAGCTGCGCGAGGCCGTGCTGCAGACCGTGCGATAACTGCGAGAACATGGGCGAAACCGTTTCGCCTGCGTGGTTTGGGCCCGCCTTCTTCGTCGCAACAAGTGTCGCCCCGCACTCGACTTGCACCTAGCATCGGGGCCCGCTCGGACGCCGCGTTCTGCCCCAGGAATCGCCCCGCCGGGCCACACGGAGCACACCCCGCATGGACCCACTCCTCCGCCACCTCTCCGAATGGAAGCCCTTCAAGGCCCTCGTCGTCGGCGACTTCATGCTCGACCAGTTCCACTACGGCGACGCCGACCGCCTCTCCCCCGACGCCCCCGTCCCCGTCCTGCGCGTCACCCGCCAGGAGGACCACCCCGGCGGGGCCGCGAACCTCTGCCTGGACCTGGTCGCGATGCGGGGACGCGTGACGGCCCTGGGCGTGGTCGGGCAGGACCGCGAGGCCGACCTGCTCCGCACCGTGCTGCTTCAGCAGGGCGTGGACGCGGGCACGCTGGTCGCCGACCCGATCCGACCCACCACCGTCAAGCGGAACCTGATCGGCCTGGCGCAGGGACGCCACGCCCAGAAGATGTTCCGCGTGGACTTCGAGTCGCGCGAGCCCATCGCCGAGAACATCCAGAACCGGATTCTCGAGACCTTCGAGGCGGACCTGAAGCGCACCGACGTGGTCTGCATCGAGGACTACAACAAGGGCGTCTGCACCCCCGAGCTGTGCAAAGAGGTCATCGCCCGGGCCCGCGCCGCCGGCAAGCCCGTCTTCGTCGATCCGCCCCCGGTGACCGACTACCGCAAGTACACCGGCGCGACCGCCATCACGCCCAACCGGACCGAGGCCGCGAAGGCCGTGGACCTGCTCACCGAGGGCAAGGGGCCCAAGTCGCACGCCGACATGGCCCGCCTGATCCGCGACCGGCTGGAGCTCGAGGCGGTCGTCCTCACACTCGACAAGCAGGGCGCGCTGCTGCTCACCGAGGGCGACGACGAGCCGATGCCCATCCCGACCGTGGCGCGCGAGGTGTACGACGTCACCGGTGCCGGCGACATGATGCTCGCGGCCCTCGCCGCGGCACGGGCCAACAAGCTCACCTGGGCCGACTCGGTCCACTTCGCCAACGCCGCGGCCGGCCTCGAGGTCGAGATCTTCGGCATCGAGCCCATCCCGCTCGAGAAGATCCACGCCGAGCTGCTCAACATCCACACCGCCCGCACCGGCAAGCTCCGCACGCAGGGCGAGCTGATGGTGCAGGTCTCCGCCGCCCGCAAGGCCGGCAAGCGGATCGTCTTCACCAACGGCTGCTTCGACGTGCTGCACGCGGGCCACGTGGCCCTGCTGGAGCGTGCCCGGTCCTTCGGCGACTACCTCGTGCTGGCCCTCAACGACGACGCCTCGGTCCGCAAGCTCAAGGGCGCGGACCGCCCCATCAACGACCAGGAGCACCGCGCCCGCGTGCTGGGCGCCCTGAACATGGTGGACGCGGTCTGCCTGTTCTCCGAGGACACGCCCATCCGCCTGATCGAGACGGTGCTGCCCGACGTGCTGGTGAAGGGCGGCGACTACAACGAGAGCCAGGTCGTCGGGGCCGAGGTGGTGAAGAAGGCCGGCGGTCGCGTCGAGATCGTGGACCTGGTCGAGGGCCTCTCGACGACCAACACGATCAACCGCATGAAGAACGGCGCCACGCAGAACTGACAGTTCGGGTGACGTGGAGACGGCGCAGCCTTCTCCACGATTGCCTTCACCCCCTCACCCGTCCCCGCCCCGCTTCCGCGTCTTCGCGTTCGTGTTCGTCCACCCGTCGGCCATGAACTCCCAGTCCGGGTTGTCGGGCGTGAGGCGGTCGAACTGCTGCAGGTCGCTCATCTCGATGGTGCGCGGGTCCTGCCACTGGTGGACCTCGGCGTGCCCGTCGGCGAAGGCGAGCGTGCCGTTGTTGCCGTGCCAGACCGTGAGCGGGTCCACCCATCGGGGCTGGTTGAGGTACATCACCCACGAGTGGATATTGAACCCACGCGGGTCGGACTCCTCCAGAAACGTGTACCGCAGGCTCGGCTGGTCGATCTGCGGCACGCGTCTGGATACCTCGCCGCCCCCGATGGACAGCTCCCACGCCTCGTCGCCATTCATGCAGTTGGGCATCGAGTACGTGCGATAGGCGACTGCGCCGGGTGTGACCGACTGCTCGCGCAGGTCGCTCGGGCAGTGGTAGGTCTCGAGCTGCTCGACGTACGGCCAGAGCTTGCCCGCCTTGATGCCCCGCTTGTGGGCGTCCACCACCTGGATCCGGGCGAGGATGTCCGAGCGCAGGTTGCGCCCACGCTTGGACTTGGGCCACGCCACCCACGAGTTGTCGTCCACCCAGCTCGACACCACGGCGTCGTCGTTGTCGGTGGAGTACATCACGAACGCCTGGGCGAGGCTGCGTTGGTTGGACAGGCAGACCGTCGCCTTGGCCGTCTGGCGGGCCTTGCCGAGCGCCGGGACCAGAATCCCGATCAGCAACGCGATGATCGCGATGACGACCAGCAACTCGATCAGGGTGAAGGCGCGACGGGTCCGCATGGGCCCAACGTACCAGAAATCAGGCCCCGCCGGAACCCGATGCCCGCTCAGCGCGGCACCCAATCCGGGTGCGCGACGCTGTTGGACCGCCCATTCCCGTGCTCGTTCCCCGAGTCGCCCCAGACGCTCCGCGCAGCCCCGGGGAGAAACCGGACGCGCACCCCGTCGAACTCACCGACGCCGGATCGGACCGGGTGATTCTCGATCGTCTCCCCGGGGAAATAGCGGTAGCTCGTGTCCCAGCCCTCGAGCAAGGTGCCGTCGGGGTCACTCGGGCAGATCAGGTATTCCCCGGGGGGTGCCACGCCCTCGAACGCGGCTTCCATCGAGAGACGGAGCGAGGCCGGGTCACCGGGCTTGCCCGGTTCGAAGTACGGGAAGTTCATGCCGTACTTGTCCATCACGCCCTCGGTCAGCAGGCCGAGCTGGCCGAGATTGCTGCGGCAGCGGTTCCACTGCGCGGACTTCTTCGCGGCGGAGAGCGCCGGCAGCAGAACGCCGAACAGCGTCGCCACGATGGCGATGACGACGAGCAGTTCGAGCAATGAGAAGCCGGAACGTCTTGTGTCGCGCCGAGCCGCACTTGAAGCGGCATGCCGCGTGTCAATGTTGCGGGGCATGCCCTCGATACGTCGGGCGAAAACGTGAGTTGCACCAAACCGAGCCGGATTGCCGCGGCACAGATCTGTGTCGCCTCACCAGCGCACCACAACCTTCCCGAACTGCTCCCCGCTCTCCAGCCGCTCGTACGCCGCCCGCCCATCCGTCGCGGCGTGCTCCGAGTCCACCACCGCGTCGAGCCGCCCGGCCCGGAACAGGGCCGCGAGCTCGCGCAGCTCGTCGCTGGTGCCCATGGTCGAGCCCAGGATGCGGAGCTGGTTCCAGAAGACGCGTGCGAGGTCGGTCGTGGCGTCGGGGCCGGTGGTGCAGCCGGGGGTGACGTAGGCCGCGCCGCGTGCCATCGACTTGACGCACCAGAGGTGGGTGGCCTTGCCGACCGAATCGACGACGAGGTCCACGCCGCGCTTGCCGGTGGCACCGCGGACCGCGCGGCTCCAGTCCTCCCCCGTATCCAGCACGCCCTCCGTCGCACCCAGCTCCATCGCCCGGTCCAGCTTCCACTGGTGGCGGCTGGTGACGATGGCGGGGCAGCCCATCCAGCGACAGAGATGAAGGGCCGCGAGCGCGACGCCACCCCCGATGCCGGTGATCAGGACCGACTGCCCGGGCCTCAGCCCGGCCTTGCCGACCATCATGGAGTAGGCCGTGAGGCTGGCCAGCCCGAACGCGGCCGCCTTCGCCGGGTCGGCGTCCTCGCCCACCTCGGCCAGGTTGGCGACCGGGCAGACGAACCGCTCGGCATGCGTGCCGGGCGAGTGGTGCTCGCCGATCAGCTCGTAGTTGGGGGCCAGCGACGAGCCGGGCGGGTCCCCGGCCCGGTGGGCCTCGGGGGCCTGCAGGGCTGCGTTCACAATCACGCGTCGCCCGACCCAGCCTGCGTCCACGCCCTCGCCGACCGAGACGACCTCGCCGCAGGCGTCGCACCCGGCGACGCGCGGGTAGTCGAGGCTGAGCCCGGGGACGCCCTTGCCGACCCAGAGATCGAGGTGGTTGAGGGCGCTGGCGAGGGTTTTCACGACGACCTCGCCCGGCCCCGCCTCGCGGCAGTCGGGGAAATCGCCCTGAAACTCAACGTTGGGGGCGACCGGGGCCCCCTGCCTGGTGATCACGAGTGCCTTCATGCGCACAGGGTAGTGGCGCGCGCACAAACGGGCCCACCGTTCCACGTGGAACATTTGGTGCGAGCCGGACGGTTGTCCGCCAGATCCGCGTCAGCAGCCCTCGAGGAAGGCGACGACGAAGGCGGTGATGTCGCCGGTGTCGAGCACGCCGTCGGGGTTGAAGTCGGCGGCGAGGTCGCTGGCGAGGAAGAGGTCCACGAACGCCTGGATGTCGCCCAGGTCGAGGACGCCATCGGCGTTGACGTCGGCGCGGCAGGCGTCGGGCAGGCGGAAGTCGTGCACGATGTAGGTTTGTAGCAGGGCGAACTCGTCGAACGAGAGTTCCTCGATGCTCGCGGCCGAGGCGTGCGAGCCGTCGGCGAAGTCGTCGGCGCCGGAGAGGTGGTACCAGAGGGCGTCCCAGTCGCTGTGCGCCTCGAGGACGGTGTCGAGCTCGTCGGTGTCGCCATCGAAACGGGTGAGGTCTACCGCGACGGGCTCGGTCTCGATCGGGCCTCCGGAGAAGTTCCAGTCGATCTCGGGCGCGTCGGCATCGACGAACAGCAGCGAGGGGTCGGTGCCGTCTGGGCTGACGTTGAAGATCATGGGGCGGTTGGAGGGGCCGTCGTAGCCCTGGTCCTCGCGCAGCATGGTCTCGTCGAGGTCGCTCGGGTCGGTCGCGGCGAAGTCGAGGAACCAGGCGTCGGCGAGGGGCGTGCCCTGGGCGGAGTTGGACCGGAAGGGGATCTGGTAGGCGTAGTTCATCACAGAGATGTAGTTGGGCTTGTAGTTCTTGTTCTCGTGCCCGCCGTGCCGAAGGTTCAGGTTGTGGCCGAACTCGTGCATGAACGTGCCGGCGAGGGCGTCGGTGACGAGCTCGGGGCGGCTCGTGTACCACGACGCGACCTCGCCCGCGGCGACAAAGAAGTCGTTGCCGGGCAGCTCGCCTTTTCCCGAGAAGTAGTCTTTGGTGGTCCCGCCCGAGCCGTCGTCGCCGTCCTTGAAGATGGTCTGCCCCCAGATGCAGTACCGGAAGACCTTGGCGTACTCGGGCTTCAATTCGGATTCCCAGTTGGGCATCGCGCGGAGCGCTGCGGTACCGAAGAAGCTCGCCTTGGCGTCGTCAAACTTCTGTGGCCAGCCGTTGCCGTCGTATTCCTCGTTGGTGAGGTTGTCGTCGTCGATGATGACGATGAGGTCGATGCCGAAGGTGCCGTCGCCGTTTGCAACCGGGGCGTCGGCAAAGGCCTGCACGACGGCCTCGATGGCGTCCGTGTCCACCGGGACGCCGTTCTGGGAGTCGAGTTCGACGAAGAGGGTTTTTCGACCGGGGTTGAGCGTGCCGCCGCCCCCTCCGCCGACGGCGTCGGCCGCGATCGCGGGCAGGTCGATGTCGATGGTCCCGTCCCCGTCCACGTCGATGCCATCTTCTTCCCACGCGTCGGGCAGGCCGTCGTCGTCGGAGTCGATGGGCTGGTTGGTCTCGTCCACGACGATGAGTGAGAAGGCCAGGACCGTCTCGGAGTAGTGGTTCTCGGGGAAGACGACGCCGGCGAAGGCGCTCATCTGGTAGGTGACGATGACCTCGGTGCCGCCCTTGATCTCGAGGACCGGCGAGCCGCTGATTTCCTCGATGCCGCCGCCGGAGGGGGTCAGGTTCAGGCGTGAGGTCGTGATCGGCGTGCCGTCCTGGCGCACGTACTCCACCCCGACCTGCCCCAGCCCGGTGCCGCCCGAGAAGAAGGCCGACCCGGAGCCCTCGCAACTGCTGTAATACGTCCAGAGCAGCCTGGTGTCCTCGCTCAGCGTGAACCGGATCTCGCCCTCGTTGACTGAACGTGAGCCTGTGATGCTCTCGGAGTCCACGACGCCGTAGGCCTCGCCCGCGGCGTAGAACCCGCCCGCGATGGAGTACGCACCGGTGAAGAACTGGTGCGTTGCGTAACTGGATGCCTGCTCGCCCAGCGGGCCGAGTATCCCCGAGCTGGTGCTCATGAAGCTGTAGCCGCTGCTGGAAGTGGAGTCCGTGTCCTCGAAGAGCGTCTGCTCGCCGTTGGTGACGACGTCGGAGCTCGACTCGGTCATCATGTTGACCAGCGTGATGTCGAGTGTCGGCTGGGCGGCGGCGGTCCCCGCGACGAGGACGGCACCGGCAAACATGGCGGCATGGACAGATCGGCGATGTGGCATGGGGACCCCTCTCGTGAAACGCAGTCTACCGCGCACACGATCGTTCCCCAAACAGAAAGTTTGAGGTCTCGGCGGAGTTCGAGTGGTTATTGGTCGAGCAGGTCGGGGCGCCTGGCCCTCGTCCGGGCGGCCTGCTGCTCGAGCCGCCAGCGGGCGACCGCCAGGTGGTCGCCGCTGAAGAGTTCCTCGGGGACCCCGCGCCCGTTCCACTCGCGCGGGCGGGTGTAGTGGGGGCAGTCCAGCAGCTTGGCGTTGGCGGGGAGTCCGAGCTCGGCGCTCCACTTGGCGACCAGTTTCGGCGGCAGCTCGTTGCCGTCGGGGTCGTGCGTCGGCAGGCCGGCGAAGGAGTCCTGATCGGCCGAGGCGTTGTGCCCGAGTGCGCCGGGGAGCAGGCGGGCGATGGCGTCGAGCGCGACCACGGCCGCGAGTTCGCCGGAGGACAGGATGTAGTCGCCCAGCGAGAGCTCCATCGGTTGCAGGTGCTCGATGACGCGCTCGTCGATGCCCTCGTAGTGCCCGCACAGGATGACCAGGTGCTCGCGCTGCGCGAGGTCGCGCGCGACGGACTGCGTGAACGGTGCGCCCTGCGGCGTGAAGTAGACACGCGTCGCGGGCAACTCGGACTGTGCCTCGGCGTGTGCGCACGCGTCGGCGATGGGCTGGCAGGACATCACCATGCCCGGCCCGCCGCCGAAGGGGCGGTCGTCGGTCTTGTTGTGCTTGTTGTCCGCAAAGTCGCGGATGTTGACGGCGTGCACGTCGAGCAGACCGGCGGTGCGGGCCCGTCCGGGGATGGAGACCGCGAGCGGTGCGGGCGGCTCGGGGGCGAACAGCTCGGGGAAGGTGGTGAGCACGGAGACTCGGAGGGGCGTGTTGGGCGGTTCGGAGGGCATTGCAAGCCGATTGTTGGAGGGCTCGGGCAAAAAAAATGACGCGTGCGATTCTGGCCCGTGAGCGGGGGTTTGGCGCGCATCTGTGGAAAAGTTCGTGGACAAGTCCGTGGATGGTCGGGGGGGGTGGCGGTGCGTGCGTCGTGGGAAACGTGTCGGAGTTTCGAGCACGAATCACAACGCTTGCAAGGCGATCGAGTGCGGTTTAGCATCTCGTTGTCGCAGCGGTTGGCGACGGCGAGAGCCGGCGAACAACGGGCGGCCGCGGGAAAAAAGCAGCCCGCGTGATGAGAGTCGTGAGCCTGCCGCTCACGGCGAGGCCTCTCCCACGAGGCCCGGGTCAATCGACCCGCGGAGTGCTGAAGAGTCCGGGAGACCGGGCGGCAGACCGCGGGCGAGTCCGGGAATCACTCGGCGAGGAGGAAGGCCGGAACCGGCTCGGCGAGATCGACCGCCGAGACACGGGCTCGCGAGGTGCCCTGCCCATGTGGCACGGGTGTTGAGCGAGGGTAAAGAACGCGGCTGGCTGGCATGCCATTGGCTGGTCGCGACCCGGGAAACGAGGCTGGCACACCGCCGGCCGAGGGAAACGGGCGAATCGCGTCGCAACCCGCACGGGTGCGAACTGACGGAGTGGGCCGCCCGGCAACGGACGACCTGAACAACAGTCCGCTCCTACTGCGAGCGTCGCGAATGAAACGACACGGCTCCGACCCACGCGCGGGATCGGGGCCGCGTTCGTTTTTGCGCTGAACCGGTGCGTGCGGTCGGGTGCGTGCACTGTTGAGTGTGCAGGTTCTTCTGGCGAAGTTGGGCGTCGGCGTGGTGCGTGGCCGATCCAAGCACGAGTGAACCTTGGATTCATGATCTTCGAATCCGGGCTCCACTTTGAGCGGATCGGAGGGCGAGATGTCTGCACGGATGCTGAGCGTTGTATGCGGGACCGGTGTGGCGGCAGGAGCGGCGCTGGGGCAGGCCGGGGGCGGAACCCTCGAATGGGCCACGATCGGGGCGGCGGGAAACAAGCCCCTGGACCGGCTCGACGCGGGGTGGCTGGCAGACACGCTCGGGCGGGGCGGTGTGGGTTACGAGTACCGGATGGGGCGGACAGAGATCACGACCGGGCAGTGGGTCGAGTTCTTGAACTCGGTCAACGGGCTGCGTGAGGACGGGTCGCAGTTCTTTACGCCGTACGGGTGGGGGGCGGAGATCGATCCGGGCTATTCCGGCCCTGGGCGGCGATACCGGCTGCGGACAGACCGCGGGGACGACGCGGCGCTGATCCCGGTGGCCGGCATCGAGTGGCGTTCCGCGGCGCGGTACTGCAACTGGCTGCACAACGGGAAGCAGTCAGACCCGGCGTCGCTGGCGAGCGGGGCGTACGACACGAGCACGTTCGGGGAGGAGATCAACGGGTGGTCGTTCACGGACCAGCACACTCGGAGCGAGGGGGCGAAGTACTGGATCCCGAGCCTGGACGAGTGGCTGAAGGCGGCGTACTACGACCCCCAGCGTGTGAACGAGGACGGGTCCCTTGGTGGCTGGTGGACGCAGCCGAACGGCTCGGACGACCCGCTGACGTACGGGTTGCCCGGAGAGGCGGGGGCAGAGTCTTCGGCGGGGCTCGGCCTGGACCCGTTCGATGAGTTTCTGCCTGTTGGGCAGTACGAGGCGATGGGGCCGTGGGGGCTGTACGACGTCTCGGGCGGGGTCGGTGAATGGACTGAAGAAGTTCATTCATTGTTGGCAACGAATGCTGAACGTATTTATCTCGGATCTTCGTCAAGTTCTGGCATTCAAGGCGCATGGGTCAATGACCATATTTGGAGTTATGGCGCCTCGGTCCCCTCCGGGAACACCTGGGTGGGTTTTCGGATTGCGAGCGCAGTTCCATCGCCAAATGGGTTCGGATTGATTTGCCTGGGGTTGTTGGTTCCCACACAGCGGAGGAGATACACATGAAGCGGCTGTGGTATTCGACTACAAACCTCCGGACACGAACCGAGACGGTGTGACCGACGCGGCGGATCTGGAGCTGTTGATGAACGCGCAGGGCGAGGTGGTGGATGGTTGACAGGGTGCCCCGCACTCGAACGATGGTGGGGTGGGAATGATGAGCTAGGCGCCGGCGCCGGGGCGAGATCAGATCACACGCTCTGCTCGGGGTCGGCGTCTTGTATTGAGTGTCAGCAGCCCGCGAGGAACGCCTCGACGAACGCCCCGATGTCGCCGTTGTCCAGGACCCCGTCGCCGGTGAAGTCCGCGCTGGGGTCTTGGCTCAGGAACGCGCCGACGAAGGCCCCGATGTCGGCGTTGTCGAGCACGCCGTCGGCGTTCAGGTCGGCGGGGCAGTGGGGGGCGGGGGCGCGGAAGACGAAGTCGTCGATCAACGCGAGCTGCGGCTGCCCGTCCCAGGGGCCGTCGCCGAAGTACCACAGGTTGATGTGGACGCGCGGCTGCTCGGGGCGGGGCAGGTGCGGGCCGGCGTAGGTCCACGTGTGGAGCGTGGTGGTCGGCGACTCGTCGTCGGTCCCGCCCGCCCACGCGCGGCACTCGACGCGGTCCGGCAGCCAGTTGAAGGCGTACGAGACGCGCTGGTGCCGGGCGTAGTCGATCGCGAATCGGTCGAGATTGCCCGGGAAGTTGTACGGCTGTGCGACGAACTGGGCGAGGTTGGCGGTCGGGTCACCCCAGCGGCTGATCTCGACGTCGAACTCGTTGTGCTGATTCCAGGCGTTGGCCTCGTCGTAGCAGGGGGGGTACTGCCAGAGGAACAGGCCGAGCACGACGTTGTCGGCGTTGAGGTCCAGGCGGCTGTTGGTGGTGAAGACGTAGTCGCCGTAGCCGAGCGGTTCTTCGAGTGTGATCTCGACGCTGGACCAGTCCCCGGGCGAGCCGGTGATGGCGAGGTGGAGGTCATCGCCGATGACGCTGGCGTTGGCGGTGGAGTCGCTGAACCAGTTGGGGCCGGGCCCGGCGAAGAGCGGGCCCTTGACGCGCCAGGAGTGCCCGGCGAAGTCGAGCGTGCGTCCGCCGGGGAAGTCGTCCCACTGGGTGTCGTCGTAGGAAGGGAGGGTGAGTCGGATGAACTCGACGAGGTCGAAGGCCGCGCGTCCGGGCTCGAGCGCGGGCGAGGTCTGCGTCCCCAGGACGAGGCGTGCTGCGGCGGTGCCGGCGGGGGCCGGGCCGGCGAAGAACTCGCGTCGGTGAACGGTGCCGCTCGCGTCGGCGGGGGTGAGGAGGGTGACGTCCTCGCTGCCGATCTGCTGCCCGGCGTTGTTGCGCCACTCGACGCGTGCGATGGCCGAGGCGTTCCCGGTGAGCGGGTTGGCGTCCTCGTGGGCGACGTGGACCACTCCGGAGAAGACGTACCCGGACGAGGCCTCGTGCTCCTGCCAGACGCCGCTGAGCCCGCCCGAGCCGGTGGAGTCTCCCGCGACGAGCACGTCGAACCGCCCGTGCGCGGCCTGCCCGCTCCGCGGCTGCACGTTCCCGAAGGCCGTCCAGCCCGCGACCGTACCGTTCGACACGCTGGCGAACTCGAAGCTGGGGTTGGCGACCAGGCACTCCTGTGCGTGCAGCGTCGAGGGCAGCGCGAGCAGGAAGAGGATCGGGGCGAGTCTGCGGACCACGGTGTGACCTCTCGGGGAGCTTCGCCGTTTTATGCACGCGGCCCACTCAGACGAGTGCTGACGGGGGTGTGGGGGGGTGTGTGGGGGGTTAGCAGCCGGCGAGGAAGGCGGTGACGAAGGCGCCGATGTCGCCGTTGTCGAGGATGCCGTCGCCTGTGAAGTCGGCCGCGAGGTCGCCGGCGAGGAAGAGGACGACGAAGGCCGAGATGTCGCCGTTGTCGAGCACGCCGTCCCCGTTGACGTCGGGGTCGCAGGTTTCGGGCGGGGTGGTGTTGGCGATGATCCAGTCCTCGTATCGTTTGAGCCGGAGCGCGTAGGTCGAGCCGCCGTAGCTCGGGGAGCCCGCGGTCGCGACGACCATCAGGGCGAGCGAGGAGTCGAGGTCTTTGAAGCCGGGCGACCCGGAATTGCCGTCGGTGCCGATCCCTGCGAGCGGCAGGTTGCGCTGAGCGAGCGTGAGAAAGTCGCAGCGAGAATAGTCGGTGGAAACGCCGAGCCCGGCGTTGCCGTGATCGTCGGTCACGGCGTCGAACGCGCGCCGCCCCCCGTCGAACGGGAGCAGGCCCGTTCCGGGTGTCGCGGGGCGTCCGAACCCCACGAAACTGAGGTCAACGTCGAGCCCGATCCCGCGGATGGTCTCGGTCTCGAATCCCGGCGGTCCGGGCAGCGGCTCATCGAACCTGACCCAGGCGAGATCAACGGCGGTGCCATCGAACGAGCCGTTCCAGGTCGGGTGGGTGTCCCAGTCGATGACGCTCCGGGTGATTCCGGGATCAGTGTTGTAGTTGGAGCCCGTTCCGACGGTGGGGGTCGTTCCGTTCTTGATCCCGCGCGCCACGTGCGCGGCGGTGAGCCCGTAGTAGTCGTTGAGCCGGATCACGGTGGCGAAGCGGGTGGCCCCCGCGCCCCCGGTGTACTGGATCCAGAGCGCACGCCCCTCGAAGTCGTTGGAGCGGGTCTCGTGCGTGCCGTCCAGCGCGTGGACGGACTGGGCCAGCGCCGGGGCGGCGAGGGTCAGAGCGAGGGCGATCGAGGCGGTCCGCATGGTCGGCATTCCCGGTGATTGAAAACGGAGCAGTCCCGGTGGTTTTAGGACGTTTCGAACGGAGTTCGTACCCCTGAGAGTACCGCGGCGTTCGTCCCCGACCAAGGCTTTTACGGATTTGACGGGCAGGAGGAGCGGCCTGCGTGGGTCCGGGCGGTGGGCGGTGGCTGTGGGAGCAGGGGTGAGGCTTGCCTTTTGAAGGATGTGGGCTTTGATTCGGATGCTCGACCCCGCCGACGACTGTGCGGGGGGTGGGGTCCGCCGGCACGGGTTGCCGCGACGAGGTCGGCGAAAAGCCGCGTATGTCACACACGATTCTGGACCCCGTGGGGTTGGGGCTGCGTCCGGTCGGGCTGGAGGATCAGGGGGTCTTTCGGGAGGCGTTCGCGCGTCTGCGCGAGCCGATCTCGGACAGCTCGTTCGTCACGTCCTACTGCTGGGCCGACGCGCTTGAACTGAGCTGGTGCGTCCGCTCCGGGCACCTGTGCCTGTTCAGCCTCGCAGACGGCGACCTCACGATGATGCACCCTCCAGTGGCGGTGGAGGGTTTTTCCGACCACGCCCTCAACGAGTGTGTGGAGTGGTGCTTTGGCCTGATGGACGAGGTGAACACCGAACTGGGCGTGCCACATCACTCGCGCATCGAGTACGTCTCGGACGAGTTGCTCGAGCGGATCCGGGCAGCAGCTGAGGGAGGTGGGGTGGGCGATCTCTCGGTCGCCCCCATGAACGGGGACTACGTCTATCCGCGCATCGCGATGGTCGAGCTGGCGGGCGGGGCGCTCAAAAACAAACGCAAGGCCCGGAGCGGGTTCCTGCGTGAGCACCCCGACCCGGAGGTGCGCCCGATCGAGCCGCGTGACCTCGATGAGTGCCTGGACCTGCTCGACCGCTGGGCCGACGACGGCGACCGGGCGCACGAGGGGGAGGCGAACGACCAGCTGGTGGGGACCGACGTGCTGCGTCGGCGCGACCGGATGAGCACCGAGCGGGCGTTGGCGAGCTATCGGGAACTGGGGATGGAGTCGATGCTGGTCAAGTCGGCGGGGCGGCTGGTGGGCTTCACGCTGGGGGAGTGGCTGACGGACACGATGGGCGTGGTGTACGTGGAGAAGACAGACCCCGCGGTGGACGGCTCGGCCCAGTTCATCTACAGCGAGTTCTGCCGCGTGAACTTCGGCACGGCCGACGAGATCAACGCGGGCGACGACTGGGGCATCCCAAGCCTGCGTTACACAAAAACCGCCTACCGCCCCAGCCGCATGCTGAGCAAGTGCGTGCTGACGCGTGCGGGGCGGGCCCCGTCGGCGGTGGCTTCCATGAGCGCGGTGCGGGCGATGGACGCACGCGGCGTGGAGGTGGCAACCCCCTCCAAACCCGAGCCGGCCGGGCTGCGGGTGCGGGTCGGCACGGCCGACGATCTCGACGCGATGCTCCGGATCGAAGCGGGCGCGTTCGAGCACGAGGGCGAACGGTTCGAGCGACGCCAGGCCAGGGGGCTGCTGAAGAACCCGCGTGGGCGCGTGCTGGTGGCCGAGATCGACGGCGAATCCGGGCCCGAAGTAGCGGGCTGGGCGGTCGCCCTGATCCGTTGTCACCGGAAGACACGCTCCGGACGCGTCTACAACGTGGTCGTGGATCCGGCCCACCTCGGGCGGGGCATCGGGCGGAGTCTCTTCGGGGAACTGCTCGGGTGGCTGGCGGACCAGGGGGTCGAGCGGGTGTTCCTGGAGGTCCGGGCCGACAACCACGCGGCGATCGCCCTGTACGAGTCTGAGGGCTTCAGCGCGATCGCCCACCTGCAGGACTACTACGGCGAGGGGCTCGACGGGGTGCGGATGCGCCGCGTGCGTTCCGGCGATCAGTCGCGCGTGTAGAGCGGCTCGGACCGCTCCCGACCGGAGCCGCCCGCGTGTGCGTACGCGAAGGATCCGCCCGGCCACATGCACGCCGACCCGAACGCCCCGTCCTTGCGCAGGGCGTACATCGTCACGTTGAAGTTGGGTCGATCCTGCTCGTCGCGCAGGCGCCGCTGGCGGATGGAGCGGGTCGCGATCTGCCGGAGTACCTCCAGGCAGGCCTCGGTGGGGGCTCGCCCCTGCTCCATCAGACGCACGCACTCGTACGCGCCGCACGACTGGATGACCGACTCGCCCCGCCCGGTCGCCCCGGCGGAACCCACGGCGTTGTCGCAGTACATGCCGGCCCCGATGATCGGCGAATCGCCCACACGCCCGGGGATCTTCCAGCTCAGGCCCGAGGTGGTAGTGGTCGCGCCGAGGTCCTGATCGCCGTTCACGGCCGAGCAGTGGATGGTGCCGTAGGTGAAGGGAATCTCGCCCGGCTCGACCGGCCCCAGCGCCACGCGTTCGCGACCCTCGAGGTCCCAGTCCATCTGCTCGTCGTTGAGCCAGTCGTCGTTGGGGGAGTGGTTGCGCTTCCAGCGGAGCCAGGCCTGGCGGGCCCGCTCGGTGAGCATGTTCTGCGGCTGGAAGCCGTGGGCGATGGCGAAGTCGCGTGCGCCCTGCCCGACCAGCATGACGTGGTCGGTGGTCTGGAGGACCTTGAGCGCGACCTGGGCGGGGTGGAGGATGTCCTCGATGCAGGCGACGGAGCCGGCCTTGTGCGTGGGGCCGTCCATGCAGCAGGAGTCGAGCTGGACGACACCGTCCTCGTTGGGCAGCCCGCCGTAGCCGACGGACATGTCGTTCGGGTCGGCCTCGACGAGGCCGACGCCCATGACCGCGGCGACCACGGGTGGCTCGCTGTTCTGCATGCGGGCGAAGGCGTCCTCGACGGTCTTCAGCCCGTTGCCGGAGGCGATCACGGCCGGGCCGGTGTGGTCGTCGCCGGGGCCCTTGCGCTGGGCGGGCCTGGTGGCGGCGTGGGCGGCGGTGCCGAGGGCGGCCACGGCGGAGCCCGCGGCGGCGGTGGCGAGAAACTCACGACGGGTCCGGCGGTGCAGGGTCTTGCTCATGACCGCAGGATACCGGCAGCAGGACCGCCCGGGTGCGGTCTCGGATTTGTGCTTTGGGTCACACGGAGGAAGCATTAAACTCGAACACGAGTCCTGATCGATCCGGAGGTGCGTGGATGCGACGACTGCTGGCAATGGGAATGTTGGGCGCGGCGATCGGAGTTTCGCAGGCTCAGGTCGGCGTGCAGGACGTCGAGATCCTGGACTGGCTCGGCATCACCGGCATCACACAGGACATCCCCGCGGGCTTCGAGAGCGTGCGCTCGGGCACGCTGCCGTATGACGTGCAGTTCACCCGGTCGTACTTCCCCACCTCGGAATCACCTGGCGGCGAGATCAGTTCGTTCTTCGGGGCAACGCCCGACGCGGGGTCGTTCGAGTTGGTGAGCACCTGGGACGGGTTCGTGAATCAGCCCGCGGGGGACGCGGCCTCGGACGGGCCGCTGCACGCTATCGGCATGCTGATCCGGACGACCGTTCCGGTGACCTACACGCTCGAGGCGACTGCGTCGATCGGAATCGGTGCGGGCGACCCCACGAACACGCCCTACGCCAGCGCCAATCTCGTCGAGGGATTCTGCTTCACGCCCGGGCAGGAGCCCGGCGTGGGGGGCGACCTGTGCGACGCGTCCGGGCTGCCCGAAGTCGTCTCGCGATTCCACTGGGATCTCTCGGGCTTTTCGACCGGCTTGGACGAGTGCTGCGCCGGCTTCCCGGATGTGGGCGAGACCTCGGGCACGCTTCCCCCGGGTGAGTATTCCATCCTCGTCCAGTCCGGGGCCTTCATGGAGCCGCTGTTCGGCCCGGGCGGGGACGGGAACGGGCGGACCCGGATCCTGCTGGAGTGGGACGCCCCGGCCTGCGAGCCCGACCTCAACGAGGACGGCGTGCTGGACCTGGGCGACATCCAGTTCTTCGTGGCCCTGTTTCTCGACGGGGACGCCGCGGCGGACGTGAACGGGGACGGCGTGCTCGATCTGGGCGACGTGCAGGCGTACGTGGGCCTCTACCAGGCCGGGTGCTGAGCGGGCAGGTGCCTGATCGGGTGTGTTGCGCGGGGGTGGTCTCGACTCATCTTCCGAGCGGGCCTATCGTTGGGGCCCTCCGGGCGGTGCCCGGGGGACCTTCCCCAGACCTTGGAGTTAGCCATGGGCGCCCAGCAGATTCTCGAGTCCGTCAACAAGGACGCGATCCGCGACGACCTGCCGATCTTTGATGTCGGCGACACGCTCAACGTGCACGTTCGCATCCGCGAGGGTGAGAAGGAGCGCATCCAGGTCTTCTCCGGCACGCTGATCTCCCGCAAGGGGCGCGGCGTCAACCAGATGATGACCGTCCGGCGCGTCGTGGACGACATCGGCGTCGAGCGGACCTGGCCCGTCAACTCCCCCTCCATCTCGACCATCGAGGTCGTCCGGCGCGGCGACGCCCGCCGGGCCAAGCTCTACTACCTCCGCGACCGCGTCGGCAAGAGCCGCCGCCTCCGCGACCGCCGTCGCGGCATGAAGCACGTCGAGGGTCAGACCACCGTGCAGAAGTGAGCGTCAGGCTCGCAGACTGAATCCCATCAAACCCCGCCAATCGGCGGGGTTTTTCATTCCGGGCTCGACCGCCCCGCCTCAGTCCGCCCGATCAACCGTGTAGTTCACCCGGGCGCCGCGGAAGTACATCCGCAGCGGCCCGTTCGGGTCCGGCCAGTACCGGTTCGGCGTCACCCGCAGCACGTACGCCCGGTCCGCCCGGACGTCGAGTCCGATCCCGCCCGCCGAGTACGTGCCGGTCGCCGATCGGAAGTCAATGTTGACGGTCGTGGTCGTGGTGTCGGTCACCGGGTCGATCTCGAGGATGTCCAGCAGGAAGGACTCGCCGGACGTGTTCGCCATGCCCCAGTCCACACCGGTGATGGTCGATCCCGCCGGCAGCCGGAGCGGCGCCGTGATCGGCTCCGAGAGAAACCGCAGCACGGTGACGCCGTCGTCGGTGACGAGGCGTTCGGCGTCGGGCTGCAGCGCGGCCCCGCCCGTGTGGAAATCCCACTTGCTCAGGTTCAGCGACCGCGCCCGGGGCTGGTCGTACGAGAAGCTCCCGGCCGTGAACGATTCGGCCGTCGCCCCGTCGCTGTCTACCCGCAGCTCGGGGTCGCCCAGCAGCTCGAGCGTCCAGACTCCCGTCGCGGTGTCGAACTCGTGGAACGTCCGCCCCGCCGCCGACCCCAGCACGCCGTACCCGTAGAACGGTCGTCCGCCCGCGAGCGTGGTGATGTACATGCCCGCCGGGAGCGAGCCGGTGTCGCGGTGCACGCCGAAGATCTCGGTCGAGCTCTGCAGGACGTCGCGGTTGATCGCGACGCGATCCGAGCCGAGTCCGTGCGACAAGACCTGGTCCACCTCCCGCCACGGGTGATCCAACGCCACCTCCGCCACCTCGGCCCGTCCCGAGAGCTTCGCGTATCCCGCACGCGGCGCGAACGTCTGGCGCTGCCGGGGTTGCATGATCTGGAACTGCGTCCCGCCCGCCTCGCGCAGCCCGATCTCGATCCAGACCGGGCCGTCGGTCTCGTACGCCGAGACGTCGATGGTGTAGTCCAGCGTGAACACGCCCCCGTCGCCCACCGGCACGTTCAGGACCGTGGTCGAGTCGAACTCCTCGCCTTGCTGTTGGGCGTCGAAGAACGTGAGCCGGACGTCGATCAGGCTCGGCGGTGTCCCGTCGGAATCGAGACGACCCTGGTAGGTGAAGGTCTGTGCGTGCAACGAGGGCGCGAGGGCACAGCAGGCAACGGCGAACGCCGCGACGGCGGCACGGATGATTCGAGATGGCATGAGGCCTCCCCTGAGGATGAAAGTCACTCCATTGTGGGGGATCGGAAGAGAAACCTCAAGCAGAAATTCAGAGCGCGACACGAGGAAGCCGGCGCAGAAAAAAACCGGCCCCGAGGGGCCGGTTTGATGATCGGTCGTCTGTCCGATTACTCGGAGGCGTCCTCGCCGGACTCACCCTCGCCGGCCTCGGCTTCGGCTTCGGGCTCGGGCTCCGGCTCGGGAGCGGGCGCGGCGGCCTTGGCGGCGTCGCGCTGCTTCTCGGCCTCGGCCTTGGCGCTCTCGGCGGCCTTGGTGTCGCCGCCGGAAACAGTCGCCTTCGCCGCGGTCAGCGCCTTCTTGGCCATGTTGGCCATCGGCGTGGTGTCCGCGTCGCCCTCGATCCCCTCGATCTCGGCGATGATGGCCTCGATCGCCTTCACGGCCTGCTTGCACGTGGTGCGGTCGCGGTCCTTGGCCCGGTCGGCTTCCCACTCGGCCTTCTCGCTGTCGTTCAGCACCTCGTGGGCGGCCAGCAGGTCGCGGACGGTCTCGGAGGGCTGGGCACCCTTGTCGAGCCAGGCGCGGATCTTCTCGGGCTTCAGCACGACCTGAGCGGACTCATCGGGGTGCATCGGGTCGTAGTGGCCCAGGTTCTCGATCACCTTGCCGTTGCGACGCGTTCGCTGGTCGATCGCGTTGATACGGAAGAACGGGCGGTGGCGGCGGCCAAATCGCTGCATGCGGAGACGAACCATGGTCGGTTCCTTTCAACAGTGCGTGGCGGCCGAGTTCCGTCTGGCCGACCCGCGGTGGACCCCGGCGGCCGGAGCACTCATGGGCTCCGGCGTTGACCCTCGACGCGACGACCTTCGCCGCGTCTGTGTGCCGGGGGTCCGGATTGTTGGCCTCGCAAGACCCCGAGTCGACCTGAATCGGGTGTTTGAGCCGAGTTTCACGACTCAGTCGCGTGCGTCGTGCACCTTGGCGATGTAGGCCGCGGGGTCCTCGTTGACCTTCCCTGCGCAGTGATCGCAGCAGAGGCGGATCAGGGTCTGGCCCGCGATCAGCTCGACAGGGTCGCCCATGGAGCCCAGTTCCTGACCGCTCACGGCACACGTGGTCAGGGGGTAGCTCTCGCGCTGGGCCTCGGCATAAGCGGCCTCGAGCTTCGGGAGGTATTCGTGGGGGTAGTCCGAGACCTCGCCCACGCAATGGTTGCAGCAGACCCGCACGAGGCGGTTGTTCACCACAAAGCTGATGGGGTTCTCGACCTCGGTCTCGAAGGACTCGCTGGAGACCACGCACTCGTTCAGGGGGTAGGCGGGAAGGTGGGCCTCAATGATGGCCGCGTCCATCTTCTCGGTCATCGCCTCGGCGCTCTCGTGGAAGGAGGCCTCACACATCACGCAGCAGGTCTTGATCAGGCGGTTCTGGTACACGAATTCGTGGGCTCCGGCGGCGAGTTCGGAATCGCAGGTCACACAGGTCGCCAGCGGGTAGTGCCGGCGCTGGGTCTCGATGATGCGGGCATCGAGCTTGGCCATCGAGGCCTCCAGATCCTCTGCGAACCGCTCCGGGCAGTTCTCGCAGCAGAACTTCACCTCGCGACCGTCGAAGTACCGGACCACCGGGGTGGTGTCCTCGTCGAAGGCCTCGCCGGCCACGGCACACTCGGCAAGCGGGTAGGCGTCACCCACACGCTCGGACTCGTCGGGACCGGCGAGGGGCATGGTGGCGGTGAGAGCGGCGATGGCGAGTGCTTCGAGCAGCATGAGGTCTCCTTGAGTTGGTCCAGAATCGTACTCCGGTCTCGGGTGATCGGCCTTCCGGGGCCAAAGAACCGGCCATCTGACAAGATGGTGTCAGAATGGCCAATCAGCGGCGGTCTCACCACGGTTGATCCATGCGGGGATCCCGAGAGGGTGCGAATGCACGCCCGGGCGAACTCCCCAGAACAGGTGATTTTCGGACTTTCCGTACTTTGGGGGAATCGGGTTGACAGCGGGCGAGTTGGTAAGTTAACATTTACAAACATAGCCGGGAGTTTTCCGAAGGAGGCTGACCATGAATACGGCACGCACCATGAGCAACGCACACACTCGGATCGGTCTGGTCGCGCTCGGCGGAGCGCTCCTGCTGGCCGGCGGCTGCCAGAACGCCGGGCAGGGCGCGGTCTCCGGGGCCGCGGTCGGGAGCCTGGCGGGCATGGGGCTGGGGTCGCTCTCTGGCAACATGGGCGAGGGGGCCGCGGCTGGCGCGATCATCGGCGGGCTGTTCGGCGGCGTGATGGGCGATCAGAACGCTCGCCGGGGGTACCACGGTTCCGGTGACTACTACGGGGGGCCGCACTACCCGGGCGGGAGCGTGTACTACACCGAGTACCAGTACCACGACTCGCACCGTCACTACCCGCGCCGTCGCGGGCCGCACGGGCGGTATCACCGCTGATCGGGGGCACGCCGTCCCCGGCACATCTTTGTGGGGCGGGTGTGCCGAATTCGGCGGGCGGACGCCGGATGGTCGATGATGGTCCCACGAGCGAGCGATCGCTCTCCACGCACGAATCTGTGGACACACACAGGATGGAGACTCCGGGATGAAGACGCTTCGGATGGCACGCAACGGGCTGGGCGCGATGGTGTTGGGCTGGGCGTTGGTTGGGGGCGGGTGTGCGCAGGAGCCGCACACCGCGCCGGCACCGCCGCGTGCGCAGCCGAGCATCGACGACATGCTCGCGGCGGGCGAGAGCGCGAGCGAGCAGCTCGCGGGCGACCTGCAGCGGCTCATCGACGAGGACTTCGGCGGGCAGCGTGTGCTGCTGGTGATGGGCGACATCGACAACCAGACGCGCTCCATCTCGACGAGCGAGTTCAACCTGCTGGCCGACCGCATGCGGACGACGCTGCGTCGCAGCAAGCGCTTCCGGGACAACGTGAAGCTGGTCGAGAAGGCGGCCCGGCAGCTCGCGCTCAGCCAGCGCGAGCGGGGTGTGGCCTCGGGCGACCCCGAGGGCGACACCCCGGTCACCGGCGGCGTCTCGCAGGAGAACGCCGAGATCGTCTTTTTCCTGAACGGCACGGCCCACCGCATCGCACGCCCCGACGGCTCGTACATGTACGTCGCGTACGAGCTGATGCGTGAGTCGGACGGCGAGATCGTCTTCGCGGGCGACTACGACGTGCGGTACTGATCGCGTGAACCGGATCGTGCGCATGCGACACGACCCCGACCAACCGGGCGCACGGAACCCCGCGCCACGCACGAGGTCACACGTGTGCGCCACGGTCTGCGCCGCGTTCCTGATCCTCGCCATCTGCGGGGGTGGGTGTGAGACCGCCACGGCCCCCGAGGCGAGCCGGACGAGCCGCGTGCGCCTGGGCGACATGAACGTGGTGGTCGAGCAGACGGTGGCGAAGCTGGCCGGGTCGGACTGGATGGCCGCACGCGGCGGCGAAAGCGAGCGTGTGGTGATCGGGGTGGAGGCGGTCGAGAACCGGTCGTCGGACGTGATCACCCGCAGCGAGCGCTGGTACATGATGCAATCGGTCGCGAACGAGGTGGTCTCGAGCGGGCTGGGGCGTGCACGGAACGTGTCGGTGGTGATTCCCGCGGCGAGGCTCGAGGCCGCGAGCCGGCGGGGGAGCTTTGGTGATGCTGCGCTGACCGCACGCGATCGGAACGTGACGCACTCGCTGACCGCGACGATCGAGTCGATCACGCGCTCCCGCACCGAGGGCGGGGCCGGGGGCGAGGGGCGTGAGGACTTCTACTCAGTGGTCTACCGCGTGGTGGACCTCGAGTCCGGCGAGTTGGTGTGGGAAGACCGGGTGGAGTTCACGCGTGTGGCGCTGGGGAGGTCGTTCTCGTGAGGCTTGTGCGTGCCATGCTGGTGTGTGTTGCGGGTGTTCTCGCGGGGGGGTGCCAGTCCGGCTGGCAGCCCAGCGAGGTGCTGGTCAGCTCGACGCAGCGTGGGCGGCATCACGTCGCGCGCCAGGTGGTCCTGAGCCAGATGACGGTGAGCCCGGCCGACCGGAATCTTGCGCTCGATCGCGTGCGGCTGGGCATGGTGGATCTCGCCGATGGGCAGGTTGAGGCCGCGGAGTCTCCGTTCCTCGCGGCGTACGACCTGCTCCGCACCAGCGGCGTGAACGAGGGCGTCAACGAGCGCATCTTCTTTTCGACCGAGGAGAACGAGAAGGTCTGGAAGGGCGACCCCTTCGAGATCGCGGCGGCGCAGGCGTACTTCTCGGCGCAGCTGGCCAGCGTGGGGGACTGGGGCAGCGCCCGGGCCGCGGCGGGTGAGAGCCTGTTCCAGCTCGCCGACTTCGAGACCGAGATCGAGGGCGAGCCGGTTCTGCTGCCCGGCGACGACACGGGCCTCGCCCCGGACGAGGACCTGGGCTACCAGCCCGTCGAGACGAACTTCGCACCCGGGTACTTCATGGCGGGGCTGTCGAGCTACGCCCTGGGCATCGAGAGCGGGGACGACCGGTTGCTCGACGAGGCGGCCGACCAGTTCCGCAAGGCGGTGCGGTACGCGCCCGAGCTGGCCGGCCTGACCGAGGCGGTCCTGTCGGGGGGCGTGAACACGGTGCTGTGGGTGGACTACGGCAAGGGGCCGGAGAAGTTCCGCACGGGCAACAACGCGGAGTTCTCCGAGTACCGCCCGTTGCAGTACTCGGGCAACCAGTCGCTGGTGGTGAGCCTGAACGGGGGCGGGACGGCGTTGGCCGGGCCGAGCGCGGACTTCAACGAGTACGCGATGGACCACCGCTGGCGCCACAGCGAGGGGGTGCGGGTCGTCAAGGCCGCGATCGGTGACGGGCTGGTGATCGGCGGGGCCGTGGCTGCCTCCCACGGGGATTCGGACGCGGCGGTGCTGGCCGGGCTCGGCGCGATGGTGGTGGGGGCGCTGTTCAAGAACAGCGCGCAGGCCGACATCCGCCACAACGAGCTGCTCCCCCAGCGGGTCTACTTCGTCGGTCTGACGGTCGAGGACGACCGGGACACCGTCGAGCTGCAGGTCGATGGCAATCCCGACACGCGGATGGTGCTGACGGGGCTGGGGCCGGAGGAGTCCGGAGGCCGCGGCCTTCAGTTCCGTTATGTGCGCCTGCTCGACGGGCGCGGCCCCGCGCCGGCGTGGGCGACCAGCGGCGAGGTGTACTACGCCAACGACGAGTATGACGGGCCGGTGCCCGGCAGCGACCTGCCGTACGTGCTGGGCGGGCGCTGCGTGCGGAGCCCGTCTGAGGCGGCCTGGGACGAGTACGTCGCCGGCGGGCTGCTGCCTACCGGTATGACCTTCAACGATCTGAAGAACCTGTACCGCGCCGAGGGCCTGACCTGGGAGTTGGGCGACCAGGGCGGCCTGAGCGCCCGGCACGTGCTGGAGGGCGGGACGAGCCTGATCGCCCCGGCGGGCGGCACGGCGGGGTTTGCCCGGCTGTTCGGGCAACTGCACTCCGAGTACATGCCACGGACGCCGGAACTGCGGGCGGTGATCGACTCGTGGAGCATGCACACGGCGGATTGAACGAACCGAACCTGGACCGAAGGGAGCGTGACGATGAACGGGCTGAAAACGATTACTGTGGCGGGCGTGGTGCTGCTGGGGAGCGTTGGCTGCGCCAACAAGCCGACCCCGCCGCCCGGCGCGATGGTGGACATGGTGGCGCTGGACAACTACCCGCAGATCACCGTGATGGACAACCTGCAGCCGTGGCTGGTGGTGAACCGCGTGCAGCAGAACGACGAGAGCGGGCTGCTGGGCATCGACGTGGACATGCGCTGGACGGGCCAGCGGTACGTGTACTTCGAGTACCGCTTCATCTTCTTCGATGACCGCGGGCGTGCCCTCGACACCGACCCCGCCTGGCGGACCGGCGAGTCGGCCCCGGGCACGGTGGAGTACCTGCAAGGACGCGCCAACAACGAGAGCGCGGACACGTGGCGGCTCGAGATCCGAGGACGGTTCGGCTGAATCGGCCTTACAACGCGACCGTCTGACCCGTCTCCAGCGAGCGGGCCTCGGCCTCGAGCACACGCGTGACGAGCGCGGCGTCCTCGAGCGAGGGTGACGGCTGCGTGCCCGACCGCACCGCCTCGATCGCGTGCCGGATCTCGAGGTCGTACCCGGTGTGCGCCGACAGTTCGGGCTCCTCGGTGCCCTCGCCCGTGTGCAGCAGCAGGGGGGTGCTGCGTGTCAGGTCGAAGTCGGCGACCGCGTGCTCGAACTCCACGGTGTACCGCATGCGGAAGGGGAAGTGCGGGGAGTTGAGCCAGCCGGCCTCGGCGGAGACCGTGGCCGGGCCGTGGGAGTAGGTGTAGACGCTGGCGGGGTGGAGCCGGGTGCCGGTCGTGGTCACGCTGTCGGGCGGGCCGAAGCAGTGCACGATGAAGTCGGTGTCGTGGATGTGGAAGTCGAACAGGGCTCCGCCGGAGCGGGCGGGGTCGTTGTAGAAGGCTTTGTTCCAGGCGGGCATCGAACCCAGGCGTTCGAAGCGTGCGCTCTGCACGCCGCCGTAGCGACGGTCGTCGATGGTGTCTTTGAGCCAGGCCCACGCGGGCCAGAATCGCATGCACATGGCGGGGATACAGATGCGGTCGTGCTCGCGTGCGAGCCGGGCGAGTGAGTGCACGTCGGCCTCTGTCAGCGCGACGGGTTTCTCCAGCAGCACGTGTTTCCCGGCCTTGAGGGCGGCGGAGGCGAGCGGGACGTGGGTGTCGGTGGGGGTGCACAGGCTGACGAGATCGACGCCGGTGTCCGCGAAGAGGTCTTCGGGGTGCTCGTAGCCGGTGACCTCGGCCGGGTCGAAGAGACGCTCGCCGGTGGCCTCGCCGATGTTGCCGGCCGCGGAGGGGATGCCGGCCCGTCGGTCGGGGTCGGCGTCGGCGACGGCGACGACGCGTGCGGGGTGGCCGTCGCCGATCGCGTCGGTGTAGGCCTGGAGGTGGGTGCGCCCCATGAATCCGAGGCCGCAGATCCCGACACGGACCGTTTCCTGCGATGATGCATCCGAGCTGGGTTCGGTCATGAAGGGACTATACCTGCGGGCGGTGCCGCTCCGCATAGAACGGAGACGGGTGATGCTGAGAGTCGGTGACCGAGCGCCGGAGTTTTCCCTGCCGAACGAGAGCGGGGAGACGGTGCGTCTGAGCGGGCTGCTCGAGTCCGGTCCGGTGGTGCTGTATTTCTACCCGGCCGACTTCACGCCCGGGTGTACGGCCCAGGCGTGCTCGATGCGGGACTGGCGGGACGAGCTGGCCAAGGCCGGCTACCGGGTCGTGGGGGTTAGCGCTCAGTCCGAGGAGAGCCACGCCCGGTTCGACGGCAAGCACAACCTCGGGTTCACGCTGCTGACAGACGAGGGACGTGCGGTCGCCAGGGCCTACGGGGCGGTGAGCTTCGGCGTGCTGCCCCGTCGTGTCACGTTCGTGATCGCGACCGACGGCGTGATCCGCGACCGGGTCGCGGCGGACCTCCGGATCGGGCGTCACGAGGACCTGGTGCGCCGGCTGGTCGCGTCGGGGCGTGCGGAGTCAGGCAAGGGCTGAACGGGCGACGTTCCAGGCGAGCGGGCACCACGGGGTGAAGTGCTCGGGGTGCTCGCGGAGTTCCCGATCGAGGTCCTCGGGCGAGATCCAGCGCCAGCCCTCGGCCTCATCGAGGTTCGGAGTGGGCGAGCCGCTGAAGTCGCCGCGAAAGACGTGGTCGATCTCCCGCTCGGTCAGGCCTGAGTCGTCGTCGGACGCGGAGTAGGTGAAGGTGTCGATCTCGGTGAGCGTGACGCGGACGCCCATCTCTTCTTTGAGCCGTCGCTGAGCGGCCCCGGTTGTGGATTCGCCCGGGCGTGGGTGGCCGCAGGCGGTGTTGGTCCAGAGCCCGCCGAAGTGGTACTTGGACGCGGCCCGCTTCTGGAGCAGGATCCTGCCGGAGTCGTCCACCAGAAAGACTGAGAACGCACGGTGGAGGTGTCCGCCGTGCTGGTGGGCGGCGTGCTTTTCGAGCGTGCCGATCTCGTGGTCGTGCTCATCGACGAGGATGACGTGCTCGGGTTCGGGCATGGCAGGGGGTTCCGGGAGGGCGGAGGAGAGGCTTCCTGAGATGTACTTGCGGTGATTGTGCGCAAAGTTGCACAAGTGCGTGAGTGGGGGGGTGGAATCTCGCTCCCGAGGGACGACGGGCGTGGTGATTCGCCCGGGAACGAGACCTGTTGCACACCGGTGAGCCGGGGTGAGGAGTTGGCGATGGCGAGCGGCACGATCAAGGTGAAGATCAAGTGGGGCGCGAAGAAGACGTCGAAGTCGATCAAGATCGACGCCAAGACGCTGGAGGCGGCGCTCGACAAGCTCTCGAGGCTGCCCGAGTGGGGCAAGTTCGAGGGGGAGATCGGCTACCAGTACAAGGCCGACAAAGACAAGAAGGTCACCGAGGTGACGCTCAAGCCCTCGTACGAGATCAAGATGCCCGTCTGGAGCAAGTACGGCAGCGCCCCCAAGGCCGACAAAAAGGAGTGGGACCGCATGTACAAGGCGCTGGCCAAGCACGAGGACGGCCACCGGCTGATCCACCTCGAGGCGCTGGCGAAGATCAACGCCTGGCTCACAAGCGCCGAGGGCCTGACGGTGAAGGAGTTCAAGACGGCCTTCGAGAAGAAGATGAAGGAGGGCCAGAAGAACCAGGACAAGTTCGACTCGTCCACCGACCACGGCACCAAGAAGGGCGTGCACCTGCACATCGCGGCGTGATGCGCGGCGCATGGGGAGCGCCAGCAAGGGGTGCCGCGATGGTGCGGTGTGCAACGAGAACGACCTCCCGGAGTGGAGGTCGTTTTCAGTTGGACGCGGGAGACGGGGATCGAGCTGGCGATTCTCATGGTGGGGCGGCGATGGCGAGGGTGCGTCCCAGGAGGGGAGCGCCGGAACCCGATGATGACCGATAACGGCCTTTGTGAGGGGGGGCGGG
>Ga0209273_10000872_pt1 | contig 32306 bp, 36 predicted proteins | sample tdAd471_FD_187126 | JGI IMG/M metagenome (GOLD analysis project Ga0209273, IMG submission 187126) | Marine sediment microbial communities from the Atlantic coast under amendment with organic carbon and nitrate - tdAd47.1 (SPAdes)... | ecosystem: Environmental > Aquatic > Marine > Coastal >...
CTTCTGCAGGTGCGATTGCGGGCCATCGTCACGAATCTGCTGACCAACGCGCAGGTGATTTAACCAACGAATCATTTTTGGCCCAATCAACAGCGCGATAGCCAGGGCAGTCACCGCACTCAGAATGGTGCGCAGGGTCAGATAGCGAAACGCATTAAGCGCAGAAAACTGGTCACTCAGGTCAACGAGCAGGTGGTAAAGCATTATTAACCTTCCTCATCGAACGAAGTGGGCGCATGAAGCTCCCCCTTTGGTTGACCCGTAAGCGCGGTCACAACTCGCTCCATCCCGGCACTTCTCGACCCCTTTACCAGCAGGGTATCGCCGGTCTGAGGCAGACCGATTGCTAACAACAAGCTATCGATATCCCGACAGTGCCTGGCGGGGGCACCAAACTGCTCGGTCGCTAGCTCGCTCATCTCGCCCAGAGTCAATAGTTGATCAATTCCCGCAGCGCGGGCAGTACGGCCAGCCTCCCGGTGAAAATCTGCGCTGCCAGTCCCCAGTTCTGCCATGTCACCAAGAATGAGTATCCGTTTACCCGGTTGTTGGGCCAGCACCTCAATCGCCAGCCTTAATGAATCGGGGCTGGCGTTGTAACTGTCATCGATCAACCGACCGCCATTCGCGAGTGTCAGCAACTGCAGACGGCCCGAAACAGGCTTACAACTGGCGATGGCAACCGCCATATCGGTCGCGGGGACTTTCAACAGGAAACCAACGGCAATGGCAGCAAGCGCATTGGCCCCGTTTTCCCGACCAAACAGCCCTAACTCAACCCGCCACTCACCCGCGACCCCGGTGACCTCGAGGACACCACCGCTGTCTGCTGGCCGCCAGTGGCCGCGAATGGCCGCTTCCGGGTTGTCCAGAGCAAAATCAATCACCGATCGGGGAGCAGCCAGCTCACGCCATAGGTCTGCAGCCGGATCATCGGCGTTAATAACGGCCACGCCATCGCTACGCAACCCGTTAAAGATTTCCCCTTTTGCCTGGGCTAGCGCCTGCCTGTCACGAAAATTCTCCAGATGGGCTGAACCTGCATTCGTGATGACGGCAATATCCGGGCGCCCAATGGCCGATAACCGGGCGAGTTCTCCGGCATTGCTCATGCCCATCTCTATAACCGCAAATTGATGGAACGGACGGGCTCGCAATAAAGTCAGCGGCACCCCAACCTCGTTATTCTGGTTGCCCTCTGTAATCAGCGCCGGACCCTGTGATGCGACAATCTTACCGGTCATTTCTTTCACGGTGGTTTTACCGTTACTGCCGGTAATCGCCACCAGTTTTAGAGGCCACCGTTGACGCCAGTATTCCGCCAGCCTTGCCAACGCAACTCGGGTATCGGATACCACCAGTTGCGGCAAATTGATCGATTTACGCTGTTCTACTACCGCACCACAAGCACCGGCAGCGGCCACTGCCCCCAGATGATCATGGCCATCATGGTTCGGTCCGCGCAAAGCGACAAACAGCGACCCGGGCAACAGTTCCCGGCTGTCGATGGAGATATGCAGAAATCGGGCAGACGCATCGGCACTGGCCACTGAACCGAGCACCATGGCCGCCTCGCGCAGGGACATCATCGTCGTCGACTCATCGCAATGCGGGCGATACGGCGGTCATCGAAGCGCCAGCGACCCGCTGCATAAAGTTGATCAGGCTCATCACCTTTACCAGCAATCAGCACCAGATCTTCATTAGCGGCCTGCTGCAACGCAAAGGTGATTGCCTGACGGCGATCGTGAATACGATGCACCTCTGCATCACCACTGCAGCCGCTAACCACCTGGTCGACGATCGCCAGCGGTGATTCATGACGGGGGTTATCATCGGTGAGAACCACTACGTCTGCCAGGGAACTGGCAATTTCACCCATCTCAGCCCGTTTTCCCTGATCACGTTCACCGCCGCAGCCAAACAGGCACCACAACTTGCCACCATTAGCAGGTGCGGTGTTGTTCAGTGCCGTTAAGGCAGACCGTAAACCGTCGGGGTTGTGGGCATAGTCCACCACCACCGTGGGGCCCGGTTCCGTGAGCCGCTCCATCCGTCCAGGGACGGGTGATACCCTGCTCAGACGGCGGATTATCTCTTCCGCAGGCAGGTCCAGCAGTAGCAAGATGCCCGCGACCGTAAGCAGGTTATAGGCGTTAAAATCGCCAATCAGTGGTGTTCGTACTTCATAGATATCGGTGCCCAGACGCAGTTCAATCTGCATCCCGTCAATACTTTTTGATACCACGCGGACGTTCAGATCCGCCTTATCGGTCCCCAACGTCAGCAGTCTGCATCGCCCATGCAACTCTGCCGCGATTGATTCCCCCAGCTGATCCGAAACGTTAACCAGGGCGGACTTCAGGCCTTCACGGCGAAACAGCTTACGCTTGGCATTGGCGTAAGCCTCCATGTCGCCGTGGTAATCCAGATGATCGTGGCCAATCCCGGTGTAGACCACTGTATCGAACCTTAACCCATCCACCCGCTGCTGATCGAGCGCATGAGAAGAGACCTCCATCACCACCGTATCGACACCCTGGTCGACCAGTTCACGCATGATCGCTGCCAGACGAACAGCCCCGGGGGTGGTCTGCCACACGGGTTTCATTGCACCTAACCGCCCGTATCCGCGAGTGCCAATGACCGCGGCCTGTTCGAGTGTCTGGGCAGTTAACGTGCAACTGCTGGTTTTTCCGTTGGTACCGGTGATCCCCACCAGTCGCAACTGATCGGCCGGGTTACCCTGAAAACGGCCTGCGATCGTGCTTAAGTGTGCTCGTAAATTCTCAACCACCAGAGCCGGACGGGTGCAGCCAGCGGGAATTGCGCTGACCTGCTCCACCAGTAATGCTGCCGCCCCGGCCTTAAGCGCATCGGCGATATAGCGAGCGCCGTCATCCTGACTGCCGCTGCGAGCAATGAACAGATATCCGGGCTGGATATCGCGGCTATCGTCAGTGATACCAGCGATCGAACATTCCTGGTCGGCATCGACCTCGACCACACCGAGCAACAGTTCTGACAGGAGGACACTTCTCACGGGAGCGGGCGAATTCATGCGGGGATTCCTTTGGGCTGAACCAGGCGAGTCGGCAGCGAATCTCCATCGGCGGGAATGTGGAGCAGCTGTAACGCCCGACTCATTACTCGAGCAAAAACCGGCGCAGCGACGTCGCCGGCATAGTAAGCCTCGCCTTTCGGGTCCTGGATCGTAACCACCATCGCCAGGCGAGGAGCACTGGCAGGCGCCAGTCCAGCAAAAGTGGCCACGTAGCGCTCTTTGTCGTAACCACCTTTACGAAACAGATGGGCAGTACCGGTTTTCCCCGCGATTCGATAGCCTTCCACGTCGGCCTGCATTGCAGTACCTTCCGGCGTCACCACCGCTTCCAGCATCCTCACCACACTATCGGCGACTTCGGGTGTTAATACCTGGGCTGTCCTGGCAGCGGCCGGCTGCGAAACAATCCGTGGAGAGACCTCACGACCGTGGTTGCCTAAAATCGCATAGGCTTTTGCCAGCTGCAGCGGCGTCACCGAAAGACCATACCCAAAGGCCAGCGTCGCCTGGTCCAGCTTTCGCCAGCTATGGGCTGGCGCCAGAATGCCGTCGGACTCGCCTGGTAGTTGCGATGCGGTTGACCTCCCAATACCGAGGCTGCGTAGCGCATCTTCAATCTGTGCCGCATCCATCCCCAGGGCGACCCGCGCTGCCCCAACGTTGCTTGATTTCTGCAATATCTGTTTGGGGGTAATGCGACCGAAGGAACGGTGATCACGTATTTTATGTCCGCCCACTTCTAACACACCGGGACGCGTATCGATCAGACTATCCGAACGGTAGATACCGGCCTGCAGGGCCGCTGCAATAATAAAAGGCTTAATCGTCGAACCCGGTTCAAACACGTCAGTTACCGCCCGGTTACGCACTTTTGCGGGCGTCCGACCACTGGTCTCGTTGGGGTTAAAAGAAGGTTGATTGACCATCGCCAGAATATCGCCACTGGGAATATCGAGCAGCACCACCGACCCGGAAGCAGCCCGGTGACGATGCACCGCGGCTTTTAATTCTCGGTAGGCCAGGTACTGCAACCGCTTGTCCAGGGTCAGCGTCATATCACTACCCGCCAGTGCGGGTTCAAGTGACTCCACTGGTTGAACCCAGCGCCGGTAAAGATCCTGAACCACCCGCGTACGACCCGGCTGGCCGCTTAGCAGTTGATCGAACTGGAGTTCAATGCCTTCCTGACCCAAATCATCGATGTTGGTAAAACCGAGCAGGTGTCCACTGACTTCACCAGTCGGGTAATAACGACGATATTCTCGTTGCAGATAGATACCCGGCAAACCTAAACCCTTTACCTGATCGGCAAGCTGCGGTGTCAACCGACGTTTTACATAGACAAACCGCCGTTCAAGTCGCTGACCGATGAGCTGCTCCAGTTTACCGGCCGGCATTTCCAGCAGGTCTGCCAGTTCTGGCCAGCGGTGACGAACTGCCACAAACTGGGTGGGATCAGCCCATACAGAATTGACCGCGGTGCTAATCGCCAGGGGTTCGCCGTTACGGTCCCGAATCATGCCGCGGTGGGCATGTTCGTCGACCACTCGGACGTGGCGATTGGCCGCTTTGTCCTGTAAAAACGGGGTCTGTAATACCTGCAGGTAGAAGGCTCGATAAGCGAGCCCGGCTACGGCCAACAGCAACAGGCTCCGCAACATAACGTCCCGCAGCTGGCCAGTTTCAGGGAATACAGGGTGTTTCACTGGCCACGTACCAGAATGATGGCATCAGGCGCTGGCTGACGCATTTTTAACCGATGATGCGCAACTTTATCGACCTCTACCTGCGTGCTCTGAGCCGCCTGCTCCAGCAATAGCTGGCGCCAGTGACCATCGGCTTTGTCGCTGGCCACTAACTGTGCCTGCCGGGCCGCAAACACCTGGCGGCGGTCATCAATATTGGTGACCACGGCGAGCGCTGACGCCACGACCAGGCCCAGTAACGCCAGCGTCACCGCGCGGTCGATCATCGCTGAGTTCAAACGGGTCATCACGCCAGGCACCCGGCCACAGCCAGGTTCTGACCGGCATTTGAATCCTGGCGGTCTGAAGTTTTTCCAGAATCAGTCCAGCGCTGATCAGCGGCGTCGAAAACCGATTCTGTGCGTTCGGCAACTCGCATGATGACACTGCGGCTCCGGGGATTACTACGGACCTCAACACGACCCGGCTTTTTGCCCACACGAACTCGTTTTAGCGGAGCGCTCATCACGCGATCGACTACCGGTAGATCGAGTGGCAGGTCCAGGCCGGTCTGGCTGAATTTCTGGATAAACTGTTTGACCATGCGATCTTCCAGCGAGTGGAAGCTCAGCACGACCAGCCGACCACCGGGTGCCAGCAGACCAATGGCCTGGGCCAACATGCGCTGCAATTCCCCGAGCTCGTCGTTTACCGCAATCCGTAACGCCTGAAAGGTGCGAGTAGCCGGGTGCTTGTCCCTCGGGTGATGGGGAATGGACTCGGCAACGAGCTCAGCTAGCTCACCAGTCGTGGTCAACGGCTGTTCGCGGTGGCGCTCCAGAATGGCACGAGCTATTTTCCTGGCAAAGCGCTCCTCGCCATATTCCCGAAGCACCCGGATTAACCGCTCCTCGTCCACCTCCGCCAGCCAGTCGGCCAGGGTGACCCCATTTGCAGTGTCCATACGCATATCCAGCGAACCGCTGCGCATAAAACTAAACCCACGATCAGGCTGATCTAGCTGCATGGAAGAGACACCCAGGTCAAGCAAAATCCCGTTGATGCGGCCAACGAGCCCCAGCCCTTCGACCACTGCCGCCATTTTTGAAAAAGGCGAATGAATCACTTCAACCCGCTCATCGGCGGCAAATCGTGTTTTCACGGTGGCGACCGCCGACGGATCGCGATCAATCGCGATAAGACGACCCTGATCACCCAACTGGTCGACAATGGCCGCGCTATGACCACCCGCCCCAGCGGTCCCATCCAGATAAATGCCGTCGTCGTGCAAAGCGAGCGCCTGAATAGCCTCCTCCAGCATTACCGGTATATGGGGTCGTTTATTCATTAGGTGGTTAAAGGGTTAACCCGCTTAATTCCTCCGAAGCCTCAAGATCGGTTTCACCGATCTGGCTTAAACTCAAATTACGCTCTTCCTGCCAGCGCTCTTCCTGCCACAGCTCAAGTTTGTTGCCCATACCTACCAGCGCAGCCCGCTTACCTATTTGCAGATGCTCACGAAGCACGGGGGGAATCAGCACTCGACCACTGCCGTCAAACTCACATAGATTCGCGTGACCAAGCAAAATCTGTTTAAGGCGATAAGCAGAATTATTTAAATCAGAAAGCTCGATCAACCGCCGCTCAATCATTTCCCATTCAGACAGGGGATAGAGCAGCAGGCAGGTTCCTCGATGGGCCAGCGTCAACATCAGCTCATACTGATCACCCACTGCAAACTGCTCGCGATGGCGTGCTGGTACTGCCATCCGACCTTTCACATCCAGGTTGATATTGTTGACACCACGAAACATCGCTTTAAGTCGCCACCTTTTCCCACTTTATGCCATTTTTTTCCACCCACTCCCACTCGAAGGCAAATCTAGGGCTTACGACAATCCGTGTCAAGCGAAATATTGCTTACACAACAAGCGCCTTAAGATCGATCGGCAGGCGTGGAGTCGAGATTCCTAACCCGATACAATCGGCTACCCAAATGCACTAAAAAAACGGCAATCTGCTGCTCGGAGATAACCACCCATGAGTGAAACCAACGCCCCCTCGCCATCGGATTCATCCCTGTTTGGCCCGGCTGGTAATGCTGAGCAGTACATGCAGCTACTGATCCGTAATGCGGTGAAAATGGGGGTGTCAGACATCCACATCAAAACCGGTTCCGCACCCTATTTCCGACTTTCCGGCAGCATCAAGGCCATCGACTCATTACCGCCCCTGTCGGCCGAAGCGATGGTGGGACTGCTCGAAACCCTCACTGACGAGACTCAGCGCACTGAATTTGCGACCACCAACCAGATCGATTTAGCCAAAGGCTTTGATGACTTTGGCCGGGTACGGGTCAACCTGTTCAGGCAACGCGGCAGCGTGAGCATGGTGTTACGACTGATCCCCTCGGACATGCCCGACCCCAAGGCACTGGCAATGCCCGATGCGCTGGATAAATTTGCGCAACTGAAGCGTGGCATGGTGCTGGTCACCGGGCCCACCGGTTCGGGCAAATCAACCACTCTGGCTGCGCTGATTGATCTCATCAACCGGAGTTTTGCCAAACATATCGTTACCATCGAAGACCCCATCGAATTCGTCTTCGCCGATAAGCGCTCAATCATCAACCAGCGCGAAGTGGGTATCGATACCCCGTCGTTTACTGATGCAATGCGCTCAGCCTTGCGTCAGGACCCGGATGTCATTCTTATTGGTGAACTGCGCGATGCGATTACGATTAATACGGCTGTAAAGGCGTCGGATACGGGTCACCTGGTGCTCTCCACGCTTCACGCCTCCGGAGCCATGGAGACGTTAACCAGACTTCTGTCTAACTTTCCGCCAGAAGAGCAGCAGACCGTGCGGATCGCGCTGGCCCAGAACCTGAAGGGTGTGATCAGTCAGCGACTCGTCCCCCGGGCCGACGGCAAAGGCCGCGTCATGGTGTTTGAGGTCATGGTGGTCACCAAAACCATTCAGGACATGATCGAAGACCCGAGTCGTCAGGGAGAGATGATTCAGGCCATCGCCAACGGCGCACAGCACGGCATGATCAGCTTTGACGATTGCCTGCTGGCACTGGTTAAAGCTGAAACCATTACCGAAGAGGTGGCCCTCAGCAACGCCACCAACGTCACGGACCTGCGACTAAAACTCGAAGGTTATTGATCACCGTTCGAGTCGATAACAAAACTGGGCGGGAGTCGGCCGATAAGCCGGGTTCTGTCGAGGACAATCATTCATCTGCGCCCCTCGTCACCAAAGGGCTCTAGCGACCTACCCAGGAACAGCGCGGACCACGCCTTGCAGCCGAAGCTGACGGTTCCTCTATTTGGTCTTGCTCCAGGTGGGGTTTGCCCTGCCACTACTGTTACCAGTAGCGCGGTGCGCTCTTACCGCACCTTTTCACCCTTACCATTAAAAATGGCGGTCTGTTTTCTGTGGCACTTTCCGTGGGTTCACACCCCCCAGGCGTTACCTGGCACCTTGTCCTGCGGAGCCCGGACTTTCCTCGCGCTGTAAACAGCACGCGATTGCCTGGCCGACTCCCGCGCCTATTGTGCGCGAAAACCGACGAACCTGTCACAACATGGGAACCGACCCACTGAATAATTTGGCACTTCGGAGCAAGATCACCGTCATCGGTCTAGTCCTGTAAGGTCAGTGCTCGTTGGTACACCTGGCGCCGCGGCAGGTCTCGATAATGTGCCACTATCTGGGCTGCTCGGGTAACGGGCAGCTCGGCTAGCAACAATTTAAGCAACCGATCAGCATCGTCATCCAGCGCCGCTACCTGCATCGCCGGCAGGCCATTGACCAGCACCACAATTTCACCTCGGCATTGCCCGGGATCCGCGCGTAAATTGTCTACCAGCTCGCCAAGCTCTCCTCGTAACAGCGTTTCGTGCATCTTGGTCAATTCTCGGGCGATGGTCACCTGTCGATCCGTTCCGACAGCGTCTAACAAGTTTTCTAAACTGGCTACCAGGCGTCTTGGGGATTCATAAAACACCCAGGTCTCCTGGCGCCCCGCGTGGCTCTCAAAAAACCGTTTTCTGGCCCCCGCCTTACTCGGCGAAAAACCAACAAAAGTAAACGCATCGGTGGGCAGTCCCGCGGCTGAGAGAGCCGTTACCACGGCACAGGCACCTGGAATTGGGATTACTGGATAACCGGCAGCGGCAACCCGTTGCACCAGGCCATAACCTGGGTCACTGATTAGCGGCGTACCTGCATCACTGATGAGCGCAACGTTCTGGCCCTGCGCCAGACAGTTAATCAATTCTTCTGTTCGTGCCTGTTCATTATGTTCATGGAGTGAGATCAACGACGACTGAATTCCATAATGGTTAAGCAATCGACTACTGTGACGGGTATCTTCGGCAGCAATCTGATCGACGCCCGCAAGGATATGCAGCGCCCGTAAACTGATGTCGGCGAGGTTCCCAATGGGGGTAGCGACCACGTACAATGCGGAAGATACAAGCGTTTCCGTTAATGCTTCCAATCTATAAAAACGCTCCTCGGCGTGGCTAATTCAATTTCCCAAACTAACAAGCAAATGGTAACCGTTCAACCGCCGCAACGGCTGGTCCAACTGGCGTTATTTGCCCTCGTCATAGCGGCTGTTCAGGGCTGCGTTAACACCATTCAAACTCCCGCTCCGACTGTCGCTCAGCCCGGGTATCAGCAAGCCCGCGCTCAAGCGATGGGGTTACCTGCCGCAGAGCTGCGGGCGGAAGCGCTAACGGCAGTTGCGACGAGCGCTCCACCGATGCAGGCAGGACGCATAAACCTTGAAGCAGCAGAACAGTGGTTACTCGCAGGCGCGGATCAAACAGCGCTGGCTCTGGCTGAGCAACTGGATTTCTCGACCGATAGCGATGAATGGCTACTGCGCCGACAACTTCTGATCGCAAAAGTCCACATTAATCGTAGGGAAAGCGCCGCCGCCCGCCGGGCTCTGGCGTTTGTCGATCAGCTGTCAGTTTCGCCCGCTCAAAAAATCCAGGCAGAGCAGCTACTGGCCAGACTGGAGCAACCCGCTGAAGCATCGACCGGTCAGCTTCCGAAATTACTGCTAGATCTGGCTACCCAGCTAGCCAATGTCACTTCAACCAGGAGACGCGCAGCATTACAGGCTGAAATATTGTCGGAACTCGGGCGATTTCCGCTCGCTTTTCTAAATCGTAGTGCTTACGAGACACCTGAAGTCCTGTTACCTTTTTTTCGCCTGGCCGCGATCCACCGCAACAACGACAACCCGGTTCAGACAATTGCTCAGATTAACCGCTGGCAACAGGAGTTTCCGTTCGTCCAGTTAGACGCTGCGCTGATGACAGAATTGACGCAGCCGGAGCTTAGCCGTTCTGCCCTGCCCACACAGGTCGCACTGATACTCCCCTATTCTGGCGACATGGCCCAGGCCGCGGCTGTACTGCACCAGGGCGTAATGACGAGCTATTTTAACGATCCGCTCGCAACCACCCGGGTGACTCTGCGTAGCTACGATAGCGGAAACACAGCGGATATCGCCCCACTTTATCGTCAGGCGATCACTGACGGCGCAGAGCTGGTTATCGGCCCGCTAGACAAGCAGCACATTCGGCAGCTCGTTGAACAGCGACTCATTACGGTGCCCACGCTGGCACTCAACCGCGTCGAGCTAACTGGCCAGGTAACGCCCCAGCTAGTCCAGTTTGGACTCAGTCCGGAAGATGAGATCGGTCAGCTGTCGCGCCTCGCCTGGACACTGGGGCATCGGCGGGCGTCCATTTTTTTTCCGGACACTCCGTTGGGCATCCGCCTGAAATCATCATTTGAACAAAACTGGCGCAAGCTCGGTGGCTCCCTGGCCAACCAGCATGCCTATCCGGCCGCCGCTAGCGACTTCTCCAACCAGATAATGGCATTACTTGACCTGGATGAAAGCAAGAAACGGCATCAGCGGCTGGCGCAGCGGTTGGGGGTACCGCTGCAATTCACGCCTCGCCGCCGACAGGATATCGACTTCATTTTCCTCGCGGCCTTCGCCCAACAGGCCCGCGCCATTCGTCCTCAGTTTCGCTTTCACCAGGCCGACGACTTACCCATATTTGCTACCTCTCACCTCTATTCAGGCTCACCCAACCCGTCACTCAATCAGGACCTTAATCAGATTCGGTTTTGTGATACTCCCACCATCTTTTCAGGCGAGACACCTGACCAGGCGTTACCGCGCATAAACGCCCTTGGTCAGGATGCCTTCGGAATACTCGCCTACCTGCCATCACTCACAAGCAGCCACCTGCGAAGCTACCGGGGTGCCACTGGAAGCCTGACTATTGATAAGGCTGGCCGCGTTCACGGTCAGCTCGCCTGCGGACGGTTTCGCCGTGGAATCCCCGTTAAACATTCCAGCTGGCATTAACCGGGCCGAGCATGAAATTCTCGCCAGCTAGTTCTCAAGACCGCGGTTATGCCGCTGAAAGGGTGGCCGAACGATATTTGAAAGCCCAGGGTCTAACTCTGGTAACGAGAAATTTTCGCGGTCGCCAGGGGGAAATCGACCTGATCATGGAGGACGGCAACATTCTGGTTTTCATTGAAGTACGCAGCCGTAAAAGTAGCCGTTTCGGCAGTGCGGTGGAGACAATCGATGCGACGAAACAGGCTAAACTCATAAAGACAGCGCAACTCTATCTGCTCGGTGACTCGAAACCGGCCGGAAAAGGCCAGCAAGCTAATGGTCGGCTCGATAGAATTTGCCGCTTCGACACGGTCGATTTTGATGGTGATATAGGCGAACAGAACCTACGCTGGATCAAGAACGCTTTTTCTTCCTGACGATACCTGGTCAGGCGTAACGGCTGCCAGGGACCCAGGCGCACCCAGCACCGATCCCAATTTACTTTTAGTTAACAGGTGAACAATGTCCGAATTCTCCAAAGCACAGGCTCGCGTGGCTGAACTTTTCCAGGAGAGCGCTGCGTTAAAAGCCACCCTGGCGACACAACTGCCGGCCGCCATAACTGCCGCCGGGGACCGTATGACCACCGCCCTGCTTAATGGGAACAAAATAATGAGCTGCGGGAACGGCGGTTCAGCCGGCGACGCCCAGCATTTTTCCGGAGAGATGCTAAACCGGTTTGAAATGGAACGACCCGGCTTACCGGCTATCGCCCTGAGCGCAGATACCTCAACGCTTACGGCTATTGGCAACGACTACTCCTTCGACGAAATTTTTTCTAAACAGGTGCAGGCACTGGGCCAACCAGGCGACCTGTTGCTGGCCATATCCACTAGCGGAAACAGCGCCAACATCCTCAAAGCAATTCACGCAGCCCATAATCGTGAAATGGCCGTCATCGCCCTCACCGGTCGCGATGGCGGTGCGCTGGTTGATCAACTGGCTAACAATGACATTGAATTACGCGTCCCATCCAGTTCCACACCGCGTATACAGGAGGTTCACATTCTAATCATCCACTGCCTCTGTGACCTGATCGACCGACAGTTACTCGGCATCAGTCAACCATGATGACGCTCGCAAACTTGACCAGGCAGGTCCGGCTGCCGCTGCTGCTAACCGCCAGCCTGTTGCTTTGCAGTGGCTGTGCGGAAATGGTGGTTGGGGTCGCCACTGGCACCGTAATCGCCAGTGACAAGCGCACGCTCGGGGCGACCGTTGAAGACCAGCAGATTGAGAGCAGTGCGCGGCGTGTCCTGCGCGGCAATCCGTCCATCGCCGGCGGTAACCACATGAGCTTCACCAGCTATAACCGTGTACTGCTCATCACCGGAGAAGTTCGGGATGAAAAAACCCGCAATAAACTGGACGACCTGCTAAGGGATATTCCGAATTTACGCCGAATCCACAACGAGTTAACCCTTGCTGCGCCCAGCAGCGGGATGAGCAGGGTTAGCGACACCTACCTGACAGCCAAAGTTAAAACGCGGTTGTTACTAGAAAAAGACCTTAACGCCAACCGCTTTAAAATTGTTAGCGAAAACGGGCGACTGTTTATGCTGGGGCTGTGCAGTCGAAAAGATGGTGCTCAGGCGGCGCTGGTGGCACGCAAAACGGCCGGCGTGCAGTCGGTCATTACTCTGTTCGAGTACATAGACTGATGGCTTCCAGAGGAGCCGACACGGAAACGTCGGTCGTGGGTAATTACCAGCGCAAGATGATCACCGGTGATATCGCCGCGGTGATTAACAACCTGCCCCGGCCATTAGTGTTCACGAATGGTTGCTTCGATATTCTCCATCGGGGCCATATTGATTACCTCGATCAGGCTCGGCAACTGGGAAAAAGCCTGGTAGTGGCGGTCAATACGGATGAATCGGTGAAACGCCAGAACAAAGCAGACGACCGTCCGATTAACCCACTCGATGACCGCATGGCCCTGCTCGCTGCACTGGAGTCGGTCGATGCGGTTATTCCGTTTGGAGAGCCCACACCAGCGGCGTTAATCGAACAGGTGAAGCCCGACATACTGGTGAAAGGGGGTGACTGGTCCGTCGACCAGATAGTGGGTGCGGAGGAGGTAACGGCGCGCGGCGGGCGGGTGATCAGCATCCCATTCAGATTCCAGCGCTCAACCACCGGGCTGCTTGAACGTATCCGAACAACAACCGAAAGCGGTGATGGTTCCTGATGCTTTTAACGAGAGAACAGGCTTTTAGCCAAACCTGACAGGGCTAGGTAACCAGTTTCAGTTGCGGCCGACTGCTGGCAGGCGAACCGGACCCACCCGAAGGTGGCTCACCAGGCTGATCTTCATCATCATCGCTAAAGGTAATACCCCGACCGTTTTCTTTGGCATAAATCGCTAGCACTGCCCCCACCGGCACACAAATCTCCCAGTGGGTACCCGCAAAGCGAGCACCAAAACGTACCGCATCGTTATCCAGAGTCAGCCGCTGCACAGCGGCAGAGTTAATGTTCAGCACAATCTGCCCATTAACCACCGATTCTGGCGGCACCATCACACCCGGATGAGTCGCGTTAACCAGGATATAGGGTGTCAAACTGTTATCAACGATCCATTCGTAAAAGCCGCGTAGCAAATAGGGTCGGCTTGATGTCAGCGCACCTGTTTCATTGTTGTCCATTAGCTTTGCGCCAGCGCCTCGGCACGGGTCTCGCGCTCAACCTGACCGAGACTCAACCGGAATCCTTCCCGTTTAAATAAACGATTCCCATAGGCCAGTAGCGGTGCCGCCGCTTTGGGTAGCACGACCTCAAGCTGGGGCAGACGCCAGATCAGCGGCGCTAACGAGCAATCCACCAGGCTAAAGGCTTCACCGACTGCAAATTCCTGGCGAGAGAACATGGGGGCCACCGCTGTCAGGCCATCACGAATCACCTTTCTAGCAACCTCCTGAGATTTCTTCGACCCCCCAGCCAGCAGTTCAGACATGGCTGAATACCAGTCATTGTCAATGCTGTAGAGCATCAACCGGGCTTGCGCCCGTGCTACCGGGTCAACGGGCATCAACGGCGGATGCGGAAAGCGCTCATCGAGGTACTCCATAATCACGTAGGAATTATGGAGTACCAGATCACGGTCGACCAGGACAGGCAGGTCGTTGTCAGGGTTGAGCTCATAAACTTCCTGAGGCGGATCTTCCTCATCCACCCACTGCACTTCCATATTGATGTCTTTTTCGCACGCGACGATCCGAGCGCGTTGACTATGGGGGCAATCTTTCCCTGAATAGAGATTCATCTATTTTGTTTCCGGTTGACGACTACCTGATGCGGTAATTTTCACGGGGTTTAGTGAACGTCCTTCCAGTATTCGCGCTTCATCAAGTAGGCGAGCAAGGTAAAAACCATCAGAAACAGGATAACTTTAACGCCGAGACTACCACGCACCAGCTTAGCCGGTTCGCCGACATAAACCAGGAAACTCACCAGATCTTTCACCAGGTCGTTGAACTCAGCCTCAGACAGCTTACCTTCTGACACCGAATGCAGGTGTCCGTCGGCATCCATTTCCTGCTCACCCTGCAGGCCCGACAATACCGCTGGCATGGTCGTACCTGGCTGTATCGGGTTGTTTACACCCCAGGGGCGATCAGCGTCACGATGGAAGCTGGTCAGATAGGCATATATCCAGTCGGGACCACGACTACGAGCGACCAGGGTCAAATCGGGAGGTGCCTGTCCCAACCAGCGTTTTGCATCCTCTGGGTCAAAAGCAACCAACATATGGTCAGTCACCTTTCGGCCCGTGAAGACCATGTTGGCTTCGACCAGCTCTTCATTCAGGCCGATATCCGCCGCCATTCGGCTGTAGCGCATGTACTTGGCGCTGTGGCAACTGACGCAGTAATTTACAAAGGTGCGAGCCCCGCGTTGCAATGCGGCCTGGTTGCCAAGGTCGATGTCAACGTGGACATCTACCGAAGCACCCGACGCAGACACTCCTCCCGACACGAGCACTAATGCCGGGGCAATCATGGATAACAGAAGCGTTCTAATAGCTTTGCTCATTTCATCGTCACCCGGTCAGGTTCAGGCAAGGTATTTTCGATCGAGGTATAGATCGGCATTAGCAGAAAGAATCCAAAGTAGATTACCGAACAGACCCTGGCAATCAAGGTCTCCACGTCGCCAGCGGGCATGGTCCCAAGCGCGCCCAGGACCAGAAAGGAGATCACAAACAGCGTCACCGCAATTTTGGTAAGTGGCCCACGGTAACGAATCGACCTTACCTTGGAGCGGTCCAGCCAGGGCAACAGAAACATCACCCCAATAGCTCCCCCCATCGCCATCACGCCCATCAGCTTATCCGGCACTGCTCTCAAAATCGCGTAGAAAGGCGCGAAATACCAGAGCGGTGCGATGTGCTCCGGAGTAACCATCGCATCGGCAGCGACAAAATTGTCAGGCTCAAGGAACTTCCCGGTCATCTCCGGCGCAAAAAAGACAATGAGTGCAAACAGAATGAGGAACATCCCAGTGCCAAAAATATCTTTCACCGTGTAGTAAGGATGAAACGGTATGCCATCCAGTGGAATCCCGTCGGGACCCTTGTTTTTCTTAATCTCAATACCATCAGGATTGTTGGAACCCACTTCATGCAGCGCAATGATGTGAAAGAACACCAACGCTACCAGCAGTAGCGGAATTGCCGCAACGTGCAAGGCAAAGAACCGATTAAGGGTCGGATCTCCGACGGCAAAATCACCACGAATCCAGATGGTCAGCGCATCACCGATACCAAAAGGAATGGCGCCAAACAGATTGATGATCACCTGCGCACCCCAGAAGGACATCTGTCCCCATGGCAGCAGATACCCCATAAAGGCCTCAGCCATCAGCAGCAGATAGATCACCATGCCAAACAACCAGAGCAATTCGCGTGGATTCTTGTAGGAACCGTATATCAGCCCACGAAACATGTGCAGATAAATCACCACAAAGAACAGCGACGCTCCCACGGAATGCATGTAACGCACCAGCCAGCCCCAGCTGACATCGCGCATGATGTATTCCACCGACGCAAACGCATCGGCTTCTGACGGCTTGTAGTTCATGGTCAGAAAAATACCGGTGAGTATCTGATTGACCAGCACGAGAAGCGCCAGAGAGCCGAAAAAATACCAGAAATTAAAATTCTTCGGCGCATAGTATTGCGCCAGGTGTTCGTTCCACCATTTGGTCATTGGAAAACGGGCATCGATCCAGTCAATTAGCCCGCAAGCAATTTGTTTAAGTCGGGCCACCATCAGGCTACTCCCTCGTCTTCACCAACCAGTATTACCGTGTCACTCAAATAGCGATGAGGTGGTACCGCCATATTTTTGGGTGGTGGAACACCATTAAGAACCCGTCCGGCAAGGTCATATTTGCCGCCGTGACAGGGGCAGAAAAACCCACCACTCCAGCCACTTTCTAGCTCGCGCTCAGGATCAAACGTCGGGGAACAACCCAGATGGGTGCATATTCCAATCATCACCAGGTACTCTGGTTTCAGCGAACGGTTTGCGTTGGTGACATAGCCAGGCTGGTCTGACTCTTCGCTTTGCGGATCTCGAAGACTGTCATCATGGCCCTGCAGAGTTGCCAGCTCTTCTTCAGTCCGGCGGATAACCCACACCGGTTTACGCTGCCATTCCACAGTGATTTTCTCACCGGGACGCAACTCACTAATATCCACCTCAACCGGCGCTCCCGCTGCCTGAGCAGCCACACTTGGCTCCCAGTACGAAACAAAAGGCACTGCCACACACGCCGCGCCGACGCCACCAGTGACCGCCGTCGCTCCGGTGATCATCCTGCGCCTGCCGAGATCCACCTCGTCGCCACTCATCTAAAATCCCTCAAACCTTTAAGGAGATACCCCCAGCTTGATTCAACGCAGCCGCCTTCGACTGCGCCGGAAACATCGACTCAGGGTACAATTTGCAAAGCCGGTTATTCTCTCAAATTACCGATAAATTGGCTAGGCAAACCCGGCGGCCAATTGATATAGGTATCCTTCTGCTGAGGCGTTATCTGGGCCTTTGTTCAACGACGCCTATTCCAGACAACCCCACCGAGACAATCCCGATGAGTGCTTCTCCGCTATTAAGATTTGGTCTACAGGCCACTATCGCTGGACTGGTTGCCGGGTTGCTAGTTTTATGGGTCATGAGTAGCGATGACCAAACTAGCAGTCTCGATCAGCCAGCGACGTCTTCAACGCGGCAACCGTGGCAAACCTCGTTCAACCAGGCGGTGCAACAGGCCGGCCCCGGGGTGGTCAACATCTATAGCAGCAAAACCATTAAACGACGCCTTCATCCACTCCTGGATAACCCGCTGTTCCAGCAGTTTTTTGGTGGACCTCAGGTACCACGAGAACGCATTCAATCGAGCCTCGGATCCGGCGTACTGGTTAGCGCTGACGGCTACGTACTCACCAACAATCATGTCATTGCTGGTGCTGACGAAATTAAAGTTGCCCTGAATGATGGCCGAAGCGCCCAGGCACAATTGATTGGCAGCGACCCAGGCACCGATCTGGCACTGCTTGAGATTGATCTACCCGACTTAACCAGCTTGAGATTTGGCCAATCCGACCAACTACTCGTCGGCGATGTGGTTCTCGCAATAGGAAACCCTTTTGGCGTGGGCCAAACAGTCACCATGGGAATAGTCAGCGCCACCGGTCGACAACATCTCGGGATTAATACCTTCGAGGATTTCATTCAAACTGACGCGGCTATCAATCCGGGCAATTCCGGTGGCGCACTGGTGAATCCTGCTGGCGAACTTGTCGGTATTAACACCGCGATTTATAGCCAGTCAGGTGGCTCTCAGGGTATCGGTTTTGCGGTGCCGGCAGCCCTGGCTCAACGCATCCTCGACCAACTGGTTAACAATGGTCGGGTGGTCAGGGGCTGGCTCGGCCTCGAACTACAGAACATTGATCGAGATCTGGCTACTTCTTTTGGTCTTAAAAGCCTGCAGGGGGTCATTGTCGCGGGGGTTTACCGCAACACCCCCGCTCACCAGCTCGGTCTACGACCGGGGGACATCATTACCGCAATTGATGGGACTAAGCTGATCGATGCTAACCAGGCACTGAATACCATTTCCGGACTGGTGCCAGAACAGACCGTTGCCGTGACCTTTCTGCGTCGGGGCAAACAGCTGGAAATCGAACTGGCCGTGATCGAAAGACCCACCGAACAGTCAGCTCGACGCCGCTGACCCGCCACTATCAGCGGGTTTTTTACCCCCGACCAGCCGGGACAGCAGCAGCCCCAGCTCAAATAGCAGCCAGATCGGTAACGCCAGCAATACCTGGGAGATCACATCCGGCGGGGTTAACAGCATCCCCAGCACAAAAGCGGCAACGATAACGTGAGCCCGATAAGCCGCCAGCTGCTCTCGACTGGCAATACCCGACAGCACCAGTAGCAGCGTCGCAATCGGCACCTCAAATGCAATCCCAAAAGCAAAAAACAACTTCAGTACAAAATCAAGATAGGCCGAAATATCAGTCATCACCGCCACGCCTTCTGGCGCTGCCTGAGTAAAAAACACAAACACCAGCGGAAACACCACGTAGTAGGCAAAGGCTGCTCCGCAGTAGAACAGCACCACGCTTGAAATCAATAACGGCACCGCTAGACGCTGCTCATGCCGGTAAAGACCTGGCGCAATAAAACTCCACAACTGATAGAGCAAATAAGGGGCCGCACCAAACACGCCCAATACCGCAACCAGCTTAAAAGGCGCCAGAAACGGGGCCGCAACGCCAGTGGCGATTAAGCCGGTATCGGCGGGCAGAGCCGCGAGCAATGGCATCGCCAGAAATGCATAAAGCTCTCTTGAGAACGGCATCAACACCACGATGAACCCGATCACCACGATTAATGACCGCATTAACCGCTGCCGAAGTTCCATCAGGTGACCGGTGAGCGGTAACTCTCCGGAGCTGGGCTGATTACTCATTCGGTGGCGCTGAGCGTGATTCAGTTGCAGCGTCGGTATTCCTGGCTCCGGTCGAGTCGCCCTGGGGGGCATCCGTCGGCACTCGGCTCACTTCCGCTGCCGCATCATTAACCGTGGAACGCAACTCATCAGCCACTTCGCGGATTGGCGACGTTAGCGCGTCTCGTTCTGCCACCAGGCTCCGTTTGAGATCATCGGTACGAAGTTCTCTCTCCAGGTCTTCCCGGAAGCTTCCGGCTACCCGCCGTAACCGACCAACCCATAAACCGGCAGTGCGAGCGACCGCCGGTAACCGCTCGGGTCCGATTACCAACAGCGCCACCAGACCAATGACTGCTAATTCCCAGAAGCCTACGTCAAACAAAGCGACTCAAGCTCCATTAATCCTTTTTCGGGTCATCGGCAGCGATCGATGGCGGCGGTGAGTCTTCTCCCGCCTCGATCTCACCGTCGTTTTTGTCGCCCTCTTTGACGGCGTGTCGAAAGCCCTTGATCGCTCCGCCTAAATCATCCCCGAGACTGCGTATCCGTTTACCACCAAACAGCACCAGTACAATGACCAAAATAATTAGCAGGGAGCTAACACTAATTCCACCCATACCCATGGTTAAACCCTCTAAATTAACGACCGCAGAGCGGACCTAATCCCAATAAACAACGATAGCCACGCAGTCAACTGGAGCGCTGAGCCTTCTCGTCCAGGCCGGACAAACCAAACCGGCGCTGCAGCTCAGCAGCAACCGCCTCTGGCCCAATTCCCTGTTGTACTAGCAGGACCATTAAATGAAAACTAAGGTCGGCAGCCTCAGCAATGATTGCCTGCGGATCACCGTCCTTGCCAGCCATCACTACCTCGGTCGCTTCTTCACCAATTTTTTTAAGAATTTTATCGATTCCACCAGCATACAGCGAAGCCACATAAGAGCGCTCAGGGTCTGCCTGCTTACGCGCCTCCAGAACTGCCGCAAGCTCGCCGATGACTTCTCCCATGGCCGCCCGATCCATCGCCGGATTAGCCATTCAGGTTATTCACTCTGGTCATTTTTGTCATTCCCGTACATCTGTTCCGGCGACCGTAACACGGCATCAACAATCTGCCACTCGCCCCGGTCATTTAGCCGCCGATAAAAACAGCTCTGTCGCCCAGTATGACAGGCTATATCACCCAGCTGTTCAACCTTAAGAAGCAGGGTATCACCATCACAATCCAGGCTAATCTCAACCAGCCGCTGGCGATTACCTGACTGTTCCCCTTTTTTCCACAACGCCTGCCGAGACCGTGACCAGTAAACCGCAAAGCCACTACTGACGCTCATCTTTAACGCCTCCGGGTTCATCCACGCCATCATTAGCACGCGACCAGAAACATGGTCCTGAGCGATGGCCGGCAGCAGACCGTCCTCGTTCCAGGTCACCTCAGACAACCAGTTTCCTGAATCCTGCGACACATCCATCAGCGCTCTCTCACGGTTAGCCCGGCCTGGGCCATCGCCTGTTTGGCGGCATCAATTGTGTACTCGCCAAAATGAAAAATACTGGCTGCCAACACGGCATCCGCACCGCCATCACGGACGCCTGCTACCAGGTGATTCAGATCACCCACCCCTCCCGAAGCGATAACCGGTATCGGCACCGCATCGGCGACAGCCCGCGTCAATGCCAGATCAAAACCTTCTCGGGTGCCATCTCTGTCCATGCTGGTGAGCAATATTTCGCCGGCACCAAAATCCGCCATTTGCCGACACCATTCCACCACATCAATACCCGTTGCCTGGCGACCGCCGTGGGTAAAAACCTCCCAGGAACCGCTCCCTGTCTGCTTGGCATCCACTGCCACCACGATACATTGAGAACCGAAATGTTGCGCGGCTTCGCGGACAAATTCTGGCCGATTCACTGCGGCGGTGTTAATCGCGACTTTATCGGCGCCGGCGTTGAGCATCCGACGAACATCCGCCAGTTCCCGAATGCCACCGCCAACCGTTAACGGAATAAATACCTGCTCAGCCACCTGCTCAACCACGTGGACAATGGTTTCACGGTCATCTGAACTGGCGGTAATATCGAGGAATACGACCTCGTCAGCACCTTCTTCTGAGTAACGACGCGCCACCTCAACCGGATCACCGGCATCGTTGATTTCAACGAAACGAACGCCTTTAACCACCCGGCCGCCATCCACATCCAGGCAGGGAATAATACGTTTAGAAAGGGGCATGCAAGTACCTGTTAAACAGTGCTGGAACTGTGAACCTATCTGAATTTGTTGTGACAATCCTGCCGATGACGGTCGCCCACCATGGACAGAAACACCGCTTGAATCACTCAGGAACGACTGGCGACTCGATCAAGCGCGCTTTTAAGGTCCAGAGTTCCCTCATAAATCGCGCGGCCGATGATAACTCCCTGCACACCCTCTTCTTCGACCTCGCAAATAGCGTCGATGTCCTTCATATCGGTGACGCCGCCGGAGGCAATTACTGGAATAGTAATTGCCGCGGCGAGTTGCGCTGTAGCAGCAACGTTTACCCCGCTCATCATGCCGTCGCGACCAATATCCGTAAAAATAATTGCTTCAACGCCATCCTGCTCAAAATGTTTTGCAATATCAATCACATCGTGATGAGAAAGTTTGGACCAGCCATCCGTTGCCACTTTTCCATCCCGCGCATCCAGCCCTACAATAATATGCCCCGGAAACTCCACGCAAACATCCCCCACAAAGTGAGGGGCATTAACCGCCTTGGTGCCCAAAATCACATAGCGCACGCCGGCATTAAGATAAGCCTCGATACTGTCTTCATCACGAATACCACCACCGACCTGAATATCCATTTCGGGCAGGGCTTCAACCACATCATGGATGACATCGGCATTTTCCGGTTCGCCGCTCAGCGCGCCGTCCAGATCGACGATATGCAACCGCCGTGCACCCGCATCAAACCATTGCCGAGCCATCTCCACCGGGTTTTCAGAGAACACGGTGACATCATCCATCTCCCCCTGCCGCAGACGCACACATTTACCACCCTGCAGGTCAATTGCCGGTATTAATAACATCTCTTTCCTCCCTGGCTTGCCTTAAGTTCCATCCCAACTAAGAAAATTCCTTAGCAATTGCAGTCCATCACGGTGACTTTTTTCCGGGTGAAACTGCACCGCAAAAATATTCTCTCGGGCTGCTGCCGCAGTAAATTCGACATCCCCATACTGACAGATCCCGCTACGATTATTATCGTCAGCCGCGCTGGCATAATAACTGTGAACAAAGTAAAACCAGGCCGCGTCAGGAATACCGTGCCACAAAGGATGCCTACTGTGCTGCGTGACCCGATTCCAGCCCATTTGTGGAATCTTAGCCCGCTCACCCCCATCAATCATCCCGGCAGGAAACCTTTCCACCCGGCCCGGAATCAACCCCAGCCCGGCAACCCCGCCATCCTCTTCACTAAAGTCAAACAGCGCCTGCAATCCCAGACAAATACCGAGCACTGGCTTACTTCCCAACAAGTTTCCGAGTTCCTCAGCCAGGCCATGATCCCTGATGTGACTGAAGCAGCTGGCGATGGCACCCTGCCCTGGGAATACCAGACGATCAGCCTTGCGCAATTCCGCCAGGTTGTCGGTTATCGTCACTTTCACGGCGCCGACATGCTCAAAAGCCCTGGCAACTGACCGCACGTTGCCCATACCATAATCGATAATGGCTACCGTCACGTTAGTCTGCCCGCGCGGCCAGAATCGCGCTTTTCATGACTGAACATTGAAGTGTCAAACTGATAACCACAGCGGTCTATTTGGAGAGCCATTTCCACAAAGCGGCAGAATAACCGCTACAAGGTACCCTTGGTCGATGGAACAACGCCGATTATCCGCTCATCAACCGCCAGCGCTGCGCGCAGGGCGCGGCCAACGGCTTTAAACAGCGTCTCGGCAATATGATGGCTGTTTGCGCCACGGAGATTATCCAGATGCAGGGTAACCAACGCATGATTGACGAAGCCCTGAAAAAACTCAAACACCAGCTCAAGGTCAAACTCCCCGACCCGCTGAGTAGGAAACCTTACGTCGAAGATCAGGCCCGGACGGCCTGAAAAGTCAATAACGCAGCGCGAAAGTGCCTCGTCCAACGGCACGTACGCGTGGCCATAACGGGTAAGGCCAGCCTTGTCGCCAACCGCAGAGGCCACCGCCTGGCCCAAAGTAATGCCCACGTCTTCAGCCGTGTGGTGCCCATCGATTTCGAGATCGCCCACCGCTTTAATCTGTAAATCAATTAACCCGTGGCGGGCCACCTGATCAAGCATGTGATCCAGAAACGGCATGCCGGTCTCTATCTGCGCGGTACCCTTTCCATCCAGGTTTACAGCAACATGAATTTCAGTTTCCCGGGTTTTACGATCTATCGATGCCGTTCTTTCGGTGGTGCTCATGATGCCTTGAAGTCGTTTGCTTTAAGGAGCAAGTCTATCTGCTGGAGGGGTTCATGCTTTCGCAAGGTGAGATTCTATAGCAATCTCACCGACGCAGCGATAAAACCGGTGCAAGACTTTGCGTCGCGCCGTCAGCTCGCCCGAGACCCCCGATAACGAGCCGATGCTGCATGCCCATGCAACCCCTCCGCATCGGCCAGCACCCCGGCAATCCCCCCCAGCTCTGCAGCACCGCGCTCACTGCAGTGAATAATACTGGTTCGTTTCTGGAAATCGTACACCCCCAGCGGGGAGCTAAATCGCGCCGTCGTCGAGGTCGGTAATACGTGGTTAGGACCCGCGCAGTAATCACCTACCGCTTCACAACTGTAGTGGCCGACAAAAATTGCGCCGGCATTACGTATTTGCGGGACCAGCGGTTCCGGCTCCGCCACGGCTAATTCCAGGTGTTCCGGTGCAATTCGGTTAGCAAGCGTCACCGCTTCAGCCAGGTTTTCGACGGTTACCAGGGCGCCGTGCTCGCGAAGCGCCGACTCAATCACCGACCGACGGGGCATTGTTGGCAATAATCGCGCTATCGAAGCCGCTACCGCCTGTGCAAAATCACGATCGGGCGTGATCAGGATCGCCTGGGCCATCTCATCGTGTTCAGCCTGAGAAAAAAGGTCCATCGCCACCCAGTCAGGATTAGCGCTGGCATCGGCGATTACCAGTATCTCCGACGGTCCCGCGAGCATGTCGATACCGACTCGGCCATACAGCAATTGCTTGGCCGCTGCCACGTAGCGATTTCCGGGTCCGACAATTTTATCCACCGCAGGCACCGTTTCCGTTCCCCACGCCAGCGCCGCGATTGCCTGCGCGCCACCAATTGAGAACAGCTCATCGACGCCGGCAATGGTGGCCGCCGCCAGTACGGTGTCATTGAGCTGACCACCCGGCGCGGGGGTGACCATGATTATCTGATTCACCCCGGCTACTTTCGCCGGAATGGTGTTCATCAACACCGTCGACGGATAGGCCGCCTGACCTCCGGGCACGTAGATACCCACCCGCTGCAACGGCGTGACCTGCTGCCCTAACTGATTCCCCAGGGTGTCCGTGTATTGCCAGGATTCCGCAAGCTGGTGTTGGTGATAATCACGCAAACGCTCAGCTGCCACCTCCAGCGCCTTTATCAACGCCGAGTCCGCCCGATCGTAGGCTTGCTGAAGCCGCTCAGCAGGAACCCGTAGCGCGCTGATTCCTGAGACCTCAAACTGGTCGAACTGGCTGGTGTAGGCCACCAGCGCCTGATCACCCTGGGCACGTACCGTTTCAATCACATCCGCAGCGACGGTCAGCGCCTGCGCATCATCCGCCCCGCGCCGACCGAGCAGCGCAGCCAGCTGCGTCTCAAATCCAGGGGTCGATGAATCCAGTGTTTTTATTGGTGCGGTGCCGGGACTCACGGTTACTATCCCACCACGCTGCCGAGCTGACTGAGCAATTCGGTCACCTGCTGATGACGCATTTTCATCGCGGCTTTATTAACAATCAGTCGCGAACTAACCTCCATCACGAGCTCGCTCGCCACCAGACCATTCGCCTTTAACGTGCTACCGGTTTCCACCAGGTCAACAATAAAGTCGGCTAATCCAACCAATGGTGCCAGCTCCATGGATCCATAGAGCTTAACCACCTCGGCCTGCATCCCCCGATCAGCAAAATAATCACGGGTGATATTGACATACTTGGTCGCGACCCGAGGCCGCGCGGCCATTTCCGCTTTGCCACCATCAATGGCGGCAACCATCAACCGACAACGAGCGATCTGCAGGTCCAGCGGCTCGTAAAAACTGCTGCCGCCATATTCCACCAACACATCTTTACCGACGACACCCATGTCAGCGGCACCGTATTCGACATAGGTCGGTACGTCGGTCGCACGAATAATAATGAACTGCACGTCTTCACGATTGGTATTCAGGATCAGCTTCCGGCTCGCCTCGTCCTCAGCGGTCGGTGCAATACCAATCCGCTCAAACAGCGGCAGCGTTTGCTCGAGAATACGCCCCTTGGAAAGTGCGATACGTAATGGCTTACTCAAGGGTTGCTCCGATCGGGAACCCGTTTGATATTGGCCCCGAGCAATTCGAGTTTCTCTTCAATACACTCATAACCGCGGTCAATGTGATAAATGCGACTAATGTGGGTCTCGCCACTTGCCACTAGCCCGGCCAGCACCAGGCTAGCAGATGCCCGCAGGTCGGTCGCCATTACCGGCGCGCCCTGCAGGGTCTCAACGCCATTGATCAGCGCAGTATTGCCTTCGAGCGCAATGTCGGCGCCTAACCGTAATAGTTCCTGAACGTGCATAAACCGATTTTCAAACACCGTCTCGGTTACCACGCTACTGCCATCGGCAACGCTATTTAGCACCATGAACTGGGCCTGCATATCGGTTGGCATCGCCGGGTAGGGGGCCGTATGGATATTCACTGCCTGAGGACGCCTGCCACCCATATCCAGCTCTATCCAGTCCTCGCCGGTCTCAACCTGAGCACCCGCTTCGCGCAATTTTTGCAGCACGACTTTAAGCAAAGCCGGGTCGGTATCACGGGCTTTCACACGGCCGCCGGTCACCGCGCCAGCAACCAGATAGGTGCCGGTCTCAATGCGGTCGGGCAGGATGCGGTGGCGAGCGCCACCGAGTCGTTCGACGCCCTCAATGACAATTCGTGACGTTCCAGCGCCACTAATTTGGGCGCCCATTGCCACCAGACATTTAGCCACATCAGCCACCTCGGGCTCCTGTGCCGCATTGTCGATAACCGTGGTGCCCCTGGCCAGGGTTGCGGCCATCATCAGGTTCTCAGTGGCGGTAACCGAAATGGTTTCAAGGACGATATTGGCACCGATGAGCCGATCTGCGCGGGCAATGATATAACCGTTTTCGACCTGGATATCGGCGCCCATTGCCTTCAGACCTTCCAGGTGGATATTCACCGGCCGCTGGCCAATCGCACACCCGCCGGGCATGGAAACGTGAGCCTCGCCAAATCGGGAGAGGAGGGGGCCCAACACCAGAATCGATGCGCGCATGGTTTTCACCAGCTCATAGGGCGCATAGAAGCTATCGATGGTGCTGGTGTCTACCTCAATATCCAGAAATTCATTGACGACCAGCGACACCCCCATGCGACCCAGCAGTTCCATGGTGGTAGTGACATCGTGCAGGTGAGGCACGTTACTAACGGTTACCGGCTCATCAGCCAGTAGAGTTGCGGCCATAATCGGCAACGCCGCATTCTTCGCGCCGGAAATACGAATTTCACCGTCTAACCGGCAACCACCTGTAACTATCAGTTTATCCACATGATTCTCTTTGCAACCCGGGTGATCTTCAGCGGTTATCTGGCATCACCCAGACCCACCTGTCACCGTGACCGTAGAAACGAATCGGCCACCATAACGGTGGCCGATTCAACGAACTTCATTACTTCTGGATTATTGCGGCTCTACACCCTTAACCGAATCGAGTATCAATTGCAGATCGCCACTCTCATAAAGATCGGTCAGGATATCGCTACCGCCGACAAACTCGCCACCCACATAAAGCTGGGGCACCGTCGGCCAGCTGGAGTAATCCTTTATACCCTGACGCACTTCATCATCCGCCAACACGTTTACCGTTTCATAATCGGCCCCGCAGGCCTCCAGTATCTGCACTGATTTACCTGAAAATCCACACTGCGGAAACATCCGGTCACCCTTCATAAAGAGCACCACCGGCACCTCTTCTACAAACGCTTTAATCCGCTCACCTATATCCATCGTCCTGTACCTCGTTGACTGTTGTGGTGATTACTGGTTTGCCTGGCGCCAGGCATCAACCGTGTACGTTTTTAGCGATAACGCATGAATTGAGTCATCCGCCATCTCTTCCTTAATCACGCCATAGACCAGCTGATGCTGCTGAATCAGAGTCTTGTCGGCAAACTGATCAGATATAACCACCGCTTCAAAATGACGTCCATCACCGTCGACGTGGGCCTCTGAATCGGCCAGTCGACTTTCAATAAATTCTTTTATTGCACTACATTCCATTCAGGCTATCTCTGCAAACTAAATTGGGGGGATTCAGCAAAAAATGGCAACCCGGAACGCCAACAACACAACGCTCCGCTCACGCGGCTAATTCGAAAAAACCTCACGTACGCAACTTGTATCCACTGCGCAACATGACCAGCGTAAGTATACCTAAGATCAGCAAAGCCCCGCACATTACCCCAACCCCCAGTTGCGGCGCCACGTCTGACTGGCCAAAAAACCCGTAGCGAAAACCATCAATCATGTAAAACAACGGATTAAACCTCGATACAGCCTGCCACACCGCCGGCAACGAGTGGATTGAATAGAACACTCCGCTAAGAAAAGACAGCGGCATGATGACAAAGTTTTGAAACGTGGCCGCGTGATCAAATTTATCCGCCCACACGCCGACCAGAAATCCGATGGTCGCCAGTGTAGCGGCTCCCAGCACACCGAAGAGCAACACATACACCGGCGCCGCCACGGTCACATCGACATAAAAGTAGGCGGCTATAAAAATGGCCAGCCCCACCAGTAGCGCCCGAAACATCGCCGCAGCGACAAACGCGATAAAAAACTCCATATGGGTTAATGGCCCGAGCAGCACAAAAACGATACTGCCGGTGACCTTGGAGAACACCAGACTCGAAGAGGTATTGCCAAAGGCGTTTTGAATGATCGACATCATGATCAGACCGGGCACCAGAAAACTACTGTATGCCAGGTCGTCATACATGGTGACCCGATCGGACATGACGTGGCTAAAAATAACCAGATAAAGCAGGGCAGTGATAACCGGTGCCAGCAGGGTCTGCATCGCTACCACCATGAATCGCTTCACTTCCTTACTAAATAGCGTCCAGGTTCCACGCACATTCATGAACGCTTCCCCTGGGTCAGCTCCAGAAACAGATCCTCAAGATTCTGTTCGGCAGTTTCAATTTCTAACACCTGTATTTGCTGCTGATGCAGCGCTGCCAGAATCGTCGCCAGCTGGTCATCATTGTGTGCTACCTGCAACCAGACCGTATCTCCTTCGCGACGAGTCAGGGCTGCGGCGACTGGTTCAGGCAAGTTCTCGCCCATCCCGCGTAATCGCATTCGAGCCTGATAATGGGAGTAGCGCTCCATTAAACCAGCTCGACTGTCTAACGCCACCAGTTCACCGTGATTCATGATGCCGATACGCTCGCAAAGGGCCTCGGCCTCTTCAAGATAATGGGTCGTCAGCAGCACGGTTGTTCCTTCGCGATGCAATCGTTTTACAAAGGACCACAGTATCTGACGCAAATCCACATCGACCCCGGCGGTGGGTTCGTCAAGCACTAGCACCCTGGGTTTGTGCACCAGCGCCTGAGCGATCAACACCCGGCGCTTCATGCCACCGGACAGTGAACGCATGTTCTGATCGGCTTTATCCGCAAGCCCCAGCGACTCCAGCAACTCGTCAATCCAGGCTCGGTGTCGCCGATCCACTCCGAAATAACCAGCCTGGATCTGTAACACCTCACGAACTTTAAAAAATGGATCAAATAACAATTCCTGGGGAACTACCCCCAGGTTGCGCCGACTGGCCGCCGCTTCTCTAACCACGTCCTTTCCCATGACAGTGACCACGCCACTGTCCGCCCGACATAAGCCGGCCATGATGCCAATTAGCGTCGATTTGCCTGCCCCGTTTGGGCCCAGCAACCCGAAAAGCTCGCCCTCAGCAATCTGCAAATCCACGCCGTTTAGTGCTTTAAGCTCACCGAAGCGCTTGTGTAACTGCTGAATCGAAACCGCAACGGGCATTAAAACTCCAAAGTTTTATTACAAAAAAATCAGGGTGCAGAGCGCTGGCTCAGCACAAAGGAGAAACTGTCCGGTGCTGGGCAGGTTGAATCTGCGCTTGAATCAGCGTTTGCGGGCGCCTGCACGCCCCATACCGATGCGCTAATACCTACAGGTTACGCCGGTTGCGTTCTTCCAGCGCGGTAATCAGCTCGGGTATTCCCTCGCGTTTAACTATTGACCCGTACTCTGATCGGTAGGTCTTGACCAGACTAATGCCATCAATCTTTACGTCGAGCACTTTCCACTGTCCTGCAACATTAGCCAGCAAATAGTCAATCGGGATCGCTGAGCCTTCCTTATCGTGCACCAGTATTTTTACGGTTGCCCGGGTGGCGCTTTCTTTCGCATCATAGGGCAAATACTCGACTCGCTGATCCTGAAACGCCATTAAAGCCGATCCATAGGTATGCAGCATCAGGGTGCTAAATTCCTGGGTAAATCGCTGTTGCAGTTCCTCACTTGCCTCCTTCCAGGCAGACCCAAGCACATATCGGGAAATCCGCTGAAAATCGAAATGAGGGAAAACCCACTCTCGAACTTTTGCAAATAGTTCTCGGGAATCTGCTTCATAAGCCGATCTATTCTGCCGGATATCGTCAAGCAACAATTCTCCGGTGGTCCGAATCAGCTCGTCGGGTGCAAGGTCCTCGGCGATACCGGGCATTGAAGAGTTGGCATCTACCTGAGCTAAATGCGTGCTCATGGCCACTTTTTCATTGCCGGTCGCCACTGCTGCCGCAAAAGCGTCAAACGACAGGAGGCTACCCAGCGTGATCAGGATGACCCTAACTGGTGGCACCTGATACTCCCCATTAGAACGCTGCCAGAACTTACGCAAAACCATCACCGTCTCCATTATTCGGTTTATTATTAACCATTCTTGGTGCCCAGTTTTAAACCCTCTCGGTTAGGCAGCCGATCGTGGCTCCGCCCCGGTTTTTACTAACAGGAATCCATCAAAATTACTGCAAAACAGACCCCCATGACCGCGCAATTATCGCACCAAATCCAAACTTTGCTACCGCGTCAACTGCAGGACTCAACGCAACAGACGGTTACGGCACTCGTTGACCGGCTCACGCCAGAGCAGGCAGCGCTCATTGGCGAGCAGGGTGCAGCATTGATCCATGCCTGCGCGAGCAGCCCCTGGTTAAGCCAGGTTTTTTTGAAGGACCCTGTGAGGTTATATCACTGGTTATCAACCGGCATTTTCGATCAAAAACCGGACAGCGATCAGTTGCGCAGGGAGATAACCAGCGCCGCCAGCTGCTGTGATACCCGAGATCAGCTCAAACAGGCGCTGCAAACCATCCATTTACGAGAAGAGGCGGTTATCGCCTGGCGAGACCTCAACGACCTGGCCGACCTGGCGGAAAATCTCGCCCACATTTCCCAACTTGCAGAAAATATTCTCACCGCCTCTATCGCCTGGCTCACCCGTGAACTAGTGGAAAAACACGGCACTCCGATGGGTGCAGAGAGCAATTTACCCGTTCAACTCACCCTGTTAGCCATGGGCAAACTCGGCGGCGGCGAACTCAATTTCCACTCCGATATTGACCTGATCGCCCTGTTTGACGATGAGGGAGAAACGACTGGCACAACCGGTCAAAAGGGTGTCCTTTCCAATCAGGAGTTTTTTACCCGGCTAATCCGGGCCCTTGTGGATCTTCTACAGAACCCTGGCGACGTTGGTCAGCTCTACAACGTCGATCTCAGGCTGCGCCCGTTCGGTGATAGCGGCGCACTCGTCATCACTGGCTCCGCGCTTGAAGCTTATTACACACGTCATGGCCGTGAATGGGAACGCTACGCGCTGATAAAGGCCCGCCCAGTCGCCGTGGATACCGCCTACGGAACGGAGGTACTGGAAAGCCTGTCACCCTTTATTTACCGGCGCTACCTTGATTATGGAGCGTTTCAAAGCCTGCGCGAACTGAAACAGGAAATTGATCAGCAGGTTGAACGCAGCTCACGCCAGTACAGTGTCAAACTCGGCCACGGCGGGATCCGAGAAATAGAATTTATCGTTCAGGCGTTGCAACTGGTTCATGGAGGGCGCGACCCATCTTTATGCCAGCCCCCGCTGGCAACGGTAATGCGACGGCTGGAGGCTCGCGGGGACTTAAGCACCGAAGACTGCCAGACACTCTCCGAAAGCTACCTTTTTTTACGCCGCAGTGAACACCGCATCCAGATGCTGCACCATCGCCAGCAACACCAGCTACCCGCCGATGAGACTGATCTGCTTCGGCTGGCCGTTGCCATGGGTTATGACAACTGTGATGAATACCTCAAACAGCTTGAGGTGACCACGCAGAAGGTCTCTGAACTCTTCGCCGACCTGCTCGCCCCCCAGTCGCGACCAGCTACTCGCATCGACCAGACCAGTTTTGCCAGGCTCTGGAGTCAGCCGCTAACGGCAGAGAGCTCAATCCCCCTGCTGGATGAGCTTGGCTTTGTTGATTCTGCCGGCGCTTTTGAGCAGTTACTGGCCCTGCAAAAATCCCGTAACCACCTGGCGGCCTCCGCGCTGGCACAGCAGCGGCTCCAGCAGCTGCTACCCAACCTGCTCTCAAGCTGCGCCGACCAGCAGCAGGCGGATGTTGCCCTGAGCGGCGCACTGCGTCTGCTCGATACCATTTTACGCCGTTCAGCCTATCTTTCTCTGCTCTATGAAAACCCCTCGGCTTTGCAGCGGCTGTGTCAGCTCTGTGCGATCGGGGACTGGGTCACCGGCTGGCTGTGTCAACATCCGGTACTGCTGGATGAGT
>Ga0209273_10000875_pt1 | contig 32254 bp, 30 predicted proteins | sample tdAd471_FD_187126 | JGI IMG/M metagenome (GOLD analysis project Ga0209273, IMG submission 187126) | Marine sediment microbial communities from the Atlantic coast under amendment with organic carbon and nitrate - tdAd47.1 (SPAdes)... | ecosystem: Environmental > Aquatic > Marine > Coastal >...
GCCTTGAACGGCAGGTTTTGTAGAAACTGCTGCTGGAGTTTTCCATCGCTAATGGGAGTGGCGATTTCAGCCGTGCGTAGCCGCCGGCGCTGTAACAGGCTGAGGTGGAAAGCCAGCAGCTCTTCCAGCGCCAGGCGTTGACGAGCGGGGTGGTTTCCCTCGACCAGCTCGGTCAGGGAGTCCTCCGGTGTGGGCCGGTGTAAGGTCGACAGGGCGGCGGTTAACGGCGGTAATTCCCACTCGTCCAGTGATGCTTGTGGTAACAGTTCCTTAACTTGCGGCAAGTAGTGTTCGATCACCTGGTCGGTGAGCCGCCGCAGCGTGCGTTGCTGGATGCCTTCAGTGGCTGGGTAAACCGGGGTGAGCCGGTCAGACAGGGGCGGTGCATCCACGCCGTCGGTAATGAAGGTGTATTCCGGGTGCACCAGTTCAAGGCTGCTGGTGCCGCGCCGCGGTTCGCCGAAACAGATGAGCTGTTGTCCCGGAGTAAACTGCTGCTGCTGGTGTCTGGAGAAATGGAAAAACCGCAGCGTGAGGTTGCCACTGCCGTCAGTTACCCGCACCAGTAACGAGCGACGTCGTCGATAAGTGACGTCAGCGAGCTCGACGGTCACCCGTAATTGTGCCGCTACGCCCGGTTGCAGGGCACCGACAGGTGTAATTCTGGTGCGGTCTTCATACCGGGTGGGCAGGTGAAACAGCAGGTCCTGCAGGCTAACGATATTTAGTCGCGCCAGTTTTTCCGCCATTTTTTCGCTAACACCGCGCAGTGCTGTGACGGAGGTTAAGTGGACCGGCTGGGTAGTCACCAAAGGGCGGTGGAGAATCAGTCGATGACGAGAATGGCGTCTGCTTCGACCGCAACGCCTTTGGGGAGTGCACTTACCTCGATGGCGGCCCGGGCTGGATAAGGTTGTTTAAGACGTTGTTCCATAATCTGATTGATTAGCGGGAAATGCGCTAAATCAGTCAGGAAAACGTTGATTTTTACCGCAGCCTGCAGGCTGCCGCCCGCTGCCCTGGCAACGGCTTCAAGATTATCGAAGACCTGAGCAATCTGGGCTTCGATGTCGCTACTGACGATTTCACCGGTCGCCGGATCGAGTGGTATCTGACCCGATAAATAGACAGTATTGCCAGCCCTCAGTGCCTGTGAGTAGGGCCCGATGGCGGCAGGAGCAAGATCGGTGTTAACCGGGGTGCGACTCATGGGGTCATCCTCGTTTGCGGGTGATACGGATCACTTCTTTATGGGCTTTAAGGCTGCGCATTAACTGGGCAAGATGGTGACGATCATTCACCTCAATGGTGAAATTGGCGACGGAGTTATAACCGTCGTGGGTCTCGATGGTGACGGCGTCGATATTCGCTTCCGCCGAGGCGATAGTGCTGGAGATAGCCGCCAGTGCGCCGCGCCGGTTGACCGTAACCACGCGGATATCGACCGGGTACTGGCGTTCTCCGTTCTGGTCCCAGGCGACATCGACCCAGCGTTCGGCCTGATTGCGGTACTCGGCGATATTGGGACAGCTATCCAGGTGGACGACGATCCCTCTACCGGCGGTAACAAACCCGTGCACTCGATCGCCGGGAATCGGTCGGCAGCAGCGGGCGTAGGAGACCACGATACCTTCTCCACCGCTGAGTGAAACCGGTTTGGGGGATCGGGGTGATTTTAACCAGGGTGCCACGCGGGCCAGTGCTCCACGAAATCCCTCAGCGGGTTGTGCAGGCTCTCCACCGACCGGGTCGGCCAGCCGCTGCGCCGCCACCAGTGCCATGTGATTTCCCAGGCCAATGTCAGCGAGTAGTTGATCAAAATTGTCCACCTGCAACACAGCCAGTGCCTGGTCGATTTGCGCCTGGTCGAGGCCTTCAATTTCGATCCCCAGGGAGGTTAACTGGCGCCGCAACAGACGTCTGCCTAATTCGATCGCCTGTTCATTATTAAGGTTTTTCAGCACGTGACGGACTTCGGCCCGCGCCTTGCTGGTGACCACAAAGTTAAGCCACTGGGGGTTGGGAGTGGCGACTTCGGAGGTGATGATTTCGACCTGCACACCACTTTGTAACTGGGTGCTCAGCGGTGCCAGCTGGCCGCCAATGCGTGCCGCAACGCAATGGTTGCCAATATCGGAATGGACCGCATAGGCAAAGTCAATCACCGTTGCCCCGGCAGGCAGTTCCATGATCTGGCCTCCAGGAGTAAAGACGTAGACCTCGTTGGGGAACAGGTCCAGTTTGACGTGTTCGATAAAGTCTTCGGCATCACCCGTTTGCTGCTGCAGGTCAAGAAGTCCGGTGAGCCACTCGCGAGCGCGCTGGTGGGCACGGTTGCTGCGGCTGTATTCGTCGCTTTTATAGAGCCAGTGAGAGGCAATACCATCGTTGGCAACCAGATCCATCTCCTCGGTGCGGATCTGTACTTCCACCGGGACGCCGTAAGGGCTGAGTGTGCTGGTGTGTAGTGACTGGTAGCCGTTGGATTTCGGGATGGCGATGTAGTCTTTGAATTTTGTGAAAATGGGCTTAAAGGTGTTGTGGACAACGCCAAGTGCGCGGTAACAGGTGTCCACCTGATCCACGATCAGGCGCACTGCAAACAGATCAAAAACATCCTCAAAACTCAACTGGCTACGTTTCATTTTTAGGTAGAGGCTATAGAGGTGCTTTTCTCGTCCCTGAATACGGTAATTGATCTGTTCCTGGTCGAGGCGTTCGATCAGGGTCTGTTCGATTTTTTTGAGTAAATCTGAGCGATTACCGCGGGTTTTGCGAACGGCTTCGTTAAGTATTCGGTAGCGCATCGGGTAGAGCGCCGCGAAGCCAAGGTCTTCCAGTTCAAGACGGAACTTGTGCATCCCCAGGCGGGCGGCGATAGGCGCATAAATGTTAAGGGTTTCACGGGCTATTTGCCGTTGCTTGGCGGCCGGCATGTGCTGGATCGTGCGCATGTTATGCAGGCGATCAGCTAGCTTGATGAGAATGACCCGAATGTCGTCAGACATGGCCATTAACATTTTGCGGAAGTAGGCAGCCTGAGCCGCCTGACGGGTTGCGAAATCGACCTGGGTGATCTTGGTCACCCCGTCCACCAGCAGACCAACCTCGTCACCAAAGCGGTCGATGATGTCCTGCGTTGAGTAGCGGGTGTCTTCGACTACATCGTGGAGCAGGGCAGCCTGTATGCTGGCCCGGTCCATGCGCATTTCTGAGAGTAATTTTGCCACCGAGATTGGGTGGCTAATGTAGGGGTCGCCGTTCTTGCGAAACTGGCCATCGTGGGCCAGGGCGCTGAATTCGGCCGCGTTATCGACGGCTACACATTCAGCAGGAGGCAGATAGCTTTCAAGGTAGGGGGTGAGCGACTCCACGGTCATGACCGGCGGCACGCACGAGGCGCTTATTCCTCGTTGGAGCTCTCAGTCGCATCCGTTTTATTGCTGTCGTCGGCAGGCTCGCCCTTTGCGTCCATTTTCAGGTCGTCGTCGTCAAGGTCAGTGAGCGCTTCATCGACTATTTCAAAGGCGTCCATTGGATCGACTTCTTCTTCATGAAGAATGTCGGCAGTGGTCAGTCCGGCAGCGATTTCGCGGAGAGCGACGACGGTAGGTTTGTCGTGCTCAAGTTCCACTTTGGGTTCTTTCCCGTGGGAGATTTGCCGAGCTCGTTTGCTAGCAATCAGCACCAGGTTGAACCGGTTGTCCACCTGCTCGAGGCAATCTTCAACAGTAATGCGGGCCATTCGATGATCTCTATCTGTATTATGGAACCAAAACGAACTGCCAAGTATACCTCAATTAACAACCCTATTTAGCGGTTGATCAGATGTCGTGGGGTGCTTTGTCTAATTCAGGCAAGAACTCGCTGACCGAGTCCTGCTGGACGCAGCGGCGAAGATAGCTGGCGGCGACCACGGATTGCAGTTGCTGCAGGGCAGTATCGAAATCGTCGTTGATGATAAGGTAATCGAACTCCCGGTAGTGGCTGAGTTCATTGGTGGCTGCCTGCATTCGCTGGTCAATGGCACCGGCATTATCCTGGCGTCGCTGTTGCAACCGATGGCGCAGGTTATGGATTGACGGCGGTAAAACCATTATTGTCACGGCATCCGCGAATAATCTGCGGGCCTGGGCAGCGCCTTGCCAGTCGATCTCCAGCAGCACGGATTTGCCTTCGTCGAGTTGGTGTCTGACCGCCTGGCGAGAGGTTCCATAATGGTTGCCAAAGACCTGAGCGTGTTCGAGAAATTCATTGTCAGCGATCATTTCTCTGAACGTTTCGATATCGACAAAATGATAGTCGATGCCGGGCTGTTCCCCGGGGCGGGGTGAACGAGTGGTGTAGGAAACCGGGCTGTTAATATCCGGGTTAGCATCAGTTAAAGCATTAACCAGGCTGGTTTTACCAACGCCAGAGGGCCCCGAGATAACAAACAGGCAAGAAAAGGTCAAAGCGACGGAGTCCAGATAATGAAGTGTGTATTAACGGGTTAACAGCAATAGTCTAATGTAGCTGGGTTAATGAATAAACGGTCAAGCTGTCGATAAGCGGAGCGAGTCAGGTCATGAACATCAACGGTGCAGCAGGGATGCTTCCAGGGGCTGCCTATCAGCACAGCCCTAATTGCAATCTCCGGCCTGACCCAGAAGTTATTGACCTGGTCGTTATCCACGGCATTAGCCTGCCTGCGGGGCAATTTGGTGGTGACACTATTCACCGGTTATTTCTTAATCAACTGGATTGCCGGCCACCGGAACTTGAATCGCTAACAGGCTTACGAGTGTCTGCTCACCTGCTGATTGATCGTCATGGCGAGGTGACTCAGTTCGTTGGTTTTAATCAGCGCGCGTGGCATGCCGGTCAGTCGGCCTGGCAGGGGCGCGGCGACTGTAACGATTATTCGGTAGGAATCGAACTGGAGGGGATGGATTGCGTTGCCTATACGCCGCGGCAGTACGATCAGTTGCTACGGGTGGTCATCGCCTTAATGCAGTGTTATCCCGCCATTACGCTCGATCGTGTGGTGGGTCACAGTGATATTGCCCCGGAACGAAAATCCGACCCCGGCCCTGCTTTTAACTGGCAGGCATTTCGTCGCCGGTTAGTGGCCGCCAGGGCGTCACTGTAATGTTAGGCGATGGTTAAACTACCTGGACGGGAATTTGCTGGTTGGTGTGGGAGATATTGTTGCCTTCATCCACATAGATTAACTTGGGTTTGAAGGTAGCGAGTTCGCCAGCATCAAGCCCGCTGAAGGCACAGATGATTACTTTGTCACCGACGCTGGCGCGATGGGCTGCCGCGCCGTTAATCGAAATAGTCCGCGAGCCACGGGCAGCACGGATGGCATAGGTGGTGAAGCGTTCGCCGTTATTGATGTTGTAAATCTGTATCTGCTCGTATTCGCGAATACCGGACGCGTCTAGAAGGTCATCGTCAATCGCGCAGGAACCTTCGTAGTCGAGCTCCACCATTGTTACCGTGGCTCGGTGAATTTTGGTTTTTAACATGGTTGTTAGCATGGGTTTAACCTACTCCGTTGCCAAGTTTATTACAACTTTTAGGCAGCTTTCGTTGCTGCGATAACTGTTTCCAGATTGTCAATTAAACGTACTTTGCCCAGTTCTGCGGCCGCTAATACTACTAGGTTACGGGCCCCAGGTTCAGGTGCCCGTAGAGTGCGATCGCGAACGGCGACATAATCGACATTAAACCCGGCAGTGGTAAGCGTAGCCGCCGCGTTTTGTTCAAGTTCCCGATAGTCAGCGCCGTGGGTCAGATCGTTCGCCACGGTTTTCAGGGTGCTAAATAACAGTGGAGCAACTGCACGCTGTTCATCGGTTAATCGGCTGTTTCGTGAGCTAAGGGCGAGTCCATCGGGTTCTCGGACGGTCTCCTCGGCGATGATTTCGACCGGCTGGAAAAGCTCGTTGACCATGGCGTTGATAACCGCCAGTTGCTGGTAATCTTTTTTACCGAACAGGGCAGACGTGGGCTGAAAAAGGTTAAACAATTTGCAGACCACCGTTGCCACTCCACGGAAATGGCCTGGACGGTGGCTGTTTTCCAGGCCGCTGGCTGCCAGCGGCGATTCAACCTGCGCGTGAAGGGTTTCTCCGTGAGGGTATATCTCCTCAGAATCGGGAGTAAATACCAGGTCAACCTGTTCCCCGGCCAGTTTGTTCAGGTCTGCGTCGAGGGTCCTTGGGTAATGGGTAAAGTCATCACTCTGGTTGAATTGAGTGGGGTTAACATAAATGGATACCGCCGTTATATCGGCTCTAAGTTTTGCTGCTTTTACCAGCTGCAGATGTCCAGCATGAATATTCCCCATCGTCGGCACCAGTGCCAGATGAGGGCGCTGCCCTCCAGCCCGGTGGCCGACCTGCGCAAGCGCGCGGTCAAGGTCCGAACGTGTGGACACCTGGATCACTAGGCGTAACTCTCGTCTGACGCCGGGAAACTGCCGTCCTGAACCGCTTCCACGTAGCTTTTTACCGCCATTTCGATGGACTGGCTGCCGGTCATGAAATTACGCACAAAGCGGGGCACGTGGGCATCGTTTAAACCCAGCATATCCTGTAACACCAGTACTTGGCCGTCGCAGTCAGCGCCAGCGCCAATACCGATAGTCGGGATCGCCAGCTCTGCCGTGATCTGCTGCGCAAGCGGTTGCGGAATACACTCCAGAACAACGGCGCATGCGCCGGCTGATTGCAGGGCGAGGGCGTCCTGAAGTAACTGTTCGGCTCGCTCTGCATCACGTCCCTGTACACGATAACCACCGAGCTGGTGGACGGACTGGGGAGTTAATCCAAGGTGGCCACAGACGGGAACGCCACGTTCAACTAAAAAGCTTACCGTGGAGGCCATTTCGGTTCCGCCTTCGAGCTTGACCACCTCAGCGCCGCCGGATTTCATTAGCTGGCCAGCGCTGAGCAGGGCCTGTTGAGGGCTCTGCTGGTAGCTCATGAAGGGCAGGTCGGTAATTACCATTGAGCGAGTCACCCCACGGCTCACGGCAAGGCTGTGGTAGGTCATTTCATCCAGAGTCACCGGCAGGGTCGAGCTATTGCCCTGTACCACCATGCCCAGGCTGTCGCCCACTAAAATAGCGTCCACCCCAGCCCGATCCAATGTTCGAGCAAACAGGTAGTCGTAGGCAGTCAGGCTGGATATTCGTTCGCCCTGCTGCTTCATTTTCTGGAGTTGGGGGGCCGTGACTTTGGTCATAGGGCACTCACTATCAGGTAGCGCGCCCACTGTTAAGGGCGGGGTTCCTTTCCCACTGAATTTTTATTGTTATCTATTTATTGATCAGATGGCTACGTCAAAAAGCCGCGTATTGTAATTAAATATTGCTCAGAAAGGTAACTGATTTTCCAGTCGTTTTCTAACGCGACAACCGGGCATGACTCGGGGCTTCTATCCGGCAGTTTCTCAGGCCTGCCAGTTCGGCGGTTGCCCTCTTTTTGCGCCGTGTTCCACCGCGCCGGTGCGAAAATTCAGCAGTGGCCCCAGCTCAGGAATGATCAGGTCTGGGGCAATTTCAAGCAGCGGTAAGATCACGAAATCGCGTTGGTGCAGACCCGGATGGGGCAGGGTAAGACCGGGTTCGTTAACGACCTGATTGCCGTGGAGCAGCAGATCGAGATCCAGAGTCCTGGGGCCGTTCTTGATTAACCCGTCGTTTGCTCGAAGTCGACCGTGGCGAAGCTCTATGTTCAGCATTTCGGTGAGCAAACCTAGCGCCGGCAGTTCGGTGCGCAATTCCGCTACCGCATTGACAAAGTCGGGCTGGTCGGCCGGTCCCATCGGTTGACTGTGGTAGAGCGACGAAACTTTTTCGCAGCGAGTCAGGGGCAGTGAGTTGAGTTCAGTCAGGGCTGTTTCTATCTGCCTGATCGGGTTTTCAAGGTTGCTACCCAGCCCGATATAGCAGCGGGCCAGAAGGGGTGATCCAGCCATCGATCTAATCGGGCTGTGCAGATCGTCGGCTACGCCGCCGCCTGGGCTTGTTAGCAGAACGAGCGGGTCGGGTCATGGTGTCGCGAGTGTCGTTATCCGTATGCTGGAAATCAGTCCACCACTGAGCCAGTTCGGCAAGTTCCAGGTCGGATCGGGCACGTAATAACAGGAAATCGTAGGCACCGCGAAAGCGTGGGTGGTGCAGAAGTCTGTTGGGCTTTTTCCCTACTCGTCGCTCAAACCGGTCCTGCAGGTTCCAGACTTCCTGAATGGGTTGAGCAATGCGTTTGGGAACCGGTAACAGGTGATTCTGATCGCCGATGGCGCGATGACTGGCCAGACCGTGGAGCGCGTGAATATCGTCGAAATTATTGATTTCCTGGCGAACTATGGTCTGACGAATTGGCCACAGTAGCGCGGCCAGGGTGAAAAACGGCGCAATCGACTTACCATCGCGTAGCCGCTGGTCGCTGTCCTCCAGTGCCAGTTCTACCAGCCGTTGATCGAGCGGGTCTAGCTCAACCGGCCACAGCAGCAGATGGTCTAACAGGTCATAGCGCTGCAACATTTCATAGCTACGCACCGCGTGACCACTTTGGAAAAGCTTGAGCAGTTCCTCAAATAAGCGAGCGCGGGGTACGTTGTCCAGTAACGATCCGAGTTCCCGGATGGGTGCAGCGGTCGCCGATTCGATAGAAAAATCGAGCTTGGCAGCTAATCGTACCGCTCTGAGTAACCTCACCGGGTCCTCGCGGTAACGTTGCTCCGGGTCACCAATCATCCGCAACTGGCGTTTTTCTACGTCTTCGAAACCGCCGAAGTAGTCGATAATTGAAAAATCAGCGATGTCGTAATAGAGGGCATTGATGGAAAAATCACGGCGTAGTGCGTCCTCATCCCGGTTACCAAATACGTTGTCGCGCAGAATCTGATTGTCTTTAGTCGATGCCTGGTCCGCGGTTATCGCCTTGTCGTGGGCGGCTCGGTAGGTGGCAACCTCGATAATCTCCCGCCCAAAATGAACGTGAGCGAGTCGGAATCGTCGGCCGATTAAACGGCAATTACGAAATACCTTGCGCACTTCTTCCGGCGACGCATTGGTGGCGATATCAAAATCTTTTGGTTTGATATTAACCAGCAAATCGCGGACGCCACCACCCACCAGGCAGGCCTGGAAACCCGCTTTCTTTAGTCCGTAAAGCACGGTCAGGGCGTTTTTACTTATCTGGGCGCGAGAAACAGGGTGCTCGGCCCGTTCAATTCTGACAGGCTGCAATTGCAGGAATCGACTCTTGGTTAAAAGCATGTTTAGCACGGGTGCCAGCGATTGCCAGCCCGTGCCGACTGCCTATGCTAACACCTTAATCGCAACATAAAAATTGAGTGGCGCTGGTCAGCCCCCCTGAGTCTTTGCTGCGGACCTTTGTAGAAGCCTCTCCGGTCCGCTGCTAGATTCTATAAGGTGGCTGCGATTACCAGCAGTCGCCGCCGCCGGTGCTACCTTTGAGGCCAGTTGAGCTGTAGGTGATGGTCGCACAACCCGTGTCGTTGGCCTGAACGCCCACGGCCGTTGCCGTGGCGACATAGCTAACGGCTATGCCATCGGCGCCGGCGGCAATGGCTACGCTGTAATTACTGTCAGGCGAGATGATGGGGTCAGCGGGATAGCCCATTGCGGTTGGGTCTGTGGTGTAACTGTTGTTGTCGGAATAGAACTTTTCCAGGTTATTGCTGAGTGTCATCAGGGTATTGTGGGCGTCGCTACGGCGAGCCTCGCGGGTGTAATTCTGGTAATTAGGAAAGGCGATTGCGGCGAGAATGCTCACAATGACGACCACAATCATCAGTTCTATCAGCGTAAATCCCCGCTGCCGGGGAATCTGGTTAGCGATCGAGTGCATTGGTATTCTCCAGGGTAAAAGACCGGTCACGGACAAACCCCAATGGGGTTTGTCCGTGACACTTTATAAGACATAACTGATATTGTTTCGACTCCTACTGTTTCTGATACCAGTAGGTTCTGACTCGGGGTAAAGCAATGTCTGGATCCACGCTTTCCGCGCCACCCCCAGTACCGATTAGCAGCGTCACGCCCTGTTCCTGGAAGATGGGCACCGCGCTGGAGGGAATACCGCCGCCCAGCGCGTAAGTACGGTCACCGGTTTCAAAATCGTTATCATCGCCGCCTTCCAGCCAATCTTCAAACTCCGCGGCCGCGGTGATGGCATTGATCCCATATAGTCGCCCTGATCCCTCAATGGCAAGGCAGGGATCATTGGTTGTTGACGGCAGGAAGGTGGTAAAGAAAAGTTTTCCGGCCAGGATGATCGGCGAAGATAATCCTTTTTCACCGACTTTGGTGCCGTTGTCGGTGAGGTCGACGAACCAGCCACTACTTGCTTGCATCGCTGATTTTGCCAGGGACTGTTCGCCACTGGTTCCTACCTGGATAAGGTTTTCAGTGGTGTCGAACAGGTCCTTTTCACTGTCACCATCGGCGTCGCCATCAATCGTCCCATCGCCAATGTCATAGCCGGAGTGGCGTAACGGAACCTGGCCGCCTTCGACTAAAGCATCACCGACCGCATAGTCCCTGAGACCGTAGGCGCGATTGAGCACGTCTGCTTCCAGCGGATTCGCGCGATCACCGGAGACAATGGCCACCAGGTCATAAGAGGCTTCATTAGAAAAGATTGCATCTTCGACCTGAACCACGTCGGGAGGGTAGAAAAATTTCCGGTGGTCTTCGACATTAGCAAAGTCGCTGTCGGGGTTGGACAGGACAGCTAGCCGCGCGCCCGATGAATCATCCTTGCCATCGGCCGGCCCTGTTTGAGGCCCACCAAGCTGGTCATCGAGGTCGATTCGCCAGACCTGCCCACCCATATCGCCAACATAGAGGCGATTAATGGCACCGTCGCCGCTGGCATCGAGCAGGGCGATATCGGATGGAATGGGGTAATCCATGTCCGTCAGCACCAGATTCGGGCTATCTCCATTGCCGTCAAGCACTTCATCATTGCTGGCCCACCAGATTCGTTCCCCGGTATCTGCATCCACAATGTAGATCGCATTACCGATGTTGGATTTACCAAACCCTCCGTCCTGAGCCGTGTCGTAGCCGCCAGCGAAAATCAGCACGGTTTTTAGTTCGCTATCCCCCGAACCGCCACCGCTTTTTGGAACTCTTACGACAGCCGGTTTAGGGCGTGACCAGGTCTGGCCAAGATTTGGGAATTTAGTGCTTGATCCATCAATGCGCCACAGATAGCTGGGAGTAAGACCGGTGGTGCTATCCGTATCCGTGAGCACGGTAGAGTCCGGCGTCACATCAAGGGCGAAGATGCTATCGCCACCGCGGCGCATACCGAAGAATAACCGTACATATTCCCCGGTGAGCGGATCGATCATGGCGTCACCGTTCTTATCAAACTGAATCACGGTGGGCGTGTTATCTACGCCGTAACCATGGTCACCTTCAGCATTGGCTGCCAGTGCCTCCTGTTCGACAAGCATCTGCTGGGGATAGAACACCCATTCTTCCTCGCCGCCGCTGGTGCCATTGTTGCCGTTTAGCATGCGGATACTGCCGTCATTTCCGGTGACAAAGACTTTGATGATGGCGTTATCCCCTGTGTCCACACAGGGAGTGCCAGGTACGCCGCCGGTGCAACCATAGGTTAGCGCCACCGGGCTGCCGTGCAGCGGATCGGCGATTGGCCAGCGATTGTCGGTAATATCACCATCGGCATCTTCATCAAAGCTATCAACACCGCGAATCCATTCAATCAGGGCGTCGAGAGCTGCATCAGTGCTGCCATCGGCAAAACCAAGTAACGTATCAAGGTTGGCTTTATTGGCAACAGAAATTTCATGAATCGAATTGCCAAGATTCACATTGACTGGCGTAGCCGCCCCGGTATAGGTATAGACATTCCTGAACAGTGGGTCGGGGACAACCGCTCCGGCTCCACCGGCTTCGATGGTGGGTCCGTCGACTGCGCTGCTCCAGAAACTTTGGGCGGAATCCGAAATCACTCCGCTCGAGTTGATTGCGGCGGTATCGTTGGCATCGAGTATTTCGCCAAGCGTACAGCCGTTGCCGTCGCAGACCTTATATTTTTTAACATTGCCGTCCCATCGCGTCTCTTTAGCCGGTTCAAACAATGAGAAATAGACCTCATTGCGGTGCTGCAGTTTGTTAAACGCATTGACCTGTAACGCAGGGGCTGCAAACGAGGTAGGGTCACTAAAAATATCGGTAAAAATAGCAAGCAGCTGATCACTGAGCTCGCTCGCTGTATCAGCCGTTTTGAACTGGCCGCCACCGGCTGTAGCGAGTTCCTGCATGAAGGTTACCGTGCTGGCATTCCCAGCGTCACCAATATTGAAACCGATCGAATAGGTGGTAACGGTCTGGTCGCCATCAAGGTCGCTCTGGTCTTCGTCATTCAGGAATTCCAGCAGGTCTATACCACAGGCGCCGTTGTTGCCCTTGGCATTGGCCGAGCAACTGGTTTTTCCCGTTAGGGCTTGAATCAGAGCAGGTGCTTCATTGTTCTGCGTCGGTGCACCATCAGACAGAAAAATCATGTAATTACTCTGGCATTCGGCAATGCCGAAAGGAGAGACATAGGTGGGTGTGCCATCGATGACTTCTGCGTGGCACTCAGTCGCGTCAAGATTCTCTGCACTACATCCTGCTGGCTGGTTCAGGGTGCCGCCTGTGTAGCTGTCTGGGTGGCTCACACGTCCGTGGCGCATGCCGGTGGGGTCTGCCGCTGGGTTGCCATCCTTGTCTCCATCGTTATGATGAAATGGATCGAGGTCATTGGGATTAGGTACACCATTAGGAAAGTTTCCCTGGCCGCGATGGGTACCGTAATAGACGTCGTCACCACGCCAGTAGAGGGCGGCTTCATATAATGTTTCAATCGAGGGGGTGCGATTCAAGGTGTGTGTCTGTTCATTGATCAGTTGCAGCACGCGATCACGAACAGTCAGAGAGTCTGAAGCATCAGTCTCCACCACGATTTTTAGTCGCGGCGCTAAAGCAGGGTTGTTGTTAAATGAGTAAAAGGAACGAGAGTTGGTGCCGTTTTCAAGAAACAGGCCCAGGGCATTCCCCACCGCCCAGTTATGGCTTGGATCCCCGATAACTTCCTGAATAATTGAGGATAAGTCTGGGGAGATAAGGGTTTCGTCTGCGAGACTATCATTGGTTATCACCCAGCTAGCCTGAGCAGTAGTGCGAGGTTTAGCTGCTGTGTCAGAGAGTAGCTCGTTGTTTTCGAGACGCACCATGTTTGCCTGATCGAATCCGCTTACCGTAAGCGTCGTCACGCCAGTCCCAGCTTTTTTCGTAGTCATTTCCAACTGAGCTGAAAGAATATTGGTTGTCGGCACTATGCCTACGTTTGGAAATCGAAGCCCAAGTATTGTATTGCTGTTATTAGTAGCGTCAGTAGTACCGGTTTTGAGTCGGCCGGAGAGCTGCATGGCTGTGGTATCGATGACCTCAAAACCGTCATCCTTGTTGTGCTCGGGTTGAAATACCAGAGTTTTTTGCAGGCACCCTCCGTTAGCCGGGAGATTGCTTTGATCAAATACTACCCGCAGGACGGGGGCACCTGATGGATTATTGGTATCGGTGGGCGCATCAGCTGATTTGAATGTTTTTGTCCCCGCAGATGAGAAAATCGATGTTTTGAAACGGAACGCCATCGCATTCCCACCGCACCAGTTGGGTCTGTCTACTACATGTTGAAGCTGGTCCTTGAGGTTGGCGCCAAGATTAGGAAACGGTGAGGGGCCATAAACGGGGCTGGCCGTAACCAGGTCATTTTTAGCCGGGTCCGGGCTGTCCTCGATGACCCAGAAATGAGGTTTGTCCCAGTTACGGTTGGAAATACTGTCGGTCTGAGCGACAAAGGGAGCTGCGTCATCGGCGTCTTCGATCTCTATTCGAATGACGTCGTTGGTTGCGCTATTGAGTCCCGGATTTTCGGCGATGAAATCAAGTTCAGCGCTGAGAATGGTTGCGCCCTGAGGAATACCGACGTTCTGAAACCTTAAGCCCACTTGTTGTTGTTCGGGAGGTACGGAGGGGTCCAGATAGGTGATCTCTAGTACCGGTGCTTTAGTCGGGTCGTGGTTAAAAGCATATGGAAGGCGCTCCTTGCTTGAGTCACCGGTCTCATCAACGAGGAACAGAACCAGATTATTTCCCGCAGACCAGCCTGCTGCGGTGCTGGTTAACTCGGTAATGATGTTAGCGATATCCGTGGTGACATACTGATTGTTAACGAAAAATTTGGGAATGTTCCAGTCAGTACTGGCAAGCGTTACCGGTCGCAGTGTCATATCATCGCCACTACTAAACTGAGATGGACTGGGTGTCGTTTCACCCCGAATGGTAGCGATAACATTGCCACCGTCCTGCTCCCGTGCGGTAAAGCGGATGTTAGCTGCAGTGATAGTGGCATCTGCGGGTATGGGTACGTTTTGAAAACGCAGTCCCATTGCAGTCTGGTTACGTTGGACTTCTAGTGCATTCATTCCAGTGGGGGGATTGTTGTTAAGATTTGCTCGAGCGTCATCTTTCCCGTCAATAATTGGTATTTGTATAGTCACCTCGGCCGAGGTAGTTTGAGTTAATTCCAGTACATCTGAGTTCAACACGACTGATCCGTCACTCTCTTTTTCTTCAGCGTCATCGTTCGGATCACTTAGTGCCACGGCAATGCTGAAACTGCTTGGAGCAGCCTCACTGGGGAGGACCGATAGTGGATCATCAAGATTGCTAACCGGCAGTATTACAGCGCCGCCGGTAGGCGTTTCGTTATCGCCGTGTCGCCGTCCGTTAAAACGCATCAGGCCAATATTGACATTGTCCAGATCCTGGACCAGTTGAATCATTGCTTCCTGCATATTCTCCAGGCGGCTTTTGCCCGTGCCGACAACCTCGTTGTTCATACTGTCAGAGGTATCGAGCACGAACAGGATGTTTGGACGAATGACGTTGGCATTCGGGTCGCCGAGGTAAATGTCGGTGTCGTCGGCCAGCACTGCACTGCTGTAGATAAAAACAAACCAGAAGCTTAGTAAAAAACTCTTGACCGTGGATGCATGATTGAGCGTTGCGATTTTCATGGGTAGGCTCCTGAAATTAGCTACCACCGGGAGCGATCTGGTACGCCCCCGCGTTGAGAACGGTAGTTGCCTGTGAGTCAGTTGTGCCGGTGCTGTTCATTTCAAAATGAGCGGCAGAAAAAGAGGACGCGCTATAGCCGGATCCGCGAGGTGGGGGTGTCCACATTAAAAAGCTGGTGCAAACGGTGCCGTCTGCCGAGTAATCCCCAACGTCCGCCAGGTCCAGTTTGGATCCGGCATTAGCTGCGCAGCCTGCGAGGGTGCTGTCTTCCGTAAGCACGAACAGGGAGGGGTCGGCAAAAGTATTGGCCAGGCCCGTTTCAGCAGTTTGAAACGACCGATGGCTCTCCTGGGTATTGCCGGCCATTTTTTCTTCCATGCCGCTGGTGTTAAGCGCGGTGACGGCGATAAAGGTGAGTACGGTTAATAGCACCAGTGCCACAATTAGTACTGCACCTTGTTGGCGGCTGTCGATTTTCGATAGGTTGTATTCAATAGTAAGCATAGTTTTCACTGCGGGTTTCTAAGTAAAACGGTGGCGGTAAACAGGCGCCGACGGCGGCGGTCATTCTGCGCGGGGAAATCCTCACCATTGACTGAATTGCCAGCAGCGACCGTGTAGGCCGTGGTGTTGATCTGCTGACCATATTCATCAACCGTATTCAGTAACATGCCGATACGGACGGTCGATACGTTGCTCCAGTTGGTAACGCTGTCGGCAGTTCCGTAGGTATCGGCAACGCCATTGCCAGTGGTGTCTTCACCATAAGTGATCTGTAGCGAATCCACGCCATCGACCAGTTTTTGCAGATTGGTTGCCGAGTTACCACCGGTGGGTGCGACCAGCAGGCGGTGTAGCGATGGATTGCCGTCGCCGTCGTCGTCATGCAGGAAATAGCGCACCGATTTCATCGATATGACCTGAGCGCCTTCGCCATAGGCTTTGCTCAGGCAGTTGGGTGCATTGCAGCCAGGGAAATTAAACTCTGTGGTGGAGTTCACGTTACCCGGGGTGCCTGAGCCTGAGTTATGTTGCAAATGCAGGCTACCGCTCTGCACGTTGGTCAGCTGGATGATATCCGTGTTACTGCAATCAGAGATTGCAACTATCTGGCCATCCACCAGATTTCCGACGGAGCTGACTTTCATTTCGGCAGAGGGTTGAGGCATATCTTCGTCGATGGAGACAGCAGACGCGGGATCCAGGTACCGGACGGTTAAGCCATCACTGCCGGCCAGGTAGGTCAGGCCCGCAATCGCATCGATATCGGCATCAACACCGGAGGGTTCCCAGGTTGCGCTGTTGTCGTAGTTATCCATGCCTTCGAGGCCAAAACCACTGTCAAACAGGTTTCCAGCACCACCGTTGTCGATGTGGTCAAATGTTTTGTCTGGATCAACATTGCAGCCGAAATAGCCGGCCATACGAATGTCCTTGAGCAGCAAATTCATCGCGAATCGAGCATTTTCCTGGAGTCGCGCCAGGTCATCCTGGGTTTCGTAAGCATCTTTGCTGTTGACCATGATGGTGATCGCGCCAAGCATCAGCACTGATCCAATCACCAAAGCGGTGAGTAGCTCAACCAGAGTAAACCCTGCGGATCGGGGGAAAGCCCTGACTTGATTGGTACGGATGCCCTGGTTTTTATTTAGGAAAGTCATTAACTGATCTCCACTGTCCAGGACTGGCTGATGGTTTCGTTGTCGTTCGTGCGGTCTATCCAGTTCATGGTGATTTCGTACTCAAGCACGTTGTCGCCGTCCGGGTCATTGACAATCGTGGCGGTGCCTCCAGGAAGTTCGGCCGCAATTCTTTCGTGCCAGCAGCCCAGCGTGGAATTGACCAGGTTGTCCGCCGCATCAGGATTGACCACGCAGACATGGACGGCGTCGTCGTAAACGACCGCGTAGTTGGCAGCGTTAGAAGCGTCCGCCCTCATGGCATCGATGATGTCGTAGGCAAGAAAAGTGCTCTGGCTGCGGGTATAGCCGCCCTGATTGAATTTTAGTGACTGGCCGATCATGCCGGCGAGCCCCAGCAGACCGACTGACAGTATTAGCAGCGTAACCAGCACCTCGATGAGAGAGAACCCGGCGTCATTCTTGGCACCACGGCGCTGTGTCGAAAACAAAGATAATGAATTCATCTTGAGCGGTGCTCCCGTATCACGGAGTTGCGTCGGTACAGTCAGTATTGGCGACAAAGGTTTTACTGACTTCTGGTCGGCCGGTGACACTAATTGAGAGTTGACGCCCATGATCGATACCGCGTGTGTCACAAAGGTTGAACAGCGTCTGGCCGGTAGAGAGAAAACCATCGGCGGCAAACCCCAGCTCACCCATACCCGCGACCATTTCGACAGCGCCGGAAGGGTCGCCCCGACTGATCAGAAATTCACCGGCATCAAATGTTTGATCGCCGTCATCATCGACAAAGACTATCCAGCCGGTGTCCCAGTCTGCATCGACACTATTGCAGCTCGGTGTTGCCGCCTGACTGTCGTTGGTCTGACACAGGGCGGTGGGCAGGTTTCGCTTGATGGCCTCGCTACGCGCCACGTTAATATGGCCCACGAGCGAATTAACATCGCCAACCATCTGGTTGTTTTTAAGCAGGTCAGGGAATGCGGTGGCCGCTAGCCCGGTGAGAATTCCGCCAATGGCAATCGTCAGCAGTAGTTCGCCGAGGGTGTATCCTGTCTGCTTTGCGGTGAAATTTTTCATGACGCTGTTTTACCCTCCGGCTGTCAGCCATGCACCTACTAAGCGACGGATGGTTGCAGTTGGCCGATGAACGGTATTCCCGCCCCTTGTTTGATAGGCCGAAATGATGACGGATGATCTGAATAAAAGCACTGAGCGCACCTTAGCGATTCGTGTGATTGCCATGCCAGCGGACACCAATCCCGGTGGTGATATTTTCGGTGGCTGGATTATGTCCCAGGTTGATCTAGCGGCTGGTGTGGTCGCCGGCCGGCGGGCGCGTGGTCGAGCCGTTACGGTGGCGGTCAAATCGTTCGAATTTAAACAGCCAGTGTTTGTCGGCGATTTAGTGAGTTTTTACGGTCACGTCACCAATGTTGGTACGACGTCGATAACCGTGAGGATAGAGGCCTATGCGCAGCGGACAACGACGGATGATGACGGGGTGAAAGTGACCGAAGCTGAGCTCACCTTTGTTGCTGTCGATGATCGGGGCCGACCCCGGAAGGTGCCTGGTGACTGCTGATTAACTATTGCGCTGGTGTTGCCAGAGTCGGTCGGCAACGCCCGCGTGCTGATTCAATTTGCGCGCCAGTACGAACAGTAGGTCAGACAGCCGGTTTAAGTAGTGAATGTTTTCGGAATTGATAGTGTCCGTGCGGGCCAGACTCACGACCAGTCGTTCTGCACGGCGGCAGACGGTACGGGCAACGTGACAATGCGCCGCCGCTAGCGATCCGCCGGGCAGAATGAAATCTTTCAGCGGTTCCAGGTCAGCGTTAAGCTCGTCGAGCTGCTGCTCTAACCAGCTGACCTGGGTGGCGGTGATAACCGTGTGGCCGGGGATACAGAGTTCGCCACCGAGATCAAACAGGTTGTGTTGAACGTCACTCAATAGCTCGCGGTAAGGCGTATTGTCAGCCGTGGCCAGCAGTACGCCGAGCAAGCTATTGAGTTCATCGACGGTGCCGTAGGCTTCAACCCGCAGGGAGTCCTTGCCGATTCGGCTACCGTCGCCAAGGCCGGTGGTGCCGTCGTCTCCCGTACGGGTATAAATTTTCGATAACCGGTTTCCCATGTCCGGTCGCCCTGATCAGGCGTGACCCTGCAACCGCTTTGCACCGCGGGGCGCAAATGCCAGGTAACCGACCGTGGCCACCGTAACATACAGGGCCGCATAGGCCACATAACCCGGTGCGTACTGCAGCACCCGCTCTAGAAAGGTCATCGGGCTAGGATCACCAAACCGACCAGAGAGCAGGTAAAAACTGCCGCTGGAAATCAGGTTCGCGCCAATGCTGCTGATCAGAAACGATCCCGCCAGGGACGGCAGCAGGGCATGGCCTGCAGCGACGCGTCGAGCGACCCAGTCGCCGCCAAACCAGAGCAGAGCATAGGTCGGTAACAGCATCGTATAGGCCGATGAAATACAGAAACTGCTGACACCGTTATAGTTGATTGCCCAGAAGTCGATTAACCCGGCACCGACAATCATCGCGGCCAGATAACCGAGTCGTCGCTGCATCACAATGCCCCCGAGGAAAAACAGCGCCACGCTGGCATCCGGGAGGTGCAGCGGTGTCGCAATATGGTGACTACGAGTCACAATCATCAACAGGGAAAACACCCCTAACGCGATTAGTCGATGGGCAGGTTTAGCGGCAATCATCAAATTTCTCCAGCAAAGGTTGTGATATCAGTCAGTGTACAGAAAATCTAGTAGCGGTAGCGAGGCCGGCGGCCCGAACTCGATGGATATAAAGCATTCTGGGTCTGGCCACCGGCTCAGTTGATCAACCAGTTATTGGGTATCCTGCCAGCGCAGGGTCATCATTAAATTAGCCCCGTCCTGATTGAAATTAGCGGCGGTGCGGTATTTTTTATCGAACAGGTTGTTGGCCTTCAACTGTATTTGCCACTCGCGGTTTAACTGATAACCGCCACGCAGATCCAACGTGACAAAGCCGCCGATTTCATTGCTGTTGGCAAGGTCATCAAAAGCACTGCTGCGGGCTGTTAAGGTGCCGCCGTATTGCCATTTACCTTCGTTGCGGTCCGCATCCAGGCGCAATGAGCGGCGGGCTCGCCGGGGTAGCAGGTTGTTATGGTTGGCACCGCTGTCCTTGTTCTTTGCATCGAGGAACGAAAATTGAGCATCGATAGCCCAGCCGGCGACCCAGGTACTGGCCTGTAGCTCAAATCCATTGATGGTTGCCCTGGAGATGTTGGCCGGGGCAAAAATTGATAAATCGAAGGAGATGAGTTCATCGACGGAGGTGTGGAAAAAATTACTGGACCAGTCGACTCCCTGTACCGTTCCAGAGAATCCCAGCTCAGTGGTTTTAGATTCTTCTGGATCGAGGTTGGCATTGCCAAAAAAAGGGAAAAACAGCTCGTTAAAAGTGGGCGCCTTGTAGGCAGTGCCATGGCTCAGAGTCGTGGTGATGCCATTGTCTGCGAAATAGCCCACGGCGATCCCGCCAGTCTCATGGCTGCCGAACTGTTCATTGCTGTCTCGGCGTCCGCTTGCCTGCAGTGACCACTGGCCAATCTCCAGCAGGTACTGGCCGAACAGGCCTTCATTGCGGCGGCTGGTTTGGGTGTAAAGGTTGTTGCTGGTGATCTGGTCGTCCTGAAAATCGTAACCCAGGGTGATCAGTTGACCGTCATCTAGCTGATAATCGCTCTGCAGCGACCGGGAAATACGCTGAGTGTCGAATAGGCTGGAGAAAACACCGTTCAGGTCGTTTTCAGTTTCGTCTTTGCTGATACCCGCACGGGCCGTTATCTGCCAGTCATCGGTGGCGTCCCAGACTACGCTGCCGCCGGTCACCTGTTGCGCAAAATCAGCCTCGTTGGTGAAGCCGCCGTCAAACTCGGTTTTACCGAATGTCAGCAGGGAGTGGAACTCGATTTCCAGGTTGCTCGTCAGCTGGTGGCCAATGCGCAAGGAGCCTGACTTTCGCTTATACCCGTCCCGGTCCGGTTCGACAGTAAAACAGCCACCAGCAAAAGAGCCCTGGCAGGAATTGATCCCGGCGGTGCGCTGGTAATCGGCATTAAGGCTGATCCAGGTTTTCTCAAAACGTTCGCTAAAATTAATATTGCTGCCCAGATAGTCGTGGGCGCCAACGGAAACGCTGGCGCTTTGTTGACCACCGGTCTTTCCTGAACGGGTAAAAATCTGAATAACGCCGCCGATGGCATCGGAGCCATAGAGGCTGGCCCGCGGTCCACGAACCACTTCGATACGCTCGATCTGGTCAACCGGGATGTGTTGAAAAGGGCTGGTACCGGCCGTCGCAGATCCCATTTTGACGCCATCGATTAAAACCAGCACCTGGTCTGATTCTGCGCCACGCATAAACAGGGAGGTTACTTTTCCTGCGCCGCCATTATTGCTGAACTGAATGCCCGCAAAGCCGTCCAGTGCCTCGGCAACGGTCGTAACCTGCTGGCGGTCGAGTTGTTCGCGAGTGATTACCGATACCGACGCCAGCGATTGCCCGAGCGACTGGCTGGTACGCGTCGCGGTGATGACAACGGGGCTGAGTTCCACCGGTTCGGTAGAGGGTATTTTGTCGGCAGACTGGACGACAAACGATGCAGATAACAGGATTAACAGACGTCCGCCGAAACGGGTTGGATTTTTCATTGTATACCTCTGGGTTGACGCTCCCCGCGTCGTTAAAATAGAGTCGGTATCACAATGAAAAAATGATGGTCACCGGGCTGCCAGCAGACAGACGGGTAGCGCACCATATCGCCCACCGCGACACCAGACAGCGTTACCACAGGCCGGTCTCCGGGCTCATGAGCGACAACAGAAGTTGTCAGCGCTAATCGCCTTCCCTTGCCGGTTTAAACCGTTATGCAAAGTGGCGGGGTGATTAACGTAAAACTCATTTACCGTTGCGGGGGCAGCATCGGAATAGTCTGCGACTAAGGGCAGAATTCACCGATTTCCCGTTTCACTCGTCTGGCGAAAACCAGTAGCGAGCACCTGCGGCGCGGCAAGGATAGTGAAGCCACCGTGTTGAGGCAACCGATATTTTAATTTTGTGCGCTGATTGGCTCGAAGATGATGACGATAAGCAGCGATTGCCAATGATGAGCAACAAATTTAGCGCAGGGTTGAGGCCTCAAGGCCGCATAATAGACGGGTGATGTTTGATGAAACCATTATCGACCTGTTGCGTTACGGCAAGCCCGCCCCCGGACACCGCTTTGCTGACAGTCTGAACGACCCACTAAGGGCGATCGGCTGGAGTCATTTGCGCGGTGCCACCCGTATTGTTGCCCCCTGGCAACAGGTGATCAGCCCGCCTGACGAATCTTGCTGCGAAGTTGCGCAACGGCTCGCCCGCCAGTACCGGGTATCTTCACACACCTATGCCGGGTTTAGTGAAATGGACTTCGGTCCCTTGCAAGCTCAGGACCTTGATGAGTTGATGGCCAACCCTGACAGTGATCTGCAGCGTTTCTGGGCCAACCCGCTGGAGAGTGATCCACCTGGGGACGAGTCGCTGCTTGAATTTCAGGGTCGGGTGCTGGCGACCTGGAACCAGTTGCTTGATGAATGTGGTGGCCAGCATGTGTTGATGGTCTGCCCGGCAAGTGTGCAGCGGGTACTGGTAGGCAAGGCGCTAGGCAAACCCCTTCAGGAGCTGTTTCAGTTAGCCACGCCTTACGCCGGATTGAGCCGTATCAGCGTGGTTAAGGAAGGGGGTGGTGATGACCGGACCGCGCTGCTGTTTCAATCAGGGGTTTGTTGATTATCGGTTCCAGGCGGGTCCAGTCGAGATGCTGCTCCAGGCAGTCTGCCAGCCGGTTGAGGGCGCTTTCGCGGACCTGATCTGCACCTGGCTGCGGTGTTACAGTCGTCAGTCCGGACCATTGCAATAACGCGGTGCAGGCCGTCGACTGGTCAAATAAACCGTGCCAGTAGGAGGCTGCGATCTGACCATCTGCGCTAAGCGCGCCGTCGTTTCCTGCGGGGGAATAAATCAGCGGGGATGCCAGGGCGGAGCCGGTGCTGATACCGTTATGGATTTCATAGCCGTGAACTTTTTCCGTCATGATCATACCTTCGCGCACCGTCAGGGTTTTTTGACGCCGCAGAGTCGTTTGCAGATCAAGATAACCTAGCGCTGGCGTGCAACTGCGCCTGCCTTCGACGCCCTCGGGGTCATCGATGGAGGTGCCCAGCATTTGCAGACCACCACAGATACCCAGCAGCTTGCCGCCATAGCGCAGATGGCGATCAATCGCAGCACGCCAGCGCTGTGTTTCAAGCCAATGCAGGTCGCCGACGACATTCTTGCTACCAGGCAGAATAATCAGGTCTGTGCGCAGGGTTTCGGCGTTCAGGGCATCGGGACCCACGTAGTCAAAATCGACCTGCGGGTGCCTGCGTAATGGGTCGAAATCGGTATGGTTACTGATGTGGGGCAGTGCCGGTACCCGCACGATTAACGGGCGGGCTGCTTCAACCGAGCGCTGGGTCCGGTCGAGGGCATCTTCCGAATCCAGGTCAAGCCCGTGCAGATAAGGCAGCACGCCCAGCACCGGTTTACCGGTGCGCTTTTCCAGCCACTCCAGCCCGGACTCAAGCAACTTGATGTCGCCGCGAAAACGGTTGATGACAAAGCCCTTTACTCGCGCCTGTTCGGATGCTGACAGCAGTTCCAGCGTCCCTACCAGGTGCGCAAACACGCCGCCGCGATCGATGTCGGCAATCAATATAACCGGGCAATCGACAGCTTCCGCAAAGCCCATATTGGCGATATCGCCATTGCGGAGGTTAATTTCTGCCGGACTACCGGCTCCCTCCACCATCAGGTAATCGTACTGGTCAATCAGCCGTTGCCAGGATGCCAAAACTGCCTCCATCGCCGTGGCTTTGTAGTCGTGATATTCACCGGCCTCCATGTTGATCAGTGGTTGACCATGAATAATGACCTGAGCACCCGTGTCGCTGTTTGGTTTGAGTAATACCGGATTCATGTCCGAGTGAGGATCGAGGCCGGCGGCCAGGGCCTGCAATGCCTGGGCGCGACCGATTTCACCGCCATCACTGGTGACGGCGCTATTTAATGCCATATTCTGTGGTTTAAACGGCGCTACCCGCAGGCCACGCCGTCGCAGTACCCGGCATAGCCCTGCCACCAGAGTGCTTTTGCCGGCATCAGAGGTAGTGCCCTGAATCATCAACGGAGTGGTCATGGTTGGCATTATAGGGTCGCAAAAATTGTTGGCTGATCAGTGACGCACGAGGAATACCCGGTGCCGGCCGGGTTTTGACTTATCGCTGGTCGAATAACGCGGTTAGCCGTCGTTTCGAGGTTGGCATCAAAGCTCCATCCCGTGCTGTGCGCGAATTCCGGCAGCAAAGACGTGTTTGATCGGTTTCATTTCGGTGACCGTGTCGGCAATCTCAATTAATTCCGCCGGCGCATTCCGGCCGGTGACGATTACATGTTGCATGGCGGGGCGCTGCCGTAGCGCTGATAGGACCGAATCTAGCGGGAGCAAGCCGCGCTTTAAAACGATGTTGAGTTCGTCGAGCATGACCAGTCCAATTGTCTCTGTCTGCAGGTAATCGCAGGCCAGTTGCCAGGCGATTTCAGCGGAATGCTGATCCTGGTCCCGGTCCTGGGTCTCCCGGCTAAAGCCATCTCCCATGACGTGGTAATGGAGGTTCTCCTGGCGCCGAAAAAAAGCCTCTTCACCGGTGCTAAAGGAACCCTTGATAAACTGGATCACCGCGACTTCCGTGTCGTGGCCCAGTGCCCGGGCGACGACGCCAAAACCGGCACTGCTTTTACCTTTGCCAGGGCCGGTATTGACCAGCAATATGCCCTGATCGGTGTCAGCTGTACGAATGCGTCGATCCATCACCGATTTTTTCTGCTGCATGCGTTTTTTGTAGACGGTGTCGGTGTTCATTCGGAGTCGATTAAGTCAGGGCTAACGATGGAATTTGTCAGGAATTTATACAAAATTACGTCAAATTAGTTGACAGAAAACTTTGGCTAGATGGCGGGTTTTTTGTAACTAATTGAAAATAAAAGAAATAATAATGGGCATTAAACTTGCTTAGTCCATCGTAAGTATTGGAAGCTCCCTTTTAAAGTAGAGACGGTGAAAGGCATGAATATTAAACAAGCGCTATCGGTAGCAGGACTGACGCTATTATCTTTCCAGCTGATGGCCGTACCTCGGTTGCAGCTCGATATCACCAGTACTTCTACTTATTACGATTCGGCTGATGAAACGATTAAGACAACCGATCCGCAATTTACATTGAATGCGTTTCTGAACGATTCGGATCCGGCAGGAGATTTTTTCATCTCAGTGGCGGTATCTCCTAAGCAGGCAGAGAATTCCGGTCCCGATATTGGTAGCTTTTCTGCCGATGGCACGAGCTACTCCATCGGGGATATGATCTGGGGAACGCCGCCAGCTGATTTTGAAGAACTGCCGAGTCACGGGGTTTTTGCTACTTATTATCTGGAGTTAGCGGTGTCCTTTAAAACCACTGATACCGTCGCGCTTTACAACACCCAGGACGGTGCCGGATCCCCAGGGACCATGATGTTCGACGATTTTGTGTTTGATGTAACCGGCTTAAATGACGGGTACCAACTTCATTTTGATCTTTACGAGTTTGATAGCAGTGCTAAAAAAGTTATCGTCGATAAAGCCCCTTTTTCTCACGATGCGGGTACTGCGGTGCCGGAGCCGGGTGTTATTGCGTTGCTCGGTATTGGCCTGGTTGGCATCGGCGCTGCGCGGGGACGACGTCGATTCTGATTGCCGTTTAGTTAGCTTATTTAAAAAGGGCCTTCGTCAATGGGCCCTTTTTTTATGAGTGAGAAAAAGCATCGGCATGGCGGGTTGAAGGATCCAGATACATAGCCCTCACCTGAATCAGAACTGATTAAGCGGTCGTTAATTTTTGCTAGGATGTCGGTATAAGCCGAGCGCGCGTATATTGTTGCTGTGTTGAGCTCAGCATGTTTTTATCGAAGTGGGAGGGGAGATTATGGTTGCTAATCTGTCAGACAGAAATTCGTCCATTGACTACGACGAGTTAGTTAAAGAGGACCGCATACACTCCAGGCTCTATTACGACGAGGCGATTTTCCAGCAGGAGCTGGAGCAGGTCTGGTACAGGCAGTGGGTGTTCATTGGCCACGACAGCGAGGTGCCCAACCGAGGGGATTATCGTACGGGCATGATCGGTCGCCAGCCGATTATCATTTGCCGCGGTGATGACGACAAAGTCCGGGTGTTTATGAACCGTTGCCGCCATCGCGGCATGACCCTGTGTCAATTGAAGAAGGGCAATAGTGGGGGGTTTGTCTGCCCCTACCACGGCTGGACCTACAAAAATACCGGCGAAGTCAACAAGATTCCGCTGGAAGAAACCTACGGCACTCAGCTGGATCGTAAGAGCGTTAACCTGATTGAAGTGGCACGGCTCGACTCTTATCGGGGGTTTCTGTTTGCCAGCCTTAGCGCCGAGGGTCGCCCATTGATGGAAAACCTGGGCCTGGCAAAAGACAACATTGACCGTTTTTGTGCCATGTCTCCCACCGGTGAGATCACGCTCAACCACGGCGTTTACCGGATGAAGATCCGAGCTAACTGGAAAATGTGGATCGAAAACTCCGCTGACGGTTACCACGTCCTGTCGACCCACGGTTCCAATATGTATCTGAACGCCATGTTCGGTGACGAAAAAGATAAGAAAAAAGGCGGCGGTGCCGGCCTGTTCAATGAGCTGACTGCCCGCGATCTCGGTAATGGCCACGCGGAGCTGGACATGCGGCCGATGCGTCGCAAAATTGGCATGATGGCCACCGGCGAATGGGATGGCAAGGTCGATGAGCAGGCGGTGGCGGATTACAAACAGTCGATGGTTGATTTTTACGGTAAGGAAAAAGCTGAACAAATCCTCATCGATGGTCCGGCCCACGCCATTGTTTTTCCCAACCTGTTCATCATTTTGCAGGAACTGCGCTGGTCGGTGCCGGTGAGCCCGGACGAGACTTATATTTATTATGCACCTGCGCTGCTTAAAGGTGCCCCCAATGAGGTCAACACCATGCGCCTGCGTGAAGATGAGGGTGCCTATGGCCCGGCCGGGTTTCAGCTATCGGATGATATAGAGGTGTGGCAGCGTAACTACTCCGGTCTGGATGCGCGCATGAATGAATGGATCCTGATGAGTCGGGGCATGGGTAACGATCGCTGGGTGGATGATGAAGGCGCCACGGTTGAAGGTCACCTGAGTGAGCTCAATCAACGCACCCAGTGGGCCCATTACAAGGACGTGATGACCGGTAAATATTCCTGACCGGTGAGCATACGCTGACAAAGAGGAGAGATCTGTGGCTTTAGATTTCCGAAAAATCGAGCAGTTTCTGTTTCGCGAGGCGAGACTGGCCGATGAAAATGCTTACGACGACTGGTTTGCACTCTGGGATGACCATGAGGAAACCGTCTATTGGGTGCCCTGTAATCATGACGATGTTGATCCCGAACGGGAGCTGTCGATTATTTATGACAACATCAGTCGACTGAATTTACGGTTAAAAAGGGTGCAGACTGGCATGGCGTGGACCCAGGAACCTAAATCCAGGGTACGGCGGATCATTGGCAACATCGAAATTTCAGAGCTCGAGAACGGACTCATCGAGGTGGGTGCCAATTTTCAGGCTACCGAGGTTCGCGTGAACGTCAATACGCCTTTTTTCTGGCATGGTCGATATATTTATCATCTGCGGCCTGAGGGAGAGGGTTTTAAAATTCGCCTGAAGAAAGTCTTGCTACTCAATAACGATCAGGAGATGACCCAGCTCACCTTTCTGGTTTAAATGACCTGCCGACGGCCTTTTCAGGGCTGGTTTTAGCCGTGACTCTGGCGCTGAAGAAATGTCCGGAGCCAAAGCGAAAGCGATCAAATTCACCTTTTTATTTTCTGCCCGAAATGGGCCCGATTGGTGCCGTCTGGCATCGTGGGCACGCTAGTTGACTCTCATCAGGCACGAAACGATAATGAGATTCATTGTCATTTATAGGGCCAGCCCGTGTAACGGCGGTTGCTGGCTATCTGCCGGGCATTCAGGCCTGGTTTGATTCCTACTCAGGTAGTTTTATGTTAGCACCCGCGACATCATCAACCCTGCGAGATCTTGCCCCCGGTGACATCGGTCGGATCATCGGCTTTGAGTCAGGACACCGAGCGTATCGGCGGAAATTGCTCGCCATGGGGCTGACCCCGGGGGTCGAGTTCGAAATACTGCGGTTTGCACCACTCGGTGATCCCGTGGAAATCCGGGTGCGCGGATTTGATCTGAGCCTGCGTCGTGAAGAGGCTCACATGATCCAGATTGAGCGGAAATGAATCCACGTCGGAAGTTGGTCGTCGGTGTTGTCGGCAACCCCAACTGTGGCAAAACTACGCTATTTAATGAGCTGACCGGCACCCGTCAGCAGGTCGGTAACTGGCCGGGCGTGACCGTTGAAAAGAAAACCGGCCATTTTAATTTTGCTGATGTCGAGATCGAACTGGTCGATCTGCCGGGGACCTACTCCCTGGAGCAGGGCGAGGACGAGGTCTCCATCGATGAGCAGATCGCCCGTGACTACGTGGCCAGTCGTGAGGCCGATCTCATTGTCAACATCGTCGATGCCTCCAACCTGGAGCGTAACCTCTATTTAACCGCTCAACTGCTGGAAATGAGAGTGCCGGTGTTGATCGCGTTAAACATGCTTGATGCGGCCGATAAAAAGGGGATTGCAATTGATCTGCCCGGTCTGCAGCGGGCGCTGAATAGCCCGGTTTGCGGGTTGGTCGCTTCGACCGGCGAGGGAGTTAAGCCACTTTGTGAAGCGATCCTGAGACTGGCGGATAACCCCGAGACCGCCGATATCACGATTGATTACGGCGAACAGCTGGAACAGGCGGTTACCGATTTACAGCCTGCCACTGCTGCTGCGGCCAGCGCCCATCAGGTAGATAATCGCTGGCTGGCTTTAAGGATGCTGGAGGGGGATTCCCTGGCGGGTTCGATCGGCGGTTCTGAACTGCAGCCAACGATTGAAGCAGCGCGAATCGACGTTGAGCAGGCCTTAGGGGATGACATTGATATTGTGGTGGCCGATGCGCGCTATAACTTTATTAACCGTATTACCCGTGAACTGGTGCGACGCCAGCAGGAAGTGACCCGTAGTGTTTCAGATCGCATTGATCAGGTGGTGTTGAACAGGCTGCTGGGTATCCCGATCTTCCTGTTAATGATGTACCTGATGTTCACCTTCACCATTAACTTTGGTGGCGCATTTATCGACTTTTTTGATCAACTCGCCGGCACCCTGTTTGTGGACGGGGCTGCCGCAGTGATGGCCGCGGCAGGCGTGCCGCAATGGCTTACTGTGCTACTGGCCAATGGGATCGGTGGAGGCATCCAGGTAGTGGCTACCTTTATTCCGATTATCGGTAGCCTTTTTCTGTTTCTGTCGGTGCTGGAAGATTCCGGTTACATGGCCCGCGCTGCTTTTGTGATGGACCGGGCGATGCGCGCGGTCGGGCTGCCCGGTAAAGCGTTTGTGCCCTTGCTGGTCGGGTTTGGCTGTAACGTGCCGGCCATTATGGCCACGCGCACGATGGAGCATGAGCGTGACCGGCTGCTGACCATCACCATGGCGCCCTTTATGTCCTGCGGGGCGCGGTTACCCATCTACGCCCTGTTTGCGGCGGCGTTTTTCCCGGTGGGTGGCCAGAACGTGGTGTTTGCACTCTACCTGATCGGTATCGGTGCCGCAGTTGCCACCGGACTGGTAATGAAATCGACGCTGCTAAAGGGCGAGTCGGCGCCTTTTATTCTGGAGCTACCCATTTATCACGTCCCCACCGTCAAGGGTGTGCTGATCCACACCTGGGATCGATTGAAAGGATTTGTGATTCGAGCGGGCCAGCTCATCGTGCCGATGGTGCTGGTGCTGAATGTGCTTAACTCGGTCGGCCGAGATGGCAGTTTTGGCAATGAAGATAGCGAACAATCGGTGCTTAGCGCGATTGGCGAGACCATTGCGCCAGCTTTTTCGCCACTCGGGTTAGATAAGCATAACTGGCCCGCCGCCGTCGGTATATTTACCGGTGTCCTGGCGAAGGAAGCGGTTGTTGGTACGCTCGATGCCCTCTATAGCGAGCTGGCTAAAGATGAAACGGCGGTTGATGAAACTGAGGCCTTTGACTGGTGGGTTGGCGTGACTGGCGCATTGCGGACTATTCCTGACAATTTAGCGGAACTGGGATCGGTGATTACTGACCCGCTGGGCATCAATATTGGTGATATTTCCAGTGCAGCCGCCGCCGCCGAGCAGCAGGAGGTTGAGGCCGGGACCTTTGGTGCGATGGCCAGTCGGTTTGATGGCAAGGCGGGGGCCTTTGCCTATTTGCTGTTTGTCCTGCTCTATTTCCCCTGCGTAGCCGCCACTGCAGCGATATTTAGAGAGGCGGGTCCGCGCTGGGCGCTATTTGTAGTGGGCTGGACCACCGGCTTTGCCTATGGCGCTGCAACGATCTTTTATCAATTGGCAATTTTCAGTCGCCAGCCGCTGATTGCCGCCAGCTGGATAGGCACCATGTTATTACTAGGGTTTGGCGTTTTCCTGGTACTGCGTCGTGCGGCCAGCCGAGCCCTGCCTGGCGCCAGGACGGTAACGGCTACCTAGCCGGGAGACGAAGCATGCTGTCTGACCTTCGAAGTTACCTGCAAACTCATGGTCGAGCGCCGCTGACCGATATTGCCCTGCATCTGCAGATGGAACCGGACGCTGTGCGACCACTCATCGAAAAGTGGCAGCGCAAAGGCAAGATAATTAAGCTGGAGGGTGACGATAACTGCGGCGGAGGGTGTAATAAATGTGACCCGGAGACCATTGAAATCTATCAATGGAGTGATGATAGGCCCATCAAGTTTCATCCTTAATATCCGCTGGCAACGCCGGGAATATTGGTTCTGGTCAGAGAGAGGCGTTAACTAAAAAAACCAGTGGCTGTTACGACAGCCACTGGTTTTTTTGGTTTAACCGATCACTGTTGCTACGTTTTACGCATCTGTTAACTGCACTATCTGGCGTTCCCGATACCCTTTCAATTGAATCTCCCCTCAGAGGGATACTGATTTTTTACTGGTCGATGTTTCTGGTTTTTCCATACGCCGGCCAATGGACAGGAGTTGGGTCGGTGGGCAGTGCTGAGATGGCTGTTGAATAAAACGCGGCTGGTCGTCAACCGAAAAGTCCGGGTGCGCGTTGTTGGTGGGAGTTAGGGGATTTTGGAAAAAATCGGAACAGGGATCTGCCAGCCTGAGGACAAGCCGCTTTCTGGTTTGCAAAACCGCGTCGATGATTCACGGCACAGCGCGGTTTAGCCCTCAAAGTTGAATGCCTGGGTAGCCATTGACCTGATTCAGAATTTTTCCGAGGTCCCTCCATTCACGAGGAGACAAGCGATGAATAACTCTTTTCCGATTAATTTACGCAAAGCAACTCCCTTTACCTTGCTGGTCATGCTCGCTTTTCAGCCGACAGCGGTACAGGCAGACACTGACGGGCAGGAAAAGCGGCCGATAGTGGAACGTTTTGATCACAACGACGACGGTAAGCTAGGGCCCCGAGAGCGCCAGCATGCAAAAAATATCCGTGACCGGTTAGACCGGAACGATGATGGCAACCTTGGCCCCGCTGAGCGTCGGCGGGCAAAGAATATCCATGATCGAATTGACCGTAACGACGATGGCAAGGTGGGTCCCCGTGAGCGCCATTGGGCGAAACATGCCCGTGATCGGGCTGATCTGAACGATAACGGCCGGGTTGGCCCCGGAGAACGGTGGATAGCCAAACATCGAATCGCTAACCATCGGCAGTGACATGGCCCAGACCGGCGCTAATTGATAGTGCCGGTAACGACGGAGCGATCTGGTTTTCTCGGTTGATCTGAGTTCCAAGTAATCTGGGTCGGACCTGGCCTGCCGCTAAATCACCCTCTGTACCCTTGAACGATAGTTCAAGGGCTTTTTTTGCCAGAAGGGATAAGCCCAATAGGCTATTCGAGTGGTTGGTAATACTGGCTGTATCTGCCATCAAACCGGGTCACCGAGTTGGGTTAAACTCATCATCGCTGCAAAGATCGCGTCGCCGATCCGGCTGGTGCTGGCAGTTTTAGCAAGCAAAACACTCGGAAGGGAGATGGCGGGGATGGCTTACTCAGAAGAACAGACCAGCAAATACGTGACGGTTGACGGCATGCAGCTTCACTATAATGAAGCCGGCAGCGGCGAGACCGTGATCATGCTCCATGGTGGTGGCCCGGGTGCTGCGGGCTGGAGTAATTTCTCTCGCAACCTGGATG
>Ga0209273_10000878_pt1 | contig 32066 bp, 31 predicted proteins | sample tdAd471_FD_187126 | JGI IMG/M metagenome (GOLD analysis project Ga0209273, IMG submission 187126) | Marine sediment microbial communities from the Atlantic coast under amendment with organic carbon and nitrate - tdAd47.1 (SPAdes)... | ecosystem: Environmental > Aquatic > Marine > Coastal >...
AGCGCTTCGGCAAAGGCTAGCTGGTTCAGAACCGCGTCGCTTTCCTCATAGATATGCAGTGGCGATCCGGTCCAGACTGCACCGGCAAAATCAACAAATGCGAATCCTTCGGGCAGGGCATTGCGCCCAAGCTCGCTTGGAAAAGCGAATTCGCAGTGGACGTCTTCGTCCAACCCTTCCATCACAGCGGCGTAGCGATGGTGAAGCAACGACCGGCCGCCAGCCAGCATGGCTTCCATGCCCTTGGCGGTGTTGCCCTCGACAACCAATAAACGCGTCACGCGAACCTCTCTTAATCCTCGCAAGTCGTTCAATCTAGCCGGAGTTGCGAGCGCAGGCCAATCAAACCCTTTACCTGATCCCCTCGTGGTGTAGCCTTTCCAAACCTTTGATGGTGGGGAGAGGTGCGATGCTCACGCGCGTTGACCGCGTACAGATGGCGGTGCCTGACGCAGGCGAAGCTGCGCAAAAATGGCGCGAGGTGCTGGGCGCAGAGCCCGCGGACGAAGATACCATTGCTTGCCTCGGAGCAAAGCGAGCGACGGCCCGCATCGGCGAAGGATGGGTCGAGTTTCTCGAACCCGACGGTACGGGCGCCATCTCTGATGCACTGGGACGGCGCGGCGGCGCACATTTGTATGCGGGCGGCGCAGCCACCAATGACTTTGATCGACTGCTGGCCCATTTCGAAAGCGTTGGTGCTTCGCCAACCGTCGAAGGCGGTCAAATATTTCTTGATCCTCAAAATACAGGTTCCGGCACGCCGCGTGCGGTGATCAGCAGAGACGAAAAACTGGATCGCGTGGGCGATCTCGACTGGTTCTACGAAGTAACGCTTCTTGTACCGGACGAAGAAAAGGCCTCGGCGCGATATGCAAACCTATTTGATCTGAACCCGGATAATTTCGTGTCGATTGCATCAGAGCAATATGGCTATCGCGGGATCCTGACCCTGTTTCATCCTGATCTTCTGGGCCGTTTTGAAGTCATAACGCCTCATGATCTTGGGAAAACCATGGGCCGCTTTTTCAATCGATTTGGCGAAGAGTTGTACATGGCCTATGCGGAAAGTGCGAAAGTGCATGAGATCGAAGAACGGGTCCGCGAACGGGGGCTTGACCATACGCCAACCCCCGCAGGGAAACCGCTGGACCGACCCGCAGATACGCTCTTTCTTCATCCATCCACTTTGGGCGGCATGATGCTGGGAATTTCAAGGCCGACCATGGGGTGGCAGTGGTCTGGTCACCCCGAACGCGTGGAGGCGATTTGATATGAGTACGGATAGTCCAGTGGAGATCACCAATCGTGGCCGGGTGCGTGTCATAACGCTAAATCGCCCCGATCAATTGAACGCTTTTAACGATGCGCAGTACGACGCATTTCGTCATGCGTTAAATGACGCGGCGGCCGACAAAGGTGTGGCGGTTGCGGTGGTGACGGGATGCGGCCGCGCCTTTTGCGCCGGGCAAGACCTCACCGAGATGGCGACGGCGCGCGATTATGATGATGGTGAGCGACACGGCTTTGAGCCTTTTATCGAAACGCTCGAAGCATTTCCCAAACCGATCATCGCGGCCGTAAATGGTCTCGGCGTGGGGATCGGCCTTACCATGTTGCCCCACTGTGATCTTGTATTGATGGCCGAAGAAGCGCGGTTGCGTGCACCGTTCGTCGCGCTTGGCATGGTCGTGGAAGCGGGCAATTCGGCGCTCCTCCCCCAGACTGTTGGCGGGGCCAATGCCGCGCACGCGCTTTACACTGCCGACTGGATTTCTGCTGAAAAATGCAAGGAGATTGGGCTCGTTTGGAAATTGACGTCGCTTTCCGACTTGATGGATGAAGCATTTGCGGTAGCCGATCAGATCGCGGCGCAACCTATCGCTTCTCTGATAGCGACCAAGGCGCTTTTACTCGACGTGCGTGCCGAAGCCTCGAAAGCGGCCCGGGCTCGCGAGCGGGTGCACCTATCCAAACTTGTGGGTGGCCCCGCCAATCTTGAGGCCATCGCTGCCTTTAAGGAAAAACGCGCGCCCGATTTTGCAAAGCTGGGCGAGTAGCAAACCCGCGCCATGCCTGGTCCGCCGAAACCCAAGCGCATCGCCACCGACAGAACATCGTCAGTTCCGCTCTATCGGCAAATTGCCGAAGCGCTTAGGTACAAGATTGCGACGGGTGAGGTTCCGATCGACGCGCGTCTTCCGACCATTACCCAAGGCAGCCGCGCCTGGAAGGTCAATCTCCATACAGTGCGCCGCGCTTATGCCGAGCTGGCGGCCGATGGAATGGTTCAAATGCAACGCGGTCGAGGCACCATTGTGACGGCACGCGCGCCGGCAACCCACCCGACCTCGCGCGAGGGCGTTGCGGCATTTGTGGATTGGATTTCATCGCGTGCAGCCAGCGAGCATGGTCTTTCGCGGACAGAGCTTGCGGACCTTATCGCGCTTACTGATGCGCCCGCGAACACCGGTCGCGGAATTAACGTCATCGAATGCAGCGCACATCAGGCAGAAGACTTGGCGCGAGAGCTCAGTGCGCATTGGCAGGTAAAGACACGCGGCTGGTCGCTCGAACGGGCGGATGAGCCCGGTGCGGGGTCCTTTATCGCTACCTATTTTCATTACAACGATATTCGTCGGCGCTGGCCGCATCGCATGAAAGATGCAGCGTTCATTTCGATCCGACCATCCGCCGGGCTGGGGCAACAATTACGGAGTTTTGGTCGCCGAAAGGGCCCACTTGAAATTCGCCTTGTAGAACGCGAAGAAACTATGGCCAGCAGCATTGCTTCGGACATCAAAGCCATTCTTCCTTCGGCGCGGTACCGGCTTGAACGGGATGTAGCCAAGGGCCGCTTGAACGACTTCAATTTCAAAGAGGGCAGGCTTTATCTTTTCTCCCCTCGGCTTTGGGCGGCGCTTGGCGACGCGCAGCGAAGCCTCCCAAATGCATTAGAAGTGATTTACGAAATTCCAGATAGTGAACAATCCCGCCTTGCCCGACACTTCGGCTGGGCAAGGCGAGAGGGGGAAGATTAGGACCCTTCGATTGCCCAAGGATCCTGCCAGAGGAATGCCGCGCGGATCTGATCGTCCGTAAGCAGATCGAACTGCGGCCAGAGAGGTGCGTTCGAATCGAGCCCCTCAATTTCGCCAGTGTTCCGTTCCATCCATTCAAGCACACCTTCCAAAAGGCGCGCATTTGCGTCGCCATGGGGCGTGCCGTCGCCCAGGTTGGGGTTGTGGATCGAGCCAAGCGCGAGCCGCGGCTGATTGCTAAACGCGACCTCGGAGATTTTTGCGCGAAACTCCAGTTCTTCGGAACTGTCACGTACGGCCTCATCGGCATGGAGCTTATCGAGCGCGTGACGACCCTCGTGAGCGAAGATCGAGTAGCCGCGAATGGTCTCCGCCATATCCAGAATATAAGTGTTGCGCATGCCGATCTCGCCCGGCGCCCGCCGCGCGTCGTCAAGAACCGCATTCATGCCTTGCCAGCGCAGCCGCGCCGCCAGGCCCGGTAAATAAGCGAGGCGGTGGTCTCCCAAATGGGTTGCATCTTCTGCGGTTAGGCTTGCGATCTCGTCTTCTGCATCTTGCCGTTCAGTGGCATTTGACACTTGGTCCCATCGGCTTAGCCCGCTATCCGCATAGGCTGGCCGCACATGGTAGATCGTGTCCGCGCTAGCCCAGCCGCCGTGTTGTTGGCGTCCATCCCAAAGCCAGCTTTCATAGCCATTGGAGATCATCCGGCCCACAACCACGTAGTTGAGTTCCGCCGAACGGCCGTATTGAGTTTCCTCATGTACAGTATCGAGAACCCGGAACCCTGCATGAAGGTCGTAGACACCGCTGGTAGAGCCCTCGCTGTAGTAGGTGAGAAAGCGGTCTCGCATAAGGGTAGTGAGGGTTTCATCGTTGAAATCGCCCTCGAGATTGAGCGCGCTCCAAAGCGTGCGCGCCACCTGGTCGCGCCCGATGCGAAACTGCATGGTCAGGAATGCAGCAGTAAGCGGCGAGTTTGAATTCGCCGCTGCGATTTGCCGGTAATATTCATCCGCATGCCGCGTGATGTCGTGTACGAAGCTGCTCACAGCGACGATGTCCTGAATTTCAGAATCATCTTCAAAGGCGCTACTTGCCGCGTCGCGCCCGTCGGTGGCGAGCAATGCGGCTTCTTCAAAAAAGAATGATTGCGCAAGTGCCGTAATGATAGCGCGCCGATCGCCGTCCTGGGCTGCATGAGGCCAGCGCGGCAGGGCTTCGCTCAAGATTGCGGCGGCCGCCGCTTGATCGGACATAGCCGATACGCCGGCGGGGCTGTGGTAATAGGAACCCCAGGCCCGAAATAGGGCATCGCCATCGTCAAGGCGGGTGGCAACACCAATTGCGAGAGTGGAAATTTCAATTGGTGCCGGGGTCTCTTCGAGGATTAGCGAAAGCGCGGTTTGCGCTTCGCCAAGGGCGACCCGATCTGGCGCGCTCAATTGGTCAAGTGGTTTGCCGTGGACGGCGGCCAAGGCCGCTCGAGCAAGTGTCGCAGCGGCGGTATTGCGCGCGGTCGGCTCAATGGCCCCCACGACGGCTTCACGCGCAGCAGCGATTGCTGCGTCCGTATTGCCTTGGGCGCGGTAGGCCGCACTTAGGGTATCTGCATTTTGCCATGCGCCGGGATCGGCCGCATCGGCGTCTTCCGCATAGGCAATAGCTTCGTCCGTATTCTGATAAATGCGCCAAGAGGTGCGCGCGAGATATCTGTACGCCTCGCCGCGATCCTCGGCCTCGGCGCCATCATCTGTGGCGATGCTGAGCCAGATCTCCCGCGCGCCAGCAACGTCGCGCTGAATATAGGCAAGACCGGCTGTATGGAGACTGGGCGGTTGATCGACCCAGGCGCTGCGATCAGCAGGCGGTCCATAATCCAGCTCACCCGCAAGAAAGGTAAACCCCGCCGCGCCGCCAGCGACAGCCAAGACGGCAACAATGGCGATGCTTCGCCACATCCATTTTCTCATTTTCTTTCCTCACCTTTTCAAAGGTGGGCGAAGGCTCCCCAACCGCACTTGCCCCACGCTCCATTAATGTGGGGGGGAGGGGGCGAACCTCAACGCACAGTTTGGCGATATTGTTCTATAACAACTTCTTTGTGGCGCTCTAGACCTCAAAAATTTTACCCCGGTTGAGAATATTGTTGGGGTCGAACTGGCGCTTGAGCGCCTTCATGATTGCCAGTTCCTCGGGTGTACGAGAGAGATGGAGATAATCCTTTTTGTAAATGCCCACCCCGTGTTCGGCGGATACGGTTCCGGCGACGCCCGGCAGGGGTGCGTAGACGAGTTCCTCCACCCGGTGAAGGTCGTCCTCATTACCGGTGCCGGGACCCACGATCACGTGGATATTGCTATCGCCCAAATGGCCAAAGATGACATGACGGCTTTCGGGGAATTCCTTCTTGATCGCTGTTTCCATGTAATCGAGATACTGCGGCATTTGGCTTAGAGGCACGGAAATATCGAACGCCGCCATGGGATAGAGTTGGAGCACCTGACCGATGTCATCGCGCAATGCCCATAGCTTTTGCCTTTCCGCTTCGTTTTTCGCCAGCAGACCGTCTTCGATCAGGCCCTTCTCGGTCGCGGTCTCCACAAGTTGCAGGGCCAGTGCCTCGGTCGCTTCCCTGTCGACGCCGCCGATCTCGGTGAGCAGATAAAAAGGATAATCTTGCGAAAGGGGCGGCTTGCCCTCAGCCGGGGGAGTGGTGACAAGGCAGTAGTAGTTGTTCCAAAACACTTCAAACGTGGTCATAGTGCCGCTTGAGCCGTGATCGAGATGGCGCAGCAAATTGCAAACCGCATCGTAATTGGGCAATGCGAGGAAAAGTGTCGCCGTATGGGCCGGCAATTCGCGCAGGCGCAGGACCGCGCGCGTGACGACACCCAATGTGCCTTCGCTGCCGATAAAAAGCTGTTTGAGATCGTACCCCGCGTTGTTCTTCAGTACACGGTTCATCGACGAAAGCACCGTGCCATCTGCCAGCACCACTTCGAGCCCCAGCACTTGTTCGCGCATCATGCCATAGCGTACGACGCGATTGCCGCCGGCGTTTGTTGAGATCATACCGCCGATGGTGGCCGTGCCCCGCGCGCCAAGATCAGCCTCTAGGGCAAGCCCGTGTTTTTCCACCGCATCATGGACATCCTGAAGTTTCGCGCCCGCCTGAACGACGACCACACGGTCCTCGGTATTGATCTCCTCAATCCCGGTCATGAGTTCGGTTGAGATGATCAGGTCTTCGGGCTTGGCGAGAGTCGCGCCCACCATATTGGTCAACCCGCCGCCTACAATCACGGGCTGGCCATCATCGTTGCAACGTTTCACAAGAGCTGCGAGCTCTTCGGTGGTGCGCGGCCGCGCAATCCCCATGGCCGGGCAGGGCTCGTTGACACCAAAAGAAAGCTGCCGCGCCGCGCTGTCTTCGCCTGTGAGCAATGAAAGCTCAGGAAACGCTTGGGCAAGTGTGTCGGTGGTCAAAGACATATATGGGCCCTTCTTCGTGTTGCTCCGCCATCTTCCTTGCGTCTTCGTTGACCTAGGTCAAGGAGGGGCTGACAGATTGTCATGATTATACGAGCGTGCCGACACGGGCGCAAAGATTGCGGCCGCCATCGCTCATGGCCGCCCCGCGAGGAGAAACATGATGACGAACTTTCTTTCCGGCTACTCGATCCAAAAATGGCTCGAATCCTGCCCGCAAGGCTATTTAGAGGACACTGTTTACGGCCACGAGGCCGGTGAAAAGGAACCTGAAACGTTCTTTGAGAATGAAGTTCTACGCGAGGGACAAATCCGCTCCACATGCAATTTGGTGCTCGGGGAACGCGCGGCGCTCGCGGCAAGCTCGGGTCTCGTCAATTGCGCGCCGGACTATCTGTCCAAAGCTTTCCTCGCAACGCAGACCTTGGACGAAGCGCGGCATGTGGAGATTTTCACGCAGCGCCTTTTCGATCTTGGCGTTAGCCCCGCCAATCTTGAAAGTACACTCAACCAATTTGGCAACCCTCATCTGGTGAAGTTTGCCGAAGTGCTTCTTGAAAAAGTCGACAAAGGTGATTTCGTTGCGGGTGTCGTGGGACAGAACATTGTGCTGGAAGGCATGGCATTCTCGGTCTTTGAACTGCTGCATGCAGGCGCGGAAGCTGACAATCCAAAGTTTGCGCATACGCTTTCAGGAACGATCGCCGATGAACGCCGCCACGTGGGCTTTGGTGAAAACCGCATCGGGTCACTGATCAAAGAGTTTCCGGAAAAGAAAGCCGAATGCGAACGCATGCAGGCGGAAATGTCGGGACACATGCTTGCGACCTTCGCCAGTGCCTTTAAGCAAGGCGAAGCCTCGAACGAAGAAGCGCAACGCATTAAAAAAGAGGCGGGCGACGAAAGCCACGCCATGTATCACGGCGTCGATCTTTCGGCGGCCAATACCGAGGAAATGGAAGCGGTTCTGGCCGATACGGTGCTCAAGGAATTCAAGACGCGCCTTGGCCGCATTGGCCTTGAGTATCAATCGCCGATTGCCGCGTAAGCCAAACCCATGGCGGAGTGGCAAGACCCTCATGCCTTGACCGAGGGCGAGTTCCTCGACGAGGTGCATTCATTTGAGTTTTGGTTCGGGGCGGTCGAAGGTTATTTGCATGACCGCCCCTACGGGTACGACCCCGAAACTGAAGATATTGAAATGGATGACCGCCGCAAAGACGGTCTCATCACGACACTTTGTAATTATTGCGTTGGTGAAACCGCGGCGCTCGAAGCTTCAAGTGGCATGATCGGTTTCGCACCTGATCGCGCATCACAGATCTTTCTTTCCACGCAGGTTGCCGACGAAGGTCGCCACCTCGAAGTGCTTCTTCATCGACTTACAATGCTTGGGGTGCGTGATCCTAAAAGGGAAATTGAGGCGCGCGCAAACCGGAGCCTCTTGCGTTTTAAAGAACGACTTCTCGAATTTGTGGACGGTCACGATTGGGAGGCAGCGGTCTTTGCCCAAAACGTGATTCTTGAATGTTTGGAGTTCACGGTCTTTCGCAATCACGCGCAGAACGCCGACCCCATTACCAAGCAAATTCTGCAGGGTATTGTCATCGACGAACGTCGGCACATGGGGTTTGGCGAGAACGATCTGGGACGGCGGCTAATTCTCGCGCCGCATATGCATGACCGTCTCGACCGCATCAAGCGCGAGCTTGATTCGCTGGTGCTGACGACGTTTAAGCAAACCCTCGGCGAGCTGGGTCTTGAAGGGGATGACGCCCCGGACCTCGCGAGTGACTATCTCGGCGCCGTGGCGCGGCTTGGGTTCGGCACATGAACGACACTTTGATCAGCCAGGCGGCGGGTGAAGACCGGCCACGCCAGATGTACGTTCTTGAGGAAACCGGCTTTAAAGAGGTCCCCAAGAAATTCCGGCGCTTCTATCGCAAATGGGGCGGGCCCATGGACACGCTCGCGCCAAATGAAGTGCTTTGCCCCGTGTGCAAGATTGTCATTCGGTCGCTTCAGGAACTACGCGCAGGCGATAAGGTCTATTGCATGCCGTGCATGTCACGCCTGATTGTCGAAGAGGAAGACGGAATGCTGGTTGCCAAAGTGAACTACTGAGCGAGCCGTGTGAACCGCCACATGGAGTAGATGCCAAACGCGGGGCCAAACGCCATCACAGCGAGAATAGGCGGCCAACCGAATGTGGCCGCAAGAACTGGCGTCATCTGAACCGTCAATATGGTGAGCGTAAAGCCAAGCGCTACTTGCAGGGTCATGAGGCTGCCTGCGAGATCGGGCGGGCCGTTATCAGCGACGAGCGCCGAGAATTGCGCTGAATCCGGGATAATGGAAATGCCCCAGACCATCACCACGGCGAACGTGATCCAGGCGGGTCCGCCAAATGTGGCGGCTGTCGCAAGTGCCGCCGCCCCGCTGACGACCATGGCGATGATTGTGAGTTGCGCCTTGCCGATGCGATCGGCGATGGCGCCCGCGGGCACGCACGCGATCCCGCCAAGCGCGATGGCCGCAAAGGCGGTGAGTTTGGCAAGTTCCGTTGCATTCTCAAGTGGCATGGTTGCTGCGTAGGACGCCGCTGCGGCGACGCCGATCCAGGCCCACATGGCGTAGAGCTCCCACATATGGCCCAGGTATCCGAAATATGTGTAGCGGATGCGTTTGTTGGTCCAGGCCACAAGGATGGCGCGGGGGCTGAAAGCGGCCGCCTTTGCATGATGAGGGCCAAGGCGCGTCAGCAAGATGCCGAGTGCGCCAAGAGCGGCGATCCCGGAGACCGCAATCACTGTGACACGCCATTCCGCCCCACCCAAAAAGGAAAAGAGATGCGGTGCGGCGGCGCCAATCGTCAGGGCACCAACCAATAGACCTACGAGCAGCCCTCGGTCCGCGGTGCCCCATCCCACGGCGATTTTCATACCAACGGGGTAAACGCCCGCCAGCAAGAGCCCCGTCAAAAACCGCAGCCCAATAGCTTCCGTGCCCCCCACTGGCACGATCAGCAGCGCCGCATTTGCGCCCGCCGCGGCAACCCCGCAAGCCATGAAAAATTGCCGAGGGTCTAGCCGGTCGGAAAGCCCAAGGATGGCAGAGACCAATGCACCAATGACAAAGCCGGCCTGCACCGCGCTTGCCAGAAGCGCCTGATCGCGCGGTGAGATCGCCACTTCGCGCAGCATGTCGGGCAAAATGGCGCTTGATGTGAACCACAGGCTCATCACTGCGATTTGCGTGAGCACCAAAAGCGCGATGGAACGGGTTTTTCCCCCAGGCCTGGTCATGGGCTCAAGCCTCTGATCCACTCGGCTTCAAAAGTGACTTGAACTCCTCGTACTTACCGTTTGCCCCGCGAACGATCTCGGCGACTTCGTTCACAGATACAGTAAATCCCTTACCAAGTTTGTCATTCACAATCGCGACAACAGCTTTGCGGTCATCATCCGTAAGCGGACGTTTCATCACAAGATTGACTTGTAGTTCATCAATGGTGGGTTGAACGATTTGGTATTGGCGCATGGGAACCGCTTCGCCGATTTGTTTGCCTGGAACGCTTGGCCAACCGCGGCTACCATCTGGGTATGTAATGAGATTGCGCACGCGGCCCAAAATACGTTTGATCACCGGCCACCCGCGCCCACAGGAACAGGGCTCCCCCATTTCGGCATAATCACCTATTTCATATCGTATGAGGGGGAATGCAGGATTAAAAAGATCCGTGATTACCATCTTGCCAATCTCACCCGGTGCGCAGGGTTCGCCGTCATCGTTTAGAATCTCCGTGAAATTGAGATCGGGGACAAGGTGGTAGTTGTCGGTCTCTGAGCATTGGAGTGCAATAATGCCGGACTCCTGCGCCGAGTACGTATCAACGATTTTAATTCCCAATTGGTCGCGTACAGTGTCGCGGATCCGTTCAGGCAACTGCTCACCAAAAGTCCGGATGTAGTGAAGCGAGGGCAGTTCGGCGCCGCGATCTTTGAGGATCGGCAAGACAGCTTCCAGGTTTGAAGGGAACAACTGTAAATAATTTGGTGCTTCGGCGATGATCCAGTCAGCCTGCTGTTCAGGATCGGTATCAGCTCGCATCATTGTCGCGGGACCGGTTTCAAGAACTTCGGCGAACGGTGACCCCCAGTCGGGTGAGTGCATCGGGCCGTCTTTATGTTCTGTTCCTCGGATAAAGCGAATAGATGCCGCCTTTCCTGCAAAATTTGCCCGCTGCATGGTGTATTCCATGATTGAAGCAGCGACCATCATGGGCATGCGTGTTGCGGGGTGAAAGACCTCTACCGGCATGCCGGTTGAACCAGAAGACCTGGTCCGCCGAAAGGGCTGCATTACGGCCGGAATGTCGTACGAGCGAAGCCGATCACCATTTACTTGAAGCGCGGCTCGGGTGAGATCGGGCACTCTTTGCCAGGTTGCCTCGTCGAGAGGTTGCGACGGGTCATAGCCCACGGCGCCCAAGGTCTCACGGTAATAGGGCACCGTGCGAAACACCGTACGCAGAAGTTCGTCCAATTGCGTAAAAATCAATTGGCGGTGGCGCGCAGGGTCCATCCATTGCGCGCGTTCGAGCTGATAAAGATAGGCAATGATCGGAAGGACGTTCTTTTCACTCAACGCCGGATACTTGAGATGCGGCACAGTTGAACGCAATGGAAGGTCGGGGAAGAAGGGCGGGCTTTTGTCTGTCATGGACCTGTCATTAGAGTTGATCAACGCACTCTAGCCTTGGTCTCGACGGTTGTCAGCCAGTAGGCCCTTTGACAGAGTGTGCCCGCAAACGAAATGGAGGGGCAAGCTTGGATATCGGGCTTTGTATGGTGGTCAAGGACGAGGTGGGGACGATCGAGGCCTGCCTCGCCGACATCATCAATCTTTTTGCCGAGGTCGTAATCTTTGATACCGGCTCCACAGATGGCACTCAGGCATTGATCCAGAACCGGTTCGGGATTGATGTGCTGCCGCGTGAACTTGACGTCGCTAAATGCAATGCGCTTGGACCCCTTCGCAATGAGGGCTATGCGCAGCTCGAGACGCCGTGGATCCTTTGTCTCGACGCGGACGAGCGTATTGCCCGAAGTGAGCTTGAAACCGTTGTGTCATGGTCGAACGACGAAGACCCCGCTGGTTTTTTTGCACCTTGGGTGACAGTTACGCCCGAAGGCCATGTGATTGAAGACTACAAGCTTGGGCTTTTCAAAAAGGGCTTTCAAAAAATTGGAATGGTACATGAGAATGTCCAGCCTTCGGTTCGTGCAGCTGGTGGAAGCGCTGAATGGACGGATGCCTTTGAGATCAGCCATTACCCTGAGCAAGCCAAGCTCCTGCGCAAGAATGAGTATTATAGCTGGCGGCTCGACAAGGCGATTGGGATGAACCCTGATTGGATCCGGTACTATTGGTTCCGCGGTATCTTGCATGAGCGTCTGGGTGATGCGGACCTGGCGCGCGCCGATTTCGAACATGCGTTCACGTCAGAATCGCGCCAGTTCCCGGTGGAGTGTCTCAATGCCGGAATGGCGCTTGCAAATCAGCTCTCCCATTTGGGAGAGCGTGAGCGTGCGCTACGTGTTGTAGAAGATGCGCTCGCTTTTCACGATGAATTATCAAATGACTTCGAGGTGGCGGTGAATTTTCGCCTGCGACCATGGTTCGAGCGCACGCTTGCCTGCCTTGAAAGCAATCATCTAGATCGCATCGCAGCCTACGACTTCGCGCACGGGCGCCCCTCACGAGGCCAGTAGGTCGCGCCCCTTCATGTACGGCGGTACTGTCGCTCCGACGCGGCGAAGGATTGTCGGAGCGAAGTCAATCGTCTCTCCTTCGGAAAGAGATTGGCCTGGCGTAACGGCGGGACCTTTGGCAAGGAAAAAGCCATTCGTGGTGTGATCCCCAAGGCGAAAGAAAGGAAGTGGGCCGATCTGGCCATATTCCTCAGATTCAAAAATATCCGTGGCGGCAGCCTCCGCCCATGACACAACAATATCTGCATCAGGCAAGTGCGGGTCGTTAGCAAGAGGGTCCTTCCGTACACGGTAGGTCTCATCCACAAGCTGTTCTTTTGTGCGGCCGCAGCGCCAAGTCATTAGGAAGGCCTCGAGTTCAGCGCACACGGCGTCATAGTCTTCCGGGGCAATATGCCCACCCTTATCGCGGCCCTTCACGCTTAGACGAACATAACCGTCGGAATAGGACGGCAGCGCAAAGGCGCGCATATCCTTCCAGGCCGACTTGTACCAATTGGTCGGCTGCCAATTCAGCGAAAGATCCATTTGAAGTTGATCGCGGGGCGATGTGAGTCGCTTGCGGCCTTCGGGCGTCACCAAATCCCATACTTCGTATTTCATGTGGCGAGGATAATCGAACGTGTAATCAGGCACAGGCGCATTCGGCGGACGGGGCGCCAACGCAGCCTCGTTAAAGTTCCAGCGATAGAGCATTTCGGCCAAAAGCGCGCCTGACCCCATATCGGCGCGGTTTTTGGTCATGCCGTGTGCAGAATAGAGCGCCATCGTTGCATCGGGCCCTGCTGCCTTCTCGATATCGCCTATGATGTTGTCAATAATCTCCAAGATATCGCCAATGTCGTCGCGCCCATCTTCTGCCATATGCTCTTTGAGCGGATGATCGAAGACATAGTGCCAATATTGGTGCAACACGATGTGGATTTCGCCAAAGGCGGTCACAAACAGGTCCCAGTCGTCTCGTCCCAAAAGGTCGAGTGTCACCTGCCGGCGACGTTCGAGGCCGAGTACAAGCTCTTCTTTGAGTTGGCGAGATTCCTTCTCGCTGTAGATGTTGTTGTTGTCGTTTTCAAGAGTAGGGTGGGGCCCGTAGGTCGTTTTGAGTTCATCAATAAGGCTAGCGGGGATCGATCCCGGCCCTCGGCGCGGTGTGTGCGAGCCCCATGCAACGGCCTGCAGGCCATTTACGTTTTCTGAAAGCTCCGCCTGCGGATAATCAAAGGCACAAACTTTGTAGTCCTGACCAAGTTCCCAATACATGGGGAATTCTTTGAAATCGTAGGTGCCGTATTCCTGAACATCGAGCTGGTCGGGATGATAGACGATGCGCCCCCAATACCCAGATTCCATAGGCCAGACGCCGGTCATGGTCGTAGTGTGAGTGGGCTCGGCTTTATAGTATGGGTAGTTTTGAGTGAGGCCGTATGCGCCTTCTTTTCGAAGGCGCGCAATGTTTGGCAGGCGGCCTTGCGCAATATAGTGATCAAACACCCACGGCTCGGCCGAATCCATGCAAAGCGCAACTACTTTCGCCGTCATTTCCCCACCCATTCGACTTGGTTTTGCGAGAGCCTAGCCCAATGGTTATTGGGCGAAAAGGTGGGGTGCGATTACGCCGCGGTGTGCCGGTTCCAGGGCATGAGCATTAGGATCCTTGCCATGCCGCAGGTGCCGCTGAGCCCCGCGAACGTTAATCCCGCACCCACAAAAGCAGATAGCCAGATAAAACCTGGATGCATAAAAATACTGCCAAGAACGCCGAGGAGTACGAGGCTGCCGGCTGCTATTTGAACCTGACGATTTAATTCCAAAGGCTGAGATCTATCGAGGATAGTTGGCTCGCCCGCCTTGCGCCACGCTTCGATACCGCCTTCGAGGACCGAAATACTTCGCCCCGCCCATTCGGCGAGTTGGGTCGCTGCCATTTCTGTGCGGCGCCCAGTGCGACAGTAAAAAACGAGACTAATATCTTCGGGACAATCGCAAGCGGCAAGCTCACTTAAGGGCATGTTACGCGCGCCGGGAATCGCCTCGCGGGCAAATTCGTCTGCCTCGCGAATATCGATGAGCAGGTGCTTGCCTTGGGTTCGCAGGTCGGCAAACTCATTGGCAGTTATATTCGTGTACATCATTGGAGCCTCCTCACGCAGGGCAGAAGTTTTTGTAAAGAATGTCAATGACCGACCGCACCGTGGGGTCTTGCAGGCGGTAATATACTGTTTGCGCATTGCGCCGCGTTGCGACGAACCCTTCCGCGCGAAGTTTGGCGAGGTGTTGTGAAAGCGCCGAAGCACTGAGCCCCGTTATCTCGGCGAGCGCGCCCACGGAATGTTCGCGATCACAAAGCGCGCAGAGCACCAAAAGCCGGCCGTCATGGGCAAGCGCACGCATCAGGCTTGCGGCTTTCGCTGAAGCGCGCTTCATGTCATTTACTGATCCACCATTCATTTTCCGGGGCCGCTCATGGTAATTAATTTCAGAATTTGCTAATTTAGTAAATACTAATATATAAGTCAAGACCCAACACCAAGGCGGGCGGCGGACAGCCGATTTCCCCCGCTTCTTCAATGAGGAAATGCCCATGAATGCCCAACCGCAGGCAAATTCGAAGGCTCAAATGAAGACGTTCTTTCACAAGGAGACGTTTTCGCTCACGCACATAATCTCTGACGGTCCCGGAACCGATGCCGTCATTATCGATAGTGTGCTCGACTTCGATCCCGTTACGGGCGGCATCACCACAACGGCCGCCGACGAAGTGCTTGGCTACGTCAAAGAAAAAGACCTCAAAGTCACGCACGTTCTCGACACACACGTTCATGCGGATCATCTGACGGCGGCAAAGTATCTCAAGTCGAACCTTGGTGTGCCCTACGGGCTTGGCGTGCACCTTCCTGACGTTCAGAAAGAATGGGCCGCGCGGTACAACATTTCATTTGACGAAGTTGTTCGCGCAGCCGATGTGGACCTGTTGTTGGCTGACGGCGACACCATCGATCTCAATGGCCGACCCATTGGTGTGCTCGAAACGCCGGGTCACACGCCCGCCTGCATTACATACACATACGATGACATGGCTTTTGTGGGCGACACATTCTTCATGCCCGACTACGGCACAGCGCGGTGCGATTTTCCGGATGGCGACGCGGCGCAGCTTTTTGGCTCGCTTGAAAAGATTGTCGCGCTGGGCGATGCGACGCGGCTTTTCATGTGTCACGACTACATGCCCGGTGGCCGCGAATTGAGATGGGAGGTCACCGTCGCGGAACAGAAAGCGACAAACATTCACTTTTCAAAATCTCCGGACGCTCAGGCATTTAAAGCCTTCCGTGAAGACCGGGACAAGGATCTCGATGCGCCCCGTCTTCTTTTTCCTTCGCTGCAGGTAAACATCTGCGGCGGCGCATTGCCCACACCCGAAGACAATGGCATGCGCTACATAAAGATACCGCTTACGGGAGGGTGGGATTAAGCATCAATGGACAAGACCTGGGGCAGTTATCTAAAGCTTGAAGCGGGGCAGGATCTCGTCGCCAGCGTGGTAATCACGATCCTCTTGATCCCCCAAAGCCTGGCCTATGCCCAGCTTGCGGGTCTGCCGCCAGAAACGGGCATCTTCGCCAGTATCTTGCCGCTCGTGGCCTATGCCATTTTTGGGCGCAGCTCGGTTCTGGCCGTGGGGCCGGTGGCGATCGTCTCGCTGATGACGGCGGCGGCGCTTGAACGCGCAGGCATCAATGGCGTCACTGAGCAAGTAATGGCGGCGGGCGTGCTTGCCGCGATCGTGGGCGGAGCGCTGATCCTGGCGGGTGTTTTGCGGTTCGGGTTTCTTGCCAACTATCTGAGCCAGCCGGTGGTCCACGGTTTTATCATCAGCTCCAGCATCGTCATTCTAATCAGCCAGCTGCGCCACGTTATGGGGATTACAATCGCCAGCCGCGATCCGCTTGTCCAAGTGGGTGCGCTGCTTTCGTCCGTCACCGCGGCAAATATATCCGCGGCGATCTTGGGTATTGCGACGCTCATTATGCTGATCGGATTGCCGCCGATCTTAAAGCTCATGGTGCCAGCTCGATTTCGAGATGGCCTTGCGGGCGTCTTGCTGCCGCGCGTGGCGCCGTTGATTGCGATCCTCGTAACCTCGCTCGCAGCACTTTTAATGCCCAATGTTGCCCTTACCGGTGAGGTTGCTGTGGGCCTACCCCAGCTCCCAAGCACCCAAGGGGCAATCCAATTCGCAGAGTCCTTATGGCTTTCGGGTCTATTGATAGCGCTGATTGCATTTACGGAAAGTCATGCAGTGGCGAAATCGTTTGCCGCGAAAAAGCGCGAGGCCATCGGGGCCAACCGCGAACTTGTGGCGATCGGTGCGGCGAACCTCGCTTCGGCGTTTAGCGGCGGCTTTCCCGTGGCAGGCGGGTTTGCCCGGACGGCCGTAAGCTATGCCGCGGGCGCGGCGACGCGCGCGGCGGGAGCCATGACCGCGGGGCTCATCGCCATATCGCTGGTGCTTCTGACCGACCTCTATGCCTTTATCCCCAAGACCACCTTGGCGGTGATCATCATTTTCTCGATTTCAAAGATGATCAATTTTCGCGAGATCTTGCCCCTGTGGCGATACTCGCGCCTTGATGCGGCGGCTTATACGCTTACGGCGTTGGGTGTGATTATCCTTGGCGTGGAACTTGGCCTTTTATTCGGTGTGATATTATCGGTTGCGGTTTTCTTTGGCCGGGCGAGCCATCCTCACATTGCCGAGGTGGGCCGTATTCCTGGTACGGAGCATTTCCGCAACCGCCTGCGCCATCGGGTGCAGTTGAGCGATACGCTTTTGCTCGTACGCATTGATGAAAGCCTTTATTTTGCGAATGCCCAGTATCTTGAGGCGCAAGTTGTGCGCCGCGCCACGGAACGCCCCGAGCTCAAAGACGTTGTGCTGATCGCCAGCGCCGTGAACGAGATTGATTGGACCGGGCTTGAAATGCTGTGCCGGATCAATGATGAGCTGAAAGCGCTGGGCGTTGAGTTCCACTTGGCCGAAGTAAAAGGGCCGGTGATGGATCGCCTTAACCGTTCACCACTGATCAAGGAGCTGACGGGAGAGGTCTTCCTATCAACTTCGGTCGCGGAAAAAACCCTTGGCCCCAGTGGGCGCGGTGCGGTTCCGGACATGTCCGAAGGGGCGGGGATATAGTCTCACTTCCCGCGATCTTTGGTGAGATCGTCCACCACCGCCATGCCCGCGGGTGGGTCGATGTCCACTTCCATCGCTTCGGTCAGCCGTGCCATCATCATGTAATAGCCGATAGTGAAGACCGCTTCGACAATCTCACGGTCTGAGTAATGCGTGTGTGCAGCGGTGAATATCGCGTCCGCCACTCTTACGTTTTCGATCACATCCTTCGAGAATGCGAGCAGCGCTTTTTCAGCGGTATCAAAAGCGTCGTTGTGGATGTCCCCCGCCGCCAAAGCATCGATCTGCGCGCGCGGAACGCCTACGCCCTCGGCGATGGGATCGTGTTGGTTCCACTCGTATTCGCCGCCTTCAAGGTTTGCCACTTGAAGGATCAAAAGCTCGCGATACTTTGCGCCAAGCTCTTGCTTTGAGAGGATCGCGCCGCCCAGCCTTACCGCCGGAACGATCAATGTCTCCGCATGGGCCATCATGCGAAAGATGTTGAGGGGAGTGGGAAGATTGTCGAAGACGCGTTTTGCATCACCGGTGGCGTTGGCGGGATCGACCAAGGGAAGGCGGGCCATAAAGCATCCTTTCGTTTCTGGTTGGCAGATCATAGGCCACGGCACCCCGTGACAGGCAAGCGGGTCTGCGATAGCGTCAGATCAACGATTGCCCGGAATCATTGCCATTCATGAGCCTGCTGCCTTTTCAAATCCAGGAACCCACGATCCCCACGCGCTCTGAAAATGAAGAGAGCGCGTTCGAGACCCTGTTTTCGTTGGGTGACGTGCGCTCCAACTTGGAAGCGGTCTGGCAGTGGATCGACACAAATATCATCAACGTCAATGTGCTCATCGAGTTGAGCTTTGTGATTGCCGTTTTTGTGGCGGCGAGCTTTTTCGCGCCGTGGATTAAAAAGCGCATTGACCAGTATCTGACACCCAAGGCCCCGCAGGGGCTTGCTCGCCGCGCGGTTCACGCCTTTGCCGTCATTTCAGGCCCGATCGCCGCCTGGCTTGTTCTCAATATGGTGAGCTTCGGGTTTGTTCTCGGGGGACGCGGTCATGCGTGGATCGGTGCGGCGATCAGTCTAACCCTTGCTTGGATCATTATCCGGCTCGTTACGCTGGTCATCCGATCCAAGTTTTGGAGCCAGCTTGCCTTTTACACGGTATGGCCTCTAGCGGCGCTTGATGTGTTCGGTGTTCTGAACGATCTGATTGCCTATCTTGATTCAGCCTCCATCTCGCTGGGCGTTGATGCAAGTGGGGTCGCGCGCGATCTTTCTGCCTTTGATGTGGTGCGCGCGGTGCTTGCATTTGCCATCCTTTTTTGGTTCGCCCATGTGGTTGCGGGCTTTCTCGCCAAGCGCATCGAGGAAATCGAGGACCTGACGCCATCGCTGCGTGCGCTAATTGTCAAAGTACTGAACATATTGCTGCCGGTTCTTGCGTTCTTCTTCGCGCTTCAATTTGTGGGCGTGAACTTGGCGGCGCTGGCAGTCTTCTCAGGCGCGCTTGGTCTTGGTGTGGGTCTTGGACTTCAAAGCAGCGTCTCGAACCTGATTGCCGGGTTCACGTTGATTGCCGATAAATCGATCAAGCCGGGCGATGTTGTTTCCGTGGGCGATACGTTCGGCTGGGTAACGCAGATGGGTGCACGCTATGTGGGTGTTCGAACGCGCGATGGCACTGAGCATTTAGTGCCCAATGACAAGTTTATTGCGGATGGTGTCGTGAATTGGTCGCACGCGGACAAAGTTGTGCGATTGCACGCCCCCTTTGGCGTGAGCTACGCCACCAAAAATTTGCGCGAAGTACGCGAGCTTGCGGTCAAAGCGTTGGAAGGGATTGAAAGAGTGATGTCTATTCCCGCGCCTCAGTGCAACATGATGGAATACGGCGACAGTTCCATCGATTTTGATTTGCGCTTTTGGATCAAGGACCCCGAGAACGGCATCGCCAATGTAAAAAGCGAAGTTCTCCTCGCGCTCAACGAGACATTCGTTCAGCACGATGTGGAAATTCCCTTCCCGCAGCGCGATTTGCATCTGCGGTCGATTTCACCGGGTGTTGCCGCGGCGCTCAAAGGTGAAAACCTGGATTAACGATCAGACGAGCGCTTGCTCAAGATCAGCTACCAAATCGTCGCCGTCTTCAACGCCTACTGAAAGCCGAACCAGTCCATCGTCAATGCCAAGCTCAGCGCGCCGATCAGCGGGGATCGAAGCGTGGGTCATAATGGCGGGATGTTCGATCAGGCTTTCAACACCGCCAAGGGATTCGGCAAGCGCGAAAATACGAACGCGTTCGAGCAGGTGCTTGGCGGGCTCTAACCCGCCTTTGAGAACCGCTGTCACCATGCCGCCGAAACTGTCCATCTGGCGGGTCGCGAGGGCGTGCTGCGTATGGCTTTCAAGACCGGGATAATAAACCCGATCCACTTTCGGATGGGCCTCGAGAAAAGCCGCGACCTTGGCACCGTTCGCCGAGTGCCGCTCCATGCGCAAGGCGAGTGTCTTAAGCCCGCGCAGGGCAAGAAATGAATCAAAGGGGCCTTGGATGGCGCCAATGGAATTTTGAAGAAACGCAATCCGGTCGGCGAGTTCTTCGTTCTTTACGGCCACGACCCCGCCTACAATATCGGAATGCCCTGCAAGATATTTGGTGGCCGAATGGAGAACGATATCCGCGCCATGATCGAGCGGGCGTTGGAGAAATGGGCTAGCAAACGTGTTGTCCACCACCACCAGAATGCCGCGCGCCTTTGCGCGTTCCGCAATCGCAGAAAGATCGACCAACTTCAACAATGGGTTCGTGGGCGTTTCCACCCACACCATTTTTGTTTTCTCGGTGATGGCCGCGTCAAAGGCGTCCGCGTCAGAAAGATCTACATACGAAAAATCAAGTCCCGCCGATGCGCGCCGCACGCGCTCAAAAAGCCGGTACGTGCCGCCGTAAAGGTCATCCATGGCGATGATGTGGCTGCCGGCGTCCACAAGTTCGAGAACCGTTGCGGTGGCGGCCATGCCACTGGCGAAAGCAAATCCGTGCGTGCCGTTTTCAAGATCGGCGAGGCATGCTTCATAGGCAGAGCGCGTGCGATTGTGCCCGCGCGCATAGACATAGCCTTTGTGTTCGCCAGGGCTTGCCTGGGCATAGGTCGAGGTTTGATAAATCGGCACGTTCACCGCACCCGTCGTGGGGTCGGGCTCTTGGCCCGCGTGAATGGCGCGGGTAGCGAAGGCGTCGCGATTGCGTTTGTCGGACATCAGGATTCTTTCATCTGGCGGCGCAAGTAATTCAAAAGATCGATCCGGGTGATGAGCCCTTGAAACTTGCCGTCAAGCGTTACGATGGCCACCAGCCCTTCATTGAACAGGGGGATCAGCTTGCCGATGGGCGCCTTCGCGTCGATCGTTTGAAGCCGCGTGGTCATGGCCGTGTGGACTGGCTCTCGAAACTTGTCCTCGTTGCCGATCACTGTGAAAAGCAAATCTTCTTCGTCAAGAAGACCCACAACCTCGCCGTCCTTGTCGATAACGGGCAGTTGCGAGATGTCGTAGAGCTTCATGCGGCCATAGGCCATCAGCAGCATATCATCTGGACCAACAGTCACGGTCGCGCGGTCTTCGTGAAGGCGGCCAATCACATCGCGCAAATCGCCGAATGACTTTTGGTCGATGTAGCCACGATCCATCATCCAATAGTCGTTGAACATCTTGGAGAGGTATTTGTTGCCACTGTCGCAAACAAAGGTCACCACGTTCTTGGGCTCGTCTTGCTCACGGCAGTATTCAAGTGCAGCGTGGAGCAGTGTGCCCGAGGATGACCCGCTGAGAATGCCTTCTTTGGACAAGAGCTCGCGTGCCGCGTGGAAGCTTTGCTCATCGGTAACCGTGAACGCCTTGTTCACGCGGGCGAAGTCCGCAACGCCGGGAAGAAAGTCTTCGCCGATGCCTTCCACTTCCCAGCTTCCAACATCATTGGACAATTCGCCGGTTTCAACATACTTGGCGAGGATCGAGCCCTCGGGATCCGCAAGCACAATCTCGGTTTTTGGATTGGCTTTTTCAAAAAAGTGCGCCATGCCAGCGATGGTGCCGCCAGATCCCACGCCGCACACAACGGCGTCGATATCGTGCTCCATTTGCTCCCACATCTCGGGCGCAGTCCAGGTCTCATGGGTGTGCGGGTTGGCATCGTTGAAGAACTGATTGACGTAAAACCCGCCGGTTTCTTCGGCCAGGCGTTCGGCTACATCTTGATAGTATTCAGAGTGACCCTTGGCCACATCCGAACGGGTGAGCCGCACCTCGGCGCCGAGGGCGCGCAGGTGGAAGATTTTCTCTTGCGCCATCTTGTCGGGCACGACGATGATCAGCTTGTAGCCCTTTTGTGCGGCGACGAGCGCAAGGCCAAGCCCCGTGTTGCCTGCTGTGGCTTCGATGATGGTCGCGCCGGGTTTGATCTGCCCATCGGCTTCGGCCTTTTCGATCATCACCTTGCCGATGCGATCTTTGATGGAACCACCGGGGTTTTGGCTTTCAAGCTTCAAGAAGAGCCGACATTTGCCTGTATCGAGGTGTTTGACCTCGATCATGGGCGTGTTGCCGATGGCGTCGAGAACGTTTGAAAAGACCGGCGCTGTGGCGGTCTGAATGTCGGACATGATGGCTCCTTTTGATCGCGCCTGAAGCAGTGCTCCAAACGTCCATTATTGCGCGGAATGTAGTGCCCCCGCGCGCCGGATGCAAAGCGGCAAATGGCCCGTTTGCTTGCCTGATCGAAGCGCTACGAGCCTGCTATGTGGGCCTCGCAGATGCACCTTCGCCGCGCAATCTTATTGCGAGACACCCCGCGTGAGATTTTGACAAATGCCCCAAATTGCCCTTAGCCTGAGAATTATTGCGAATTGCCTGGGCGGGCAAACGGGGGAATATCTATGGCTGACAAGAAGAAGCTAAGCCGGCGTTCGTTTTTGCAGAACGTCTCCGGCGCGGCGGTCGCGTTTGGCGCGATGGGGGCAATCACGACCCCAGCTGCTGCGCAGGTAACTGATAGCGATACCGGCAGAAACGCCGATCCTATAGGCCGCGGTCGAGGCATCACAGATAGCGACGGCGGCAGCAATGCCGACCCTGCAGGACGGGGGCGAGGAAGCAGCGGCATCACCGACAGCGATACAGGCAGCTACGCTGATGCGGTTGGAAATGGCCGCGGCTCATCGGGCCTTACCGACAGCGATACCGGCAGCTACGCTGATGCGGTTGGAAATGGCCGCGGCTCAACGGGCGTTACCGATAGCGACGGCGGCAGCAATGCCGACGCTGTGGGCCGGGGCCGGGGCTCCACTGGCATTACCGACAGCGATGGCGGCAGCTACGCCGATGCGGCGGGCAACGGGCGCGGATCAACCGGCGTTACCGATAGTGATGGTGGCAGCAACGCCGATGCTGTGGGCCGCGGCCGTGGCAGTGTCACAGATTCGGACGTTGGCAGGAACGCCGACCCAGCCGGACAAGGCCGCGGATCCTCTAGCGGATATACGGACGGCGATGTGGGCAATATGACCGACCCCATAGGAAATGGCCGCGGCTCCCGACGCAATAATCGCACGGGATTGACCGACGGGGATTCGTCGGCAAATGGCAGCATCACAGACAGTAGCGGATATGGCCGTGGGAATGATCGCTGATCGGGATTGATCGGCGCAGAATAAATGGGTTCAATCAGGGGCGCGGGAGTAATCCCGCGCCCTTTTGTTTTGTTTCCCTTGATTGTCCGCTGGCTGACGGACTTGCCACCAGAAAGAAGGCTTCATGTCTGAACAAAAATGGCAGCACGATCCTCTGGCCTATCTTATTGATCCTGTCAGCAATGATGATTTTTTTGAAAAGCACTACGAGCAAGAACCCCTGCTTGCACTGCGCGATGACCCGGCCCGGTTTTCAGAGTTGCTCTCACTGGAACGCATCGATGAGATAATTGCTGGCGTGGACTTGCAGGCAGGCGCCCTCGACATGGCGCGCATCGAACCAGGGATCAGCCGCGAGGATTATACGTTCAACAACGGGATTATCGACCGGGGCGCCGTTGTTCACAACTTTCAACAAGGTGCAACAATCATACTCCCGCACTTGCATACCCAAGACGCCGTGCTCGCAGATTTTTGCCGCGCCATGGAAACTGTTTTCTGCACGCACCTGCAAACGAACGTCTATCTCACGCCTCCGAATGCGCAGGGATTTAAAATCCACTACGACGATCACGATGTTTTTGTGATGCAAGTGGCGGGTCAGAAAGATTGGTTTTTTTACGACACGCCCATTCAAAACCCATTTCGCGGAGAAGGGTTTCGCCCCGACGTGCACAAGCCCGGCGACCCCGTAAAAGAGTTCACCATGAAGGCGGGGGACTGCATTTACGTCCCGCGCGGTGTGATGCACGATGCGCGCACTGCAGGCGATGAGCCTTCGCTGCATATTACAGTGGGCCTGATTGTGAAGACATGGGCGGATTTGATGCTCGAAGCCGTCTCCGAGGTGGCGCTCAAAACGCCCGCATTTCGCCGCAGCCTGCCGCCTGGTTTTGCGCGCGATAATTACGACAAGCAAGAAGCGCAATCCTACTTCCGCGAGTTGGTAGCGACGTTCGCCAAAGATGCTGACTTTGAAGAAGCTTTTGAGCTGTTCGTTGAAAACTTTATTCGCTCGCGCGCACCAAATACTAAAGGCGGCGTCACTTCGGCGGCCAGTGAGATTGGCGCGGGTGAGCGCTTTAAGTTACGCCCCAACACGCCGGTTCGCATTCGATCAAACGACGAAGACGCGCTCATAATTGCACCAGGTGGCGAAGTGCCAATGGACGTAAAAGCGGTCAAAGGCCTTGAGGCGGCGCTATCGGGCACGGCCTTCGGAATTGAAGTATTCTCCGAGCTTGAACCTGAAAAAGCGCAAGCGGTGTTTAAAAAAATCATTGCTTTTGGGCTGGTTGAGAAAACCGAAGGGTAGACGCAAATGGACGTGTTCGCACATGATTGGCGTGCGCTTTTGGTGGAACGGGATGGCCCGACGGCGGTGGTACGCCTTAACCGACCCGAAAAACGCAACGCGCTTTCGCTTGAATTGTTGGGTGAACTCACCCTCGTTGCGCGGGAACTTAAATCTCAAACGAATATTCACACGGTAATTGTAGCGGGTGCGGATGAATATTTCTCCGCAGGTGCTGATCTTACCGATCCTGAACGTGCCGAATGGGCGACGATGACGTTGCTCGAACGCCGCCAGCGTGTGCTTGCGGGGCCGGATATGTGTGATGCGTGGGAAGCACTTGAACAGATCACAATCTGCGCTTTCGAAGGATACTCGATCGGAGGTGCTGTTGCGCTGGCGCTTGCGTGTGATTTCCGTATCGCGGGGGAGGGGGCATCGCTGCGCCTTCCGGAGGTGGCGCTTGGCATCAACATGAGCTGGCACACCTTACCGCGGCTTGTGGCTCTTGTGGGTCCCGCGCGCGCGAAACGGTTCACGATCTTCTGCGAGGCGCTCAGCGCGGAGGATGCACTTGCTTGGGGCATGATCGATGAACTGACGACCAAAGGCGGCGCGTTTACGCTTGCCCAAACCTGGGCAGCAAAGCTTGCGAAGCTGCCGCCGGTGCCGGTGCGCATGTCGAAGGAAGCCATAAACCGCGCGGCGCTTTCGGGTGCGCAGTCGGCCATTTTTATGGATCGCGATCAGTACCTTGTTACCACTGGAGCAAATGATTTTAAGGAAGGGGTCGATGCCTTTCTCGAAAAGCGCGATCCGGAATTTAGAGGTGATTAGGCAATTTGCGCAGGGCCCAGACGCGGCCTAAGCTCAACCGCGATCAAATTTGAGGAGGGGAGGCGATGGCCGATATACCAGCAGATGCGCCCATTCCTGTTGTTCGGCGCATTCCCTTTGGGTTCCCGGATGATTTGAAACCCCATTGGCATCCGGATCGGCCCGAGTGGAGCCACATGATAACGGGCGGCTCGCTTACCATGCCCTATCTTGAGCCTTTTCTCATCGACACAATGCGGGAAGCGCTCGAAGACATCACCGATCCTGTGGCGCGCGCCGAAGGCATTGCGTTCATCGCGCAGGAGGGCCAGCACTTCCGCCATCATCGTCAGTACAATGAACTTATAAAGGCGAGCGGCTATCCCGAACTTGCCGATATCGAAGCAGAAATGGAAGCCGACTACGCCGCGTTGAGAAAGGCTTCGTTGCGAAAGCGCATGGCCTATACGGCGGGCTTTGAAACCATGACGCTGGCGTTCACGCGATGGCTGGTGCGGGATCGGATTTATCTTTTCAAAGGGTCCGATACGCGCGTTACCTCTTTCATCCTGTGGCACATGGTTGAAGAAACCGAACACAAACGTGTAGCGCACAAGATTTATCAAATGGCATGCCCCGGCTATTGGGCGCGGGCCTATGGCGTCTTTCACGCGGGTCTGCATGTGATTCACTACACGCGCAAGACCTACCACGCGATGCTTAAGCGCGACGGCCGGTGGCAGGATAGAAAGTCTCGTTGGACCACGTTCGGGATGGCGATGCGATTTGTGGCGAATGTCATTCCGCCCATGCTTATGACCCTGCTGCCCGGGCACGACCCGGACCGGCAATCGGATCCTGACTGGGTTACTGATTGGATCGAAAACTATAAGGTGGCGAGCGATCCCAAATGGATCCCGCTTCTCGACACTGCGTCCGACGATATTCCGCCGCCCCATCCCGTATAAAGGAGAGCCGCATGATATCCGCTGAGAAGTTGAGCGCACAGCAACGTTTGCTCGTGGGGCACGGGGGGCTTGTGCTTCTGTGGGGCTGCCTGGTGGGCTTTCCCTTTGTTTTTTATCTCTTGGGTGAAGTCACCCTTTGGCCGATCCCCGGCAGCTGGGAGCTGCAATTGCCGGGCACTTATGACGCGTGGCGCATGGCGCACCTTGAGGGGATTCTCAACGGCTTTGCGCTTTGGATCGCCGCGCTAATCCTTCCGCTTATTCCGGTATCAGAGAAATCCGCAGGTCGGATCGCGTGGGGCTTTATTATTGTTGCGTGGACGTTTGTGATTGCATCCCTGATGGACCCGCTGTTTGCCAACAGCCGGGGCCTTCACATGGGCGGGCCGATCACCAACATCATCGCCTTCTTGCTCTTTTACGTCGGCGTTCTCGTGATCACCTTTATGGCGGGGTACATCGCCTGGGTTTGCCTAAAGCCGCGCAAAGGTTGATCGGCTAAGTAAGCTTTAGCTCAATCAGGCTTTCGGCGGTGGCAATCACCGCATCTTCGGCGCTACGCGGATTCCAGCCAAGCAGCGTTCGAGCTTGTGTATTGTTACCTTGCCAATAGCGGCCGAGATCACGAACGCCCTGCTTTGGAAATTGGCCCACCAAAGCGGCGATCTTCATCATCAGGTTCGGCAAGACTTTTGTGGGAACTTTTGATGCTTCCTTCGGGAAGCGGCCCTTGATCGCGTTCGCCATTTCCACAAACCACAACGTGCCATTAACACAGACAAAGCGATTGCCGTTTGCGGCGTCTTGTTCCATGGCGCGAATATGAAGATCCGCCACGTCGCGTACGTCCACGATGGGAAACGCGAGCCGCGGTAGACCAGGCATCGCGCCCTGCAACAACATTTGGATGGCTTGCACGGATGTGCCGATATCGGAACTCAATACCGGACCAAAGACCGCGCCCGGGTTGATGGTCGCGAGCGCAAAACTTGGCTTTTCCTTTTCGACGTAGTCCCAAGCCGCTTTCTCGGCGATTGTCTTCGACTTGGTGTAGGGCGCCATTCCGGGGCCTTTCACGTTCGACCAATCGTTCTCATTAAAGGCGCGGCCTGGTTCCTTTTTGCGACCGTATGCGACCGCCGCCATGGATGAGGTCAGCACCACTTTCCGCGCGCCCGTCTCGTTGGCAGCGCGCAATAGGCGCAGCGCCCCGTCGCGAGCTGGAATGATGAGGTCATTTTCGTTCTTGGGAACTTCCATGGGGAAGGGCGAGGCCACATGCAAAATCAGCGGACAGCCTTGCACGGCCTCGCGCCAACCCTCGTCCTTGGTAAGGTCCGCTTCGGCAAAAGTGAGGTTGCCAATGTTGGAAGTATAACGCCCCACGGCCTCGCGCACTTCATCTGCGCGCCCCATTGTGCGCAGGGTGCCGCGCACGGCGTATCCTTTTTCGAGCAATTGCGCAATGCAGTGGGTCGCAATAAACCCCGATGCGCCGGTGACAAGAACTTGGTCGGTCATATCTAATTTTCCTCAATACGGAGAGTGCAAAAGCCGGACTTGTGCTCCGGGAATTAGCGCATGGTCATGCGGGCAAAGAAATATCCGCCTGCCGCACCGCCGAACGCCATCGCCAATAGGCCAAACATCGTTCGCGAGGCAGGGATCGGTGTAATTCCCGAATCAAACTGAAGGGCGAAGAAAAACGTGATTGCCTGAAGGACCGCTATGATCGTTGCAAAACCTGCGAGCGTGTAACCAAAATTTCGTAGAGACGGCAGACGCCCGATGATAGCCGCAGCCACGGCAAATGCGATGGTCAATCCGAAAAGCAAGATACCCCCCAACAATGGGCCGAACTGCGCGAGGTCGCTTATGGTTGTGCTTACACGCACAGCGAAAGAAATATCCGCGCCAATATCCTCCAGGGATGACAAATTGATTTGCGTGGCTATGGCCGATACCAAAACGGTTGTCAAAAGAACTGCTGCAATATGCGCGACGCCTGTTCGTGCAAACCCCATTTTTGATCCCTCTCCCAAGGTGCGGTGACACCTGCTTGTCTTTGCCTTACCATAGCCTTACCAGGGAAATGAGATCAAACGACATAAGGGTTGCCGCATAATGCGCATGATGATCACGGGCTTTACGGCATTTCTGATTGCGGTGTTGGGATGGTCATTACCACTTACCGCGCAGTCCGAAGACGCGCCATATCAGATTGAGGTGGTCGCCGAGGGCCTCGTCTATCCTTGGAGCCTAGCGTTTCTGCCAGGGGGCGAGATGCTCGTCACAGAACGACCGGGACGCGTTCGCCGTTTGTCGGCGGCGGGCGAACTTTCTGAACCGCTTTCGGGGGTCCCGGAAGTTTTGTTCGTTTCCAAATCGCAAGCGGGCCTTTTTGATATTGTTCCGCACCCGAACTTTGCAGAAAACGGGTTCGTCTACTTCGCATATTCGTATGGCCCACAAGAGGAAAACGCTTTGCGGCTTTCGAGGGCGCGGCTCGCAAATGATGCGCTTGAAAATGTGGAAGTCCTCTTCACCGCCGAACCTACGCGAACCACGGGCGCCCATTTCGGGGGGCGTATCCTGTTCCTGCCGGACAATACCCTCCTTCTCACGGTTGGCGACGGATTTGACTATCGCGAACAGGCACAGGTGCTCGAAAATCACATTGGCACATTCGTGCGGCTAAATGACGATGGCAGTATCCCCGCTGATAATCCCTTCATAGAGGTGGAGGGCGCGCGGCCTGAGATTTGGTCCTATGGCCATCGCAACCCGCAAGGTTTGGCGCGCGATCCCGTGAGCGGTGCGATCTATTCGACAGAGCACGGCCCCCAAGGGGGGGATGAGCTTAACCTCATTCGCGCCGGCGAAAATTACGGGTGGCCCGTCGCAACTCATGGGCTTGATTACTCCAATCAGCTTGTGACGCCTTTCACAACGTATGAGGGGATGGTGGACCCGATGCTTTCTTGGGTGCCATCGATCGCGCCCTCGGGTCTTGCGGTATATCGAGGGGCAATGTTTCCCGAATGGGAGGGCGATCTCCTGGCCGGCGCGCTTATCCCCGGCGATGCGTCTGAAGGGGTCACCGGTCATATACGCCTGATCGAACTTGACGACGGTGAAGTGGTGGACGAGGAAATTTTGTTTGCCGAGATCGGCGAACGGGTGCGCGAAGTGCGCATCGCAGATGACGGCAGCATCTGGATCCTGACCGACGCCAAGGCGCGATCAATCCTGAACCCGCCCACTTTGACAAGCCAAGTATTGCGCATCTCACGCAGACCCTAAGCACATTTGACCCAGTGGCGCGCTCCCGCTCCAAACGCCCTTGACATAGTTCAGCATTAAACCATATATGGTTTAGCATTGAACTAATGGGGTGAGCCATGCAACGGCGCAATATCTTGAAAATCCTGGGGTCTTCGGCGGTGATCGTGGCCGCCGGTGGTGGCGGATGGGCGCTGACGCGCACACCCACTGCGGCACTGGCGCCTTGGGGTATGGCGGGCTCTGCGGACTATGCGGACCCGCGCGTGCGAGCGCTTTCCTATGCGATCCTAGCGCCCAACCCCCACAACCGTCAGCCCTGGGTCGTGGATCTCGGAACGCCCGGCGAGGCCACTCTCTATTGCGACTTGGACCGGCTGCTTCCGGCAACCGATCCCTTCAGCCGCCAGATTGTCATTGGCCTAGGGTGTTTTCTCGAACTGCTTAGGCAGGCCGCTGCAGAAGATGGCTTTCTTTTGGATGTGACACCGTTCCCCGAAGGCGAGGACGCAGCGGCGCTCGATGCGCGTCCCATCGCTCACATCCGGTTCCTCGAAGGCGCGAGAGTTCAGCGCGATCCGCTTTTTGCGCAAGTGCTTGCGCGCCGCTCAAACAAAGAAACTTATGATACCTCGCGCGGCGTTTCGAACGAGACACTCGAGGTATTGCGCGTTGCTGCTGGCAGTGGATTGTCCGCTGACGCCACGAACGATGCGGCGCGAGTGCAGTCGTTCCGTGATCTTTCCTGGGCGGCGCTGCAAATGGAGATGCTCACCGACTACACCATGCAGGAAAGCATCGATCTGATGCGCATCGGCAAGCGCGAGATCAATCAGAACCCGGACGGTATTGAGCTGGGCGGAGCGATGTTCGAAGCATTGAAAATAGTGGGACTCATGACGCGCGAAGCGTTGGAGGATGAAACCTCAATCGGCTTCCGCCAAGGGCTTGATATTATGGAAGCGCATCTGATGTCGGCGATGGCGCATATTTGGGTGAAGACGCCTGGCAATTCGAGAGTGGATCAATTAGATGCGGGCCGCGCCTGGGTCCGCATTAATTTGAAAGCAACGGAGCTTGGCGTGGGGCTTCATCCCTTAAGCCAAGCACTGCAGGAATACCCCGAGATGGACGCGCTGTTTGCAGAGATGCGTGACCAAGCGGGCGTGGCGCCGGGCGAAACGATGCAGATGTTTGGCCGACTCGGCTACGGTCCGTCTGCCCTGCGCACCCCGCGCTGGCCTGTTGAAACCCGCATCTTAGGCGCCTCATGAGCAAATCCTTGGACGATCCAGCGCTTTTTACATTCTTCAACGAAGTTGGGATTATCAATCAGCTTGCCACCACGCAGCTTGAGCGCGCATTGCCGGACGGCCTCAGGGTGTCGCACTTTGGCGTTCTTAGCCATTTTGTGCGGCTGGGTGACAACAAGACACCTGTGCAACTGGCAAGCGCGTTTCAAGTGACCAAAGGCGCGATGACCAACACATTGCAGAAGCTCGAAGAACGCGGGCTCGTGCGCATCAAAACGAACCCTGAGGATGGGCGCAGCAAGCTCGTTACAATTACCGAGGAAGGCCGCCGCGTGCGGGAAAGTGCGATCAAGTCGGTCACACCGCTCTTTGCGGAGCTCACGCAGCTCATCCCGCAATCGAAGATCGATAAGGTGCTGCCCACGCTTCAAGAAGTGCGGCAAATCCTGGACGAAGCGCGCGATTAGTAATGCGAGGTAAAGCCGCCGTCCACGGCGATAATCTGCCCACTGATATATGAGGCTGCGGGGGAGGCGAGAAAGACAGCAGCCCCGGCAATTTCCGCTGGCTCGCCCCAACGACCCAATGAGGTTCGCGTCTTGAGCCAGCGCTTGGTGGTGCGATCCTTCACCATCTCTTCGTTCGAACGCGTTGCGAAATACCCAGGCGCGATCCCGTTCACAGTGATACCGCGCGGTCCAAGTTCCGCCGATAGCGCGCGGGTGAGTGCATCAAGCCCTCCTTTCGAGGCGGTGTAGACCACATCGCCCCGGGCGATCTGGCCCGCGATTGAAGTGACATTGATGATGCGATCGCCTTTGTCCATGAGCGCAGCGGATTTCTTGGCGAGGTAAAGCGGTGCGGCGAGATTGGTTTCCAAAAGGTCTGACGCGTCGGCGAGTGAAAACTCTTCAAGCGGTCGCCGGTCGCGCTGACCCACATTGTTCACAAGAATATTGAGCCGGCCCCATTCTTTTTCGATGTCGCGAAAAGCGGCGTCCACCGCGCGCTGGTTGCTCACATCAAAGGCAATCGTGGCGCAAGGGTGCCCGGCCGCGGTGATCAAATCAGCTGCTTCATCAAGGGCGGCGCTATCCCGCCCGTTGAGGATCACCTGCGCGCCCGCGTCCGCAAGGCCTTTGGCGATCTCAAAGCCGAGCCCGCGCGCGGCGCCGGTTATAAGGGCGGTCTTGCCTTGAAGCGAAAACGTCATGGCCGCCTTTTATCTCATGGTGCGGCGGGATGCCAGTTAATGCGCGGCCAGAAG